>JAAIGF010050020.1_pt1 | contig 12856 bp, 11 predicted proteins | sample 6487441 | NCBI WGS metagenome assembly JAAIGF01 (sample SAMN13974129, study PRJNA590717) | phyllosphere metagenome | biome: pepper field; feature: multiple bacterial spot infested pepper fields; material: pepper leaves; isolation source: leaves from pepper fields | host: Capsicum annuum ...
ACGGCGCTTGGACGGATCGACTTCGAGAACGACAACGTCGACTTCCTGGCTCGTGGACAGGATCTTGCCGGGATGTACGTTCTTCTTGGTCCAGGACATTTCGGAAATGTGGATCAGGCCTTCGATGCCCGGCTCCAGCTCTACGAATGCACCGTAGTCGGTGATGTTCGTAACGGTACCGGAAATCTTCTTGCCAACCGGGTACTTGGCGGAGATGCCATCCCATGGATCCGACTCGAGCTGCTTCATGCCGAGCGAGATGCGGTGGGTTTCCTGGTTGATGCGGATGATCTGAACCTTGACCTGCTGGCCAATGTTGAGGATTTCCGAAGGATGGTTGACGCGGCGCCATGCCATGTCGGTAACGTGCAGCAGGCCGTCGATGCCGCCGAGGTCAACGAACGCACCGTAATCGGTGATGTTCTTGACGACGCCGTCAACAACCTGACCTTCTTCCAGGTTCTGAACGATTTCAGAACGCTGCTCTGCACGGGACTCTTCCAGAACCGTACGACGGGAAACGACGATGTTGCCACGGCGCTTGTCCATCTTGAGGATTTCGAAGGGCTGCGGGTTGTGCATCAGAGGCGTTACGTCGCGGATCGGGCGGATATCCACCTGAGAGCGCGGAAGGAAGGCAACAGCGCCGTCCAGATCGACGGTGAAACCACCCTTGACCTGATTGAAGATAACGCCTTCGACGCGCTCGCCCGCTTCGAACTTGGCTTCGAGCTTGACCCAGCTCTCTTCGCGGCGAGCCTTCTCGCGCGACAGAACGGCTTCGCCCAGAGCGTTTTCAATGCGCTCGACATAAACTTCGACTTCGTCGCCGACTTTCAGCGTGCCGTCCTTGGACTTAGCACCGAATTCCTTCAGCGGAACGCGGCCTTCGACCTTGAGGCCAACGTCAACGATCGCGACATCCTTTTCGATGGCCGTTACGATGCCCTTGGCAACGTAGCCTTCGGCCAGATCGTTGGAAGCAAAGGACTCTTCGAGCAGGGCTGCGAAATCGTCGCGCGTGGGGGTAGCTACTGACATTAAATCTCCTGAAGTGTTCACGAAGGAACACACAAGCGCCGGGGTTTGCGTTGATCACTCCCAAAATCCATGCCCGCCTCATATTTCAGGAGGCTTTCGGCGCAGGGCATGCTTTCGGGATATTCCAAAACGAAAACCGGATCGACCGGTTCCCGAGAATTCTCATTTCTTCAAGGCAGCGTCGATAATGGCTTTCGCTGCCTGAAACGCCGCCTCTATACTCATTTCCGACGTATCAAGCAAGTGCGCGTCTTCTGCTGGTTTCAAAGGACTATCAGCACGACCCATATCGCGCTCATCACGCTTCTTCACATCTGCGAAAACCGCCTCATAATCCGCCTGCCCGCCACCGGCGATAATCTCATCGAAACGACGTCTCGCGCGAACCTCGGGCGAGGCCGTCACATAGAGCTTCACCGGAGCATCCGGGCACACCACCGTTCCGATATCGCGGCCATCCAGCACCGAACCGGGCTCGCGCTGGGAAAATTTGCGCTGCGCCTCCACCAGTGCCCGTCGCACCGCGGGCATGACAGCGACTTTCGAGGCGGCCTCACCGACCTCATGTCTGGCAAGAACAGTGCGGTCAAGCCCGCCGAGATCGAGGTGACGCGCTGTCGCCTCGGCAATGTCTTCATCATCCAGCGGCTGCCCTGCATCGAGCAAGGCGTTTGCCGTGGCGCGATAGGTCAGGCCGGTATCGAGGTGATGAAAGCCGTAGACTTCGGCAAGTCTCCGCGAAAGCGTGCCTTTTCCTGCGGCTGCCGGACCATCGATGGCGATAATAAATGTCATGGGAACGAAATCTCGAATGGACGTTGCCTTAGGTGCGGGGCATTATCATAAAGAATGCGCGCATTCACCCCGCAGGCGGCAAAAACTTCAACGCCGCCCTTCATTGCAGTTTATCTTTGACAGGCAACACCGCAACGATTAAGGGGACCGGCTAGAAATTTACCGTCTACTGCCGGTTTCACGGCGTTAAGACCGAACTCATTCAAAAATTCGAGGCTTTGACAGTGGCAAAAGCGGAACTTGGAACCAAGCGTACCGACCCGGATACCGGCAAGAAATTCTACGACCTGAACCGCGATCCGGTCGTTTCCCCTTACACCGGCAAATCCTGGCCGCTTTCCTTCTTCGAGGAAACCACGGCTCAGGCCAAGATGGAACAGGCCGAGGAAGAGGACGTCCAGGAAGTCGATACCGAAAACACGGACGTCGAACTCGTTTCGCTGGAAGACGCTGACGGCGACAACAGCGGCGACGACATTCCGGACATGGGCGATGACGACGACGTCGAAATCGACGATGACGACGACACCTTCCTCGAAGCAGACGAAGATGAAGACGACGACGACGTTTCCGGCATCATCGGCGTCGGCGGCGACGACGACGAGTCCTGATTTCGTTACATTTTTTCGCCCGGCCACAAAAAAATGTCGCCGGGCGAATTTTTCGGCTTGCCATCTTCATCCTGCAGAAGTATCAAGCCGCCACCGAACGGAACAACCGCTTCGGTTCCCGGAACCGGATCAAGAAATACCGGAACCCTTTATGGGGCTATAGCTCAGCTGGGAGAGCGCTTGCATGGCATGCAAGAGGTCAGCGGTTCGATCCCGCTTAGCTCCACCAAATCTTCTTCACTCATATTCTTGATGATACATCAATAATTTGATGCTTAGATGACGACCCGTCACAGCGTGTACTTCTGCTTTTAAGGACATGTCGACAGGCGTGCCGTCGCGGAAATCCCCAGGTCCCTCGGAGTGCTGATTCGTCGCTACGCTCGAAACTCCCCGACTTTCCACACCCTCCGGGCCGTTCCGATGCGTCATCTCTTGCATCCTGCGCACAGCAAGGGCAAATAGCGTTCAGCTTCCACGCGCCCGGTCGATTATCGATCACGGCTACAGAACAAAACGGTACTGCAAATCATGAAAGATTTTCCAGAATACCTTCTCAACGGCTACAAGAACTTCATGAATGGCCGCTATGTCGATGAGCGCGAAAGATATCGCGTTCTGGCGGAGACGGGCCAAAAGCCGCAAACGCTTTTCATTGCCTGTTGTGATTCCCGCTCCGCGCCGGAGACGATCTTCGATTGCGGTCCGGGTGAGCTTTTCGTGGTGAGAAACGTGGCCAACATGGTGCCGCCTTTCGAGCCGGATGGACAGTTCCACGCCACCTCAGCGGCTATTGAATATGCCGTTCAGGTTCTGAAGGTGAAGGACATCGTGGTCATGGGCCATGGCCGCTGTGGCGGTATTCAGGCAGCGCTCGATCCGAATTTCGAATCGCTCTCTCCGGGCGATTTCATCGGTCGCTGGATGAACCTCGTAAAGTCGGCCGCGGAACAAATCCAGAGCAATGATGTGATGACGGCTGGAGAGCGCCAGACCGCGCTGGAGCGCGTTTCCATCCGCAACTCCATCAACAACCTGCGCGGCTTCCCCTTCGTCAAGGCGCAGGAGGCCGCAGGCAAGGTCAAGCTGCACGGCGCGTGGTTCGATATTTCGACCGGCGAATTGTGGGTGATGGACAAGTCCGGCGATTTCCGCCGCCCCACAGTGTAAGCTTACGCATCATCGGTAGATGAAAAAGACAAAGCCCGAAGATCGGTTTCGATCTTCGGGCTTTTGCTTGAATTAGAGCGTAATGCGCCGTGACGGCACGCCGAGCTTATTGGCCGTCGATTGCCTTGCCGATATAGGCAATGGACTGCTGGTAAACGCTCGCCGCATTCCAGCCCTGAATGGCTGAAAAATTCGTCTGGCCTTGCTGGTAGCCTGCACCGCGCTGCCAGCCGTGACCGACGAGGAAGTTTGCCGTAGACGCCAAGGCATCTGCGCGCGAACCGACGAGATCGATGCGTCCATCGCGATCAAAGTCCACACCGTAACGAACCACGTTGAGCGGCAGGAACTGCGTCTGGCCGATTTCACCATGCGCCGCGCCCTTGGCGTTGACGTTGAGCGAGCCATTGCCGACGAGCTTCAGAGCGGCATAGAGCTGCTCGGTAAAATAATCCGAACGACGGCAATCGTAAGACAGCGTTGCGACGGCAGAAAGCGTATGCTGGTTGCCCATGAAGCCGCCAAAGCCGGTTTCCATGCCCCATATCGCAAGCAGCGGACCGGCAGGAACACCGTAAGCGCGTTCGATATTGGCAAACAGCACGGCGTTGTTCTTCTTCATTGCCTTGCCGCGCGAAATGATGGCCTGGCCACCGCGCTTCTGCATGAACTGGTCGAAGGAGAGCTTGAAGCTGTGCTGACCACGGTCGGCGCGAATGGTCGCCTGATTGTAGGAGACACCCGAAAAGGCACGATCCAGAACCGAAGCGCTGACGCCGCGACCGGCAGCCTCCTGCTTGAACGACTGCACCCAGTTGCCAAAACCTGCCGAGGTATTGCCGCACTGGGCTGCCATAACCGGCGCCGCCGCCAGAAATGCACTTGCTGCCGCGCCGATGGATAATGCCTTTATTGCCCGCATCAGAGTCTGCCTTTGATATATTGAGGGGTCTGCCCTAGCCCTATTCGCCTTGTCAGCGAGAATTGAAGAGGCTCAAATTGCCTATCGTCTCTATAACCAGCAAATAAACTGGCCGTGATAAGCATCAAAGTTATAAACCCGTCCATTCTCGAATGTAACGGACGGGTTATAGTTAAGTTTTGTTAAAAAAGCGTATCAGGCAGCGGCCTTGCGCGGCTTGATGAGGCCACGGTTGACGAGCAGCTCGGCAATCTGGATGGCGTTCAGCGCGGCACCCTTGCGCAGGTTGTCGGAAACCACCCAGATGTTGAGACCGTTTTCGACTGTTGCGTCTTCACGGATACGCGAAATATAGGTCGCATCTTCACCAGCGGATTCGACCGGCGTGATGTAGCCACCGTTCTCATGCTTGTCGATGACGAGGCAGCCTGGCGCTTCGCGAAGGATATCGCGCGCCTGATCCGCGGTGATCTCGTTTTCGAACTCGATGTTGACGGATTCAGAGTGGCCGATGAAAACCGGAACGCGAACAGCCGTGCAGGTTACCTTGATCTTCGGGTCCAGCATCTTCTTGGTTTCTGCCAGAACCTTCCACTCTTCCTTCGTGTAGCCGTCTTCCATGAACACGTCGATGTGCGGAATGACGTTGAAGGCGATGCGCTTGGTGAACTTCTTGGATTCGACCGGGTCAGCCACGAAGACGGCGCGGGTCTGCTGGAACAGCTCGTCCATGCCTTCCTTGCCGGCACCGGACACGGACTGGTAGGTGGAAACGACGACGCGCTTGATCTTGGCGGCATCATGCAGCGGCTTGAGCGCTACAACGAGCTGCGCCGTGGAGCAATTCGGGTTTGCAATGATGTTCTTCTTGGTGAAGCCTTCGACGGCATCAGCATTGACTTCCGGCACGATGAGCGGAACGTCCTGATCGTAGCGCCATGCGGACGAGTTATCGATGACGACGCAGCCCTGCGCGCCGATCTTCGGGGACCACTTCTTGGAGACATCGCCACCCGCCGACATCAGGCAGATATCGGTATCGGAGAAATCGTAATTCTCCATGTTGGAGACCTTCAGCGTGCGGTCGCCATAAGAAACTTCCGTGCCCTGGCTGCGGGCAGAGGCCAGCGCAACGACTTCGTCGGCGGGAAAGCCGCGTTCAGCCAGAATGTTCAGCATTTCGCGACCGACATTACCGGTGGCGCCTGCGATTGCTACTTTGAAACCCATGATCAAGCTCTCTTTCTGCCTCTCCTCTTTTTGGTGAGGGGAACCCGCAAGACTGCGGCTTCCTTCTTCCCCGACCATACCGGGGAGAGAGCGGCGGGCCAGAGACGTTAGACGGTTTTAATCGTCGTTTTGGCCGTAATTCGGGTAAAATGAGAAAAGCACGATGGCGCACCGGCAGGCTCTGCCGGATTGTGCATGACAACCATGTCCTGGACATGTCTGATCAAGATCGTACTCCTTTTCAGGCGAAAGCTATTATGATGTTTGGCTTTTCTGTCAAGCGCAAAGGCGAGGCAAATCCGTACTGCTTTCCCCGAATGTCGCGCGCGGGTGAAATTTCCGGCATCGAAAACATTAGACTAAAGTCATAAGCCGAAAGCATCGCTCTTCCTTTCGTTAATTTTCTGTCACTCTGCCATCAGGTGCATCGCGCCTTTTTGCAAGGTCCGGGGGGAGCTGGGCCGTTGCGATGTGTCATCTCGATATCTGTGGAGGACAGACAATGGCAAACATAGCAGCGACGGGAGCGGAAAAAGCCCGCCCCATGACGGGGGAGGAGAAGAAGGTCATCTTCGCTTCTTCCCTCGGTACGGTTTTCGAGTGGTACGATTTCTATCTCTACGGTTCGCTGGCCATCTATATCGGCGCGAACTTCTTCAGCCAGTATCCTGAAACGACACGAAACATCTTCGCGCTTCTCGCTTTTGCAGCGGGCTTCCTCGTTCGCCCGTTCGGCGCGCTTGTTTTCGGTCGTCTTGGTGATATCGTCGGTCGTAAATATACCTTCCTCGTCACCATTCTGATCATGGGCTTTTCGACCTTCGTGGTCGGCATTCTGCCCGGTGCCCAGCAGATCGGCATCGCGGCCCCTATCATCCTCATCATCCTGCGCATGCTTCAGGGTCTGGCGCTCGGCGGTGAATATGGCGGTGCGGCAACCTATGTGGCCGAACATGCGCCGAATGGCCGTCGCGGCTATTACACCTCCTGGATTCAGACCACGGCAACGCTCGGCCTGTTCCTGTCGCTCGTCGTCATTCTCGGCGTTCAGTTTGCCGTCGGCAAGGAAGCATTCGCTGCCTGGGGCTGGCGTATTCCGTTCCTGCTGTCCGTCATTCTACTCGGCGTTTCCGTCTGGATTCGTCTGAAGATGAACGAATCCCCTGCCTTCAAGAAGATGAAGGAAGAGGGCAAGACCTCCAAGGCGCCGCTCAGCGAAGCTTTCGGCCAGTGGAAAAATGCCAAGATCGCGATCATCGCTCTCGTTGGCGCCGTCATCGGTCAGGCTGTCGTATGGTACACGGGTCAGTTCTACGCGCTGTTCTTCCTCCAGAGCATTCTCAAAGTGGATGGTCAGTCGGCCAACATCATGGTTGCCTGCGCGCTTCTGCTCGGCACCGGCTTCTTTCTTCTTTTCGGCTGGCTCTCCGACAAGGTTGGTCGCAAGCCGATCATCATGGCTGGCCTCGTGCTGGCGATGCTGACCTATTTCCCGCTGTTCAAGGCACTGACATGGGCGGGTAACCCTGCTCTTGCGCAGGCTCAGGCTTCGGTTCGTGCGACCGTGACTGCGGCACCGGGCGACTGCAAATTCCAGTTCAACCCGACAGGCACGGCAAAATTCACCACGTCTTGCGATATCGCCACATCCTTCCTGACCAGAAACTCCGTTCCTTATGACGTCGTCGAAGGTCCGGCAGGACAGCCGGCAACGGTTAAGGTCGGTGACGACACTGTTACCAGCTATGACGCCACGACCGCAGGTGCGGACGCAGCCGCCAAGGATCGCGCTTTCCAGAAGCAGATCAACATTGCCCTGCATGATGGCGGTTATCCGCTGGTGCGCGGTGCGGCCCAGGTGCCTGCCGCGAAACTCGACGCGTTCGTCGCGGCTAACCCGGAACTTGGCCTGAATGCCGATGCGGTTCGTGCAACGCCAGCCAAGACGGTTCCGGTGGACAAGCTGGTGGCAGACAAACTGCTGACACCAGCCGAGGCCAATGGCGCAACGGAAATGGCAGTCTACACGGTTGCAGGCGGCGGCACCTTCGCCATGGTTGCCGACCCGGCAGCCGTGAACTGGATCGTCATCATCGCCGTGCTCACCGTTCTCGTCATCTATGTGACGATGGTCTACGGCCCGATTGCAGCGCTTCTGGTCGAACTGTTCCCGACCCGTATCCGCTACTCCGGCATGTCCCTGCCCTACCACATCGGTAACGGCTGGTTCGGCGGCCTTCTGCCTGCAACGGCCTTCGCGATGAGTGCTGCCAAGGGCGATATCTATTACGGCCTCTGGTACCCGATCATCTTCGCAGGCATCACGCTGGTCATCGGCCTGCTGTTCCTGCCGGAAACGAAGGACCGAGACATCCACAAGATGGATTGAGGTTCGATCTTATGAAACAGAAAAACCCGGCGAGATGATCGCCGGGTTTTTTGTTGCTTTTTTTTGCAAAGGTCAGGAGCGAAGCTGCTTGAGTTCCCTATTAACTAGATCGCGCCACGCTCTGTTCTGAACAAGGGTAGGAAGAAACAGCCCATCGACTTCAAAGAATGCCGCCGAAGGATCACTCGAATCCACTCTGCCTGCCGCCGCCAGTATTTCATCACGGCGGGGATCGTTCAAATCTCCCCGCTTATGAATCGAGGCGATCCAGAGTGCGACGGCATAGGCGAATTCCGCCGCATCCCCTCCCGCTTCCAGCGTTTCCGCAGTTGCAGCCAGAATGCGCTGGGGCAGCTTCTGGCTGGTGTCCATGGCGATTTGCACTGTGCGATGCGCGATGGTCGGGTTGGCGAAACGCTCGATCAACTCATCCATATAGGCTGGCAAGTCGATACCCGGAACTGGATCAAGCGTCTTCACCGCCGCCTGCATGTGCCGCTTCACCTTGGCGACGAAATCCGGGACGGCCATGACATCGCGGACGAATTCCAGATCGTGCAGAATGCCGAGATGAGCGATCATCGTGTGCGGACCGTTGAGAAGCCGCAGCTTCATCTTCTCATAGGGTTCGACGGCTTCCGCAAAGACCGCGCCGCCCGCTTCCCATACAGGACGACCGGAAACGAAATCGTCCTCGATCACCCACTGCATGAAGGGTTCCGTTTCGATGGACAAAGTATCGTCCACACCAAGCAGAGCCTTGGCGCGCGCGCGGCTCTCATTCGCCGCAGCCGGTACGATACGGTCCACCATGCTGCATGGGAATTTTCCGTTCTCGGCAATCCAATGCGCAAGGTCCGGGTCGCGCCGCTCCACCATCTCAAGCACCAGCCTGCGAACGACATGGCCGTTGGATGGCAGGTTATCGCAGCACAGAACCGTGTAAGGCGGCAGACCTTTTTCACGGCGTCGCGCCAGACCTTCCACCAGAAAACCCACGGCACCGACAGGCGCATGTGGGTTGGCAAGGTCAGCGGCAACGGATGGGTGTTTGAGATCGAGGCCGCCCGTTACGGGGTCGAGCCCGTAGGCTTTTTCGCTGACCGTCAGCGTCACGATGCGGATATCTTCGCGCCCAAGATAATCCAGAACATCTGCACCACGCTCTGCCGCGCAAAGCCAATCGACGGTGGAGCCAATGACTTCCGCCGTGTCACCATCGGCGCTTCTGACGATGACGGAATAGAGCCCGTCCTGTTCGGCAAGCGCCTGCACCGGCTCCGGCGAGCGGAGATTGACCGCGACGATGCCCCAAGCGCCGAAGTTCTGCGACAGCGCCCGCTGCGTATAGACTGCCTGATGCGCGCGGTGAAACGCGCCGAGCCCCATATGCAGGATGCCGGGCTTCAGTTGGCTCCGGTCGTAGCTCGGGCGCGCAACGTGGTCAGGCAGCGTGGTGGAGGAAGATAATCTGCTCATAATCAAACACGTCCATATTGCGGATGAAGAAGTGCGCGTTCGATACCGCGAAGCTCGGCAAGCCCCTTGAGACGTCCGATAGCCGGGTAACCCGGCTGCGCGTCGCGTGTGATATCGTCAAGAATTTCCTGCCCGTGATCGGGGCGCATCGGTATCTGGTGGTCGGAAAGGCCAGCCTCCTTACGGCGCTTTTCCTCTGCCAGAAGCGCCGCAATAACAGCGACCATATCCGTACCGCCTTCCAGATGCTCGTCCTCGAAGAAGGAGCACGGCACCGTATCCATATCGCGCGTGACATTGCGCAGGTGAACGAAATGAATGCGTTCGGCAAAGCGTTTGGCGATGAAAGGCAGGTCATTATCCTGTCGCGCGCCGAGCGAGCCGGTGCACAGCGTCACGCCATTGGCGCGGCTATCGACCTGGCTCAGCATATGCGCATAGTCCTCTTCTGTTGAGAGAATGCGCGGCAGACCAAGCAGCGACCAGGGCGGGTCGTCTCCATGGGCGCAGAGATTGATGCCCACCTCTTCCGCCACCGGCACGACTTCGCTCAGAAAATCCACGAGGTTCTGCTGAAGTCTGGCGCGGTCGATGCCGTGATAGGTGCGAAGCTTTTCGAGCAGTTGATCGAGCGTGTAACCATCGGCGGAGCCCGGCAGGCCAGCGCCGATATTCCGGCCAAGTGCCGCAATCTTCGCATCCGGCATTTCGGCAAAACGCCTCGCGGCCTCTTCCACCAGCCATTCGGGATAATCCGATGCTGCATCGGGCCGTTTCAGGATATGAATATCGAAAGCCGCAAAGTCCGTCAGATCGAAGCGCATGGCTTTTGCGCCATGGCGGGTTTCACAGCGCAAATCCGTTCGCGTCCAATCCAGCACCGGCATAAAATTGTAGCAAACCGTGCGAATACCGCTGGCGGAAAGGCGGCGCAGCGTCTCCTTCCAGTTGGTGATGTGCTGTTTCCAGTCCCCAGTCTGCGTCTTGATGTCCTCCGACATCCACACGCTCTCCACCACATCCCAGTAGAGGCCGCCCGCCTTGATTTCCTCATGCCGTTTCTGGATTTCATCGACCGGCCAGACATCGCCGGTCGGGATATGGTGCAGCGCGCTGACGATGCCCACCGCACCGGCCTGCGCCGCATCCCGAACCGTTACCCTGTCCACCGGCCCGAACCAGCGCCATGTATGTCTCATGCTCTTATCCTCTGAAAATCAATTCTGAGCGCCGAAGGTTATCTGCACCTTGCAGGCCACGGAGCGATCTCCGGCCTGTTCGAAGGCTGCGACTGCATCTTCAAGCGGGAAATGGTGGGAGATGATCGGGCGCACATCGATGGCCCGTGATGAGATGAGCGAGACGGCCTCTCCAAATTCCGCATCGAAACGCTGCGAACCGCGCCAGATGATTTCCTTGCCGACCAGCAGGTTGAGCGGAATGGTCATATCGCCCGTCACGCCCACCTGCACCACGGTTCCGCGCGGCTTGACGGTAGCGAAGGCGGCACGAAGCGCCGGGCCTGCGGCCGAGCAATCGAATACCACATCGAAAGTGCCTTTGCCTTCCTGATAGGGCGCGAGCGCTTGTGCATCGGTTGCGACATTGATCGTCTTTGTCGCACCCATGGCAGGGGCGCGTGCCAATGCGGCATCTGCCAGATCGGTCACGACGATTTCCTCGGCGCCTGCATGACGTGCGGCAGCGACGGTCAAAAGTCCGATTGGGCCCGCACCCGTTACCAGCACGCTTTTGCCGTTGAGATCGCCCGCTTGAGCGACGGCGTGAAGGCACACCGCCAATGGCTCCGCACAGGCAGCCTCATGAGGTGTCACACCCTCTGCAAAGCTGAAGCATTGCTTGGCCGTGACGACGAGATGATCGCGAAACATGCCCTGTTCGTGCGGCAGGCGCATCGCGCTGCCCATGAAGCGCATGTCGGGGCAATGGATCGGCTGGCCGATCTGGCAGTAATGGCATTTGCCACAGGGCTGCGACGGATTGACGGCGACGAGCGCGCCGATCGTCAACCCACTCACCCCTGCCCCGAGTTTCTCTACATAGCCCGAAGCCTCATGGCCGGAGATGATCGGCTCGCGCACTTGAATTGGCCCGAAGCCGCCGTCCTGATAATAATGCAGGTCCGAGCCACATATGCCGCCGGATGCCATGCGCAGTAAAACCTCGCCTTCACCCGGCTCCGAATAATCCTGGCTTTCGACTTTGAGGTCCCGTTTGCCGTAAAGACGCGCGACGCGTGTCAGCATTTTCAAATCGGCTTTCTGTTTTATTGAGATCAAGCAGGTCCGCGCGACACCTGCCGCGCGGACGATTGGGGCTTAACGGATCAATCCCATTTGTGCGGGAAGCCACATGGTCAGCGCCGGAATGAAGGTGATCAGGATAAGCGCGATGAACAGGGGTATCATCCATGGCAGGATGGCGAGTGTCGTTCGTTCCACCGACATTTTGGAAATGCGCGAGAGAACAAAGAGCACCATGCCGACCGGCGGCGTGAGAAGCCCAATCATAAGGTTCAGCGTCACGATGATGCCGAGATGAACCGGATCGATGCCATAGCGCGCGGCGACCGGCATCAGGATAGGCACAAGAATGCTGATGGCCGCAATCGTATCCAGAAACGCACCGACAATGAGCAGCAGGACATTGACGAGGATGAGGAAGGTCCACCAATTGTCAGTCAGGCCGAAGATGAAGTCGGAAAAGAGCTGCGCTGCCTGACTGACCGTCAGCAACCAGGCGAAAATCGATGCTGCCGTGACGATGAACAGCACTGATGCCGTCGTTTCAATCGTATCGAAGGACGCTTTGGCCAGCGTCTTCATCGTCATGGTGCGATAGCGAACCAATCCAAGGAACATCGACCACATGACGGCAGCGACAGCCGCCTCGGTCGGTGTAAACCAGCCCATCGTCATGCCGCCGATCAACAGAACGGGCGTCATCAGGGCCATCACTGCGGAAAAGTCGAAGTACCAATCCAGAGCAACGAGCGCGACGAGGCCGATGAGAACGGCGACGTTGATCGACAGTCCTGCCAGCACGAGCAGATAAACGGCAGCGGGAAAGCAGAGAACGATGACGACTTCAAGAGAAGCGCCCATGAGTTGCTTCAGCTCGAAAGGCGTGTCCGAACCCCAGCCTTTTCGGCGAGCAAAGACGTAGACCGTCAGCATCATCAGCACCGTCATGACGACG
>JAAIGF010375583.1_pt1 | contig 12848 bp, 8 predicted proteins | sample 6487441 | NCBI WGS metagenome assembly JAAIGF01 (sample SAMN13974129, study PRJNA590717) | phyllosphere metagenome | biome: pepper field; feature: multiple bacterial spot infested pepper fields; material: pepper leaves; isolation source: leaves from pepper fields | host: Capsicum annuum ...
GCCCCGGGCATCAAGCAGAAGGACCTCATCGAGGCCGTCCGCGAAGAGATCATCAAGCCGGTGCTGCCGGCCAAGTGGCTGCACAAGGGCACCAAGTTCCACATCAACCCGACCGGCAAGTTCGAGATCGGCGGCCCGGTGGGCGACTGCGGCCTGACCGGCCGCAAGATCATCGTCGACACCTACGGCGGCTGGGCCCGTCACGGTGGTGGTGCCTTCTCCGGCAAGGACCCGTCCAAGGTCGACCGTTCGGCGGCCTACGCTGCCCGCTACGTCGCCAAGAACGTGGTTGCCGCCGGCCTGGCCGACCGTTGCGAAGTGCAGGTCTCCTACGCCATCGGCGTGGCTGAGCCGACCTCGATCTCGGTCACCACCTTCGGCACCGGCAAGATCAGCGACGACAAGATCGAGAAGCTGATCCGCAAGCACTTCGACCTGCGCCCGTTCGGCATCATCAAGATGCTGGACCTGGTGCACCCGATGTACCAGCAGACCGCCGCCTACGGCCACTTCGGCCGCAAGCCGAAGGAATTCAGCTACCTCAACGGCGAAGGCGAGACCGTCAACGCCACGGCCTTCTCCTGGGAGAAGACCGACCGCGCCGCCGCCCTGCGCGCCGATGCGAAGCTGAAGTAAAGTCGGCTGATAAAGCCGACGGGTAGAGCCGACTGTTAGTCGGCTGACCTTCCAGAAGGGCCGCGCAAGCGGCCCTTCTGCTTTCTGGTAGAGCCGGCCGCTGGCCGGCTTTTTCATGGCCGGACGCCATCGCGTGGTTGCCGGCCAGCGGCCGGCACTACCGGTTGCCGATACAATCGGTGCATGTCGACCGAACTGAAAACCCACCAGCTGTCCATGACCGTGCTGATGTCGCCGGACATGGCCAATTTCTCCGGCAAGGTCCACGGCGGCGCCGTCCTGCGCCTGCTCGACCAGGTGGCCTACGCCTGCGCCAGCCGCTACGCGGGCAGCTACGTGGTCACCCTGTCGGTGGACCAGGTGATGTTCCGCCAGCCCATCGCGGTGGGCGAGCTGGTCACCTTCCTGGCCTCGGTGAACTACACCGGCACCTCGTCGATGGAGATCGGCATCAAGGTGGTGGCCGAGGACATCCTCAAACGCAGCGTGCGCCACGCCAACAGCTGCTTCTTCACCATGGTGGCAGTGGACGAGGAAGGCCGGCCGACGGCGGTGCCGCCGCTGCAGCCGGCCAGCTCGGACGAGAAGCGCCGCCAGGCCGCCGCGCAGATCCGCCGCCAGCTGCGGCAGGAAATGGAACAGCGGCACCTGGAGCTGCTGGCCTCGAGTCCGCCGTCGCCGGAAGACTGACCGCGGACCCGGTAGTGCCGGCCGCTGGCCGGCAATCTCGCACGTGCTGCCTGACATCATGAGGTTGCCGGCCAGCGGCCGGCACTACCCTTTCGAGCTCGCCGGGCATGGCCCGGCGCTACCGTGGATTGCCGGATGGGTAGCGCCGGGCCATGCCCGGCGGATACAGGTCAGCCGGTGTTCTGCACGCCCTGCGAAACGCCATTCACGCAGGCCACGAGCGCGCGCAGCAGGTCATCATCCTCGCGCCCGCTGGCCCGCCAGCGCTGCAGCAGGTCCACCTGCAGCACGCTGATCGGATCCACGTAGGGATTGCGCAGGCGGATCGACAGCGCCAGCCGCGCATCATGATCCAGCAGGGTCTGCTGCCCCATCAGCGCCAACAGCCAGTGCCGGGTGAGCGCGAGCTCCTTTTCGACCTGCGGGAAGAACCGCCCGTGCAGGTCGCCGGACAACTGCGAGAACTGTTCGGCGATGGTGATGTCGCCCTTCGACAGCACCATCGCGATGTCGTCGAGGAAGGTGCGGAAGAACGGCCAGTCACGCGCCATCTCGCGCAGCGTCTGTTCATGGCCGGCGTCCACCGCTGCCTGCAGGCCGCTGCCCACCCCGTACCAGCCGGGAATGACGGCACGCGCCTGGCTCCAGGCGAAGACCCACGGAATCGCGCGCAGGTTGCCCAGCGCCGCGTCCTGGCCCAGCCGGCGCGACGGCCGCGAGCCCAGGGTCATCCGCTCGATCACATCGATCGGCGTGGCCGTGCGGAAGTAATCCATGAAGCCGGACTGGCCGACGAAGGCGCGGTACACCTCGCTGCTGGCCGCGGACACGGTGTCCATCACCGGCCGCCACCCGTCTTCGCGCGACTCCGGCGCACGCGGGCGCAGGCTGGCGCGCAGCACCGCGCCGGTGGCCTGTTCCAGCGAACGCAGCGCCAGCGCGCGGATGCCGTACTTGCGGTGGATCACCTCGCCCTGTTCGGTCACCCGCAGGCGGCCATCGATGCTGCCGCGTGGCGAGGCGTCCACCGCGTGGGTGGTCTTGCCACCGCCACGGCTGATCGAACCGCCACGGCCGTGGAAGAAGGTCAGGCGGATACCGGCCTCGGCCGCGACCTCCAGCAGTTCCACCTGCGCACGCTGCAGGCCCCAGCGCGAGGCGGCGATGCCGCCGTCCTTGCTGCTGTCCGAGTAACCCAGCATCACCATCTGCACGTCATCACGTGCACGCAGGTGCGCGCGGTAGACCGGATCCTCCAGCAGATCACGCAGGGTGGCGGTGCCACGCTTGAGGTCATCCACGGTTTCAAACAGCGGCGCGATGTCGAGCGGCACGCCGCCATCGGCATCGACCAGACCACCGCGTCGCGCCAGTGCCAGCACGGCCAACACGTCGCCGCGATCGTGCGCCATCGAAATGATGTAGCTGCCCAGCGCATCGCCGCCATGGCGTGCGCGTGCATCGGCGAGCGCCGCGAACACGGCGTCCAGGCGCTGGTTGCCCTCATCATCGGCCTTGGGCAGCGGCTTTTCGCCGCTGGCATGCGGGCCCAGCAGGCGCGCACGGCCCAGCGCATCCAGCGCCTGCCAGGCGTCTTCGCCACCCAGCACCGCAGCGAGTGCGCGTGCATGCACGCTCGATTCCTGGCGCACGTCCAGCCGCGCCAGATGGAAGCCGAAGGTCTTCACCCGCCACAGCAGGCGCTGCACGGCGAAGCCACCAGCGTGTTCGCCACGGTGGGCATGCAGGCTGTCGAGGATCAGCTTCAGGTCGTCGATCAGTTCATCCGGGCCGGCATAGGCACCCTCGCCATCATCCAGCGTGGCCTGCAGGCGCGCACGCATGCGGTCGTTGAGCAGGCGGTACGGCATGTCGGCGTGGCGCGGGCGCGACTGCACCTGCGGCAGCAGCTGCTGGTAGTGCGCCACGCGCGCCTGCAGCGCATCGCTCACGCCCACCCGTTCGGTGGACTGGCTGAGCAGGCTGGCCAGCTGCAGCAGTTCCTTCTGGTAGCGCCCGAGCACCGCCTGCCGCTGTGCATCCAGCGTGTTGCGGATGGTGCCGGCATCCACGTTCGGGTTGCCGTCCATGTCACCGCCCACCCACGTGCCGAAGCGCAGCAGACGCGGTAGCGGCAGCTCCTCGCCGTAGGTATCGCGCAGCGCCTGCTGCAGCGATTCGTACAGCACCGGAATCACCCGGTACAGCACCTGCACCAGATAGAAGCCGACGTGCTCGCGTTCGTCATCGACGGTGGGCCGCACCGGTGAGGAATCGGTGGTCTGCCACGACGCGGTGAGCGCCATGCGGAAGCGCGCGGCATCGGCAGCGGCCTCGCCCGGCGTGCGCTGGCCATCCAGGTTGTCCACCAGACTGGCCACCATCAGCTGCTCTTTCTCCAGCAGCGCGCGGCGCACCGCTTCGGTCGGGTGCGCGGTGAACACCGGTTCGATGTCGATGCGCGGCAACCACTGCGCCAGCTCGTCCAGGCCTACGCCCTGCGCTTTCAGGTGCTGCAGCGCATCCTGCAGGCCATCGGGCTGCGCCGCGGCAGTGCCGGCACGCTGGTAATCGCGGCGGCGGCGGATGCGGTGCACGCGCTCGGCGATGTTGACCACCTGGAAGTACGTGCTGAACGCACGCACCATGGTTTCGGCCTGCTCCGGCGTGCGACCGGCCAGGCCATCGGCCAGCTGGGACAGCGGTGCCTGGTTCTCGCGGCGCGCGATCGCGCGGGTGCGCACGTCCTCGACGTCGTCGAGGAACGCGGCGGAAACCTGTTCGACCAGCAGGTCGCCGACCAGCGCGCCCAGTCGGCGCACATCATCGCGAAGCGGAAGATCGGGGGAAGCGAATTCGATGCTGCTGCGGTACTCGTTCATCGGCGACGCACGAACCTCGGGGCATGATCCGTCGCCAAGCCTATCCCAATTCGAAGCCGTTGCTGCGTTGCAGAAATGGTTTCATCTGCACGTATCCGCCGGCTACGGGCACACCGGTCGGGCAAACACCGCCGGGGTAGAGTCGACCGTTGGTCGACTATCGCGCGCAGCGCGGGGTTTCCAGGCGCTGCAGGAAGAGCAGTCGACCAACGGTCGACTCCACCCCTCCGGGAGCAGGCGGCCCCCGTTGCAGGGGCCGCCATCATCACACGCGGGGTCAGCGCTTCTTCTTCGCCTTGCCCTGCTGCACCGGGCCGATGGTCTGTTCCAGCCAGCGCTCGCTCTCGGCCAGCATGGTCATGATCGATTCGCGTGCGCGGTAGGCGTGCGATTCGTTCGGCAGCATCACCAGCCGCGCGGTACCGCCCAGGCCCTTCACCGCGGCGAACATGCGCTCGCTCTGGATCGGGAACGTGCCGGAGTTGTTGTCGTCCACGCCGTGGATGAAGAGGATCGGATCCTTGATCTTGTCCGCGTAGTTGAACGGCGCCATCTTCTGGTAGACGTCCTGCGCCTGCCAGTAGTTGCGCTCCTCGGCCTGGAAACCGAACGGGGTGAGCGTGCGGTTGTAGGCGCCGCTGCGGGCGATACCGGCCTTGAAGAGGCGGGTGTGCGCCAGCAGGTTGGCGGTCATGAACGCACCGTAGGAATGGCCACCGATGGCGATGTGCTCGCGGTCGGTCACGCCACGACGCACTACTTCATCCACCGCGGCCTGCGCGTTGGCCACCAGCTGTTCGATGTAGGTGTCGTTGGGTTCCTTGTCGCCCTCGCCGATGATCGGCATGGTCGGGCTGGCCAGCACCACGTAGCCCTTGGCCAGGAATGCCTGCGGACCCCAGTAGCTGATCGCGTTGAAGCGGTACGGCGAGTCAGTCACCTGGCTGGCGGCCGCGGCACTCTTGAACTCACCCGGGTAGGCCCACATCAGCAGCGGGCGCGGGCCATCACGCTTGGGGTCGTAACCCGGCGGCAGCAGCAGCGTCGCGGTCAGGTCCACGCCATCGGCACGCTTGTAGCGGATCTGATCCTTCTGCACGCCCTTCAGCTGCGGCAGCGGGTGGGCGAAACGGGTCAGCGCGCGCGGTGCGGCGTCGGCCTGGGCCAGCGACTGCACGTAGAAGTTGGTCGGCTCGTCCGGGCTTTCGCGGGTCAGCAGCAGCGACTCACCTTCCCGGTCCAGCAGCGCGACCGGTGCCGAGTAGACCGGGGCCTGCGAATGGAACAGGCGGGTGGCCTTGCGGCTTTCGATGTCGAAGCGGTCCACGAACGGACGGTCACCTTCCGGCGACGCGCCCTGCCCGTACAGGAAGATGCTGCGGCCATCGGCGGTGGTCTGCAGGCGGCTGCGGCCGTTGACGTCGCGCACCACGCCGGCGCGGCCCGGATCGTTGTAGCGGTCCTGTGCATCGCGGTCCCACAGCAGCTGCGGCGACTGCGTCGCGTCGTCCGGGGTGATGCGCCAGGTCTTGGTGTTGCGCGTCTTCCACCACGATTCGCTGAGCAGGGCCAGATCGCCACGGCCCCAGGTGATGCCACCGAAACGGCTGCCCAGCTGGGCCAGGGTCACCGGCGGCTTCTCGAACGGCGCGGCCTGCATGAACACCGCATCGCGCACCTTGGCGTCGCGGTTCGGGTCACCGCCGTCCTGCGCTTCGGCCCAGACCAGGGTGGCCGGCGCATCGGCGCGCCAGCTGATGTCACGTACGCCAGTCACCTCGGCATCGTTGCCGGTCGGCAGGCCTTCCACCAGCGGGCGCGAGGCCACGCTGTGGGCCAGCTGGCCGTTGCGGTCGAGCACGTCGATGCGGCGCGGGAAGCTGCCCACCGGCACCACGTAGGAATACGGGCGCTGCACGGTCTGGCTGAGCAGGTAGTTGCCGTCCGGCGAGGCCGACAGGCCCAGGTAGATGCCGGCCATGCCGATGGCGCGGGCCTGGCCGTCCAGGCCGACCTGCATCGGCTGCGCACGGGCGTAGTAATCGAACAGGCGCGCGTCGGCTTCGTTCTTCAACAGATCCTGGTAGGTGCGGATGGAGACCACGCCGCTGCTCTTGCCGGTCTGCTGCACGGCCGGGCCGGTCGGGATGCCATCGGCAGGCGGCGGATCACCGGCATTGGCCAGGCGGGTCATCACGATCAGGCCGCGGCTGTCGGGCAGCCACTGGTAACCGTCGCCGAACACCGTGTTGAGGTTGGCCTGCAGGCGGCGCGCACTGGCGTTGGCGACGTCCACCAGCCACAGCTCGTTGGCACCGCTGGCTGCGTCGACCTGGTTGAAGGCCAGCCACTTCTGGTCGGGCGACCAGGCCAGGCCGGCGATCGACAGCTGCGCTGGCAGGCCGCTGATCTGCCGTTCCCTGCCGTCGGCCACATTCATCAGCCACAGCTTCTCGCCGAAGCTGAAGCGGCTGTCGGAGAACGTGCGCGGGTTGATGCGGATGCCGGCCAGCTTCAGTTCCGGCTGCGCCACCACCTGGATCGACGGCAGCGACGGCATCTGCATCAGCGCGGCCACGTCGCGGCGCGGCGACAGGAACAGGCTGGGCGCACGCGGCGCATCGACCACCGCCTGCAGCGCGGCCGAGGGCAGCTCATAACCGGCCACGTCCCTCGCGGCGGCCACCTGCGGGCTGTCGGCCGACCACGCCTGCGGGACCACCGCCAGCAGGGCCATGGACAGGACCAGGCCGGTCCAGCGCCGGCTGCGGCGCGCGTGCTTGCTCATCGTTGTTCCTGTTTTGGATGCGTGAAGACCTTCGACCTTAACAGGCGCCGACCCGCGCCCCATCTGCCGATGGTTGGGTCGCTCCGGTTCCGGCCCGGGGCCGCGATATACTGGGGGTTCTCCCCTGCCGAGGGGCGCTGCGACCGGATCCCATGAGGCCCGGCCAGGCTCGGTAAGGTGGCTTTGTAACAACGGCGCCCGGCCAGATGCGAGTACCCGCTCGCCCACAACCGGAGCTACTGCATGAACGCTGTTGCCAAGACCTTCTCCACCGAAGGTGACTACAAGATCCGCGACATCACCCTGGCCGACTGGGGTCGCAAGGAACTGGACATCGCCGAGCACGAGATGCCTGGCCTGATGTCGATCCGCCGCAAGCACGCCACCAGCCTGCCGCTGAAGGGCGTGCGCGTGACCGGCTCGCTGCACATGACCATCCAGACCGCGGTGCTGATCGAGACCCTGAAGGACATCGGCGCCGACGTGCGCTGGGCCTCGTGCAACATCTTCTCGACCCAGGACCACGCCGCTGCGGCCATCGCCGCCACCGGCACCCCGGTGTTTGCGTGGAAGGGCGAAACCCTGGAAGAGTACTGGGACTGCACCCTGGACGCGCTGACCTTCACCCTGCCCGACGGCACCCTGACCGGCCCGGAGCTGGTGGTGGACGACGGCGGTGACGTGACCCTGCTGATCCACAAGGGCTACGAGCTGGAAAACGGCAGCGACTGGGTCAACACCGCCTCCTCCTCGCACGAAGAACAGGTCATCAAGAACCTGCTCAAGCGCGTGGCCACCGAGCGCCCAGGTTACTGGGGCCGCGTGGTCAAGGACTGGAAGGGCGTCTCCGAAGAGACCACCACCGGCGTGCACCGCCTGTACCAGCTGGCCCAGGCCGGCACCCTGCTGATCCCGGCGATCAACGTCAACGACTCGGTCACCAAGAGCAAGTTCGACAACCTGTACGGCTGCCGCGAATCGCTGGCCGACGGCCTGAAGCGCGCGATGGACGTGATGCTGGCCGGCAAGGTCGCCGTGGTCTGCGGCTACGGCGACGTGGGCAAGGGCTGCGCCGCATCGCTGCGTGCCTACGGTGCGCGCGTCATCGTCACCGAGATCGACCCGATCTGCGCGCTGCAGGCGGCGATGGAAGGCTATGAAGTCAACACCATCGAATCGACTCTGGGCCGTGCCGACCTGTACGTCACCACCACTGGCAACAAGGACATCATCCGCATCGAGCACCTGAGCGCGATGAAGGACCAGGCCATCGTCTGCAACATCGGCCACTTCGACAACGAGATCCAGGTCGATGCGCTGGTGGCGTTCCCGGGCGTGCAGCACGTGAACATCAAGCCGCAGGTGGACAAGTACATCTTCCCGGCTTCTGATGGAAGTGCTGGCAATGCGATCTTCCTGCTGGCCGAAGGCCGCCTGGTGAACCTGGGCTGCGCCACCGGCCACCCGAGCTTCGTCATGTCCAACTCGTTCGCCAACCAGACCCTGGCCCAGATCGACCTGTGGGCCAACAAGGACAGCTACGAGAAGAAGGTCTACCTGCTGCCCAAGCACCTGGACGAAGAAGTGGCCCGCCTGCACCTGGAAAAGATCGGCGTGAAGCTGACCACCCTGACCCAGGAACAGGCCAACTACATCGGCGTGCCGGTGGAAGGCCCGTTCAAGCCGGACCACTACCGCTACTGATGCCGTGCCCGGGGTCGGATCCCTTTCCGCAGGAAAGGGCTCTGACCCCGGCAACGGATGCACACGGAACGGGCGCCTTCGGGCGCCCGTTCTGCGTTTGCATTCGGCCATGCACCACGCATCCACGCGTGGCGTTACTCTGCTCAGGTTCGACAATGACTAGACCTGATAACAGAAACTTACGCGAAAAGCGCAAGATCATCTAGCCAACTAAATGCATCGAAGCTCAATCATATCGAGCTCCTTCGCGAACTCGGCAGGAATTTTAGATTTTGATGAACGAATACTTCCCGTCAATGAAGACACACTTCTACGCCCGATCAAACGCCTCCAGCTATCCGGATACATATGGCGCATAACAAAAAGCATAAAAGCTAACGGGGACATCTTGTTACAACTTATTCGAACTTGATTCATTAGCCCAAGATGGATATGCGCTACCGGATGGACACCTTCTTCATACCCTCGCTCATCATAATCAAAACGAATGGGAGTTACGTGAGAGCGTGCCGATGCGGTACCAAGAACCATCAAATAATCATCTTGATTAACCCTACGGTTTGACGGATTATCCGCCACGCCAATTAATTTCAGGTACTCAGCGAAAGTCACGACGTCGAGAGGACAGTGAACATAACTGTAGGACGGCCGCTCGCCCTCACTAAAAACTAAAAGTGAGTGATCGGCCATTTTTATATGAAAATACTTATTCTCATACAAATACTTCCACTGCTCCATGTAATTCATGACTCTCAAATCCTGAATCATTTCATTTCGGAGAATGAAAGAGTCATCACCAAATTCGGCTACGGGAAATCCCGACTCCCTTGCAATGGGCCTAAGTATTGGGGAATACATACTAGTTAAGTCGCTTTCTAGATTTGCGACCAGCCTGAACTTCCTTCAACTTCTTGCGCAAAATACGCTCAAAGTCGTCCAATTCCAATCCATCACCCAGAGAGTCAATTTCCGCCTCCACGACGGAAGGCTCAACACTGATCAGATCTCTCTTCATGAAGACCAACTCTTGTTCAGTTGGATAAGTGAATTCAAGATGCGGGAACTTCTTTTTTGCTGCCGACAATTCCTGGACGAAGCTCTGCGCTGCCCCTCCCATTCCCGTAACACAGAGCCACCCTTTTGCGCGAGTCATCGCAGTGAATGCCATATTTCTAGAGCGCGGAGTCGGCCTCGCAAACAAGGCATCGATACCAACCAAGTAAACAGAATATGCTTCGTTACCCTTAGCCTTATAAATCGTGGAGAGCGTAACCTCACCACTTCTCTGGAAGTCCCGCAACTCGAACCCAGCGGAGTGTATGTTATTGACCCTGATACCAAGTGAGGCAAGGGCGTCCGATACCGCACGAAGATATGTATTAGCGTTTCTATCATCCGCACTGATGACAAGGATATCTTCAGCCGAAACACCCTGCTCTTGAATATCCTGCCTTATCTTTTCCGCAACGAATGAAACTTCCTCGTGGAAATTTCCAAAAGCTTGGCAAGCAATGATCTGATCGATGGAATTTGTATCACTAATGGATGACGGAGAGTTTTCTCGTGGACGTTCAATGACAACCTTCTCTCCGAACGCCAGCCGCCCCTTCACCTCATATCCAAAATCTTCCCAGTGCTCTTTAGACTCAAGCATCTGGACGATCTTCGCCCCATAGACGCCAAAGCCGATGGCATGAGCACACAGCAGGATTTCGCGTGGATTTCGATAACATTTGTGAAGAACGATTTGTTCATCAAACTCTACCACGGCCTGACCATCTTCCTTTACTCCAAAAAGGGTTGCGGCGGTCGGAACTTCCACATCAAAGATTGTCTGAAAAACATCATAAGCAATAACCAACCGCTCATCAGAGGCCACCCTAAGAGCTAGACTCATAAACTCAGGAGGAAAATCCTGAGCCTCATCAACAAAGACATAATCATAGACAGAAGAAATGCTCACATCTGCCAGTAGTCGCTCACAAGCAGCTGCGAATGGCCGAGCGGAAATAGCTTTAGCCTGAGCAAAATTCAGAGGCTCGTGGCCATACCTCCTAGCCACCTGGTAGTAAAGCCCGTCATTTGTTGCTCCTCCCCAAGCATGAAGAACCTGAAGACGGTCCCAATTAGGATCCCGATCCTCATGCATTCTATAGAACCTAGTGATGAGCTGCTTAATATGCTGATACAGGCTCTTCGTGTAAAAAGTGACAACAATATTTGCGTCAGGCTCCTTAATAGCAGTGAGTGCAGCCTTCAATGCAAGGACAACGGTTTTACCTGAGCCAGCGAGCCCCTGGATTCTCTGGAGGCCAGCAATTTCGCTCATGTATGCAACTCGTTGATCTCGATCAAACCTACGAATTTCTTCTTCCAGCCTGACGATATCAGCTACACGAGAGTTTTTAGCGAACCCCTGGACCTTTCTCTCCCTTGCTTTCAAGAGCGATTTTGAGCCATCAATTACTGAAACAAGCTCCTCAAAAACATCGGACTCGATCTCAGCCTCACTAGAAAGTGACTTAATTTTCGAATCAAGCCCAGCAAACCCTACCACTGTACTTTCATTTTCCTCACCCTCCTCGACCCACAAGAAGGCATCGATACCAAACTTGAGCTGCGCCCGACCAAGACGCAGCCTTGGATATCTAACCAGGCGTGAAAATACCTGACTGAAGGCTCCCTCCAGCTGATCAGCCGCGCCAGTCCCTACCGAAACTGGCGCACTAATAAGCACCACCCCAAGCGATGGGGAGACGACAACCACATCAGCGACAAGCAATTTGTCATCCTCCCTAAAGAGAGGAAATCCATAGAAAAGCAATGACTCAGAAAGCCCCAACTCTTGCTGCTTCTCTTTAAAGTGCTCAATCAGTCTGCGCAGGCCGGTATTGCCTCGCACGACAGAATCTTTCGGAAATACCTGCAAAGCCATTTATCTTCTCCGGTAGAGGCCTAACTGGACCTGCATGCAGTCCCTCACGTCATCATATCTAATCGTTGAGTCTGATTGAGCTGGCGAAAGGATTTTGATCACCAGTAGCCTCGGTCAAGGCAACGCGACCCGCGCGCGCTACGATGCCCCCATGACTCCCGCCATCAACCTGCTCAAGCGCGAGAAGATCGCCCACACCGTGCGCAGCTACGTGCACGACGCACACGCCGAGTCCTACGGTGGCGAAGCCGTGGAGAAGCTGGGCCTGGACCCGGCGCAGGTGTTCAAGACCCTGCTGGTCAGCACCGAAACCCACGAACTGCTGGTGGCGATCGTGCCGGTTGGCGGCCAGCTGGACCTGAAGGCGCTGGCCGAAGCCGCAGGCTGCAAGAAGTGCGAGATGGCCGCCGCCGATGCCGCCCAGCGCGCCACCGGCTACCTGGTCGGCGGCATCAGTCCGCTCGGGCAGAAGAAGCGCCTGCGCAGTTTCCTCGATGCCAGCGCACAGGCCCTGCCGACGCTGCACGTCAGCGCCGGCCGCCGCGGCCTGGAAGTGGAACTGGCCCCGGCCGACCTGCTGCGGCTGACCGCAGGGCATTACGCGCCCATCGGGAAGGCCCGCTGATGTCCGCGGCCGATGCCCTGCTGCAGGATCTGCTGAGTGGTGATGCCACGCGTATCCATGCCTCGGCCTGCCGGGTCGCGGTGACGTTCGATCCCGGGCTGCTGGATGCACTGGCGCCGCATGCCGACCGCATCGAACGGGCCTGCGCCGGGGTCACGCTGGGCGGTGCGCTGCTGGCCAACCAGGTGCATCTGCAGTCTGCGCTGAAACGCCTGCGCTACTGGCAGGCGCAGGCTGGCTGCCTGTGCGCGCTCACGCCGACGTATCTGTTCTTCGACCCGCGCAGGCTGATCGAGCAGGGGCAGATGCAGTTGCTCTCGGTGGGCGACGCCGATGACGGCTGGGGCGAATGCCACCGCGTTGCCTGCACGCAGTGTGGCCAGCACTGGCAGGCGACCGACCGCGAATACCATTACCCGTGGTGGGAGTGGAAAGCCGATTGACGAAGGGGTCAGATCCTGAGGTATCCCCACGTTTTCCTCAGGCAGAGCAATGGCTTACGCAACCGGCTCTGGAAACAAGTGCGCGCATGCCGCAGCCTTCAAGGTGACTAAACCAAAAGAAGAATGCGGTCATGCGCGCCAGCCA
>JAAIGF010114164.1_pt1 | contig 12819 bp, 7 predicted proteins | sample 6487441 | NCBI WGS metagenome assembly JAAIGF01 (sample SAMN13974129, study PRJNA590717) | phyllosphere metagenome | biome: pepper field; feature: multiple bacterial spot infested pepper fields; material: pepper leaves; isolation source: leaves from pepper fields | host: Capsicum annuum ...
GCGACATCCTGATTGCCACCGCCGGCGGCTACATCGCCATTGATAAGGACGGCAACATTGCCATTACCGGTAAAGGACTGGTGCTGAACGGCACCCGTATCGATTTGAACTAAGGGAAACGCAACGTATGTATCAGATGAATGAAGGCACCCTGGCGATACCGGCGGGCTGGCGCGACGAGTCGCTGCACGTGTTTGTGCTGCCCGGCGATACCGCCAATCTGGTGGTCAACCGCACGCCGATTGAGTTCGGCCTGTCGCCGGACACCGTCTATGAACAGACGCTGGCACAGTTTTCCACCCATCTGAAAGGTTACGAAGAGCGCGCCGCCTGGGAGCTGACGCTGGACGGTCTGCCGGCGCGCGGCCTGGAGTACAGCTGGCGCTCGCCGGAAGGTCCGATGCATCAGGTGGTGGTGATGCAGGTGCGCGGCGAACTGTTGCTGACCTTTACCCTTACCGCCGCCGGCGAACTGCAGGATGAACAGAAAACCGCGCTGCTGGCGGTGATTGAGACGTTTAAAGCCGTACCCTGAAGGGAGTCACGATGCTCAACGATATTCTGAGCCGGGTGGCCCGGGTCGGGGCCATGCATGCCGGCAACCGTCCTAATCCGCCCGCCGACCGGCCGCAGCCCTGTCAGGGCAAGCCGCCGACCTCACCGGGCAAGACCATCAAGCACAAGAGTTTTAAAGGCGCCATCTTCGGGGCGATTGCCGGGGCGCTGGTGGCGGCGGCCGTGTTTGCCGTAGCAGCGGCAGCGGCGGCGGCGGTGGCGGTCGCCGTCATCGGCACCGGCGGGATGGGCGCGGCGCTGGTGGTGGGGGTGGTAAAACTGGCCGCCGGATTTGGTGCGGTCAGCCTGCTGGGCGGGCTGATAGACACGGTGTCCAGCAAGGTGTCGGCGATGGTGGACAGCGGCTCGCCGTCGTTCGGACCGGTGGTGTCGGGCTCGGGTAACGTGTTTGTCGAAAAGCAGCCGGTGGCCCGCGCCACCCAGGATGCCGTCGCCTGCACCCGGCACAGTGGTCCGCAGTTGATAGCCCAGGGCAGCGAGTCGGTATTTGTGAATGACGCGCCGGCTGCCCGCATTGACGACAAGACGGTGTGCGGCGCCACCATCAAGGACGGCGCCTCGACGGTATTCTTCGGCTCGGGTCAGGGCACCTATCTGGAGATCGCCGAAGAGTTTACCGCACTGCAACGAGCGCTGCTGATTGCGGTGGAGTTTCTGGTGCCGCCCAGCCGCGGCATGTTCAGAGGGCTGGGCAAGTTGTTCACCCGTGGGCCGATGGCGGTACTAAAAGGGATGCGTGTCGGGGCGCTGAAAACGCTGGAAGGACTGAAAAGCGCGGTCAAATGCGCCAGCGAAGGGTTTCGCAACAACAAGGGGCTGTCGCGTGTCACGGAAGCGGTGCGCGGCTTCCTCAAAGACCCGGTCTACATCGCCAGCGGCGAGGTGATTGAATCCCGTACCGATATCGAACTGGGTCAGACGCTGCCGCTGGTGTTCGAACGCACCTACCGCTCCGCCTCCGTGCATGTCGGGCTGCTGGGCCGCGGCTGGCACGACAGCGGGAGCGAGGTGGCGACGGTGACGCGCGACGGCCTCAACACCCACGTGGTCATCACGCTGGCGCAGGGTTACGACATTGATTTTACCTTCCATCAGGACGTGCAGGCGGTGTACTGCCCGCACTACCCGGAATTTACCCTGCACCGCCGGGGCGACGGTTTCAGCCTGTGGCACCGCGACCAGCAGACCTGGCGCGACTTTAGCGTGGTACAGGGCGAGCGCCGGCTGCTGTCCGCCCTGCGCGATACCCACGACAACCGCATCGAGCTGGTGCGCGACCCGAAAGGCTACCTGCGGCAATTGCGTCACAGCGACGGCGTTACCCTGCTGCTGGTGTGGCAGGGCGACTTCCTGCACCAGATTCAGCGCACCGACGGCGGCCAGAAAACGCTGCTGGCCGAGTACCGCCAGGACGAACTGGGCCGACTGATTGAGGCCAACGCCACCCAGGCCTATCACCTGTACTACGAGTACGACGCCGCCCATCGGCTGACCCGCTGGCACGACAACGACCAGACCTGGGCGCGCTACGAATACGACGCGCAGGGGCGCTGCGTCTACACCACCTGCGCGGACGGCTTTCTGACCGCCCGCTTCAACTACCTCCCCGACCGGGTGGTGATGACCGACGGCCTCGGCCAGCGCAGCGAATTCGGCTTTAACGACCTGTCCCTGATGAGCTGGGAAACATCCCCGCTCGGTCATGTCACCCGCTACGACTACGACGACTACGGCAACCTGCTGCGGGAAATCTCGCCCGCCGGGCGGGTGGTCGAGTTCGGCTATCTGGACGATACCGGGCGGGTCAGCACCTTTACCGACGCCAGCGGCCACCAGTGGCAGTACGACTATGATGAGGCGCAGCGGCTGTGCGGCGTCACCGACCCGCTGGGGCGCGAATGGGGCTGGGTGTATGACGCCGAAGGCAACCCGGAGCGGCTCACCGGTCCCGACGCCAGCGAAGTGCGATTCACCTGGAACCGCTACGGCCTGCTGACCCAGGTCAGCGACGCCGCCGGTGAGGTACAGGCCCGGTTACAGTACGACCACCGTCAGCGGCTGCTGAGTGCCACCGATGCCGAGAGCCGTACCCGGCAGTTACGCTACGACAGGCAGGACCGGGTGGTGCAATGGCAACGGGCGGACGGCGCGCGCTTTGGGCTCGGTTACCGCCGGGCCAGCTGGAAGCTGCCGGAGCAGCTGATGCGCCCGGACGACAGGGAAGAGCTGCGCCAGTACGACCGCCACAACAACCTGCTGAGCTACGTGGACGGCAACGGCGCACTGTGGCGTCAGACCTTTGGCCCGTTCGACCTGCTGACGTCGCGCACCGATGCCGAAGGCCGCACCTGGCACTACGCGTACGATAAAGAGAGCCAGCAGCTGACAACGGTTATCGCCCCGGACGGCAGCCGCTGGCAGTGGTGGCTGGACGCCGACGGGCGGGTCATCCGCGAGCGCGACATGACCGGCACCGACACGCATTACGGCTACGACGAAGACGGCCTGTGCATCCGCGTGCGCAACGGCGAAGGCGACACCCGCCACTTCCTGTACGACGCCCGCGGCCTGCTGTGGCGTGAAACCGCGCCGGACGACACCCTGCACTACCGGTATGATGCGGTGGGCCGCCTGACCGAGGTCTCGTCGGCCACCGCCCATGTGCAGCTGGACTACGACCTGCGTGACCGGGTGGTGCGCGAGTGGCACAACGGCACGCTGCTCACCCGCCAGTACGATGACGCGGCTCGCACCGTTACCCGCACGCTGGCGTGGGACGGCGATGCGGACGATACCGCACACGCTCTTGCCCCACTCACCAGCCTGTTCCATTACACCCGCACCGGCGAACTGCGGCAGATGCAGTTGCCGGACGGCGCCGAGCTGACGCTGACCCAGGACGCAGCGGGTAGGGAATCGCTTCGCACCGGCGGCAGCGGCTTTGTGCAGCGGCGGGAATACGACGTGATGGGCTGGCTGACGCGAGAGCAAAGCGGCGCGCAGCAGGACGGTCGCCTGCTGGCGGCCCAGACGCGGGAATACCACTACGACGGTGCCGGCAACCTGACCGGGGTGCGCCACAACCGCGAGGCTGAAGGCTACCGGCTGGATGCCACCGGCCGGGTGCAGGAAGTCCTGCGCGGTGGCGCGGGCAAAATCGTGGACACCACCGCCCGCTACCAGTACACCCGCAGCGGCCTGCCGCAGGAGGCGGGACGGCTCACCGAATGGCAGGCCGGGCGGCTGATTCAGCGCGATGACACCCACTACCAGTACGACAAGGCGGGTCGACTGGTGAAAAAACAGGTGTTGCAGCCGGGCTACCGCCCGCAGGTGTGGCAGTACCGCTGGGACAGCCGCAACCAGCTGCGGGTGGTGGATACCCCGACAGGTGAGCGCTGGCTGTACCGCTACGACCCGTTTGGCCGCCGGGTGGGTAAACGCTGCGAGGCACGCGGCGAGGACATTCGCTACCAGTGGGACGGCGACCAGATAGCGGAAGTGCGGCACTACCGCCACGGCCAGCTGGTGGCTCGTCGGCACTGGGTCTACAACGGCTGGGAGCTGGTGGTACAGCAGCGGCAGCAGAGCGGGGGCGACTGGGAAACGGATTTTGTGACCAGCAGCCAGAACGGTACCCCACAGGCGCTGTTTGCACACGACGGTACCCTGCGCTGGCAGGCACCGAAGGCCACACTGTGGGGCCAGCGTCAGGCAGAAAAATCGGAAAGTCCGGACCCCGGCCTGGCCTTCGCCGGGCAGCTCCGTGACAGCGAAAGCGGGCTGTGCTATAACCGCTTTCGGTACTACGACCCGGCCGGTGGGTGTTATGTCTCGCCAGACCCGATAGGGGTGTTGGGGGGGGAGAGTAATTATGGGTATGTATACAACCCTATAAGCGGTATTGACCCTTTAGGTCTAAACGGTAAGAAATGTATGGGTGTTAGTGAATCAGGTCATCACGTTCCATCCGTAAGAAAATCACAGGGAAGGCCTTTTGAGGTTGCACGCTCCGATAAAACCCGCCCGACTTTATTTCCTAGGGGTAAAGAGCCAGAACATGACCATTGGCGAATGCATGATGCAGAAAGAAAATATGTAGGCCCAAGGCAAGGTGATTTTGCTGGTTCTGACAAAGAGTTGTTTGATGCTTATAAGAAAGCGTATTCGAGTTTGGACGATATCAAAGTGGATGTTCGCTCTCCAAATGGTACACATATATTGGGTTCAAATGTAACACCGAGCCAAGCCGTAGACCTAATTGAAAACTGGCTTACCAAACAAGGGTTGATGTAATGATTAATAGTAATCTTATAGACATGGAAAATGTGTTATCTTCGCCATCATTTTTTGATTTCTTAAAAAATTTGGATGTAGACAATGCATTGGATTCTCGCGATTCAAAAACATTTGATTCGGAGTGGATGAATAATTTCAATAGATTGGAAAAAGAGGTTTTTAGTAAGGATGATTTAGATTTCATCGATATCCTTCGTGAAAAATCTTTTAAACTTTCATTTAAGATTATCAAAGAGCCTGAAATTGCATCAAGAATATCAGATGATATTGAAATAATAGCGAAAGACATATTGAAGGGAAATACTAATGGCTGGCCTATAAACTATCTTTGGCAGTCATATAAAAATGGGAAATTCCCTGCTTGATATTGACAAGGCCGGAAGCGATCCCAACGATCCTTCCGGCTGCTTTTTATGCTGTTTAGTTCAACGATCATATATCAGGCTGTGTCCCTTAATTCATATTCACTGATTGATGGTGAAAAAATGCATTAAATTCGTTCATTTATGAGCCGATTTCGTACATTTCCACTGCCATCACCTGTAAGCGCTATGTGATTTTCCACCACGCAGGTGATTAAGAGACACAGCCTGGATTGAATGAGGACGTACTCTATTAACCAGATCCTGAAATGGATGTGGGGGATCCTCGCTCCAGTGCAGTTTTTAGTGTGTCACCACTCAGATGGTCGGTGATACCATCTGTTGATGCCCATTGCTCAAAAATGGACAACATTTTATAGGGCTGCCTGATTAATGGGCTAATGGCCTCATTATGTTTACAGGCGAGCCAGAATAATCGTGATAACGGCGTGGATATCCGTGTGGAAGATGACGAGGATGTTTGGTTTTTGGTCGGCATGTTGATTAGCTTTTCCAGTTCAGTATGCCGGATGACAAAGCAGGCATCTTGCGGTAGGTCGTGAACCGGAAAGTAATCCTTTCGGAGGTTTGGATTCATGCCTTGTTGTTGAATCTCTTGATAAATATCAGCCCACATTTTCTCAGGAAGTCGCATGATTTTCTGGTTTATTCTTTCCTGCCATGTGAGCTTTTCGAAAACCTGAAATATCTCTCCTGAAAGGGTTACTGATATACCGTAATTGATCTCATTCTCACCGATGTGTGGCAATGGAATGTGCAGGGAGCGAGCAAGCAAGCGTTGTACCATAACGTACTCATGTCCCGCTAATAGCGTATCGATAATTGGCTGGGAGGGGATAATATATCTTCCCTCAGTACTGAGAATAAGATTTCCTTTGCTAATGAAACTGTTTCGATCAAGCAAACAGAGTCGGTCGATGAATGAGTGTCCAACTGGGCGTAGCTTCAATTTATTATCTAATGTTCGTATTTTTCGTAAAACAATCGGCGACTGGAAGTAGATGGAAAGGCTGATATTGCCATATAAGGCATGGCGATAAATATCACTGTCCGTCAGTTCTATTTTTGTTGTTCTTTTAGTTATTCTGATAGCTTCCTGTATCGTCATCCATTCAGGCATACTGCTCTTTGTGTTTAAAAGGAAGGTCTGTTTTTGCATGATGTAATCTCCTTCAGCATGACAACCTTTCCTGTGCGTAGGGAATAACTGGGGGTTAATAAAATTACCGTTTATGACGTTAAACTTTTATATATAAACTTCCATGGCGTGGAAGAGGTTTAGTTAGAATGACCAGAGTATGTCATTTTTATTTTTTTTATCTTTTAAGAAAAAAATAAAAATCCACAAGGAATGAGATAACCTTGTATCACAAGTGGGCTACCGCCTGCAGTGGTAGCACCACCACAGCATCTGAGATACGTATTCTTTAGTTTTATGAATGGATGTCATCACATTGTTTCACTGGTATGGACAGCCCAGAACTGTTCTGCCAGATTGAATTTATAGAATGAAATTTTTACTTAAAGTGATGCAGTTTGTCATAAAAATAGATGTACTGCTGTCATTATTGGTTATTACGTGTTAGTTCCGGTATTTTTACGTGTATAGAAAGGGTAATTGGCATCTTTTCAGGCTTAAAAGGTTACCCAGCGTAATTGGCGGGGCGTTTTCGTTTGCCATCATTTGCTGCGTCAGGTTGCATGGATGCTTGCCGTTTTTGACACTGGCGATGATGGTGTTGCGGTCATGAAGGATACGTCACCAATATGCCGTCCGGCCTGATGACCGGGTTGACGCCATAGGCTGTTTGCACCGAGGGACTGGCTGCAGGGCATGTCGCCTGTCGCGGGGATGATGGCCTTGACCGAATCAGGAGAGGAGCCGGTAAAGCTGTTGTGCGGGGAAGCCGGGTCAGCCAGTGCGCCTTTCGGCCTGGTCAGCCTGTGCATCCTTGAGCTCGTTGTGAATCCTTGCAGGAGCCGGGCTTTATGGCCACAACCGGAAGAGGCAAACAATTTCCCCGGCGCAAACGCCTTCCTCGCGCAGCAAATTCTTTGCCTCTTCCGGTCCTTCACGGTGTTACGGTCGCAAGCGATGCGGCCAGCCCGGCTCCTGCCATTCGGATCACCACAAAGGACGCGACAGGCGCGACCTTGAAAATCCGAAAGGAGCAACATCATGGCTAACATCGGCACCTTCACCACACAAAACAACGGCTTCACTGGCACCGTCCGCACCCTGACTTTGAATGTCAAGGCCAGGTTCATCCCCTGCGACAAAAGCAGCGAGCACGCCCCTGACTTCCGCATTCAGACCCTCGGTGGTTATGACATCGGCGCAGCCTGGCGGAAAATCAGCCAGGCCGAACGGCCTTATCTGTCGGTGACGCTCGACGACCCTTCCTTCCCGGCAACCCTCTATGCTCGCCTTATCGAAGAAGAGAATGGCAAGCACCAGTTGATCTGGTCGCGCAGCAAACCGTCGGCCTGACAGCCAGACACCTCGCCCCGCCAGTCACGGCGGGGCGCATACTGTTGACTTCGGCAATAAGCCTGTGGTTCATTGCGTTTTCGTGGCTCTTGAGATGGTCAATGCAGTATGTCCCCTGCGTTAATGGGCAGGGGACATACAGCGAATACTTTTTGCTAACCGATGATAAAGTTTACTGCGCGCTCCCTGCATTCTCGCGCATAAACATAGGGCGCAACGTATCCCTCCCGGTTCATATCCAGATAATCCGACCACCATTGCATCATCGCTTGTCGGGCATCAAGATATTTCGCTTTATGGATGTAAGCCGCTCGCACGCTGTTGCGCTCCTGATGGCTCATCTGGCGCTCAACCGCATCCTGTAACCACAGGCTGGATTCCATCAGCGCGCTACAGGCCATAGCCCGGAATCCGTGACCACAGATATCATTTTTTGTGTCATAGCCCATCAGGCGCAACGCCTTGTTGACCGTGTTTTCGCACATCGGTTTATACGGATTGTGAGCGCCGGGAAATATCAGCACCTGATGTCCGGAGATTTCCTGTATCTGTCTCAGAATAGAGATGGCCTGCCGGGAGAGGGGAACGATATGCGGGGTACGCATCTTCGCGCCACGCCCGGAATAACGTACGCCGGGGATGGCTTTGCGGGTAGCGGGAATAGTCCAGATGTGGTTTCTGAAATCAATTTCCGACCATCGCGCGAAGCGCAATTCGCTGGAGCGGATGAACAGATGCAGGGTGAGCGATACGGCCAGCCGGGTTAATTCCCGTCCTTGCCGGTAGTCCTCAATGCGCGTCAACAGTTCCGGTAGTTGCTCCAGCGGCAGGGCAGGGTAGTGACGTTTAACGGGCGGGGCGATAATACCGTCCAGATTGGCCGCCGGATTGTGTTCTATCAGTTCCTGATGCACGGCATAGCGCATGATGTTGCACAGGTGCTGCCGGGTACGGGCTGCCACTTCCAGTAAACCTTTTTTCTCAATCCCTCTCAGCAGACCGATGAAGTGACGGGGTTTCAGCTCCGTGACGGGCAGGTGCCCGATAACCGGAAAGAGATGGTTGTTCATACTGGCAAGCAGGCGAGTGGCATGGCTCTCTGACCATGTCCGGTTGCTTTTGTGCCAGTCCAGCGCTACATCTCTGAATGATTTTTCTGGTGAGCGGGGCGCTTTTTTTGCCGCCCGCAGGTGTGCGGGGTTGATATTCTGCGCCAGCAGTTTACGGATGCTGTCACGTTGTTGACGCGCATCAGCCAGCGATACATCGGGGTAGGTACCTAAACCGAGGCGGGATTCTTTTCTATTGATACGATATTTGAGATACCAGAGACGTGAACCGCCGGGATTAATCAACAGGTACAGGCCGTGAGAATCGGAAACTTTGTAGGGTTTTGCAGATGGTTTTAAGTTGCGGATTTTTGAGTCATTAAGAGACATGTGGGGGTCACTCGTCATCGAACTAACCTGACCCCAAATCTGACCACCAAATTCTCCCGATGCAGAGGGAAAACTGAAAATGCATCGGGAAGACATTTCACGCTAACTTATTGAATCCGAATCACATAAGGATTCGCAAAGCGGCATGAAAACAAGAATTTGGCTCCTCTGACTGGACTCGAACCAGTGACATACGGATTAACAGTCCGCCGTTCTACCGACTGAACTACAGAGGAATCGCTTGAACGGGGCGCATAATAACGGGGTCTGCTGTGCATGTCAAAGGTGTAAACCACATTTTTGACGCGTTTGGCGAGGGAATGCGCAATATGCCGACTTTTTTACACGATCGTCTTGATTGAACGGCGTTTTACGTTGTGTCGCCGTGCTAAAACAGCGGGCCGACAGTAGCGTGATGCTGCCGGCCCGGCGGGATTATTGCAGCCGCAGTTGCAACTGGTAACGGTAGCGGGGCGCGGTCAGCAGGAAATCCGGCGCGACGCTTGGGCTCCAGGAGTCGTCGCCGCCGATGCCCATGTGAAATCCGTCCAGATTGAGCCAGGTGCCCGGCTCCGGTTGCAACAGATGCTGATGGGTGCAATCCATCAACTGTCGCAGGCTGTAGCGGCCGATACCGAAGTGGAAGTCGCCTTCAATAAGCCAGTTGCCGTAGCGCAGTTCCCGGGTGTGGCAGCGCAGGCCGTTTTCCGATGGGAAAATGTACGGCGTGTGCATCGCTTCAAGCGGTTGCTGCCAGCGGCCGTGCAGCGCGGCGAGGCGGCGGTCGGGATAATTTTCGTGCGGACCTAGCCCCAGCCAGCTTACCTGTGGGTTGACCGCCGCCAGTTGACCACAGAGGCCGATGCGCGCCAGCGGCGGCAGGTGACGGGCAACGTCCACGTCGACATTCACCGTCAACACGCCTTGTGCGTCAATACGCCACTGTTTGCGACTGATGAACAACACCTGTTGCTGGTAATGGCCGACGTGTTCGGTGGTGATCAGCACGCTGTCGCTGAGCGTGTCGGCGCGGATCTGTCGGCAGTCGGTCTGGTACTGATACAGCCCGGCCAGCTTCCAGCGTTCCACCCAGGCGTTCGGGTCGATGCGGTCCACTTCGCTGATGCCGATGTCGTTATCCAGCGGCGCGCGCGCCAGAGTGTCCTGCAACGGGCTGAGCAACTGCGGCTGCCCGTCGCGCCACCACTGTGTCAGCAGACCGCTACGTTTGTCGAAGCTCCAGCGTTGCTGGCCGTGGCTGATATCGAAGCAGTCATCATCCCGAGTCAGGGTTGGACATGCGCCGTCGGCCTGGCGTGACGCCGGGTACGCCAGCGGCATCGGCAGCGGCCATTGATCCCAGGCGCAGCGGTGCCCGGCGGGCGACCAGTCAGTCGCGTTCGGCTGAACCACCTCCACCGTCAGCCACATATCGGCGTGGTGTTGCGGCGCAGGCAACTGTTCGAGCAGAGTGAAGGTCTGGCAGCCCTGCGGTGCGATAGTGAGCGGCGCCACGCCTGACGCCAGTTGGACGTCATCCTGCATGATGCGCCAGCGCAGCTCCTCGTTATCGCTATGACGGAACAGGTATTCGCTGGTGACGGTCAGTGTCAGCGGGTTGTCCTCATGGCGGGTGAACTGGAAAAACTGCTGGGCGCGTTGGGCTTCGTACAGCGCCGGATGCGGCGTGCGGTCGGGGAACACCAGACCGTTGAGGCAGAACTGACGGTCGTTGGGTTTATCGCCGAAATCGCCGCCGTAAGCCCAGTGTGTTTTACCATCCTGCTCACGCACCAGCGCCTGATCCACCCAGTCCCAGACGAAGCCGCCTTGCAGCCGCGGATACTGACGGAATGCCTGCCAGTAACGGTCGAATCCGCCAAAGCTGTTGCCCATGGCGTGCGCGTATTCACACAGAATCAGCGGCCGGTTTTCTCCCGGCAGACCGATCCATTTTTTGATCGACCACTTCGGCACCGCCGGGAACGGCTGGTCCTGATCCACCCGGGCGTACATCGGGCACAGAATATCGGTGGCGGGCGTGTTGGCGCCGCCGCCTTCGTATTGCACCGGCCGACTCGGGTCTTGCTGTTTCACCCATTGGTAGAGTGCGCTGTGGGTAGGGCCGTAGCCAGACTCGTTGCCCAGCGACCAGATGATGATGCAGGGATGATTGCGATCGCGCTGTACCATGCGGGTGACGCGCTCGGCGTAAGCCGGCAGCCAGCGCGGGTCGTCGGACAGGCGGCTCATTGGCTGCATGCCGTGAGTCTCGATGTTGGCTTCGTCCACCACGTACAGGCCATAACGGTCGCATAGCCGATACCACAGCGGATGATTGGGATAGTGAGAGCAGCGCACCGCGTTGAAGTTGTGCTGCTTCATTAACAGAATATCCTGCCGCATGGTCGCTTCATCGATGGCCTGACCGCGTTGCGGGTGGTGTTCATGGCGGTTGACGCCGCGAATCAGCAGCGGCTGACCATTGAGCAGCAGCAGGCCGTTACGGATGGCGACCTCGCGAAAGCCGACGTCATAAGCTTCCGCTTCCGCCAGCGTGCCGTCGGCGTGCTCCAGCGCCACCACCGCCCGATACAGATTGGGTTCTTCCGCGCTCCACAGTGCGGGCCGCTCCACCTCCAGTTGCAGGCTTACGCGGTCATGATAGGCGCCGCGTTCATCGATCGCCGGCGTGCCGAACGGCGCGCGGCTTTCACCCACCAGTTGCCCGCCGTGCCACAGCTGCACATGCAGTTGCCACGCCTGCGCCTGTTCTTCCGGCAGATTAGCCTGCGCGGTAACGCACAGCGCGCCCTGCGTGTAGCTGTGGCGCAGTGGGGTGGTGATCTGCACATCGCGCAGATGCACCGCCGGTTTATGCAGCAGGTAGACGTCGCGGTAAATGCCGCTCATGCGCCACATGTCCTGATCTTCCAGATAGGTGCCGTCAGACCAGCGCAGCACCATCACCGCCAGCCGGTTTTCTCCCGGCTGCAGGCAGGGCGTCAGGTCGAACTCCGCCGGTAGCCGGCTGTCCTGGGAATAGCCGACCCAGTTGCCGTTGCACCACAGGTGAAAGGCGGAATTCACGCCGTCGAACACGATGCGGGTCTGGCCCTGCGCCAGCCAGTCGGCGTTAACTGAGAATGTGAGCGAGTAACAACCGGTGGGGTTGTCTTGCGGTACGAACGGCGGGTTGACCGGTATCGGGTATTTGATGTTGGTGTAAATCGGCGCGTCGTAACCTGCCAACTGCCAGTTGGATGGCACGGCGATAGCGTCAGCGTCGGTCAGATCCTGCGTCAGCCACTGTTCCGGCACCGCTTCCGGGCGTGGGAAATAGCTGAAGGTCCATGCGCCATTCAGCCACTGACGCTGCTCGGAAGGCTGGTCGTCACGCGCAGCGTCGAGACTGCGCCAACTGGAAAACGGCGGATGGGCGTCCAGCCGGCGAGCGTGAGGACAAGCCGGATTTTCCCAGTCGCGTCTGGCCAGAATATCCGCCAGCGAGATGCCGGATAGAGGAACGTAAGCGGAAGCAGTGGACATAAAGCAGGCTTTCCTTTGTTGGCTGAAAGTGAGTGGCTGAAAGCGCCCGACTGGCGGATGAACAAGAATTGTTATCCGCTCA
>JAAIGF010161028.1_pt1 | contig 12810 bp, 13 predicted proteins | sample 6487441 | NCBI WGS metagenome assembly JAAIGF01 (sample SAMN13974129, study PRJNA590717) | phyllosphere metagenome | biome: pepper field; feature: multiple bacterial spot infested pepper fields; material: pepper leaves; isolation source: leaves from pepper fields | host: Capsicum annuum ...
ACGCTCCGGGAAGGCGGTGATGAAGATCACCGGCACCTCGAACTCGGCCAGAATATCCTTGACCGCATCGATGCCCGAGCTGTCATCGGCAAGCTGGATGTCGGCCAGCACCAGACCGGGGCGATCCTCCATCGCCAGCGCGACGGCCTCGTCGCGGGTCACCGCAACGCCGGTCACTTCATGGCCCAGGTCACGCACGATCGTCTCGATATCCATCGCGATGATCGGCTCGTCCTCGATGATCAGGACGCGCGCACGCGTCTGCTTCTCGATCTCGGCCAGCGCCTCGGCGACCAGCTTCTCGACCTCGCTGGGGTCGACGTCGATCAGATAGGCCGCGTCCTCGGGGGTGAATCCTTCCATCGCCGTCAGCAGCAGCGCCTGACGCGACAGGGGCGTCATGCGCGCCAGGCGGGCACGGGCCACGGCCTCTCCGCCATCGGCGCTGCCGGTGTCGATGTCGAGTTCGTCATAGTTCGCCGACGACCAGATCCCCTGGAACATCCGGTACAGGCCGAGACGGGGATCGACGTCCCGCGGAAACTGGTCAGGCGCGGCGACGATCGCTTCCAGCGTGGCGCGGACATATTTGTCGCCATGGCTCTGGCTGCCGGTCAGGGCCCGGCCATAGCGCCGCAGGAAAGGAAGATGGGGCGCGAGTTGCTGTCCAAGCGACATGGGTATTCGGTACTCCCTGACGTGATCGCGGGCCTCTCATGTGTCCGGGGGCCCGCCGGTTTTCAATCCCGTTCGTCGAAATCGCCGTCGGACGCCGGATGAACCCTACGCCTCGCGGAATTTTCGCGTTGCGGCTGGAACCATCGACATCCAATTTGGTTTCCTCGCGTTATCAACTATGGCTCGCACACGTCGCGGAAGCACGGCGAGAACCGTTACCGCAGCGTCTGTTGCCCAAGTCCTTGGGTCGTGCAGGGGGAATTTTTGAGTTTGGGCACCGAGACGAAGAAGACCACGCCGTCCAGCAAACCGGGCCAGCCTGGCGATTCAGGCCAGCAGGGTGCGGACAAGGACCGGGACATGGGTGGCGCGTTGCGCTCGGTGTACCAGAAGGCGGTCGATGAAAAAATTCCGGACGAGATGCTTGATCTCTTGAGCAAGCTCGACTGAACAGGGGCCGTATGGCCATCGACACCGTTAACGCATCGGATACCGATGCATCGCCTTCCCGTCCGCCGGCATTGTCCCGGCTGACGACCGGGTCGAAACTCGTCCTGATCCTCAGTGTGGCGCTGTTGCTGCTCGCGCTGATCGCCATCTTCGCGACCTTGCAGACTACGCGTCTGGCCGATGCCGAGGCGCGCGGTCGTCTGCGCGTTGCGGCGAACGAGGATGCCCGTGCGCTGGCGACTGAGTTGTCGGGAGACATGACCGCATTGCGCGTCGCGGTCGGCGCGCTCGGCAACGATCCGCTGGACCTGCCAAGTTGCGCGCGCGCCCAGGGCGTCTTTGCGCAGCAATCCATGTCTGGCGCGCGCTTCCAGATCGTCGATCGCCGCGGCCGTGCCCTGTGCGGGGATGCGTTGCCCGCCGCCATGCCGGTGCGCGATCAGGCATCACCGGTCGGCGCCGACATCCTTCCCGATCAGGGCCTGGTCCTTTCGATCGAGGCCGGCGACCGCCGCGCGGCGGCACGCGCATTCTTCCCCCTGTCGTTCCTGCGCACCCTGGTGACGCGCAACACCCGTACCGACCCGGCGGAGAACGTCCTGCAACGGGGCGAAGAGGCGCTGGTCCTCGATCGGATCGATGCCCGTGGCCCGCTCGATCGGATGGAAACGCTGACCACCGATCTGGGGATCGCCGGATTGTCGCTGCGCACCAGCATGCGCAGTGCGCCGATCACCTCTTCCCTCGTCGTGGCGCTTGCCCTGCCGATCCTGATGTGGATCGCGGCGGTCGGTATCGGCTGGCTGGTCGTCGACCGGCTGCTGATCCGCCCGCTGCGCCAGTTGCGCCGCACCGTCGCCGCCTATGAGCCCGGCGAGGCGCTGGACATCAGTGCCGTGCGGGAGGCGCCGGCGCAGGAAATCCGCGACCTTGCCGAAACCTTCCAGGCAATCACCCAGACGGTGGCCATGCACGAGGAAGGCCTGGCCGAGGGTCTGGTGCGCCAGACGAAGCTGACCCGCGAGGTCCATCACCGCGTCAAGAACAACCTGCAGGTGATCTCCAGCCTCATCAACTTCCACGCCCGCGGCGCGAAGACTCCGGAAGCGACGGCCGCCTATTCCTCGATCCAGCGCCGCGTCGATGCACTGGCCGTGGTACACCGCAACCATTTTGCCGAGCTGGAAGAAAATCGCGGCCTGAACCTGCGGACGATGATCGGCGAGTTGGCCGCGAACATCCGCGCGACCGCGCCGGAACAGTCCCATGGCCTGGGGATCACGCTTGATGTCGATCCCGTGCTGGTCAACCAGGACGTCGCGGTCGCCGTCGCCTTCCTCATTACCGAGACGATCGAACTGGCGATGGGCTGCGACCCCACCGCGCAGATCCGTCTGGTGGTCAAGCCGATCGCCGAGGAACCGGGCCGTGCCCGGCTGCGGGTGGTATCGCGCGCATTGGTCGAGGACGACATGCTGCGCGACCTGGCCACCAACCGCTACGGCCGTGTCATGGAAGGTCTTGCGCGCCAGCTCCGCGCCAAGCTCCACCACGATCCGCTGACCGGTGCCTATGAGATCACCATCGCGATCGTCGGGCGCGACTGACCATCGGCATAGAGGCATCGGAAAAGGGCCGAAAAAATTTTCGGTAAAATTTCGAAACGCGTGGAACCCCAGAACCCGTTGCCTGTTCTACTCCCCGGATAGCGATCTTATGCCCCCCCGCTCTCGCTGTCCACGACATGGGCCTGGAAGCGTCAACCCTCCCCCCCCGGTGGCGCTTCCAGGCCTACATTCGTTCTAAGGGCCGTGCATTCGTGCCGGGGCAGTGTCTGACCATAACCGGCAGATCATTTTACCTTCTCGTAACATCGGCGGAACGAACGCTTCGGCTCAGGCATTTGGATCGCGGTATTTACGCTGTTCAGGAGGTTCTTATGCGTAAGTTTGTTGGGCTGGCGCTTGTCGCCGGCGCGCTCATGGTCAGCGCTTGCAACACGGTGGAAGGCGTCGGCCGCGATGTCGGCTCGGCCGGCGATACGGTCGCCAAGACGGCGAACGACGCCAAGTAAGCCTGACAGGCTTCAAGCAAAACGGCCCCGCCACAGAATGTGTGGCGGGGCCGTTTTTATGTCCGGATCTCGACCGGCAGGCCGCCGGTCGGCGCCGAAGGCTCAGACGGTTTCGACATCCTGACCGGCTTCCCTGGCGCGCTTGCGCTCGGTGAACCAGATGCCGATGAGCGCCAGTTCGTAGAGCAGGCACAGCGGCACGGCGAGCAGGATCTGGCTCATCAGGTCGGGCGGGGTCAGCACGGCCGCGATCGCCGTCGCACCCACGATCGCATAACGCCGCGCGCCCACCAGTTGCTTGCGGGTGACGATCCCGGCACGCTCCAGCAGCATCAGCAACACCGGCAGCAGGAACGCCAGGCCGAACGCGAACAGGAACTGCATGACGAACGACAGGTAGTTACCGATGGCCGGCAGGGCTTCGCGCCGCACGCCGCCGACCATCCCGTCGAACCCCATCGAAAAATGCAGGGCCATCGGGATCGCGACGTAATAGGCCATCGCCGCGCCCATCAGGAACAGCATCGGCGTCGCGATCAGAAAGGGCAGCAGAGCGCGCTTTTCCTTGCGATACAATCCCGGCGCGACGAACTGCCAAAGCTGGTTTGCGATCACCGGAAACGCGATCATCATGGCCGCGAAGAAGGCGACTTTGACCTGTACAAAAAAGGCCTCGAATATTTCGGTATAGATTACCCGGCCCTGCCCGACGGCCAGCAACGGCCGGGCGAGAAAGCCGAAGATCGCCTCCGAGAAATAATAGGATACGGCAAAGGCCAGCGCGATGGCGAGCATGCAATAAAGCAGCCGCCGGCGCAGTTCGATCAGGTGGTCCAGCAAGGGGGCGCGGCTGGCATCCAGTTCGTCGGTCTCGGTCAAGACGGGGCTCCGTCCGGCGTATGCGCGGGGGTGCCTGGCGCCACCGGCACGATATGGGGCTTCTCGACGGTCACCGGGCGATCACTGGTGTCGTCATGAACGGGGTGGGTGGCACCGTGATGATCGCTGGGCTTGTCCAGCGACACCGGGGTCGCGGGCGCCTCATCGTCCAGTGCGGCCGGCGGCGCGGGCGGATGCTCGCGCATGATCCGCTCGTTCTCCGCGGCCCAGCGCTTCTCCATTTCCTCCAGTTCCGCCTCGCGGACCATGGTGTCGAAACCCTGGCGGAACTGGCGCGCGACCCCGCGTGCCTTGCCGACCCAATAGCCGACGACCCGCATCGCCTTGGGCAGATCCTTCGGACCGATCACGACCAGCGCCACGAAGGCGACCAGCATGAACTCGGTCGGCGCGATATCGAACATGGGGGCGCCGGGCTATGCGGTCAGATCAACGATCGTCGCGAACACGTTCGCCGTCACGATCGAACGCGGGCTCCGCGGCCTTCTTCGCCTCGATCCGCGCCGATGGCTTGGTTGAGGATTCCTCTTCCTCCGCCATGCCCTTCTTGAAGTTCTTCACGCCCTTGGCGACATCGCCCATCAGGTTCGAAAAACGGCCGCCACCCAGCAGCAGGATCGCCACCACGGCGAGAACGAGAAGATGGATCGGGCTAAAGCTGCCCATGGCACGTCTCCTGAAAACGAAGTTTCATGTAAGCGTTGCGCGCGCGGCGGGCAATGGCCGATGGCGTGCGCTTGGCGGATGAGGGCGCTTTCGCCGCGGCATCTTACACCGGCGTGACAGTGGATCAGCCATCCTCGTCCGTCGGCGCCTCGGCGCGCATCTCCATCCGTTCGGCGCCCAGATCGACCGGATCGAGCAACCCGGCCGCGCGCAGATCGGCAAGACCGGGCAGATCGCGCAGGCTTTCCAGCCCGAAGCTCGCCAGGAAATCGGGCGTGGTGACATAGGTCAGCGGCCGCCCCGGCACCTCGCGCCGTCGGCCGGGACGCACCCAGCCGGCCTCCATCAGCACGTCCAGCGTTCCGCGCGACAATGCGACGCCGCGGATCGCCTCCACCTCGGCGCGCGTCACGGGTTCGTGATAGGCGATGATCGCCAGCGTCTCGGTCGCCGCGCGGGTCAGCCGACGCGGCTCGTCGCGCTCCCGGCGCAGCAGATGCGCCAGATCGGGTGCGGTCTGGAACAGCCAGCGGTCGCCGCGCCGGGCAAGCTGGAAGCCGCGTTCGGCATGATGCTCCGCCAGGGTATCGAGGGCATCGCGCACCTCCGCGGCGCTCGCCTCCCCGCCGACATGCCGGCGGATCGCCTCGACCGTCATCGGCTCGGCCGCGGCGAACAGCACCGCCTCCACCGCGCGGACAAGGGCGTTCATGCCGGCGCCTTCAGGTAGAGCGGCGCGAACGGCGCATCCTGCCGCATCGCCACCCGCCCCTGCCGCGCCAGTTCCAGCGCCGCCACGAAGCTCGACGCCAGCGCCGACCGCCGCAGCCGCTCGGTCCCCTCGGGCAGGAACCGCTCGATCGCGGTCCATTCGATCCGCTCGCCCACCATCCGCGACACACGCGCCAGCGCGGTCTCCAGCGTCATTACCTGCCGATCCGCCACCACATGCATCACCGGCCGATTGCGCGCGGTGACATGTCCGTAAGCGGTCAGAAGATCGTAGATATCGGCGCGCCAGTTCCCCTGCCGCTCGACGCGCAGCCCCTCGGGCGTCCCGCGCGCGAACACATCGCGTCCCAGCCGGTCCCGCGCCATCAAGCGCGCACCCGCCTCGCGCATCGCCGCCAGCCGCTCCAGCCGCAACTGCAACCGCATCGCCAGGTCTTCCGGGTCGGGCTCCGCCTCGGGCGGGCGCGGCAGCAGCAGCGAGGATTTCAGGAACGCCAGCCACGCCGCCATCACCAGATAATCCGCCGCGACTTCCAGTTGCAGCGCGCGCATCCGGTTCACATAGCCCAGATACTGCTCGACCAGCGCCAGGATCGAGATCTGGCGAAGGTCCACCTTCTGCGCACGCGCCAGCGACAGGAGCAGGTCGAGCGGCCCTTCCCAGCCCTCCAGGTCCAGCGTGAGCTGCTCGCCGGCCACGTCACTCCACCAGCGACAGGAACGCGTCGCGCGTCGCGATCAGCGCGTCGAAATCACCCTCGCCCGCGCCGACGCTCGCCATCGCCCGGTCCAGTCGCGCCCGCGACGCCTCGCCGATCGGCCCCAGCCGCCCGGCAATCTCCACCATCTCGTCCATCCGCGCCCAGCAATCGAGCACCAGGTCGCATCCCGCTTCGATCGCTCCCGCCGCCTTTTCGCCGGCACTGCCCGACAGCGCCTTCATGTCGATATCGTCGGTCATCAACAGCCCGTCGAAACCGATCGCGCCGCGGATGATCCGCTCGATCACCACCGGGGACAGCGTTGCCGGCCGCGCCGCATCCCATGCCTCGAACACGATATGCGACGTCATTCCCATCGGCGCCCCGGCCAGTGCACGAAACGGTGCGAGATCATCGTCCAGCGCGGCGGCATCGGCGGTGACGGTCGGCAACAGATGATGCGAATCGACCAGCGCGCGGCCATGTCCCGGCATGTGCTTGACCACGCCGACCACGCCGCCCGCCGCCAGCCCTTCCAGCATCGCCCGCCCGAGCGCCGCCACCCGCATCGGCTCGCGGCCATAGGCACGGCAGGCGATCGCCTCGGTCGTATCGGCCTGCACCACGTCGAGCAGCGGCGCACAGTCCACGGTAATCCCCACCTCGCGCAGCATCAGCCCCAGCGCCTGACCATTGGCCCGCGCCGCCTGGATCGCCGACATCGGCGCCATCTCGTACAAGGCGTCGAAGGCGGGACCGGCGGGGAAGGCCGGCCATTCCGGCGGCCCCATGCGGGCGACGCGTCCGCCCTCCTGATCGATCAGGATCGCCAGATCGTCACGCCCGGCCAGTTCGCGCAACGAGTCCGTCAGCGCGCGTAACTGCGCCCGGTCGACGATGTTGCGCTTGAACAGGATATAGCCGGCCGGCTCGACACTCGCGAAAAACGCGCGTTCGTCGGCGGTAAGTACGGGGCCGGACAGGCCAAAGATGACGGGCTTCATATCACGGGTCTAGCGTGACGACGAAGCCCGCGCCACCGACCTTCAGCTTGCGACGAAGCAGCTTTCCCCCGCCACGCGCAGCCGTCCGCAGATATCCGCCGCCTGGTTCGCGCTGCCCGCATTCACCCGCAGCCGGTACAGCGTCCGCCCATTGATCGACACGGTTTCCACCGATTTGCCCAGTGCCGCGATATAGGAGAAGCGCTTGGAGAAGCGGCCCCAGGCGTCGTTGGCCACCGCTTCGCTCGGATAGGCGCCAAGCTGCACCAGCGATCCGCCCGTGCCGCCCCCTTGCGTCGGCGCGCGCTTCACCGTGACGGGCGCCGCGGCGACCAGCCGCCCACCCGATTCCGGCACCTGCGCCACCGCGTTGCGGCCACCGCCCGCCTCGCTCGGCTTCTGGACGACGCGCGTGCCGTCGACCGGCTTTTCGGGCACCGCCGCCAGGTCGATCGCGCCGTTGCCGGTGCCGCCCTTGCCGGCGCTGGTGGCGATGGCGCTGTTGCCCTCGCCCTTCACCTTCAACCCGCCGGGATCGTTCGGGCGCACCTTGTAGTCGCCCTCCTGCGCGGCGATCACCGCGCCGTCGCCGGCCTCGCCGCCCCGCGTCTGCAAACGGTAGATGCCGAAGACGATCGCGGCCAGCACGCCCAGTCCCAGCACGACCAGGGCGACGACCTTGCCGATGCCGACGCCTTCCGGCTCATCGGGCTCCACCGTCTCCAGCCAGGGCAGGCGATCTTCCTCGCGCAGGTCCATCTCGTCCGCCATTCACTTCATCTCCGACACGGCCTCGACGCCCATGATGGCGAGGCCGTTGCGCACAATCTGCCCGATCGCGGACGCCAAGAAAAGCCGTGCCCGCGTCGCCTCGGCATCCTCCACCACCAGGAAGCGGCGGTCCGGCCGGTCGTTGCCGACATTCCACAGCGCATGGAAGGCAGCGGCCAGATCGTAGAGATAAAAGGCGATCCGGTGCGGCTCGCGCGCCGCCGCCGCCGTTTCCACGATCCGCGGGAACTGCGCGGCCAGCTTCACCAGCGCCAGTTCCTCCGTATCAAGGCGGGACAGGTCGGCCTCCCCTTCCGCGATCCCCGCCTCGGTCGCGCGGCGGTGGAGGGAGGCGATCCGGGCATGCGCATATTGCACGTAGAAGACCGGATTGTCCTTGGACGCCTCCACCACCTTGGCGAAGTCGAAATCCATCTGCGCGTCGGCACGGCGGGTCAGCATGGTGAAGCGCACCACGTCGCGGCCCACCTCGCGCACCACATCGGCCAGCGTCACGAAATTGCCCGCGCGCTTGGACATCTTCACCGGCTCGCCACCGCGCAGCAGCCGCACCATCTGCACCAGCTTCACGTCGAAGCGCGTCTGCCCCCCGGTCAGCGCTGCCACCGCCGCCACGATCCGCTTGACCGTGCCGGCATGATCCGCGCCCCAGATGTCGATCAACTGGTCGGCGCCCTGCGCCTTCTGGAAGTGGTAGGCGAGATCGGCGCCGAAATAGGTCCACTGCCCGTTCGACTTCCGGATCGGGCGATCCTGATCGTCGCCATAGGCGGTCGAGCGGAACAGCGGCAGCTCCACCGGCTCCCAGTCGTCCGGCGTCTCGCCCTTGGGCGCTTCCAGCACGCCGTCATAGACCAGCCCGCGGGCGCGCAGCTCGGCTTCCGCCGCCTCGGGCTTGCCCGCCGCCTGCAACGCCGCCTCGGACGAGAAGACGTCGTGATGGATGCCGAGCAGCGCCAGATCCTCGCGGATCATCGCCATCATCGCCGCCACCGCGCGCGTGCGGAACGTCGCCAGCCATTCGCTCTCGGGCGCGCCGACGAAGCGGTCGCCGAACTCGGCCGCCAGGTCTTTCGCGACCGGCACCAGATAGTCGCCCGGATACAGCCCCTCGGGGATCGTCACCGTCTCGCCCAGCGCCTCACGGTAGCGCAGGTGCACTGAGCGGGCGAGCACGTCGACCTGCCCTCCGGCATCGTTGACATAATATTCGCGGATCACCGTGTGGCCGGCGAACTCCAGCAGGCTGGCCAGCGCATCGCCCACCACCGCGCCGCGGCAATGGCCCATATGCATCGGCCCGGTCGGATTGGCCGAGACATATTCGATGTTGACCGTCACGCCCTTGCCGGACGGGGCGCGGCCATAATCCGCCCCCGCCGCCGGGATCGCCGACAATTCGCCGCGCCACGCATCGTCGGTCAGCTTCAGGTTGATGAAGCCCGGACCCGCCACCGCCACGCTGTCCACATCGTCCAGCCGACCGAGTTCGGCGGCCAGGGCCTCGGCCAGCACGCGGGGATTGGTGCCGGCGGGCTTGGCCAGCACCATCGCGGCATTGGTCGCCAGATCGCCGTGGCTGGCATCGCGCGGCGGCTCCACCGTCACGTTGCGACGATCCAGCCCGCCCGGCAGCGTGCCGGCGGCAACCAGCGTGTCCAGCGCCGCATCGATATGCGCGGCAAAGCGGGTGTAGAGCGTCATCACCAGGTCCGATCGAACAGAAAGCGGTGCGCTCTAGCCGAAAGCCCGCCGCGCTTCAAATCCCGGCCGGCGGGACGCGCACGGCGTGCAAAAGCTGCAACCGCGCACAGCGCCTTTGCATTTGCCGCCGATGCTGCACCGCAATATCCCGTCGACAACCCTGCGGAGGCCCGTGCGGCCGCCCGCCCAACCAGGAGCATCCACGATGCGCAAGACCATCCTCCTGGCCGCTGCGACGGCCGCCTCCTTCGCCACCGCCGCCGTTGCCGCGGACGAGCAGCGCTTCACCCATGACGGCCAGACCTATGTCTACACCGCGACGCCCGCCAAGTCGGGTCAGGTGATCGAGGGTCGCCGCTATCCGGGTGGCGAGCCCTTCCGTCTGGTGGTCCGCGACGGCCGCGTTTCGGGCTTTTCGGGCAAGACGCCCGTGTCCTTCCGCGCCGCCGACGCCAAGGGTGCGGTCAGCCGCGGCGTGGAAACCAGCGCACGCTGATCGCCATCCGGCTATCGACAGCGAAAGGGCCGCTCCGGCAACGGGGCGGCTTTTTTGCGGGTGGCGGCATGGCTCAGGGTCGACATCGGATCGATCCACACACCTCCGCTCGTCTCGAACAGTCGTCGCGTAGCGGCCGAGCCGCGTATCGAGAGACACATCGCCGCGCGTGGCGCTGTCCCGATGTCATCCAACCCTAGAACCCCTCGGGCAGATCGATCGGCCCCACCAGATCGCGGTACCGCGCCACCGCATAGCGATCGGTCATCCCCGCGATGAAATCCGCGATATGCCGGCTGCGATCCGGCTCCGCCGCCGGCAACCGTTCGCGCCATTCATCGGGCATCGCGGCAGGGTCCGCCGAATAGGCCGCGTATAGCCCGGATACCACCGCATGCGCCGCCGCCGCCGCCTCCAACTGCCGGGGATGGTGGTAGAGATTGGCGTACATGAAGCGCTTCAGGTCGCGCTCCTCCTCACGCATCTGGTCCGAAAACGCGGCCAGCGCGCGTCCGGCCCCGCGCACGTCCTCGACACTGCGCACGCCGCTTTCCCCGATGCGGCGCTGCGTCTCGGCGACCAGGTCGTTGACCATCGCGCCGATCTGCGCGCGGATCAGTTCGCTTGCCAGTCGCTTGGGCGGCACGTCGGGAAAGCGGGCGCACGCCGCCGACCATCCCCGCGCGACCAGCGGGATGGCGAGCAACTGGTCGAGCGTCAGCAATCCGGCGCGAAGCCCGTCGTCGATGTCGTGATTGTCGTACGCGATGTCGTCGGCGATCGCCGCGACCTGCGCCTCCAGCGAGGCATGGCTTTCCAGTTCCAGCGGAAAGTCCGCATCGGCCGCGCGCAGCGCCCAGCCGGGATGGCGCACCGGCCCGTTATGCTTGGCCAATCCTTCCAGCGTTTCCCAGCTCAGGTTCAACCCGTCCCAGCGCGGATAGGGCCGCTCGATCGTCGTCAGCGTGCGCAGCGTATGGCCGTTGTGATCGAACCCCCCCGCGCCCCCCAGCGCCGCCTTCAGCGCGTCCTCGCCCGCATGCCCGAACGGCGGATGCCCGATATCGTGCGCCAGGCACAGCGCCTCCGTCAGATCCTCGTTCAGCCCCAGCGTGCGCGCCACCGTGCGCCCGATCTGCGCGACCTCCAGGCTGTGGGTCAGGCGAACGCGGAAATGGTCGCCGTCCGGCGCCATGAACACCTGCGTCTTGTGGCGCAGCCGGCGAAAGCTGATCGAATGGATGATCCGGTCGCGATCGCGTTGAAACGCGTCGCGCGGACCCCGCTCCAGTCCGCTCGCTTCACCATGCAGGCGCCCGCGCGTGGCGGCGGGGTCCGACGCCCATGGTGCGCGCCCCGTCATTTCGCGGGCAGCTTGGTGACGACCTGTCCGGCATCGCTGGTGAAGGTGAACGCGCTGACCCCCTGCTTGGACAGGGTGTTGACGAAGGCACGCGCCTCCGCCTCGGTCTTGAACGGGCCGGTCAGCACGCGATTGGTGGCGCGCAGCGGCGTGGAGTATCCCTGCTTGCCGGCAAAGGCATCGGCCGCCTTGCCCTTGGTCGCGCTCCACGCCTTGGGCAGATCATTGGCGTTCGCGCCGCCTGCCACCTGCACCCAGATACGCGCCGGATTGACGCGGGCCAGCTTCTTCTCTTCGGCGGCTTCCTTGGCCGCGAGGGCCTTCTTCTCCGCGGCCGCCTTCTTTTCGGCCGCCGCCTTCTTCTCGGCCGCGACCTTGGCCGCCGCCGCCTTCTTTTCCGCCGCCGTCAGCGGCTTGGGCTCGGTCACCTCCGGCTTGGCCGGCTTCTTCGCCGTCACCGCAGCGACTTTTACCGGTGCCGGTTTCTCATCCTCGGCATCGGGCAGCAGGGCCACCGCCTTGGCCCGCGTCGCGACATCCTGCGCCGTCCGCGCCTTCGCCTCGGCCAGCACCTGCTCCGTCGCCTCGCTCACCGGCGCCACCGCCCGAACCGGTCCCTCGACCCCCAGTTCGGCCGCCGGAATGGACAGCCCCGCAACGATCCGCGCGAGCACCGAATCGTCCCGTACGGCGGTCGCCGCACTGGTCTGCACCGGCACCCCTGCCGCAGCCCGCGGCGGATCCGCCGGCGGCACCGCCTGAACCATGGCGGTTTGTACCGGAGCCGCTTGCGCTGGGGCTGGCTGCGCTGGAGTTGGCTGCACCGCGGCGGTCTGCACCGGCGCAGTCGACACGGGTGCGACCGGAGCCGGCTCCGCGCGTGTCGCGGCGCTTTGCGCCACGGTCGTGGTTGCGGGAGCGGCGGGGGTATTCTGCGGTGCCGCTGCGGGTGACGCGGTCGTGGTAGCGGGCACGGTCTGCGGCAGCGGCTGAACCGTTGCGAGTTGCGTGGGTGCCGGGGCGGTTCGGACGGGTGCCGAAGACGCCGCGTTGCCTTGCGTAGCCGACTGCGGCAGCGGCTGAACCGTCGCGAGCTGTGCCGGCACAGGCGCGGTGCGCACCGGCGTGGACGGTACTGCGCTGCTCCGGGCGGCAACCTGCGGCAGGGGCTGAACCATCGTCATCGGCGCCGCGGCACGGGTGACCGGCGCTGCGGCCGGGCGCGCGGTCTGCGCGGCCAGCTCAACCCG
>JAAIGF010133913.1_pt1 | contig 12807 bp, 8 predicted proteins | sample 6487441 | NCBI WGS metagenome assembly JAAIGF01 (sample SAMN13974129, study PRJNA590717) | phyllosphere metagenome | biome: pepper field; feature: multiple bacterial spot infested pepper fields; material: pepper leaves; isolation source: leaves from pepper fields | host: Capsicum annuum ...
CCGAACGTAAGAATAATGCGATAACTCTGGCAAACCACAGCTCAAGCATGTGGAGCGGGCTGTCCTGAAGACTCGAGGCTAAAGCCTCTCCCACAAAAGCGCCGTGCCTGCCGACCGCTTCTGCCTTGTAGCAGCCTCTTTCATGTCGCCCAATAGGATCATGAAATCTCGAGGCCTGAATGAAACGACTCGGGCGCAGGTACTTTTCGTACCGAGCCTAGTGAGCGCTTTGTCCGCGATAACCCTTGAACAACCTGAACACCACCAGCCCCAGCACGCCGATCACCATCGCCGAGGTACTGAGCAGCACCGAGTGGGTGCTGGAAAATGCCGCCTTGGCTGCCTCGATCAGGGCACTGGCCTGTTCGGACGGCAACTCGGCAGCGACCAGGTAACTGTCACCGATCGAGCGCGCCGCACGCTCGGCCAGCGGCGTCGCCAACTCATCGGGCAAGGCGATGGTGTGGCCGTACACGCTGGACATGAACACGCCGAAGAAGGTGATCCCCAGCCCGGTGCCCAGCTCGTAGGCAGTGGCCTCCAGGGCGCCCGCCGCGCCGCCCTTGCTGGCCTCCACCGCGCCCATGATGGCGATCGACGAAGCCGTCAGGCCGATGCTCAGCGCCAGCCCCAGTACGGCGAGCACGGCCGGCACGCCCAGGCCCGGCTCATGCAGGTCGGCAAATGCCACGAACCCCAGAGCGCCAGCAGAAACCAGCAGCGCCAGGCTGGCCACCCAGCGCAGGCCGAAACGATTGGACAGGTAGCCGGCCAGCGGCCCGCCGACCGCAGCCGCCGCCATGATCGGAATCATGAAGATGCCGGCCTGCAGCGGCGATTTGTCGAGCACGTACTGCAGCTCCATTGCCAGGGTCAGTTCCACCCCGGCCAGCGCGCCGATGGCCACCACCGCCATGATCAACCCGGCGAGCAGCACCGGGCTGCCGAACAGCGACAGGTCGAGCATCGGTTCGGGCGAGCGCAGCTGCTGGCGGGTGAACAGCGTCAGCAGCGCCAGGCCCACGAGCAGCACCAGCAGGGCGAGCGGTAGCGACTGGGTGCCGCCGACGCCGGCCTTGATGGCGTAGACCACGCTGATGATGCCGGCGATCAGGATCAGCGCCTGGCCGATGGCCCACTTGCCCGGCGTGGTTTGCTCGACGCGTGGCAGCAGCACGAAGGCGACCGGAATCACCACCGCCATCACCGGCACGTTGATCAGAAACACCGAGCCCCACCAGAAATGCTCGAGCAGCGCGCCGCCCACCAGCGGCCCCACCGCCGCACCGGCGGCGCCAACGGTGCCCCACAGGCCGAGCGCCATGGCCCGCTCGCGTTCATCCTCGAAGGTGCGGCGGATGATGCCCAGCACGCAGGGCATGATCATCGCCCCACCCAGGGCCAGCAGTACCCGGGCGGCGATCAGCAGCGCGGGGGTGGGCGCGAACGCCGCCAGCGTCGACGCCACGCCGAACACGCTGAGGCCGGTGAGCAGAATGCGCCGGTTACCCACCCGATCGGCCAGGGTGCCCATGGGCACCAGCAAGCCGGCCATCAGCAGCGGGTAGATGTCGATGATCCAGAGGATTTCGGTGCTCGTGGCGCCGAGTGCCTGGGTCAGCGACGGCACCGCGATATGCAGGATGGTCATGTCGATGACGATGGGGGTAAAGGCCAGCATCACGGCGACAAGAATCAACCAGCGTTTGGGTACGGCACGCAACATGACTAGGGTTCTCGATGAACGGGGTTGGGCGCGGAGCTGCTCGCGGCGGTGATGATAGTGCGTTCGCGCAGGCCACCGCCGAGCGCCTTGTAAAGTGCCACGCTGTTGACGACCGCTTCGCGGCGCAGTTCCAGCAATGTCTGCTGCGCTGCGTACAGCTGGCGCTGAGCATCCAGCAGCTCCAGGCGACCGTCGACCCCGGCCTGATAGCGCAGCCCGGACAGCGCCACGCGCCGCTGGGCACTGGCCACCACACGGACTTGCGCCTCGAGTTGGTCGTCCAGGGTGGCCGTCCCGGCCAGGGCATCGGCCACTTCGCGGAAAGCGACCTGGATGGCGCGCTCGTACTGAGCCACCGCCTCGGACTTGCGCACCTTGGCCAGGCGCAGTTCGGCACGCAGTCGCCCGGCCTGGAACAACGGCTGCGAGATCTGCGGCGCGAAGCGCCAGACCTGGTGGCTGGGGTCGAACAGGCTGCCCAGCGAGGTGCTGGCATAACCGAACGAGGCCGTCAGCGACACCTGCGGAAAGAACGCCGCTCGCGCCGCACCGATATCGGCATTGGCCGCGCTGAGCGTCTGTTCGGCCTGGCGAATGTCCGGGCGCAGCAGCAGCATGTCCGACTGCAGGCCGGCCGGCAGGCGCGCCACCAGCGGTTGCAGCGCGAGCACCCGCGGCGCCGGCAGGTCAGCCGGCAATGCGTCGCCGACCAACAATTGCAGCGCGTTGCCAGCCTGGACGAACGCCCGCTGACGTGCCTGCAGGTCGGCCTCGGCGCTGGCCACCTGGCCTTCGGCCTGGGCGACATCCAGGCCGCCGTTCTGCTTGGCGTCCTGCAGCAGCCGCGCCAGCTTCAGGGACTGCTGCCAGTCCTTGAGCGTGCGCTGGGCCAGCTGACGCTGTTCGTCGGCCAGCTGGCGGGCGAAGTAGGCGTCGGCCACTGCCGCGATCAGGCTGATCTGCGCTGCATCGCGGCCCTGCTCGCTGGCCAGGTAACGGGCCAAGGCGGCATCGGACAGCGAGCGCACACGGCCAAACAGGTCCAGTTCGAAAGCACTGGTACCGACGTTCACGGCGACCTGGTTGCTCACCTCGCGGCGCGACTCGCCCCTATTGCCCTGCGCCAGCGCCCGTTCGCGGCTGTGGCTGGCATCCAGCGACACCGACGGCAGGCGTGTGGACTGCTGGATATTGAACATCGAGCGCGCGGCATCGACGTTCAACGCCGCCAGGCGCAGGTCGCGGTTGTGCGCCAGGGCCAGCTCGATCAGGCGTTGCAATTGAGGGTCGGCGAACATCGTGCGCCAGCCCATTTCGCTGGCGGGCACGGCGTCGCCATGTGCCAGGGTGGCATTGCCCGAATCTGCAAAGCTGGCCGGCACCGGTGGCGTCGGGCGCTCCAGTCTGGGAGCCATTGAACAGGCCGACAGGCAACCGACCAAGGCGATTAGGTGCAAACAACGCATGATCATTTCTCCTCACCGAGCGGCGGCAAGCCAGGGGTGCGCCGTGCACGCCAACCCTGCAAGCGTTCCTGCAGCCCCATCACCAACACGAAGAACGACGGCACGAAGAACACCGCCAACAGGGTGCCGCTGAGCATGCCGCCAAATACCCCGGTGCCGATGGCGTGCTGGGTTTCGGCGCTGGCGCCGGAGGCGAGCATCAACGGCACCACACCCAGGGTGAAGGCCAGGGAGGTCATCAGGATCGGCCGCAGGCGCAGGCGTGCGGCGGTCACCGCGGCGTCCACCAGCGAGCGGCCCTCGGCATGCAGCTGGCGGGCGAACTCGACGATCAGGATGGCGTTCTTCGCCGACAGGCCGATGATGGTGATCATCCCCACCTTGAAGAACACATCGTTGGGCAAGCCGCGCAGCATCACCGCAGCCACCGCACCGAGCAGGCCGAGCGGCACCACCAGCATCACCGACAGCGGGATCGACCAACTCTCGTACAGCGCCGCCAGCACCAGAAACACCACCAGAGCCGAGAGCGCCATGAGCATCGGCGCCTGGGCAGCCGACTGGCGTTCCTGCAGCGATTGCCCGGTCCAGGCGACGGCGTAGCCCTGGGGCAACTCGGTGACCAGACGCTCCATCTCGGCCATCGCCGCGCCGCTGGAAACGCCAGCCGCCGCACCGCCGGAAATGCGCACCGCCGGGAAGCCCTGGAAACGCATCATCTGCTGTGGCGACTCACTCCACACCGGGGTCACCACTTCGCGCAGCGGCACCATGCCGCCGTTGGCATTGCGCACACGCAGATCGAGCACGTCGTCGAGCTGCATCCGCGCCGGCGCATCGGCCTGCAGAATCACCTGCTGCATACGCCCGGCATTGGGGAAGTCGTTGACGTACAGCGACCCCATGGCCGCCGACAGGGTGCTGCTTACCGCCGTGAACGACAGGCCCATGGCCTCGGCCTTTGGCCGGTTGATGTTCAGGCGAATGCTCTCACCCGGCGGCAGGCCATCGGGATAAACGTCGCTGACGATCTTGCTCTGCCCGGCCAGTTCCAGCAGCTGCGCCTGGGCCTTGAGCAGTTCGGCTTCGCCGCGGTTGCCGCGATCCTGCAGGAACAGGGTGAAGCCCGACGAGGTACCCAGCTCGTCGATGGCCGGTGGCATCAGGCTCATCACCGTGCCTTCGACGTTGTCGGCCATGGCCGCCTGGGCCAGTGCCGCTTCCTCGGCGGCAGTGGCGCCGTTGCGCTGCTTCCAGTCCTTGAGCATGGTGAAGGCCATCGCCGCGTTGGTGCCGGAACCCGAGAAACTGAAGCCCTGCACCACCAGGTTGGCATCCAGCGCCGGGCGCGAGGCCACGTGGGCCTCGAAACGCTTGACCACATCCAGGGTGCGCTCGCTGGTGGCACCAGTCGGCAACTGAATGGAGGTCATGAAATAGCCCTGATCCTCCTCCGGCAGGAACGACGACGGCAGCTGCTGCCCGGCGATGGCCAGCACGCCGCAGAGCAGCACGAATACCACCATCATCCGCCCGCTACGCCCGACCAACCGGGTGACGCGCCCGGTGTAGCGCTTGGTCAGGCGCTCGAAGCCGCGGTTGAAGGCGCCGAAGAATCCGCGCTTTTGCTGGTGGTCAGCACGCACCGGGCGCAGCAGCGTGGCGCACAGCGCGGGCGTCAGGGTCAGCGCCAGAAAGGCCGAGAACAGAATCGACACCGCCATCGACAGGGTGAACTGCTGGTAGATCACCCCCACCGAACCGCTGGCAAAGGCCATGGGAATGAATACCGCGGTGAGCACCAGGGTGATGCCGATCACCGCACCGGTGATCTCCTTCATCGCCTGCAGGGTCGCTTCGCGCGGCGACAGGCCACGGGTGGCCATCAGCCGCTCGACGTTCTCGACCACCACGATGGCATCGTCGACGATGATGCCGATGGCCAACACCATGCCGAACATGGTCAGCGAGTTGATCGAGAACCCGGCCAGCAGCATCACCGCAAAGGTGCCGAGCAGCGCGATGGGCGCGACGATGGCCGGGATCAGCGTGTAGCGCATGTTCTGCAGGAACAGGAACATCACCAGGAACACCAGCACCATGGCCTCGACCAGGGTGTAGATCACCTTCTCGATGGACACCTTCACGAACGGCGCGGTATCGAACGGCACCGAATAATTCATGCCCGCGGGCATGCTCGACGCCAGCTCGGCCAGCCGGTCGCGTACCGCCTGGGCCGTGCGCACGGCGTTGGCACCCGGTGACAGCTGGATCGCCGCGCTGGTCGCCGACACGCCGTTCTCGCGGTTGGAAAACCCATAGGACTGCGCGCCGAGCTCGACCCGGGCCACGTCGCCGATGGTCACCCGCGAGCCATCGGCAGTGGCGCGCAGCACCACGGCGGCGAACTGCTCGGGCGTTTCCAGCTGGCCTTCGACGGTCAGCGGCACGGTCAGCCGTTGCCCCGGCAACGCGGGCTCGTCACCGACCCGACCGGGGGCGATCTGCGCGTTCTGCCCCTCGATGGCCTGGGACAGATCGGTCATGGTCAGGCCAAAGGCGGTCAGCTTGTTGGGATCGACCCAGATGCGCAGCGCCTGCTCGGCGCCGAACAGTTGCACGCGGCCGACACCCTCGATGCGGCGCAGCTCCGGGACGATATTGCGCGCCAGGTAGTCGCCCAGCAGCACCTCGTCGAACTGGCCGTCCGGGGAGGTCATGCCGATCATCAGCAGAAAGCCCGAGGCCGCGGATTCCACCTGCAGGCCGCTCTGGCGCACCACCTGGGGCAGGCGCGGCTCGACCGCCTTGATGCGGTTCTGCACATCCACCTGGGCCAGTTCGGGATCGGTGCCCGGCTTGAAGGTCGCGGTGATCTGCGCGGTACCGGAGGTGTCCACCGAGGACTCGAAGTACAACAGGTTCTTGACCCCGGACAGCTCGCGCTCGACCAGGCTGACCACCGAATCGTTGAGGGTCTTGGGCGTAGCGCCCGGATAGGTGGCGTACAGCGTCACCGAGGGCGGCGCCACCGAGGGGTAGCGGGCAATCGGCAATTGCGGAATGGCGATGACGCCGAACAGCACGATGAACAGGGCGATGACCCAGGCGAACACCGGGCGGTTGATGAAGAACTGTGGCATTGGGGTTCTCCTGATCAGCGCACTGACGAGCCGGCCAGCTCGCCAGCGGGGCCGGATTTCCACGGTCGTGCGTTGACCGCAACGCCCTCCTCCAGGCGCTCGAGGCCTTCGATCACCACCTGCTGGCCGGCGCTGAGCCCGCCAACGATGCGGTAGTGACGATCCACCAGCTCACCGAGCTTGACCGGCACGCGATGCACCTGCTCGCCTTCGCCGAGCACCCACACGCTGGCCTGGCCGCCGCGGCGCAGCACCGCCTGTTGCGGCACGCTCAGGGCATCGGCGTAATGCGCCCGCGGCACCCGCGCCAGCACGTACATACCCGGCAACAACTGGTGGCTGGGGTTGTCGACCTGCACGCGCAGCAGTACGTTGCCGGTGCCGGCGTCGACGCTGATCCCGGAGAACAGGATCCTGCCGCTCAGGCCATAGGCCTTGCCGCTGCTGTCGAGCACCTGCACCGGTACGCCATCGGCGCCAGGGGCCAGCTGGCTGCCCAGGGCATGGCGCCAGCGCTCCAGGCTGGTGGCCGATTCGCGCACGTCGATATACACCTGATCGATCTGCTGCACGGTGGCCATTGGCGTGCTGTCGGAGGTCGCCACCAGGGCGCCCTCGGAAACCTGCGCCTGGTCGACGCGACCGGCAATCGGTGCGCTGACGGTGGCGAATTTCAGGTCCAGGCGCTTGCGCGCCAGCACCGCCTCGGCCTGGGCGACGTCGGCCACAGCCTGCTCGCGCCGCGAGGCGGCGTCGTCGTACACCTGCTGGCTGATCGCTTCGGCACTGACCAGCGGTTGCAGGCGCTCGGCCTGGATGCGCGCGCGCGCCAGCACGGCCTGGGCGCGCTTGAGGGCGGCCGCCGCGGTTTGCACCTCGGCCTTGAACGGCGCGGCATCGATCTCGAACAGCGCGGCGCCGGCCTTGATGTCGGCGCCCTGCTCGAACAGACGGCGTTGCACGATACCGCTGACCTGCGGACGGATCTCTGCGGTTCTGAAGGCGGCAACACGCCCAGGCAGTTCCTCGCTGACGACCACCGTCCGCGAGGTCAGCGTCAATACCGATACATGCACGGGCGCAGGCGCAGCCTGCTGCTGCGCCGGATCGCAACCACCCAGCATCAGGGCACACAGGCACAGGCCGATGACATACCGCCCTTTTTGACTTCCCATAACCTCACCAACCTCGCAGATGATTCGTTGCCCTGCGCGCCAGGCGCAGCATCAGGAAGCGAGTGTCGGTGCAAACAATCGGGATTGATTCGAGCTTTTGTGGAGATAATGTGGAGGCCAGCCGAAAAGGTGAAATACATGTTGCCGCCACCCGATACCTCAGCCCCGCCCCGCCAGGACGCCCTGATCCTGATTGCCGAGGACGAAAGCGAGATCGCCGAGATCCTCGCCGCCTACCTGCAACGCGGCGGCCTGCGCAGCGTGCACGCCCGTGACGGCCAGGAAGCACTGGCTCATCACCTGGCGCTCAAGCCCGACCTGGTGCTGCTCGACGTGCAGATGCCGCGCCTGGACGGCTGGCAGGTACTCGCCGAAATCCGTCATCGGGGCGACACGCCGGTGATCATGCTCACCGCCCTGGATCAGGACATCGACAAGCTGATGGGCCTGCGCATCGGCGCCGACGACTATGTGGTCAAGCCCTTCAACCCGGCCGAAGTGGTGGCTCGGGTCAGCGCCGTGCTGCGCCGCGCCAAGACCGGTGGCGCGGCCGGCAGCCGCCTGCTGCGCGTCGGCCAGTTCCAGGTCGACCTGGATAACCACGAGGCCATGGTCATCTGCGATGACAGGCAACACGCCCTCGACCTGACCCTTACCGAATTCAAGATCCTGGTCACCCTGATGCGCACCCCCAAGCGGGTATTCAGCCGCGCCGAACTGCTGGTCGGCTGCCTGCCCGAAGGCGACACCCAGGAGCGCACCGTGGACAGCCATATCAGCAAGCTGCGCCGCAAACTCGAACAACTCGACATCCAGGGCACGCCGGTGAGCGTGCGCGGCGTCGGCTATCGCTTCGGCAGCGGCACATGAGCGGCGCGGTGAGCCTGCGCCGGCAGATCCTGCTGTCGCTGGGCATCATGGTGGCGGGCGTGATCCTGCTGTCGATCGTCGGCAGTTACGCCTTCTACGCCGTGGCCTCGACCCTCGCGCCCGGCAGCATCTCGGAAACCTGGGTGCCTTCCGGCCTCGAGCTGCTGTGGATGGTCGTTACCCTTCTGGCGGCGCTGTGTATCGCCGGCTACGTGGGCGTCCGCCTGTCGCGGCGCATTCTCACCCCGCTCAATTCGGTGGCCCACAGCCTGCGGGAGATCGCCCAGGGCAACCTGCAGGCCCGCGCCGCGCCGGATGACCGGGCGCTGGGCGAAACCGGCCAGCTGGTGCGCGACTTCAACGCCATGGCCGAGCGCCTGCAGAGCGTGACCCGCGAGCAGCAATTCTGGAACGCCGCAGTGGCCCACGAGCTGCGCACCCCGGTGACCATCCTGCGCGGGCGCCTGCAAGGCCTGGCCGAAGGCGTATTTGCGCCCAGCGCGGAAACCTTCCAGGGGCTGCTGCGCCAGGTCGAAGGGCTTGGCCGGCTGATCGAGGACTTGCGCGTGCTGAGCCTCAACGACAGCGACCACCTGCAACTGGATCTGGCCAGCAGCTGCCCCGCCGAGGGCATCGCGGCCACCATCCAAGCCTTCGCCGGTCGCTTGCAGGCCCGTGGCTTCGAGGTGAAGTTGCAGCTGGATAAACAGACCCTCGTGGTCTGCGACGAATTCCGCCTCCGCCAGGCGCTGGCCGCGCTGCTGGAAAACGCCCTGGCCCATGCCGACCCGGGCCTGCTGCGAATCGAAGCTGGCGTGGTGGCCGACAGTTACCAACTGAGCGTCACGGACAACGGCCCGGGCATCGATGCCGAACTGGCTGCCCAGGTGTTCGAGGCGTTCCGCCGTGGCGAGCCTTCGCGCTCACGCCACAGCGGCGGCAGCGGCCTGGGCCTGGCGGTGGTCAAGGCCATCGCCCTCGCCCATGGCGGGCAGGCGCGCTGCGAGCGGGCGGGAAGTGGTACGCGGTTTGTCGTGCAACTGCCATCAACCAACTAGCGCCAGAAATCATCGAGGTTGCTGAAGCCCCACTCGGCCGGATCCTCGCGGCTGAGAATGCGGTCATTGACCCCCGGCCGGGAAAGATCCACCTCCTGCTGCACGATGGCCGCCCGGTTCTTTGCCGAGAAGAACACCCGCACAACGGGGGTGGTCAGCTTGCCCGGCAGCAGGTCGACCACCACGCCAAGCCGCCCGGACTCCAGGCGCACCAACGAACCCAGCGGGTAGATACCCACCGTGCGCACCAGGGCATGGAACACCCGGGTGTCGAAATGGCCTGTCCACTGCGCCATGCGCGCCAGCGACTCGGCCGGGTTCCAGGCCTGCTTGTAGGGCCGGTTGGAGGTGATGGCGTCATACACGTCGCACACCGCGCCCATCCGCGCCAGCAGGCTGATGTCCTCGCCGGCGAGGTGGCCGGGATAACCGCTGCCGTCGTACTTCTCGTGGTGATGCAGGCAGACGTCCAGCGCCGACTCGGGCAGTGAGCCGGCCGCCAGTAGCATGGCGTGGCCGCGCTCGGGGTGGCTACGCATGATGGCGAACTCGGCATCGGTCAGGCTGCCGGGCTTGTTCAGCACCTCCAGCGGCATGGCCATTTTGCCGACATCGTGGAGCAGCCCGGCGAGGCCGGCTTCCCGGGCACGCTCCTCGTCCAGGCCCAATTGCCGAGCCAGCGAGAGCATCAGTGCACACACGGCCACCGAGTGCATATAGGTGTATTCATCCTTGTGCTTGAGCCGCGCCAGACCGAGCAGTGCCGAGCTGTTGCGCGCCAGCGACTCGCTGATGTCGGTGACCAGCGGCATGCAGCCCTCGATGTTGATGGCGTTGCCCAGGCGCGCCTCCTGAAACAGCTCGGTGACGGCCTTCTTCGAGCGTTTGATCAGCTTGGCAGCGCGCTGCAGCTCATCGCGCACGCTGCAGCTTGGTATCGCCACGGCCGACTCGGCCACCACAGGCGCCTCGATAATGGTCGTGACCGCCACCGGCGCAGGCGCCGGGCTCTTCAGGCCGTCGATGTCCAGCCCCTTGCTGGTATCGATCCACACACCGCCTACGCCGCTCTGGCGTACCCTGGCCAAGTCCTCGGCATCGTCGATGACGAAGCGGTTTTTCCAGAACGGATGGGACAACCAGTTGCCATCGAAGCCCTGGATGAACATGCCGATACGAACGGCGTGGGTGGGTATTTTCTTCAGCATGGGCGCCTCGATACGACGCAGCGAACAGATGGATGCCTGCTCAGTAATCTAGCGCATCCTGACACTGTTCAGCGGCCCAGGTGTCTGGCGCCGTCACAAATTCCGGGTTAGTTTGGCCGCCCCGCTCTCCATGACGATTGCTGCCATGCTGCCACGCACGCTTCACCGCCTGACCATTCTCGGCCTGGTGTTCTTCATTCTCGGCCTGATCGGCGTCCTGTACGCCCTGTACCAGATCTACAACGGCCCACGCCCGTCAGACCCGGACCTGACCCGCAGCCTGGTGATCGCCGCGGGCATGCAGCTGACCGGCTACGTGCTGCTCAACCGCAACCGCTGGAAGATGATGGTGGGTAAAAACCGCAAGTAAAGCGTCGCGCCGGTTTGCCCGGCGCGGCTTGGTTTTAGAGCCTGTTCACGGCCTTTGTGCGCATGAAGCGACAACTACAAGGCAGAAGCGGACGGTCATCGCTGGCTTTGTAATGTCTTTCTTGCGCAAAAGTAACTGACGACGCCAATCGCCCCTTCAGGAGGCCGAGCGGAATCGTTGTGGAGAGGGTTGAGCGACATGGATGTCGCGAGAGCCGCGATGGGCCAAGGATGGCCCTTCGCGGCGGGCCCTCGGAACAATGATGAAGCGAGGGAACCCCGGCGAAGCCGGGGCCGGATGGCGGGGCTAGACCTTTTGGTTTCTTTTTGGGCAATGCCAAAAGAAACCCGCTCGTCAGAGCGGAACCGAGCACATAAACAACTCGGTAATGCTGGCGGACTCACGTCGGTACGGGCGGGGACGCCCAGTACATGCCCGTGATTTTCGCGGGCATGGCCCGCTCCCACAGATAATAACCAGCCACCCTAACGGGGGCGACTGGCCGCTTCCGCCACGTAACTGCCAAAATCGACGAATCTGGGCTGAAAGATTATGAACAGGCTCTCAGCGCAATCGCCTCAGCGGAACGGAGGCTCGTCGAAGCTGCGCAGTTTGCGTGAGTGCAGCGAGTTGAGCTGACCGCGCAGCAGATCCAGCGCGGTGATGCCGATGTGCAGGTGCTGGGTCACCGCCCGCTCGTAGAACGCCCCCGCCGCGCCCGGCAGCTTGATCTCGCTGTGCAGCGGTTTGTCCGACACGCACAGCAAGGTGCCGTACGGCACGCGCAGGCGATAGCCTTGCGCGGCGATGGTGCCGCTCTCCATGTCCACCGCCACCGCTCGCGACAGGTTGATCAGCGGCCGCTCCTGGGCCCAGCGCAGCTCCCAGTTGCGGTCGTCGTAGGTCAGCACGGTGCCGGTGCGCAGGCGACGCTTGAGGTCGTCACCACGCTCGCCGGTCACCTGGGCGGCGGCATCCTGCAGCGCCTGCTGCACTTCGGCCAGAGCCGGCAGCGGGATGTGCGGCGGCAGCACGCGGTCGAGAATGCCGTCGCGGCGCATGTAGGCGTGGGCCAGCACGTAGTCGCCGATGGTCTGCGACTGCCGCAGGCCGCCGCAGTGGCCGATCATCAGCCAGCAATGCGGGCGCAGCACGGCCAGGTGATCGGTGATGTTCTTGGCGTTGGACGGGCCGACGCCGATGTTCACCAGGGTGATGCCATCGCCGTCGGCCGCCTGCAGGTGGTAGGCCGGCATCTGGTAACGGTGCCAGACCACGGTCTCGATGATCGCCTGCATCTCGCCTTCCGGCATGCCGCGCGAAATGACGATGTTGCCAGGCAGCACCATACGCTCGAAACGCGACTCGGCATTGAGCATGTCCAGCGCGTGGCGGATGAACTGGTCGACGTAGCGGTGGTAGTTGGTCAGCAGAATCCACGGCTGCACATGGCGCCAGTCGCTGCCGGTGTAATGCACCAGGCGGCGCAGGGAGAAGTCCACCCGCGCGGCGTCGAACAGCGCCAGCGGCAGCGGGTCAGTATTCTCCCAGTCGTAGAGGCCGTCGGCAGTGCCATCGGTGGCCGCCGACAGGTCGGTGCTGGGGAACACCCGCGCCAGCTCGGCGGCGGTCACCCCGGAGCCGGCCAGCTCGTCGCCCTGCTCCACCACGTAGGGATAGGGAATGTACTGCTGGCTGACGCCGACTTCGACGGTCAGGGTGAAGTCGGCCATCAGCGGCTGCAGTTGCTCGAGCAGGTACTTACGAAAGGCCGCCGGGTGGGTGATGGTC
>JAAIGF010322871.1_pt1 | contig 12794 bp, 10 predicted proteins | sample 6487441 | NCBI WGS metagenome assembly JAAIGF01 (sample SAMN13974129, study PRJNA590717) | phyllosphere metagenome | biome: pepper field; feature: multiple bacterial spot infested pepper fields; material: pepper leaves; isolation source: leaves from pepper fields | host: Capsicum annuum ...
GCTCTGCGCGGGCGACACCCCGAAGGCGTCGGTGAACGCCGGCAGCAGGGGCTGCACGCAATACAGCAGTGAAAAAGTCGCATAGCCCGCCAGCAGCAGCGCCAGGCTGGCGCGGCGGAATTCGGGCGTGCCGCGCGTGAGGTACGGCGGCGCAGAGGGGGTGGGAGTGGTCATGGAACAGGTGATCGGACGTGGCGCGGCGGCCACCGCGGCCAGACGGCAACGATACGCCCAACACCTTGCAAACACCTGTTCCCGCTACGTCTTTACGCACTTTTTATCGCCGTCCACCAAGGCTTTATCCCGTTTTTATCGCCGCATCCCTACGCTGCAAGCCTTCGACCGGACCGCAGGATGCGGCCCGGCAGCGCTCGCGGAGCCGCCCGCTCCGACAAGGACATGCACGTGGATGCCGTCTACCTATCGATCTTCGTTTTCCTCCTGGGCCTGAGCTGGGCCCTGATCGCCTTCTGCGACGACCTCAGGCAGGGAGGCCAGTCATGACCTGGCTTTATCTGCTGGCCGGCGCCCTCGCGGTGCTGGTGCTGCTGTATCTGGTCTACGCCCTCTTCCAGCCGGAGCATTTCTGATGAACACCGACGCACTGGGATTGCTGGCGCTGTACCTCGCGGTCCTGCTGGCACTGGCTCCTTTCCTGGGCCGCTACATCCGCCTGGCCATGGAAGACGGCCAATCCGCCTGGACCGCCTGGGGACGACCGCTGGAACGAGTCTGTTATCGCCTGGCAGGTATCGACCCCGCCGCCGGCATGGGCTGGCGCAGCTATGCGGTGGCAGCGCTGGCCACCACCGCGCTGAGCGTGGTGGTGGTCTATGCCCTGCAACGCCTGCAGGGCGGCCTGCCCTTCAACCCCGCCGCCATGCCCGCCGTGGCACCTGACCTGGCCTTCAACACCGCCGTCAGCTTTGCCAGCAACACCAACTGGCAGGCCTACGCCGGTGAAAGCATCATGAGCCATCTCACGCAGATGCTGGCCTTCACGGTGCAGAACTTCGTGTCCGCCGCCACCGGCATCGCCGTGCTGTTCGCCCTGGTGCGCGGGCTGGCCCGGCACGAGTCGGGCACCATCGGCAACTTCTGGGTCGATCTGGTGCGCGCCACGCTGTACGTGCTGTTGCCGCTCGCCCTGATGCTGGCGCTGTTCCTAGTCAGCCAGGGCGTCGTGCAGAACATGCAGGCGTCGGTGACGGTGCCAACGGTGGAATCGGTGCTTTCCTCCCAGGGCTCGCAGACGCTGGCCATGGGTCCGGTCGCCTCGCAGGAAGCCATCAAGCTATTGGGCACCAATGGCGGCGGTTTCTTCAACGCCAACTCCGCCCATCCCTTCGAGAACCCCACGGCCTGGTCCAACTTCATGCAGATGCTGGCCATCCTGCTGATCCCGGCGGCGCTGTGCTTCGCGTTCGGCGAGATGGTCGGCAACTGGCGCCAGGGCGCAACCGTGCTGGCCGCGATGACGCTGCTGTTCATCCTCTTCGCCGTCGGCACCATGACGGCAGAGCAGCAGGCCAACCCCATGCTGTCGCTGCCGGGTGTCGATGCAACGGGCATGGGCAACATGGAAGGCAAGGAAACCCGCTTTGGCGTGTCGGCGTCGGCCTTGTTCGCGGTGGTGACGACGGCGGCCTCGTGCGGCGCCGTCAACGCCATGCACGATTCCTTCACCGCCCTGGGCGGACTGCCGCCGATGCTGTTGATGCAGCTGGGTGAAGTGGTGTTCGGCGGGGTGGGCTCGGGCCTGTACGGCATGCTGGCCTTCGCCGTCCTGGCCGTCTTCATCGCCGGGCTGATGATCGGCCGGACGCCCGATTACCTGGGCAAGAAGATCGACGCCTTCGACATGAAGATGATCGCCCTGGTGATCCTTGCCACACCTGTTCTGACCCTCGGCGGTACGGCGCTGGCAGTAACGGGCGACAGCGGCCTGGCGGGCATCCTCAACCCCGGCGTGCATGGCTTCAGCGAAATTCTCTACGCCCTGTCATCGGCCGCGAACAACAACGGCAGCGCGTTTGCCGGTCTCTCGGCCAATACCTCTTTCTACAACGTGCTGCTGGCAGTGGCGATGTGGGTCGGTCGCATCGTGCCGATGATCGCCGTGCTCGCCCTGGCAGGCTCGATGGCCGCCAAGCGCCGGATTCCCGAAGGCCCGGGCACGCTGCCCACCACCGGCCCCCTGTTCGCCGTCTTGCTGACCGGCGCCGTGTTGCTGGTGGGTGCGCTCACCTACGTCCCTGCGCTGGCCCTGGGGCCGGTGGCCGAACATCTTCTTGCCCCGGTTGCGGAGCAACGTCCATGAACCAACCCTCCTTCGCTTTGCCGTCGCGCGCCCTGCTCGTCCCGGCCCTGACCGAGAGCCTGCGCAAGCTGTCGCCGGCCGCGCAGATCCGCAACCCGGTGATGTTCATCGTCTACCTCGGCAGCATCCTGACCACGGTGCTGTGGCTGGCTGCGCTGGCCGGTCACGCCGATGCGCCGCCGGGGTTCATCCTGGCCATCACCGTCTGGCTGTGGTTCACCGTCCTGTTCGCCAACTTCGCCGAGGCGCTGGCCGAAGGCCGGGGCAAGCAGCAGGCAGCTGCCCTGCGCGGTCTGCGGTCGACGGTGACCGCCCGCAAGCTCGATGGCTTTCGCGACAGCGATGCCGCCCAGGCACGCGCCGCCGACTGGCGCGACCGCGTCACGCCCTGCCCGTCCGCCGCACTGCGTCGGGGCGACGTGGTGCTGGTCGAAGCCGGTGACACCATCCCCGGCGACGGCCAGGTCATCCAGGGCGTCGCCTCGGTGGACGAGAGCGCGATCACCGGCGAATCCGCCCCGGTGATCCGCGAGTCCGGTGGCGATTTCTCGTCGGTGACCGGGGGCACGCGAGTGCTGTCGGACGCGATCTTCGTGCGCATCGCCACCGATCCGGGCGAGAGCTTCCTGGACCGCATGATCTCGATGGTGGAAGGCGCCAAGCGCCAGAAGACGCCGAACGAACTGGCGCTGACCATCCTGCTGGTGGGCCTGAGCATCGTGTTCCTGCTGGTGGTCGCGACCCTGATGCCCTATTCGATGTATGCGGTCCGCACGTCGGGCGCAGGCGCCGTGATCGGACTCACGGTGCTGGTCGCGCTGCTGGTGTGCCTGATCCCGACCACCATCGGCGGGCTGCTGTCGGCCATCGGCGTGGCCGGCATGGGCCGGCTGATGCAGGCCAACGTCATCGCCACCTCGGGCCGTGCCGTGGAAGCGGCGGGCGACGTCGACGTGCTGTTGCTCGACAAGACCGGCACCATCACCTTCGGCAACCGTCAGGCTTCGGCCTTCCACCCTGCCCCGGGCATTGCCGTGCAGGACCTGGCCCAGGCCGCGCGCCTGGCCTCGATGGCCGACGAAACGCCCGAGGGCCGCAGCATCGTCGCCCTGGCCGACCGCCAGTTGCCGGCCGCCGCGCTCCCCTCGCAGGCCAGCTTCGTGGCATTCGCCGCCCAGACCCGCATGAGTGGCGTCGACATCGGTGAACGCGCCATCCGCAAGGGTGCCGTCGATGCCGTCGCGGCGTGGTTGTCGGCCCAGGGCACCCGCCTGGACGACGGAACGCGCCGCCTGGCCGACGATGCCGCCCGCCGTGGCAGCACGCCGCTGCTGGTCAGCGATGGCGCCCGGGCACTGGGCGTGGTCGAACTCAAGGACATCGTCAAGCCCGAGATCCGGACCCGCTTCGACGCCCTGCGCCGCATGGGCATCCGCACCGTGATGGTGACCGGCGACAACAAGCTGACGGCAGCCAGCATCGCCGCCGAAGCCGGGGTCGACGACTTTTTGGCGGAGGCCACGCCAGAAGCCAAGCTCAAGCTGATCCGCAGCTATCAATCGGAAGGCCGCCTGGTCGCCATGACGGGCGACGGCACCAACGATGCGCCTGCGCTGGCCCAGGCCGACGTGGCCGTGGCGATGAACAGCGGCACCCAGGCGGCCAAGGAAGCCGGGAACATGGTGGACCTGGATTCGGACCCCACCAAGCTCATCGAGATCGTCGAGATCGGCAAGCAGATGCTGATGACCCGGGGCGCGCTGACCACCTTCAGCGTGGCCAACGACGTCGCCAAGTACTTCGCCATCATCCCGGCCGCCTTCGTCGCCGTATACCCGCAGCTTTCGGCCCTGAACGTCATGCAGCTCGCGACCCCAGCCTCGGCCATCCTGTCGGCGGTGATCTTCAACGCGCTCATCATCGTCGCCCTGATCCCGCTCGCCCTGCGCGGCGTGCGCTATCGCCCGCTGGGGGCGGCGGTGCTGCTGCGCCGCAACCTGACGGTGTACGGCCTGGGCGGCCTGATCGTGCCCTTCGCCGGCATCAAGCTCATCGACATGACCCTGGCCGCACTGGGCTGGGCATGACCCTCTGGGGATTCTCATCGTGAACCAAGCTTCTTCCTTTTCCGTGCTGCGACCCCTGATCGTCGTGTTCCTGCTGCTGACGGCGGTGACTGGCGTGTTCTATCCGGCCGCCGTCACCTCGCTGGCGCAGGCGCTCTTCCCCAGGCAGGCAGCGGGCTCGCTGATCGAGCGTGACGGCCAGCCGGTGGGCTCGGCGCTCATCGGCCAGTCGTTCACCGATCCGCGCTACTTCTGGAGCCGTCCCTCGGCCACCGGCACCTCGGCCTACAATGCCTCGGCGTCGGGCGGCTCGAACCTGGGGCCCAGCAATCCTGCCCTGGCCGATGCGGCCCGCGCGCGTGCCGAGGCCCTGCGTGCGGCCGACCCTGACAACACGGCCGCCATTCCGGTCGATCTGGTGGCGGCGTCGGGCAGCGGGCTTGACCCGCACATCAGCCCGGACGCCGCGCGTTACCAGGTCGCGCGCATCGCCCGGCTGCGCCAGGTACCGGCCGCCGACGTTGGCGCCCTGGTCGCCGCCCACACCACGACGCCCACGCTGGGTATAGTCGGCAAGCCAGGCGTCAACGTGGTGACGCTGAACCTGGCGCTAGACCGTGCGTATCCGATCCGATGAAGCGAGAACTGCCCTGCCGTCCGACATGAACGCCAGCGCCCGACCCGATCCCGATCTGCTGCTGCGCCAGCTCGACGACGCCTCGCGCGCCGCGGCGCGCGGCAAGCTGCGGGTGTATTTCGGTGCCTCGGCCGGCGTGGGCAAGACCTACGCCATGCTGGTGGCCGCCCACGCGCAACGCGATGCGGGTCGCCAGGTGCTGGCCGGCATCGTCGAAACCCATCAACGCAAGGAAACCGAAGCGCTGGTGGCCGGACTGCCCGTGCTGCCGCGCAAGACCTTCAAACATCGCGGCCACACGCTGTCGGAGCTGGATCTGGACGCCGCGCTGGCCGCCCACCCCGACCTGATCCTGGTCGACGAACTGGCCCACACCAACGCGCCCGGCACCCGTCACGCCAAGCGTTGGCAGGACGTGCAGGAACTCCTGGCCGCCGGCATCGAGGTGTGGACCACGCTGAACGTCCAGCACCTGGACAGCATGAACGAAGCGGTGGGCAGCATCACCGGCATGCCGGTATGGGAAACCGTACCCGATGCCTTGTTCGACAGCGCCGACGAGGTCATCCTGGTTGACGTGCCCGCCGACGAACTGTTGCGCCGACTGCAGGAAGGCAAGGTCTACCTGCCCGACCAGGCGCAGCACGCGGCCCGCAACTTCTTCCGCAAGGGCAATCTCATCGCCCTGCGCGAACTGGCGTTGCGACGCACTGCCGACCATGTCGACGACACCGTCCAGGCCTATCGCCACGACCGTGACATCGATGCGGTCTGGCGCACGCGCGAGGCCGTGGTCGCCTGCGTCGGCGCCACCTATGACGCCGTCCACGTGGTCCGCAACGCCCATCGTCTGGCCCAGCAACTGGAATGCGACCTGCACGTGGTGACCATCGAGGGCCTGCGCGTGCAGCCGGTCAGCGAAGGCGAGCATGCCCGCGTACAGGCAGCCCTGGTCCTGGCGGAAAACCTAGGCGCGCGAACCGAAACGCTGGCAGGTGGCGACATGGTGGACGCCGTCGTGCGCTACGTGCGGCGCCACAACATCACCAAGGCAGTGGTGGGACGTGGGCGAGCGCGCGGCCGACGCATGCTGCGGCAGTCGTGGTCCGCCGTGCTGTCGGCGGTGCTGGCGCCGGGCTGGCTATGGCATCGGCACAGCTTCGCCGACCACCTGGCGGTTGCCTGCCCCGAGATCGACGTGATCCGCCTGGGCGCCCCGCCCCTGCCCACGCCCCCGATTCCGGGACGCGATCCGCGCCGGCTGCGTCCCGCGCCGCCATCGCGCCGTGCCGCCGTGCCGCGCTACCTGTGGGCGCTGGTGTACTGCGGCGTGGCGACCCTGGCCTCGGCGGCGCTGGGGGAGGTGCTGCACCAGACCAATATCGTGATGCTGTTCCTGCTGGCCGTGGTGGTCGTGGCCCTGCGTCACGGGCGCGGCCCGGCAGCGCTCGCCTCGCTGGTCAGCGTGGGCCTGTTCGACTTCATCTTCGTGGAACCGCGCGGCTCCTTCAGCGTGTCCGACGTGCAGTACGGCGTCACTTTCGGGGTGCTGCTGGGCGTGGGCCTGGTGATCGGCCAGTTGACTGCCGGCCTGCGTATGCAGGCCGAACGCTCGGTGCGCCGCGAGACCGAAGCGCGTGCCCTGTACGAGTTCTCGCGCGAACTGTCGGCCGCCCTGCTGCCCGAGCAGATCGTGACGCTGACCGCCGACTTCGTGCGCGCGGCCTTCGGCGTGCGGTGTGCCCTGTTCGTGCTGGGCCCGGACGACCGGCTGGCCCTGAGCACCCGCCACGCCGACAGCATGGAAGCGCTGGAACCGGCCCTGGCGCAGTGGGTGGCCGATCACGGTCTGCCTGCCGGGGCGGGCACGGCAACATTGGCCAACAGCCCGCTACGCTACCTGCCGCTGCAAGGGCCGATGCGCACGCGTGGGGTGCTGGCAGTCGAGTCGCCGGCAGACGGTTTCGGCAACGCCGACATGCTGCGACAGCTCGACGCCTACGCCACGCTGGTCGCCATCGCGCTGGAGCGGCTGCACTACGTCGACGTGGCGCAGCAGGCACTGGTCAACGTCGCGTCCGAAAAACTGCGCAATTCCGTGCTGGCCGCCTTGTCGCACGACCTGCGCACGCCGCTCACCGGGCTGCTCGGCACCGCCGAGACGCTGATGCGCGGCGCCCCCGATCTGCCGCCCGCCGTGGTCGAAGGGCTGACCAATGTGCGCGAGCAGGCGCGGCGCATGCACGCGCTCATGACCAACCTGCTGGACATGGCGCGCCTGCAGAGCCGCGAAGCGCCGCTGCGCATCGAATGGCAGTCCATAGAGGAACTGGTGGGTGCCGCGCTGGCCGCCATGGCCGAACCGCTGCGCGCGCATCAGGTGCACGTCGCCCCCTTGTCCGCCCTGCCGCTGGTCGAATGCGACGGGGTGCTGATCGAACGGGTGCTGTGCAACCTGCTCGAGAACGCCGCCAAGTATTCACCGCCAGGCAGTCACATCCGCATCGAGGCTGCGCCGCGCGACGGCATGATGGAAATCGCCGTGGTCGACGACGGCCCGGGTGTGCCGCCTGGCGCCGAGCACCGCATCTTCGATAAATTCACCCGTGGCGAACGCGAATCGACCTTGCCCGGCGTCGGCCTTGGCCTGGCCGTCTGCGACGCCATCGTCACCGCCCACCGCGGCCGCATCCACGTCGAACGTCCTGCCGGCCAGGCCCAGGGCGCACGCTTCGTCTTCACCCTTCCGCTGGGAACGCCGCCGGACATCGCCGACGATTCCACGCCGTTAGCTTCCGGGCCGACCGAATCACCATGAATGACCATCACCCTACCCTGCTGCTGATCGAGGACGACGAACACATCCGGCGTTTCGTGCGCAGCGCGCTGGAAGCCGAAGGCTGTGCCGTCTTCGAGGCCGACAGCGTGCGCCGTGGCCTGATCGAGGCAGGCACGCGCCGCCCCGACCTCGTGGTCCTCGACCTGGGCCTGCCCGATGCCGATGGCATGCGGCTGATCGGCGAGCTGCGCGCCTGGACCGACGTGCCCGTGCTGGTGCTGTCTGCGCGCAGCGCCGAGGCCGACAAGATCGCTGCCCTGGACGCGGGCGCCGACGATTACCTGACCAAGCCTTTCGGCGTGGGCGAGCTGGTCGCGCGCGTGCGCGTGCTGTTGCGCCGCCGCGCCCGCGCCGCTGCCGACGAAGGCGCGGAACTGCGCTTCGGCGACGTGGTGGTCGACTTCGCGCGGCGCACCATTACCAAAGCGGGCGAACCGGTTCACCTGACCGCCATCGAATACCGCCTGCTGACCGCCCTGGCGGGCCAGCGTGGCAAGGTGCTGACCCATCGCGAGCTGCTGCGCCAGGTCTGGGGCCCCAGCCACGTCGAAGACAACCATTACCTGCGCGTCTACATGGGCCATCTGCGCAGCAAGCTGGAAGCCGATCCCGCACGGCCGGCCTACCTGCTGACCGAAGTGGGCGTGGGGTACCGCTTCGCGGGCTGAATCCGGAGATTTCCTGCCGGCAGCCAGGGAAACCTGCTGCATCGCCAGCGCCACGCAGTAAGCTTGCGGCTGCCCGGGCCACACATGCCCGGGCAGCCGTTTTTTCTGCCAAGGGAGCTGCCGCATGTCCGACTTCGACTATGACCTCTTTGTGATCGGTGCCGGTTCGGGCGGCGTACGCGCGGCCCGCATCTCGGCGTCCCATGGCGCACGCGTGGCCCTGGCCGAAGAGCATCGGGTCGGCGGCACCTGTGTGATTCGCGGCTGCGTGCCCAAGAAGCTGCTGGTCTACGGCGCCCATTTCGCGGAAGACCTGCGCGATGCCCGTCGTTTCGGCTGGAAAGTGCCCGAATGCGGCTTCGACTGGCCCACCCTGCGCGACAACGTGCTGGGCGAAGTCACCCGCCTGGAAGGCCTGTACGGCCAGACCCTGGCATCGCACGGCGTAACGGTGTTCGCACAGCGCGCCGTGTTGTCGGGGCCGCAGGAAGTGACGCTGGCCGACGGCACCCGCATCCGGGCGAAGACCATCCTGGTAGCCACCGGTGCCCGCCCGGCGATCCCCGGCATTCCCGGCGCCGAACACGGCATCACCTCGAACGAGGCTTTCCTGCTCGACGCCATGCCGCGCCGCGTGGTCATCGTCGGCGCAGGCTACATCGCCAATGAATTCGCCGGCGTGTTCCACCAGTTCGGCGCCCACGTCACCCTGCTGGCCCGTTCGGGCGATATCCTGCGCAGCTACGACGTCGCCATGCGCGAGCGCCTGATGGACATCTCGCGCCGCAAGGGCCTGGACATCCGCCTGCACGCCAGCCTCACACAGGTGGAAAAGCTGGCCGACGGCAGCCTGCGCGTCCACCTGGCGGGCCAGGAACCGATCGACACCGACTGCGTGCTGTTCGCCATGGGACGCGCGCCCAACAGCGAGGGCCTGGGCCTGGAAGCGCTGGGCGTGGTGCGCAACGCCCAGGGTGCGATCGAGGTCGATGACGACCACCGCACCGCCGTGCCGTCGATCTTCGCGGTCGGCGACGTCACCGACCGCGTGCAGCTCACGCCGGTGGCGATCCGCGAAGGCCACGCCTTTGCCGATACCCAGTTCGGCAACAAGCCCTGGCGCGTGGACTACGACTGCATCCCGTCGGCGGTGTTCAGCCATCCGCCGATCGCGGCAGTCGGTCTGACCGAAGAAGCGGCCCGGGCGCGCGGCACCGAGGTCAAGGTATACACGGCCGACTTCCGCGCCATGAAGAACGTCCTGGCCGGACGCGACGAGCGCGCGCTCTACAAGATGGTGACCGACGCCCGGACCGGGCGCGTGCTGGGCCTGCACATGATCGGGCCGGACGCGCCGGAGATCCTTCAGGCTGCCGCCGTCGCGGTCAAGGCGGGGCTGACCAAACAGCAGTTCGACGACACCATGGCCCTGCATCCCACCATGTCGGAAGAACTCGTGCTGATGAAGTAAGCATTCGATCCATTCGACTTTGCCAAGGAGCCTGCCATGTTGACGATGGTCATCGATCCCCGTCCCGCCGATCTCGGCCACGGATTGCTGGTGCGACGCGCCCTGCCCTACGCCAAGCGCCGCATGGTCGGCCCTTTCATCTTCCTGGACCATGCGGGCCCGGTCGTCATGTCGGGCAGCGATGCACGCGCGGCCGATGTCCGCCCGCATCCGCACATCGGCCTGTCCACCGTCAGCTACCTGCTCAGCGGCGCCATCACCCATCGCGACAGCCTGGGCGCGCACCAGGTCATCCGTCCTGGCGAGGTCAACTGGATGACGGCCGGACGCGGCATCTCGCATTCCGAGCGATTCGACGATGCCGAGGCCTTTGCGGGCAACGGGCTGGAACTGCTGCAGGCCTGGGTGGCCCTGCCTGCCGAGGCCGAGGAAACCGATCCGGCCTTCGACAATTACCCGGTGACCGAGCTTCCCGAATCGGACGAAGACGGCGTGTGGATGCGACTGATCGCAGGCGAGGCGTATGGCCTGAAGAGCCCTGTCCGCACCCACTCGCCGCTGTTCTACGTGCATGCCACCCTGCAACCCGGAGCACGCGTCAGCCTGCCTCGCGGACACGCCGAGCGTGGCGTGTATGTCGCTCGCGGCAGCGTAGAACTCGACGCCCAGGTCTACCGGGCCGGTCAGATGCTGGTGTTCGATGGCGGGCCGCTGGACCCGACGCTGCGTGCGCTGGAACCCACGGTACTCATGCTGCTGGGCGGGGAGTCGCTGGGCACACGGCACATCTGGTGGAACTTCGTGTCGTCGCGCAAGGAGCGGATCGAACAGGCCAAGGCCGATTGGGAGGCCGGCCGCATCGCGTTGCCGCCCGATGACGACGACGAGTTCATTCCGTTGCCTGCTTCCGCCGGACAGCGACCAGCAGCCTCGACGTAACCACCGGTCCACCATGTGGACCCTTAATTCGAAACCGTACACAGCCACGGCATCGCCCGTCACCACGGCGCCAGCGAAGCCTCATGCGCCTTTTCGGCGGTGTGCGTCCTCACGTTAACCCGGAAGCGTCGCCCCCCACGGTCGCTCACAATGTCAGGTTAGCCCTGCCGCGCCCGCGGCAGGTCGGCATTTCCGGAGCATCCATGACTTCTCCCTCCTCCACCTTGCCCAACGATGCGTCCCTATCCGCGGACGCGGTCTACCGCAAGGTGAGCTGGCGGCTGATCCCGCTGCTGTTCATCTGCTACATCGCTGCCTACCTCGACCGCGTCAACGTGGGCTTCGCCAAACTGCAAATGCAGGACGCACTGCAGTTCAGCGATACCGTCTACGGCCTGGGCGCCGGCATCTTCTTCATCGGCTACTTCCTGTTCGAAGTCCCCAGCAACGTGATCCTGCATCGCGTCGGTGCCAGACGCTGGATCGCCCGCATCATGATCACCTGGGGTCTGCTGTCGGCCGCGACCGCCCTGGTGCAGACGCCGATGGCGTTCTACATCGTGCGCTTCCTGTTGGGCGTGGCCGAAGCCGGGTTCTTCCCCGGCATCATCCTGTACCTCACCTACTGGTTCCCCGCCAACCGGCGCGGCAAGGCCACCTCGCTGTTCCTTGCCGCCATCCCGTTCGCCGGCATCCTGGGCGGCCCGATCTCGGGCTGGATCCTGCGTGAAATGGCCGGCGTCTACGGCTGGGGCGGCTGGCAGTGGATGTTCGTGCTCGAAGGCCTGCCGACCGCGTTCCTGGGCCTGCTGGTGCTGAAGTATCTGGATGACCGGGTCGCCAACGCCAAGTGGCTGACGCCGGCCGAACGTGAGCTGATCGCGCGCGACATCGCCGCCGAAGAAGGCACCAAGGCCGACCACAGCATCGCGGCAGTGATCGGCAACCCCAAGGTGTGGCTGCTGGCGTTCGTGTACTTCGCCTTCACCTCGGGCCTGTATGGCATCAGCTTCTGGCTGCCCACCATCATCCGCGGCATCGGCGTGGCCGATCCGCTGCAGGTTGGCCTGCTCAGCGCCATTCCCTGGGCCTTCGGCGTGGCGACCATGTACGTGTTCGCACGCAGCGCCGACCGCAAGCTCGAGCATCGCTGGCATGCCGCCATCGCAGCGCTCATGGGTGCCGTCGGCTTCGTGCTGAGCGTGTCCTTCCACGGCAATCAGGTCATGGCGATGGCGGGGCTGACGCTGGCCACCATGGGTATCATGGCGACGCTGCCCGTGTTCTGGGGTCTGCCCACCGCCTTCCTCGGCGGCACGGCGGCCGCAGCAGGCATCGCCTTCATCAATTCGATCGGCAACCTGTCGGGTTTCTCGGCGCCCTTCCTCATCGGCTGGATCCGCGACATGACGCAATCCACCGACGCCGGCATGTACCTGTTGGCCGCCGTGCTGTTCGCGGGCGCTATCCTGGTGTTGTTCGCGCGGGTGCAGCGTGGGCAGGCAGCCTCGCAACGGTAAAGACAAAGGAATCATCGTGTCTCTTCAGACCCCCACCCCCGATGCCGTGAGCGCGCCCGCGCGGCGCAGCCCGTCGGCGGCCCTGCTGGCCCGGCTCGAGGCCCGCTTCGGCGAACGGCTGTCGCGCAAGCCCGCCGTGCTGCTTCAGCACGGCAGCGACGAATCGTCCTACCCGCCCGCCCCGCCCGATGCCGTGGTGTTCGTGCGCACCACCGAAGAAACCGCCTTCGTGGTGCGCGAATGCGCCAGCGAGAAAATCCCGGTGATCGCCTTCGGGGTCGGCTCGTCCATCGAAGGCCACCTGCTGGCGGTCCAGGGCGGCGTCTGCATCGAC
>JAAIGF010085454.1_pt1 | contig 12786 bp, 10 predicted proteins | sample 6487441 | NCBI WGS metagenome assembly JAAIGF01 (sample SAMN13974129, study PRJNA590717) | phyllosphere metagenome | biome: pepper field; feature: multiple bacterial spot infested pepper fields; material: pepper leaves; isolation source: leaves from pepper fields | host: Capsicum annuum ...
CATCATCTCCAAGGCACCATCCGCAGAGCTTCGTCCCAACCAGACGGATCAGGATTCGCTGCCGCCTTACCCGGTGCTGGACGATATTCTGGAATGCCTCGTCGAACAGGAAATGTCTGTCGAGGAAATCGTGGCACGTGGCCATGATGTGGCGACGGTTCACCGGATCGAGCATCTGCTCTATCTGGCCGAATACAAGCGTCGCCAGTCGGCACCGGGCGTCAAGATCACCAAGAAAAACTTCGGCCGCGACCGGCGCTATCCGATCACCAACCGCTTCAGGGACCGGCGATCGTGACGGTGGAAGGCACCCGGGATGGCGAGGAGCAAAGGATGATGCGAAGCTCCATCGAGATATTCAACATCCGCACTCGCCAGAACCGCGTCGTCTGGCAGACGCCGGATCTGTTTGAGGCGCCGAACTGGTCGCCGGATGGGAAATATCTGTTGTTGAACAGCGATGGCCTGCTTTACCGGCTGTCGCTGGATGGAGACACGACCGTCGAGAAGGTCGATACCGGCTTTGCGACCGAGTGCAACAATGATCACGGTATTTCGCCGGATGGTTCTCTGTATGCGATTTCGGATAAGGTCGAGTTCGGCAAAAGCGCGATTTATCTTCTGCCGTCTTCAGGCGGCGCTCCTCGTTTGATGACGAAAAACCTGCCGTCCTATTGGCATGGCTGGGCGCCGGATGGCAAAAGCTTTGCCTATTGCGGCATTCGCGATCAGGTTTTCGATATTTACGCCATGGATGTCGAGACCGGCACCGAGACGCGGCTCACGCATGGCGAAGGCCGGAATGACGGGCCGGATTATTCGCCGGATGGCGAGTGGATCTATTTCAATTCCAGCCGTACCGGGCAGATGCAGATTTGGCGGGTCAGGCCGGATGGCTCCGACGTGGAGCGGATTACTGACAGTGCCTATGGCGACTGGTTTCCTCATCCATCTCCGAAAGGAGACAAGGTTGTCTTCATTTCCTATGACGACGACGTTTTCGATCACCCTCGCGATCTCGATGTGCGTGTGCGGTTGATGGACCCGGATGGGAGCAACGTTGAAACGCTGTTCGATCTGTTTGGCGGGCAGGGCACGATGAATTCCCCCAACTGGTCACCGGATGGTGATGAGTTTGCTTATGTCCGGTATTTCCCCGCCGAATGATGCAGCGGCGCTTGCGTCATTGCGTAAATTTCCCCATAGCTTCCCCGTCAGGTGCCTGCTTCAAGCAGGAGAATCGGGAATGCGGTGAGAGACCGCGACGTGCCCAACGCTGTGAGGCGGATGCCTGTTGCCATGAGCCACTGAGTTTTCGGGAAGGCGGCAGCGGGCAGATGAAGCTAAGTCAGAAGACCGGCCTGACGAGATAGACCGATCCGCGCGGACGGCGGAAGGTTTTGAGAAATGCTGTTTGCCTTGTGCTCTTACGGGTCACGGTAAGGGGCTTTCTCTGCATTGTTGGGGATTGACGATGCGGTCTGATGATATGCGGCACAAGCTGGTGTCGGTTTGTGAATTTTCCGATGACGACAAGGCTGCGGTTTACCGCGCCATCGAGACGCGGCGCGACGTGCGGGACCAGTTTTTGCCGGATACTTTGCCGGATACCCTTGTTCGCAGGCTGCTTGAAGCTGCGCACGCAGCACCCTCCGTTGGCTTCATGCAGCCGTGGAACTTCACGCTGGTCAGTGATGCGACAACGAAGGAGGAGGTCTGGCGAGCCTTCTCTCGTGCCAATGACGAAGCGAGCGCCATGTTTTCCGATGAAAAACAGGCGCTTTATCGAAGCCTGAAGCTGGAAGGCATTCGCAAAGCGCCGCTATCGATTTGCGTGACCTGTGATCCCACGCGTGGCGGCGATGTGGTGCTGGGGCGAACCCATAATCCGCGCATGGATGTTTATTCCACCGTCTGTGCCGTCCAAAATCTTTGGCTCGCCGCGCGGGCGGAGGGCATCGGCGTGGGCTGGGTCAGCATTTTTCACGATGCGGATATTCGCAGAATACTCGGCATTCCACAGCACATCGAAATCGTTGCATGGCTTTGCATCGGGCGCGTCGAGCAGCTTTATGCCGAGCCGGAACTAGCGGTGAAAGGCTGGCGACAACGTCTGCCGCTGGACGAGTTGGTTTTCAATGGTCGCTGGGGCGAAACATAAAGAATGGCGTTAGATTACTGCGCCTGATCCTGCTGCGGCTGTGTGCCTTTCAAAGCGGGATTTTTAAGATCGATCCGGCTGGTTTCTTCAGGCAGGAATTGCGGTCCGACAACGCGGACGTGGCTGCTCTTCGGGTCGTATTCCCGGTCAGGCACCGGCTCTGCCTCGGCTTCCGTCTTCGTTTCCGGCGGCTTGGAAGCCTTGTCACCTTGCGGTGATGGAATTTGCGTGATGCCGGAATGGGGCGTGGATTGCGGTGCGCTGGCCTGCTGTTCCTGCATCTTCATCTCATCATGGTAAGCGGCCATGTTGCAGCTGCATGAGGACGAACGGTTGGTGGCAGAGCCATTGCGATAGGCGAAAGCCGTCGGCATGGACGTGTAGGGCTTGCCGGTTTTTGCCGAAACCATGTCCGAACTCTCCTGTCCCTCCATGGCGTGGTAGAAGAGTTCCGTTTCGGTGCCCGGGCACATGCGCGCGCATTGCGCTGCCTGCGCGCGGAAATCCAGCGGTGTGGCGTTGGAGGAAATCGGGAAGAAAGCGCCGTCGCAGGTGCGCACGCACAGCGTTCTCAAACCGCCCTGCATCGGCATATCCGGCATCGGTGAATAGTCGCCGCGTTCTTCTGGTCTCGGGTCATTAAATGGGTCGGTGTAGCCGCGGGTTTCCGGGTTTCGATAAGGATCGGCGGACGCATAATCCGGGGAGCCTTCATCGAAGCAGCCTTCCGCATCCAGCGCCGCCATGATCCTTTCCCGGTGATCGTCCGACTGGTTGTTTCGCTGCATGGCCAGCATACGGTCGCGGTCTTCGGCGATCATGTCACGCTCTGCCTCGGCCTGCGCGAGTGCATCGCCGATTTCACCGCAGAGCTGCGCATTGGGATTGCCGTAAACGACGATACTGCCGGAGGAACAACCATAGCGGCGAAGATCGTTCTTGATCCGGCGCACGATGATATTCTGCTGCGTAAGCGCACTGGCGAACTGGCGGACCTGCGCCGTGTTGCCGATGACGGTGCTGGGCTGGCGAAGCTCGGCACGGAGGGAATCGCAAATATTGTTGGCCTGCGCGGAAATCGGCGCAGCCAGAAGGACAGCGATTATCGAACCGATCATTCGGCTGCGGCGCGGGGTCAATGGTCCGATCCGTTTCTGCAAGCCTGCCACATGCGGCTCTATCCTCTGAGTGAACATCAATCACCAACGCGAACGGCGATTATAAGTTCAGGATAGCATAGGGCCGTGCCGCATTGCGGCAACAGCCAGTTCAAAATTGCGTTAATCCGAAATTACGCAAGCGCCGAACACGGCGATGGGCTCATTCGGAAGGCTGGGACGCCTGCACCACGGCCAGCGCCGCCATGTTGACCACGCCACGCGAGGTGACGGTAGGCGAAAGGATGTGCGCGGGCAGAGCCGTACCGAGCAGGATCGGGCCGACATGCAAACCTTCCGTCATGGTGCGAACGACGCCGAGCGAGATATTGGCCGCATCGAGGTTCGGGAAGACCAGCAGGTTGGCTTCGCCAGACAGCGCACTATTCGGCATGGCGCGCTTGCGCAGAATTTCCGACAGAGCAGAGCCACCCTGCATTTCGCCATCGATTTCGAGTTCCGGCGCGGCATTACGCACGATTTGAAGCGCCCGGCGCATCTTGCGAGCGCTTTCGGAATCGCGCGAGCCGAAATTCGAATGGCTGGCCAGCGCAATCTTCGGCGTAATGCCGAAGCGCTTGATTTCCTTGGCAGCAAGGATTGCCATTTCGGCAACTTCTTCCGAGGTCGGCTCGTAATTGACGAATGTATCGGTCAGAAACAGCGCGCCGCGCTGCGTGATGAGCAGGCTGAGGCCCGCAAACGACTGCGAGCCTTCGCGCTTGCCGATAATCTGGTTCACATCGCGCAGGTGACGGTCGAACCGTCCTTCCAGACCGCAGATCAGCGCATCCGCTTCTCCGCGCTTGACGGAAAGAGCGCCGATGACGGTGGTGTTGGTACGAACGATGGTACGAGCGGCTTCCGGGTTGATACCGGCACGGCCAACCAGCGCGAAGTAATCGTCCACATATTCACGGTAACGCGGATCGTCTTCCGGGTTTACCACGGCAAAATCCGTATGCGGGCGAATGCGCAGGCCGAAGCGCTTCAGGCGCGTTTCGATGATCTGCGGGCGACCAATGAGGATCGGGATACCGGTGCCTTCCTCCAGCAGAACCTGTGCTGCGCGCAGCACGCGCTCGTCCTCGCCTTCCGCAAAGATGATCCGCTTCTTTTCAGCCGTCTTCGCCATGTTGAAGATCGGCTTCATGATGAAGCCGGAGCGCCAGACGAAGCGGTTCAACTGGTCGAGATAGGCATCGAAATCCGTGATCGGACGCGCGGCCACACCGCTTGCCGCAGCAGCACGGGCAACGGCTGGCGCGATGCGCAGGATGAGGCGCGGATCGAAGGGCGAGGGGATGAGGTAATTCGGGCCGAAGACCGGGGTATCGCCGCTATAGGCTCTGGCCGCGACTTCGGACACTTCTTCGCGCGCCAGTTCCGCAATCGCCTGAACGGCGGCCATCTTCATTTCTTCGTTGATGCTGGTTGCGCCGCAATCCAGCGCACCACGGAAGATATAAGGGAAGCAGAGAACGTTGTTCACCTGGTTCGGGAAGTCCGAACGACCCGTGCAGATCATCGCATCCGGGCGGGCGGCGCGGGCCACTTCCGGCATGATTTCCGGCGTAGGGTTGGCAAGCGCCAGAATGAGCGGCTTTTCGGCCATCTGCGCCAGAAGCTCAGGCTTCAGAACGCCAGCGGCGGACAGGCCAAGGAAAACATCCGCGCCATCGATGGATTCGGCAAGCGTGCGCTTGTCCGTCTTCTGCGCGTAAATTTCCTTCCACTCGTCCATCAGCGTATTGCGGCCATCATAAACAAGGCCTTCGATATCATGGACCCAGATGTTCTCGCGCTTCGCGCCCATTTCCACAAGCAGGTTAAGGCAGGCGAGGGCAGCCGCACCGGCACCGGAAGTGACGATCTTGACGCTGGAAAGCGATTTTCCGGCAAGCTCCAGCGCGTTGGTAACGGCGGCGGCAACGATGATGGCTGTGCCGTGCTGGTCGTCATGGAACACCGGAATGTTCATCTTTTCGCGCAGCTGGCGCTCCACCTCGAAACATTCGGGCGCCTTGATATCTTCAAGGTTGATGCCGCCGAAGGTTGGTTCGAGCGCGGAAATGGTGGACACCATATCATTGATGCCGGGAGCGTCGATTTCGATGTCGAAGACATCGATACCCGCGAATTTCTTGAAGAGAACGGCCTTGCCTTCCATCACCGGCTTGGAAGCGAGCGGGCCGATATTGCCGAGACCGAGAACGGCGGTACCGTTAGAAATGACCGCGACGAGGTTGGCGCGCGCCGTATATTCGGCGGCTGTCTCCGGGTTTTCGTGGATCGCGAGGCAAGGGGCTGCGACGCCGGGCGAATAGGCAAGCGCCAGATCGCGCTGGTTGCCGAGCGGCTTGGATGCCTGGATTTCGAGCTTACCGGGGCGGGGATAGCGGTGATAGAAAAGCGCCTGCTCTTCCAGATCCGCATTGGCGTTTTTGTTTTGTGGATTGCCCTTGTCCTGAGAACTCATCTTATCACCGCTTTATTTCAAGTTTCTTCGAGGCCTTTGCATACAACAAACGGCCAAGGCGTACAGCCGTTTATTTCGCTCTCGCCATGCAAAAGCGGTACATTCGCTATACCGGAAAAACGAAGCTTGCGTCACCGAAAAGGTGCTTTGTCATCTTGCTGAAACACGAGTCTGGTTTTGCAAGCAGTGAAAAGTTTCTAAACGCCTTTCTTGAGACGAGGGGACGAATCCATGGCCGGGCAAATCGAAACCAAACACTTCAGAACCCTGTTCATCTCCGATGTGCATCTTGGCTCCAAGGCGGCCAAGACGGATTTCCTGCTGGATTTCCTCAAGCATCACGAAGCGGACACCATTATTCTCGTTGGTGATATCATCGACGGCTGGCGCCTGCGCCGTAGCTGGTACTGGCCGCAGGGCTGCAATGATGTGGTGCAGAAGCTTCTGCGCAAGGCGCGCAAGGGCACTCGCATCGTCTACATTCCGGGCAATCACGACGAATTCCTTCGCGAATTCCCCGGCACCCATTTCGGCGGCATCGAAGTGGCCGAGCGGATGATCCATGAAGCGGCTGACGGCAAGAAATATCTGGTGCTGCATGGCGATGAATTCGACGTCGTCGTCCGCAATGCCCGCCTTCTCGCCTATCTCGGTGACTGGGCCTATGACGCGGCCATCGCCATCAATGTCGCCATCGCCGCCGTGCGCCGCCGCATCGGCCTTCCTTACTGGTCGTTCTCGGCCTGGGCCAAGCTTCAGGTGAAGCACGCGGTCAACTTCATCGGCGAGTTCCAGCGCGTGGTGGCCGACGAAGCCCGTCGCAACAAGGTCGATGGTGTCATATGCGGCCACATTCACCATGCGGTGATGGAGGATATCGACGGCATCCGCTACATCAACACGGGTGACTGGGTTGAGAGCTGCACGGCCATCGTTGAAAACATGGATGGTAGCTTCGAGCTGATCACATGGATGCAGACGAGCGAGCCCGTCGAAGAGCCAACGGTTCGTCAGCTGGAGCCGGTGGCGTTTCCGAAGTTGATTGGTTCTGAGGCGGCTTAACGGGCTTTTCTGCTTTTTTCCGTCATTCCGGCCTTGAGCCGGAATCCAGCCGATGCGCGTCTGCGAGTCGAAATGGCTCGTCCCGGTACTCGCAAAAAATACAAGTGTCCTTTCGCCTTGCGGACGCAAGGCGGCTGGATCCCGCATCAAGTGCGGGATGACGGGGGATGGAAGGTCAGTCACCCCCACAGCGCCCCCTCCGGCGGATGCACCCACGATCCGTCATAAACCAGCCCCGGCTCCCGATCTCTCGCCAGCAACAGCGGACCGTCCAGATCTGCGAAAGCCGCATCTTGCGCCAGCAGAACGGCAGGCGCCATTGCGAGGGACGTGCCGAGCATGCAGCCTACCATGATCGTATAGCCTAGGCGTTCCGCTTCGGCTTTCATGATGAGCGCTTCCGTCAACCCTCCGGTCTTGTCGAGCTTGATGTTGATGGCGTCGTATCGGTCTCTGAGCGATGCGAGGTCGGCGGTGAGGTGGACGCTTTCATCCGCGCAGATGGGGACGGGTCTCTTTATCTTAGCAAGCATGCCGTCCTTACCGGCGGGCAGGGGCTGTTCGATCAGCGCAACGCCCAGCTCCGCTGCAATAGCGAGATGATGCTCTATATTATCGTCGCTCCAGCCTTCGTTGGCATCCACGATGATCTTTGCCTCTGGAGCAGCCGCGCGAACGGCCCTCAGCCTTGCCTCGTCATCTTCCGTCCCGGTCTTGATCTTGAGCAATGGGCGATGGGCGTTTTCCGCCGCTTTCGCGGCCATCGTCTGCGCATCGCCAAGCGAGATTGTGTAGGCGGTGAGGATCGGTTTGGGTAACGCGGAAAGAAAATGAGACGCGACGAGGTCTCCCGATAGCTTTGCTTCCAGATCCCATATAGCGCAATCCACGGCATTGCGTGCGGCGCCCGGTTTCATCAACTGTTGCAGTTGCGGTCTGTCCAGACCGTTTGCAATGGCGTCGGCGGCAGCTTTGATGTCGGCGATTACGCCCTCGATGGTTTCGCCATAGCGTGCATAAGGCACGCATTCGCCTGTGCCCTTCACCTCACCTTCAGAGATGCTGCACGTTACCACATGAATTTCCGTGCGGCTTCCGCGCGAAATGGTGAAGCTGCCTGCAACTGGAAAGGTTTCTGTTGTGGCTTCGAGGTAACGGCGCATCAAAATTGCCCTTTTGTTGGGGGTAAATAAGTGGAACTGGCGATATTTCTATCCATTTCGTGTGGACCGCTGTGGCTTGCTGGTCCGGCAAACGATATGAATCGTTAAGAGAATCTTTCAGTAAGCTGCATTCGCTTGGAGCAAGATGCAAGAACAGGAACTACGGCAACAGGCGCAATCGGCGGCTATCTCGGCGGATGACAACGCAGAGCGTGGCGGTGCGCGCTATGTTTTGAGCGGTTCCTGGCGCAATGCAAACATCTCTTCCGTTCTGCCGGATATCGAAAAACTGGAGAAGGCCGGAACATCGGGCCCGATTACCATAGACCTGTCCAGCGTCGATAATATCGATACGACCGGCGCATGGATCCTTCATCGCCTGCGCAGCAGCCTTGAGAAAAACGGTGCCGAGGTTCGGTTCGAGGGCAATGAGCGCGTGGAAGGGATTGTCACTTCTCTTCCACAGGAAGCGCCACTGCCGCCAAAGGACTCGCACAAAAAGGGCATATTGCAGACCGTTTTCGAGCCTGTTGGCCGAAACGTGGTGCAGGCAGGCGCGGATTTTCTGGCGGGCATGTATATTCTGGGTTCCGCCGTGCGCGGCGCGCAGATGAAGCTGGGGCGCGGGCGCGGTGTTTCACCTGCTGCCATCGTCAATCAGATCGACCATATGGGCGTGCGCGCTGTTCCTATCATCATGCTGATGTCGTTCCTGATCGGCGCGATCATTGCCCAGCAGGGCGCTTTCCAGCTGCGTTATTTCGGCGCGGAAGTGTTTGTGGTCGATCTCGTGGGCATTCTTCAGCTGCGCGAAATCGGCGTGCTTCTGACCGCCATCATGATTGCCGGTCGTTCGGGCAGCGCGATCACGGCTGAAATCGGTTCCATGAAGATGCGTGAGGAAATCGATGCGCTGAAGGTGATCGGACTGAACCCGGTCGGCGTGCTTGTTTTCCCGCGTCTCGTGGCGCTGACCATCGCGCTGCCGCTGCTGACGATCATCGCGAACTTTGCTGCTCTTCTGGGTGCCGCCGTCGTGTCGCTGCTCTATTCCGGCATCACTTTCGAGGTGTTCCTCTCGCGCCTGCACGCAGCTGTCGAAAGCTCCACCATTGCTTCGGGCATGATCAAGGCGCCGTTCATGGCGCTTATCATCGGCATCGTGGCCGCGGTGGAGGGCATGAAGGTTGGTGGTAGCGCGGAGTCTCTCGGCCAGCACGTCACCTCGTCGGTGGTCAAATCGATCTTCGTCGTGATTCTCGTGGATGGCGTTTTCGCCATCTTCTATGCAGCCATCGATTTTTAAGGAGAAGGCTGTGGAGCAACAGGAAGCCGTCAGAGAGAAAGAGAACAGGAACAAGGACCGCGAGGTGGTTCTAGCCGTAGAGGGTGTGACAGTTGCCTTTGGCGATAAGGTCGTTCTCGATAATCTCGATCTGGACGTCTATCGTGGCGAGATTCTCGGCTTCATCGGGCCTTCCGGTGCAGGGAAGTCGGTTTTGATGCGCTCCGTGTTGCGGCTTCTGCCGCGCCAGGGCGGTACGATCAAGATCCTTGGGGTCGATTACGATAAGGCCTCCGAAGAGGAGCGCATGGCGCTGGATACACGCCTTGGCGTTCTCTTCCAGCAGGGTGCATTGTTCTCCGGCCTGACAGTCAAAGAAAATATCCAGCTGCCGATGCGCGAATATCTCGATTTGCCGCAGAAGCTGATGGACGAGCTTGCGGCGCTGAAAATCGAAATGGTCGGCCTGAAACCGGATGCGGGCGACAAGTTCCCCTCCGAGCTTTCCGGCGGCATGATCAAGCGCGCGGCGCTGGCGCGCGCGCTGGCGCTCGATCCGGACCTTGTCTTTCTCGATGAGCCGACATCCGGTCTCGATCCGATTGGTGCCGCAGAATTTGATATGCTGATCGCGCGTCTGCGTGATTCGATGGGTCTGACCGTCTACATGGTGACCCACGATCTCGATAGCCTGTTTTCGGTCTGCGACCGCATTGCCGTTCTGGGCAATAAGAAGGTCGCAGTAGAAGGTACGCTCGAGGATATGTTCGAAAACGACGATCCTTGGGTTCAATCATATTTCCGCGGAAAGCGGGCTCGCGCCGTCGTCCTACCGGATGGCACGCAACACATTCCGGGGAGTAACGGATAGGCATGGAAACCAAGGCAAATTACACCATTGTCGGAATTTTCACGCTGATCGTGGTCGCGGCTGCATTCGGCTTCGTTTACTGGATGGCGGAATTTGGCCGCGGCGGGCCAACGGCGCAGTTGACGATCCGTATTCCGGGCTCGGCAAACGGTCTTTCTGTCGGCTCGCCGGTGCGCTTCAACGGTATTCCCGTGGGCACGGTGCGCGGGCTTTCCATCGACCGCGACGACCCGGCTTACTCCATTGCCTTCACTGAAGTTCAGGCGGATGCGCCGGTCTTTCCCTCCACGCGTGCGGTTCTTGAAATTCAGGGCCTGACGGGTGCCGCCTATATCGAGCTTTCCGGCGGTCGCAGCAATGAAGAGCGCATTCTTCAGAAGTCGTTCGAAACCGGCGTTCCTGCGGAACTGACTGCCGATCTTTCCAGCGTGACGAACCTTCTCGCCACTGCCGACAAGATTTTGAAACGTGCCGATGGCGCAATTGGCGAGCTTCAGGGCTTCGTTGAGGATGCGCGCGGACCGCTCACACAGACGGTTCGTAATGCCGAAAAATTCTCCAACGCGCTTGCGGCGAATTCCGATGGAATTCAGAACTTCATCGAAAGCCTGAGCTCGCTTTCCACCACGGTTCAATCGGTCTCCGTGCGTCTGGATAGCACGCTGACTGCGGTGGAAGATCTGGTCAAGGCAGTGGATTCGCAGAAAATCGACTCCATTCTGACCAATGTCGACAAGGTCACGTCCGACGTTGCAGCTTCCTCCAGCGGGATACAAGACGTGATGGAGACGGTACAGCGCACCTCGCGTAACTTCGAGCAGGCAAGCGCCGAGGTTCAAGTCGTCGTCAAGCGTGCCGACGAGTTGCTGGCGTCGGTCGATGCCGCCAAGGTTGGCAATGTGGTGGAAGATGTATCTGCTGCGACCGCAGATGCCCGTCAGGCAATCTCGACCTTCCGCCAGATTGCGGATGATGTGGGTACGCGTCGCCCGGATATCGATCAGGCCATCGCCGATTTTACAGACATGTCCCGCAAGCTGAATGCCGCATCCAGCCGCGTGGATGGAATTCTGGCGAAAGTTGACGGCATGCTTGGAACCGATGACGCCAATTCGCTTTTTGCCAAGGCGCGTGAGACGCTCGCTTCGTTCAAGGCGGTCGCCGACAATCTCAACGCACGCATCGGTCCGATTGCCGACAATCTGGCGAAGTTCTCAAGCTCGGGCCTGAAGGATTTCCAGGCGCTGATCGGCAGCACGCGTCAGACCGTGGACAATCTGAACAATACGATCACGAATTTCGACCGCGATCCGCAGCGTCTGATTTTCGGGGGCGAAAACGTAAAACAATATGACGGCCGGACACGGCGTTGATGGGGGAAAGTGGTTCTATGGTTTCGCTTATGCGCTGGCGGGGAGTTGCCCCGGCCCCGACGAAGTTTGTTGTAATGATGCCGTTGTTGGGCGCTCTTCTGGCCGGATGTGGCGGCAGCGCCAAGAACGATACGTTCGATCTTTCCGTCTCCGCACCGCCGGTCTCGCAAGCGCCATCGCTTCGTTCACGCCAGTTGCTGATTGCCGAGCCGACCGCCTTGAAGGCGCTGGATAGCGAGAACATCGTCGTCCGCCTGTCGGGCTCCGAGGTGCAGTATCTGGCGAATTCGCAGTGGAGCGACAGCCTGCCGAAGATGGTCCAATCCAAGCTGGTCGAGGCCTTTGAAGACACAGGCAAGCTGGGTGGCGTGGGACGTCCGGGGCAGGGGCTTGCCATCGACTATCAGGTCGTGAGCGATATCCGCACCTTCGAAATCGATACCAAGGGTAACGTCGCCAATATCGAAATTTCGGTAAAGCTTCTCAATGACCGAAATGGCACGGTCCGCGCCCAGGAAGTCTTCCGCTCCAGCGCCCGCGTCAACGGTTCAGGCAACGCGAATTTCGTGAAGGCAATGGATACGGCTTTTGCGGCGGTATCGCGCGAGATCGTGGCCTGGACGCTGAAGTCGCTTTGATTTGAAGCCGCCGTCACACAACAGGCTGGCGGCTTCTCAATTTTAATGCCTCAGCATTCCAGGTGTAGGCGCGATCTCCACGTTTCCCTCATTCCTGTGCTTGTCACAGAAATCCAGTCAGCCCAAGTCTTTGGGCTGAAAGACCCTCCCGCCGCGCAGACGCGCGTCTGCTGGTTTCCTGTGACGAGCACAGGAATGAGGGGAGTTTGTCTTAGCCGATGGATGCCTTGATCGGCGAATGAAGCTCAGATTTGTCCAGCGCGTGTTACCGGCAAACTGACATTCTCAAACAAAGATGGCTGAGCAGAATTTATTCCGCGGCCACTTCCTGCTTCCACTCGGGCAGCGGAAATACCGCATCATATGCCCAGTTAAAGACAAAAGCGTAAACGACGTAGAACAGGGCGAATGATACGTCCATCACCAGCGCATGAAGAATGCTGATCTCCAGATACCACGCGATGAATGGCATGAGGACCAGCAGCAGGCCGAGCTCGAACAGCACGGCGTGAGCGACCCGGATTAGTGTCGTCTTGAGTGTGGTGCCGCGGGTGCGTTGCATGATGTGGTCGAAGATCAGATTATAGACGTAGTTCC
>JAAIGF010058920.1_pt1 | contig 12783 bp, 8 predicted proteins | sample 6487441 | NCBI WGS metagenome assembly JAAIGF01 (sample SAMN13974129, study PRJNA590717) | phyllosphere metagenome | biome: pepper field; feature: multiple bacterial spot infested pepper fields; material: pepper leaves; isolation source: leaves from pepper fields | host: Capsicum annuum ...
ATCACGCAGGCGCGGTTGCGCCGCGCATTGGGAGTGAAGCCGAAATCCCGCTCGAACGAATTCGAGCAGCCCTATGATTTCAACGATTATGAATTCGGCACGCTGAACGAACCGTCTCGACTGAAGACGGCGATCAACCGCCTCGATCAAAGGGCGGAGCCTTCCTTCGAAGAGCGGGCGGAAGCACGCGCCCGCCGGCAGATGTCGCCTCCGCCGATCTCGATGGGCGATAATGCCGATTTCGATGAGCCGTCATTCGATGATGAGGATCACCTGCCGGATGGTGTTCTCTCCGGTGACGCGAAGTTCAGCGCCCGTCCCCCCGCAGGAAGCCCGACCCGTATCACCGCGCCGCCTGCGCGCCCGAAGCCAAGCGAGCGCGTTGCGCGTGAAGCTCAGGCATCCTTCATCTCGCCGGAAGGCTTCCAACTGCCCTCCATTCATCTTCTGGCAGAGCCCAAGAATGTGGTTCGCGACAATACTCTGAACGAAGATGTGCTGGAGAAGAATGCCCGCAGGCTGGAAGGCGTGCTGGAAGACTTCGGCGTCAAGGGTGAGATCATCCACGTTCGCCCAGGCCCAGTTGTGACACTATACGAGCTTGAGCCAGCACCTGGCATCAAATCCTCCCGCGTCATCGGACTGGCGGATGATATTGCTCGCTCCATGAGCGCAATTGCGGCCCGCGTCGCGGTCGTTCCGGGCCGTAATGCCATCGGTATCGAGTTGCCGAACCGCTCTCGAGAAACCGTTTACCTTCGCGAACTGGTCGGCTCGCGCGATTTCGAGAGCAGCAAGGCAAAGCTTCCCATGGCGCTCGGCAAGACGATCGGCGGCGAAGCCGTGATTGCCGATCTGGCGAAGATGCCGCATCTTCTCGTGGCCGGTACCACCGGTTCGGGTAAGTCGGTTGCCATCAACACCATGATCCTGTCACTGACCTACCGCATGACGCCGGAACAGTGCCGTCTGATCATGATCGATCCGAAAATGCTTGAACTATCGATCTATGACGGCATTCCGCATCTTCTCTCTCCCGTCGTTACCGATCCGAAGAAGGCCGTCGTTGCGCTGAAATGGACGGTGCGCGAGATGGAAGAACGCTACAAGAAAATGTCCAAGATCGGCGTTCGCAACATCGATGGCTTCAATACCCGTGTCCAGCAGGCGCTGGACAAGGGCGAAGTGCTGACGAGAACCGTGCAGACCGGTTTCGACCGCCAGACCGGCGAAGCTATGTATGAGACGGAAGAGTTCGATCTGAAGCCGTTGCCCTATATCGTCGTCATTATCGACGAAATGGCGGACCTGATGATGGTCGCGGGCAAGGATATCGAAGGTGCCGTGCAGCGTCTGGCGCAGATGGCGCGCGCCGCGGGCATCCACGTCATCATGGCGACACAGCGTCCTTCTGTCGACGTCATCACCGGCACGATCAAGGCCAACTTCCCGACCCGTATCTCCTTCCAGGTCACCTCAAAGATCGATAGCCGCACCATTCTCGGCGAGCAGGGTGCCGAACAGCTGCTCGGCATGGGCGATATGCTCTACATGGCCGGTGGCGGGCGTATCCAGCGTGTCCACGGGCCATTCGTTTCGGACAATGAGGTCGAGGAAATCGTTGCCTACCTCAAGAGCCAGGGCTCGCCAGATTATCTCGAAGCGATTACCGAGGAAGATGAGGACGAGGATGGTGGCGGTCCTGCGGGAACCGGCAACATGGCCGAATCCGATGATCCTTACGATCAGGCCGTGGCCGTCGTTCTTCGAGATGGCAAGGCATCGACGTCTTACGTCCAGCGGCGTCTGGGCATCGGTTACAACCGCGCAGCCTCGCTGATCGAGCGCATGGAACAGGAAGGCATTATCGGCCCTGCCAACCATGCCGGAAAACGTGAAATTCTCGTACCCACCGAAAGTGATTAGTGCTGAAGGACGGGGTGTTTGCCCGGAGTGGTTAAGGACAAAAGAAGGGCATCGTCCTTCACGGTAATGTCAGCAACCAAGACAGGGTTCCAGCGTTATAGCCAACGCTCTACGTCATGAAGCCGCCGCGTTTTTTCGGCACATGGGATGCGATGAAGGAGAATAAAATGAAGAATACCACCTCGGTCGTTTCAGCGCAGAATCCCGGCCTCGAGAACAACATGACGCGCCGCGGTGTGATGACCCTGTTTTCCGCCGCTGCCGCCTTCGCAGCTTTCCAGCCGATGAGCGCTTTCGCGCAGGGCGCAGCAGAGGGCGCAACCGCCCAGAAGATCGCAAACCACTTCTCTTCCGTCAAAACCATGATGGGCGAGTTCGTGCAGTTCGGCCCGCGCGGTGAGCAGACCGGCGGCAAATTCTACATCGCCCGCCCCGGCAAGCTGCGCTTCAACTACGAAGATCCGTCCCCTATGCGCGTCATCGCCGATGGCCGCAATGTCGTTATCGGCAACATGAAGCTGAAGACCTGGGATCTCTATCCGCTGTCCAAGACGCCGCTCAGCCTGCTGCTGTCGGACAAGATCGACCTGAGCAACCAGAAGGTCCGGGACGTCAAGGAAGAGTCCGATCTGATCACGATCGTTCTCGGTGACAAGAGCGTATTCGGCGATTCCACCATCACCTTGATGTTCGATCCGAAGACCTTCGATCTGCGCCAGTGGACGACGACGGATGCCCAGAACAAGGACACCACTGTCATGATCTTCAACGTGCAGAGCGGCGTCAGCCTGGACGACAAGGTTTTTGCCATCAATTACGAAGAAGTTCGCGGTCGCGGTTGATGCGGACTGGGCGATAGAAAAAGATTTCTGTTTCAAGCCCAATGTTATAAGCCTGCCTCCACCTTCTGAAGGATGACGGAGCGCAGGCATGACTTTCTCGATAACCACCTGGAACATCAACTCGGTGCGGCTCCGCATGCCCATCGTGGAACAGTTTCTCGTGCGTTACAAACCCGATGTTCTGTGCCTGCAAGAGACGAAGTGCCCGAATGGCGAGTTTCCGCTGAAGCCTTTGAGAGCGCTTGGATATGATCACGTCATCATCCACGGTCAGAAAGGCTATCACGGCGTTGCAATTGCCTCGAAACTGCCGCTGACCGAAGATCATCGGCAGGACTATTGCGGCGTGGGCGACGCACGCCATATCTCCGCAATCGTGCAGGTCGGCAACCGTCGCATCCGCCTCCACAATTTCTATGTCCCTGCGGGTGGCGACGAGCCGGATCGCTCGATCAATCCGAAATTCGGTCACAAGCTGGATTTCGTCGAGGAGATGAAGGCACTAAGTGCCGATGGCGTCCCGGGAACCTCGTCCATTCTTGTTGGTGATCTCAATATCGCGCCACTCGAAAACGATGTCTGGTCTCACAAGCAGCTGCTGAAGATCGTCAGCCATACGCCTGTCGAAACCGAAGGCCTGTTGGACATTATGAAACGCGGCAACTGGCTCGATCTGATGCGGCTCAACGTTCCAGAAACAGAAAAAATCTACACGTGGTGGAGCTACCGCGCGAAAGATTGGGAAGCCGCCAACCGTGGCCGCCGCCTCGACCATATCTGGTCATCGCAGGATCTGGGTCCATCGCTCGATCGCATCGAAATCCTGAAGGAAGCCCGCGGCTGGAACAGACCGTCCGATCATGTTCCGGTGACGGCGCACTTCAAGTTCTAATCAGTTTTTGCGATCAGGCACTCGCAGAGGAGATTTCGTGTTTCGCGGCGCGCGCCAGGAAGCCCGAACGGGTCAATCCGTGCGCTTGTGCGTAAGCATCGATGTCCCGCAGAACGTCTTCAGGCAAGGTGATGTTAAGGCGAACGGCTCTCTTGCTCTCGGACTTCAGCGAAACGAGGATTGCGACAGCCATTTTGTTTTCGCCATCTTTCATAACGTCATCCAGACTCGATGGCTCGGGAATGGCGTCGCCATCTTCCAGCAGCCCCTCGACATGAAGGGATAGCGCTTCCTCGGCCATCAGACGTGCGTCATCCAAATCCGTTCCAGCAGTCACGACGCCTGGGAAGTCGGGGAACGATACTCCGTAATCGCTATCAGCGTGCTTGTGGATCAGTCCGATGTAATTCCGCATGTCACTACCTCAGTTTCAACCCGGCCTGCTTCTCTATGCTTTTAAGCGTACCGATGGGCAAGTCTCTCTTGGGATGCGGGACGGTGACACGTCCGGGTTTCGAAGCATGCTTGAACTGGACATGACTGCCCTTGCGAAGTGCCGCTATAATATCAGTGCTCTTCATGTGTATAAATACACAACATTGGAGTTTTGTGTCAATTGGAGCAAGAGCGCCTCGTTCGGCTAAATGTTATAAAAATAATTCAGATAAACCGCCCCTGCATCGCCACAGCACCTGAAGCAAGTGCGGCGATGTTGCCTTTGATCCTTGAAAAGACAACGTCGGCGACATCCGGGAATTCTTCCACCATGCGATGGAAGAGGATGCGGGTGATGCGGATGACTTCGGAATCCTCTTTGGCAATGGCTGTGAATTTGCGTTCGCATAGCGTGAAAAGGGCGAGTTCCGAAAGCATGGTGCCGTTGCCGGTGGTGGCCTTGATGGTTGCCTTGCCGTCGCGCTCGCCGCTCCAGAGATCGAAGCTGCCGCGTGCGATGACGAAGGCGCATTCGGCTGGCGAGTGCTCGCGAAACAGGGCCTGCCCCTCGGCAATCTTGCGCTTCTCTGCGCCAAAAGCGATCAGCCGCAGCTGGTCATCGGTAAAACCTTGAAAGAGCGGCACCTGCCCGAGAAGCTGAATGTCGTCCGTTAGAGCCATGGCGCCTGTCACCTCAGAAGCTGGATCCGGCCTGCCGGGAAAGGCAGACAGGAAAAGAGCGTCTCCACCGGCATGATGAAGACGCTCTCTGGTTTTCGATCAAAAGCGAGCGCAAGACAAGACCAGGCGCGGAAGTTCACGTTCAAGGAACGATCTTGTAACCGCCGTTTTCCGTCACCAGGATTTCGGCGTTGGATGGGTCGCGCTCGATTTTCTGGCGCAGGCGATAAACGTGCGTTTCGAGCGTATGCGTGGTGACGCCGGAATTGTAGCCCCAGACCTCTTCCAGCAGAACATCGCGCGTAACCACCGTGCTTCCAGCGCGGTAGAGATAGCGGATGATCGCAGCCTCCTTCTCCGTCAGACGGATTTTCTTGCCGTCTTCGGTGGTCAGAAGCTTCTGGCTCGGCTTGAACTGGTAGGGGCCGACAGTGAAAACGGCATCTTCGCTCTGTTCATATTGGCGCAGCTGCGCGCGGATGCGTGCCAGAAGTACGGCAAAGCGGAAGGGCTTCGTGACATAGTCATTGGCACCCGCTTCCAGACCGAGGATGGTGTCTGAATCGGTATCATGGCCGGTGAGCATGATGATCGGAGCCTTGAAACCGTTCTTGCGCATGAGCTTGACGGCCTCGCGGCCATCCATATCAGGCAGACCCACATCCATGATCAGCAGATCGACTTGCGCGGATTTGGTTGTCTGAATGGCAGAATTGGCGTTCGCTCCGGTCAAAAGCGAGAATTCTTCATAGGGAGACAATTGCTCCGCAAGGGTCTCACGCAGGTCGTCATCGTCATCTACCAGAAGCAGTGTACGGGCCGTCATGGGATATCTCAGCCTTTCTTTTTCATATTCATAAACCAATTCAGCGGTTTGCGCGCTCCGCGTCAACCCTTTGTGAAGCGATTAGGAAGTGCTATGACGTCACGTCGATGCATCTTCAAAGCAAAATCTCGTGAAAAAGAGTGATGGTCAGCAAGACTAACCCGCAAAAGTCATCGTTAAAACTGCTCGTTCGCCCCGCACCGCGAAATAAAAGCAGAGCTATCGTTCAGTTTGGTCATCTAACGTTTCAAGCTGCAATTGGTCGCAATGGTCGCACAGCTTTGAAGCGCGAAGGTGACGGCAAGACGCCAATCGCGTCCATGCCTCTGCTTTACGGATTTTATCGTGGAGATCGTGTTCGCGGACTGCAAACATCGCTTGCGATGTATCCTACCGCGAAAAACATGCTTTGGTGCGATGCGCCACGCGATCCGAATTATAATCGTCTGGTCAGGGTGCCGTTCAAACCAAGCCACGAAGAAATGCAGCGGCAGGACGGGCTTTACGATGTCTGCCTTGTGCTCGACTGGAACCTCAGCGACAGGCGACGCAATCTCGGTTCGGCAATATTCATGCACACGATCAGGCCCGGATATGAGCCGACCGCTGGATGCGTGGCCCTTCACCCCAAGGATATGAAGCGCATACTTCCTTATTTGCGGAAGGGGCGGGTTCTTCAGGTTCTCTGAAAAGCGGAAGAGATGTAAGCCATCTGGAAATTCCGGTACGGGTTATTCCACATAACCGCCATCTTTGCCGTAGAAACAAAAAACCCGCCACGAAGCGGGCGGGTTTTTTGACATGATGGTTTCGAAGATGCCTTATGCGGCTTCTTCTTCTGGTGCGTCGTCTTCCTCGACAGCCTTACCGCGCTTGGGGCCCTTGTTGAGATTGACTTCAACGAGGCGAACGGCTTCGGTCTCGGACATCTTGTTCACGGCTGCGATTTCGCGGGCCATGCGATCAAGTGCAGCTTCGTAAAGCTGGCGCTCGGAGTAAGACTGCTCAGGCTGGTTTTCGGCGCGATAAAGATCGCGAACCACTTCTGCGATGGCGATCAGATCGCCGGAATTGATCTTGGCATCATATTCCTGCGCGCGGCGCGACCACATGGTGCGCTTGACGCGAGCCTTGCCCTGAACAACCTTCAGCGCGCGCTCGACGAAATCCCCTTCGGACAGCTTGCGCATGCCAATGCTCACAGCTTTTGCCACTGGAACCTTGAGGCGCATCTTGTCTTTTTCGAAATCGATGACGAAAAGCTCGAGCTTCATGCCCGCAACTTCCTGTTCTTCGATGGCCGAAATAGTGCCGACGCCGTGAGCGGGATAAACGATCGCTTCACCGGTCTTGAAACCGTGACGCGCTGGAGATTTCTTCTGCTGGGTCGTCATTCGTTCTAAAAACTCCCTGTTACATACACCCGGGGGTCGCCGGGGTCGGGTCGGTCAGGCCCGGATGAGACGGGGGAAAGCCGTCAGGTGACTCCACACTGGTCCAGCCGTGCACGCAAAAAGAAACCATCTCGCAATTCGGAATTCGATAACACAAAAGTTGGATATGTCACGGAAACCGCGTGCAATTGATGATTTGCTTTCGTGGTGTTTTTGGGCACGCAAATGCCACGCTGTGGATCAGTTTTTTCTGTGTACCACAAAAATACGTGGAAATCAATAATTTGCTTCTACCGTGACTCTGGAGTCACAATAGGGTCTACTGGTTATTAACAGTTTGTGCCAATTGCAATGTCGTAAACGCATAACTCAGAAAGAAGTTGTGCTTTAAATCGAATGAAAATTTCTATCCTCGTCTAAAGGATCGATTGCCACTTAAACTATTCATAATTCCGCGCCAATATCCGATTCGAATTTTGTGGAAATGACAGCTTTTCGCGCATTTTCGCTGAGACCGAGCATCCTTTTGGAGGAAAAAAGGCAAAATGGGCTACCGGAACAATCCAAAACGCGACAAACAGCTTGAAAAAGCAAAAAAGCTGGCGGAAGCCACGGACAAGCCTTTTCTCGATCCGAATACACTTTTTAGTCGCGCCAGCGTCGACGATATCGAACATTATTCTCCAGAGATGCTCGCAGCCGCGTCTACGCACGCCCTGAAGGAACTATCGCGCTGGAAGGTGGATACGCCCTTCATCGGTATTTCGCAGGTCGAAGGTGTCGCACCGCGCGACGTTCCGGTTTCCATTCTGACGATCATCGGCCGGAACATGCCGTTCCTGTATGACTCCATCATGGGGGAGGTGACCAGTAGCTACCGTAGTCTGTATCTCGCCGTTCACCCCATCATGGTGGCGGATGCCAAGGTTGCGGGTGGATATCGTCTGGCGGATCCCGAAACCGACAAGCCGGAAGACAATATCAGTCTCATTCAACTGCATATCGCGCCGGTGGCTCCCCAGGCAGCAGAAGCGCTTGAAGAGCGGCTTCGCTTCGTTCTCGTGCAGGTGCAGTCCGCTTACAGTGACTGGAAGCCGATGCTGACCAAGCTCGATGAGGCGCTGGGCGAGCTGAAGGAACGTGGTTCCAGCCGCCGCAAGGTGGAGCGCGCAGAGGCTGCGGAATTCCTTGACTGGCTGCGCAAGGATAATTTCACCTTCCTCGGCATGCGTGACTACAGCTATTCCGGCAAGGGGAGCGACGCCAAGGTCGAGCGTGGCGACGGCGTGGGGCTTGGCATTCTGAGCGACCCGGATGTACGCGTTTTGCGTCTGGGCAAGGATGCCGTAACGACGACGCCGGAAATTCTGGCGTTTCTGGATGGACCGGATTTCCTTATCGTCACCAAGGCGAACGTCAAATCCATCGTCCACCGCCGCGCCTATATGGATTATATCGGCATCAAACGCTTCGACGCCGATGGCAATGTCATTGGCGAGCTGCGCATCGTCGGTCTCTTCACCGCCACGGCCTATACGCGTTCCGTCAAGCAAATCCCGCTTCTGCGGGCAAAGGTTGCCGAGGTCGAGCATCATTTCGGTTTCGATCCCAACAGCCACTCTGGCCGCATCCTGCAAAACACGCTGGAAGCCTATCCGCGCGACGATCTTTTCCAGATCGAGACGGATCTTCTCGTGCGTTTCATCGAACAGATCATGGAGCTTGCCGACCGTCCACGGGTGAGGGTGCTGGCGCGTATCGACCGCTTCGACCGGTTCGTCTCCGTCATCATCTATGTGCCGCGTGAGGAATATAATTCCTACGTCCGCGAGAAAATCGGCGATTATCTGGCGCGTGTGTATGACGGCCATATCTCCGCCTATTACCCGGCCTTCCCGGAAGGCGCAGTCGCTCGCGTTCACTTCATCGTCGGTCGCGCCAACGGCAAGACACCGCGCATCGCCCAGGACAGGCTGGAAGATGCCGTCAGCGATATCGCCGCGCGCTGGATCGATCATTTCATCGGACTGTCGCAGGCGGGAGCGCCGCTGCTGGATGTCGATCAGGCCTATCAGGAGGCTTTCACACCGGAGGAAGCCATTGGCGATATGCTGGATATCGTGGCGACCGCGAATGGTGAGCCGGTTCGCATCGAATTCTACCGGACTGCCGATCAGGCAGACGGCATTCTTTCACTGAAGATTTTCCACCGGGATGGCCATCTGCCGCTTTCGCGCCGCGTGCCGCTTCTGGAAAATCTCGGCTTCAGCGTCATCAGCGAGCGGACATTCGATGTCGGCGTGGTGTCCGGCGATGAAACCAGGGTCATCGTTCTGCATGACATGGAACTCCGGGTTCAGCAGGGCGTCAAGCTCGATCTGTCGACCTATGGTCCGCGTCTAGAAGAGGCGTTTCTCGCTGCCTTCGATGGCACGGTCGATAATGACAATTTCAACCGTCTGATCGTTTCCGCCGGGCTGACGGTGCGGGAAGTTTCAGTCCTGCGCGCCTATGCGCGCTACCTGCGCCAGACCGGCATTGTCTATTCGCAGGAGCACATTTCTGAAACGCTGTTCAAATATCCGGCCATTGCTCGCCGCATCTTCGATCTTTTCGCGCATGGCTTCGATCCGAAGCTGGCCGAAAAGACGCGCCTGCGCAAGCTTTCCGAATTGCACAAAGCTATCGAGGCCGATCTTTCGGGTGTTCCCAATCTGGATGAGGACCGCACGCTGCGCCGTTATGTGAATGCAGTGGACTCCACGTTGCGCACGAACTACTTCCAGCGAAACGAGGACGGATCGCCGAAGGCAATGCTGGCGTTCAAATTCGATCCGAAGCTGCTGGATGGTCTGCCGGATCCGCGCCCTTTCCGCGAAATCTTCGTTTACGGCACGGAAGTCGAAGGCGTGCATCTGCGCTTCGGCAAGGTCGCGCGCGGCGGCCTTCGCTGGTCGGATCGCGGGCAGGATTACCGAACGGAAGTGCTGGGTCTGGTAAAGGCGCAGCAAGTGAAGAACGCGGTGATCGTGCCGGTTGGCGCGAAGGGCGGCTTCTTCCCGAAAATGCTGCCAGCGGGCGGCAATCGCGATGAAATCTTCAACGCAGGCAAGGACGCCTACAAAACCTATATCCGCACACTGCTATCCATAACCGACAACATCGTCGGCGATGAAATCGTAGCACCGGGGGATACGGTTCGGCTCGATGGCGACGATCCCTATTTCGTCGTCGCGGCTGACAAGGGCACGGCAACCTTCTCCGATACGGCGAACGGCCTTGCCCGCGAGGCCGGTTTCTGGCTGGACGATGCTTTTGCATCCGGCGGCTCTGCCGGTTACGACCACAAGAAGATGGGCATTACGGCGCGCGGTGCCTGGGAAACGGTAAAACGTCATTTCCGAGAAATCGACACCGATATTCAGACCACCCCGTTCAAGGTCGTCGGTGTCGGCGATATGTCGGGCGACGTCTTCGGCAATGGTATGTTGTTGTCGGAGAAGATCGAGCTGATCGCTGCTTTCGATCACCGTGATATCTTCATCGATCCGGCACCCGACACGGATGTTTCTTTTGCAGAAAGGAAGCGTCTGTTCGAACTGCCGCGCTCCAGCTGGCAGGATTATGATCGTTCGACGCTCTCCAAAGGCGCAATGATCATCTCGCGTGCGGAAAAATCCGTTACGCTGACGCCGGAGGCCGTAGCCGCCATCGGCATCGACAAGGCTGTCGCGACACCTTTCGAGATCATGACGGCAATCCTCAAGGCGCCTGCCGATCTTCTCTGGTTCGGCGGTATCGGAACTTACGTAAAGGCCGCGGTCGAGACCAATGCGGAAGTGGGCGATAGAGCCAACGACCCGATCCGCATCAATGCGACGGAGGTTCGCGCAAAGGTGATCGGCGAAGGTGCCAATCTCGGCATCACCCAGAAGGGACGCATTGCGTACGCGCTCTCCGGTGGGCGATGCAATTCGGACGCCATCGATAATTCCGCTGGTGTGAACTCCTCGGACGTCGAGGTCAACATCAAGATTGCCCTTGCATCGGCTGTGAATGATGGACGCCTGACGCTGCCAAAGCGCAACCAGCTTCTGGCCTCCATGACGTCGGAAGTGGCGCAGCTCGTCCTGCGCAACAACTATCTTCAATCGCTTGCCATCTCTCTTACAGAGCGCAAGGGTGCGGGAAACCGCGAAGAATTGAGCCGCCTCATGGGCGCGCTGGAATCGTCCGGCCAGTTGAACCGCAAGGTGGAGACCTTGCCGAACGATGCGGAATTCAGCGAGCGTTACGCTGCGGGCAAGCCGTTGACGCGGCCTGAGATCGGCGTTCTCCTCTCCTATGCCAAGCTTACGCTGTTCGATACTTTGGTTGCCAGCACACTGCCGGATGAGCCCTATCTCCAGCATCTTTTGACGGACTACTTCCCGAGCAAGATGCAGAAGGCCTATGCAGGAGATATTGCTGGCCATCGTCTGCATCGTGAAATCGTTGCGACGTCGCTGGCAAACCAGGTCGTCAATCGTGGCGGCCCGGGCTTCGTGCAGAAGCTGGTGGATGCCAGCGGTCTTCTGGCGCCTGCCGTGGTGAAAGCCGCGATGATCGTGGAGGATGGTTTTGGGCTGAAACGGCTTTGGAGCGAAATCGATGCGCTTGACGGTCGCATTCCGGGAGACGTTCAAAATGATCTTTACGCAAAGGTCATGGGCATCTTCGCGGATGCGACGCGCCTCTATCTCCAGACCGCAGGCACCATTACCGGCGCGATGCAGGAGGAAATCGAGCGTCTGAAGAGTGCCATCAAGACCTTGTCTCCTGCTGCCGCAAAATATCAGGAAGAGATCGGGCTTGCCGAAATCGAGGGCGTTTCTCCTTCGCTGATCAAGGAACTGGAGACGCTGAGATTGCTGATCTATGTGCCGGAAATCATGCTGATCGCGGAACAGGCCAGCACGACGCTCGCGCGTGCAGCCGAAAGCTATGCGGCTGTGTCAACCACTTTCCGTGTCGCGCGTCTGCTGGATGCAAGCCAGCGGGTCAGCCCGGCGGATCATTATGAGAGCCTCGCCCTCTTGCGCAGCCAGGATCAGATCGCATCGTCGCGCCGCAGGATCGTGGTCTCTGCGCTGACCGATTACACCAAGGAAAAGAACCCGGTGCAGGCCTGGTACGCAGCCGACCGCGTTCGCGTCAATCGGATCGTTTCCGAACTTGCCGCATTGAGCGACAGCGGCGAGACGAACCTTGCGCGCCTGACCGTTGCCGCCGGTCTTCTTTCGGATATAGTCCAGACCAGAAGCGTCTGACGTCAAACATTCAAACGACCCGGCTACTCCTAGCTGGGTCGTCGCGTGCGGAAAGGCAATCGAATGAACTCTTCTTCCCGCACGTCCGAACCGCAGGTAACCGCCAAAGGCATCTGGGGCTGGATGCTGTTCGACTGGGCGGCGCAGCCTTTTTTCACGGTGGTCACCACATTTATCTTCGGTCCGTATTTCGTCGCGCGTCTGACGGATGATCCGGTTGCTGCCCAGACAACATGGAGCAATATCGCGACGATTTCGTCGCTGGTGATTGCGATTTTCTCGCCCATCCTTGGCTCGATTGCCGATCAATCCGGTGCGCGAAAGCCGTGGATCGGCCTCTTCGCCACAATCAAGATCGCAAGTCTTGCCATGCTGTGGTTTGCGGCACCCGGATCGCCCGTCCTCTGGACGGCCATATTCATGATACTGGCGTCGATTGCGGCGGAGTTCTCCATCGTTTTCAATGATTCCATGATGC
>JAAIGF010120784.1_pt1 | contig 12783 bp, 13 predicted proteins | sample 6487441 | NCBI WGS metagenome assembly JAAIGF01 (sample SAMN13974129, study PRJNA590717) | phyllosphere metagenome | biome: pepper field; feature: multiple bacterial spot infested pepper fields; material: pepper leaves; isolation source: leaves from pepper fields | host: Capsicum annuum ...
GGCCCAGCAAAGCGCACACCCCGCCATGGGAGAATCGAAGGCTTCGTCTTCCTGATCCCTCTCCTTGGAACGGGCCCGTCCGGCCCTCAAGCCCCATGTCCGCCAGCCAGCCACCCCACGCCTTCACCCTCAGCGATTTCGACTTCTCGCTGCCCCCCGAACTCATCGCCCAGCACCCCGCGCCCGAGCGCAGCGCCTCGCGCCTGCTCGATGGCCGCGACGAGGCGCCCGTGGACCGCATCTTCCGCGAGCTGCCGGACCTGCTGCAGCCGGGCGATCTGCTGGTGTTCAACGACACGCGCGTGGTCAAGGCCCGCGTGTTCGGCGAGAAGGCCAGCGGCGGCAAGGTGGAGCTGCTGATCGAGCGCGTGCTGGTGAGCCCGGGCGGCGAGGCCGGCAACGAGGTGGTCGCGCACATGAAGGTGAGCAAGAAGCCCGCCGTGGGCGCCATGCTCCACATGGCTGGAGGCCCCGCGGGTGGCGGCTTCGGCGCGACGCTGCTGGGCCGGTGGCCCGACGAGGACGGCCCGCTGTTCCGCTTCGCGCTGTCGAGCCCCGACGGCGCGGGCCCGCATGCGCTGATGGAGCGCCACGGCCACATGCCGCTGCCGCCCTACATCGAGCGCCACCAGGACGGCGGCGGCGATCCGGATGCGGCCGAGGATGCCGAGCGCTACCAGACGGTGTTCGCGCGCGCGCCGGGCGCGGTGGCGGCGCCCACGGCGGCGCTGCATTTCGACGAAGGGGTGCTCGCGGCGCTGGCGGCGCGCGGCGTGGAGCGCGCGAGCGTCACGCTGCACGTGGGCGCCGGCACCTTCCAGCCCGTGAAAACCGAGAGCCTGGCGGACCACCGCATGCACAGCGAGTGGTACGAGGTGCCGCTGGGCACGCTGGCCGCGCTGGAGCGCTGCCGGCAGCGCGGCGGCCGCGTGGTGGCCGTGGGCACGACGACGGTGCGCACGCTCGAATCCTGGGCGCGCAGCGGGCAGGCCACGGGCGATACCGACATCTTCATCACGCCAGGCTTCGCCTTCCGGGTGGTGGACCTGCTGGTCACCAACTTCCACCTGCCCAAGAGCACGCTGATGATGCTGATCAGCGCCTTCACGGGCTACGACCACGCCATGGACCTCTACCGCCACGCGATCGCGCAGCGCTACCGGTTCTTCAGCTACGGCGACGCGATGCTGCTGGCACGGCGCTGACGCGGCGGCGCTGCACGGGGGGAGGCCCGGCGGCCCCCACGGGCAGCGATCAGTACGCGACGGCGTGCCCGTCCTTGCGCGGGTCCGATCCCGCGGCATAGGCGCCGCTATCCAGCCGCAGCACCAGCTGGGCGCCGCCGAACGCGAAGACGCCGTTGCCCGCCTCCACCGCAACCTCGTGGCCGCGTGCGCGCAGCGCTTCCACGACGGCGGGGTCGAATTCCGGCTCCACGGCCACGCCGCGGCCGCCCGTCACGCGCCAGCGCGGCGCATCGGCGGCGGCCTGCGGGTTCTGGCCATAGCGCAGCACGCGCAGCGCCATCTGCACGTGGCCCTGCGACTGCATCGGCCCGCCCATGACGCCGAAGGCCATGCGCGGCGCGCCGTCGGCATCCATGGCGAAGGCGGGAATGATGGTGTGCGAAGGGCGCTTGCGCGGCGCCACCTGGTTGGCGTGGCCGGCCTGCGTGGTGAAGCCGTGGCCACGGTTCTGCAGGCTGATGCCCGTGCCCGGCACCACCACGCCCGAGCCGAAGCCCATGTAGTTGGACTGGATGAACGAGACCATCATGCCGGACGCATCCGCTGCCGCCAGGTACACCGTGCCGCCCGGCCGGGGCACGCCGTAGGCCGGGCCACCCGCCCGGGCGGGGTCGATGAGCCCCGCGCGGCCGCGCAGGTAGCCGGCATCCAGCAGCTCGGCGGGGGTGACGCGCATGTGGTCGATGTCCGCGTTGTACTGGTACAGATCGGTGAAGGCAAGCTTCATGGCCTCCACGCTGGCGTGGACCGTTTCCACGCTGTCCAGCGGATGGGCGCCCACGCCGTGGGCATCGAGCATGCCCAGCGCCATCAGCGCGGCGATGCCCTGGCCGTTGGGCGGAATCTCGTGGATCACCGAATCGCCGAACCGGTGGCTCACCGTGCCCACCCAGTCGGCCTGGTGGGCGGCCAGGTCGTCCACCGTCATGGCGCCGCCGTTCGCCTGGGAATGCAGGGCCATCGCCTCGGCCAGTTCGCCGCGATAGAAGGATTCGCCCTCGGTGGCGGCGATCGATTCCAGCGTGCGTGCATGCCCCTCGCTGCGAAAGATCTCGCCGGCCCGCGGTGCGCGGCCGCCGGGCATGAAGCATTCGGCGAAGCCCGGCTGCCCGCCCAGCTTGGCGGCCCCGAGCGCCCACAGCCGGGCGATGGTGGGCGACACCGGGAAGCCGTTGCGTGCGCATTCGATGGCCGGCTCGGCCAGCTTCGCGAACGGCAGCTTGCCGAAGCGGCGCGACAGCGCCACCCAGGCCGAGACGGCGCCGGGCACGGTGACGGCGTTCCAGCCCATCTCGGGAATGCCGCCCAGTCGCTCGAAATACTCCGGCGTCCAGGCCATGGGCGAGCGGCCCGAGGCGTTGAGCCCGTGCAGTTCCTTGCCATCCCACAGGATGCAGAAACCGTCACTGCCCAAGCCGCAGCCCGTGGGCTCCACCACGGTGAGCGCCATGGCAGTGGCGATGGCCGCATCGACGGCGTTGCCGCCGGCGAGCAGCATGCGCAGACCCGCCTGGGCGGCCAGCGGCTGCGAGGCGGAGACGACGTTGCGCCCCATCACCGCGCTGCGGTGGGAGGCGTAGGGAAGGGACCAGTCGAGGGTCTTGGCGTTCTCTGACACGGGATGTGTCTCCTGAAAAAAGGGAGCGACGTCGCGTCGCATTGGGCGGGCGGGGACTGCCGGAGGCCGGGCAGACGCCATGGAAAGGGCTTTGCGCGGCCACCGGGCGCGTCCCCCTTCGCGGCGGAGCCGGAAGGAGGAGGCAACGGCGCGGCCGCTCAGGGGCTGTTCCTCAGTCGAGCGTGATTTTGTGCTGCCGGATGACGCTCGCCCAGCGCGCGCTGTCGGCCTGCACCATGGCGTTGAACTGGGCCGGCGTGCTGGGGGCGGCGGGCTCCACGCCCAGCTTGGCCAGGCTCTCGGCCACCTCCGGCGCCTGCACGGCCTTGGCGAAGGCCGTGTGCACGCGTTCCACCAGGGCCGGCGGCGCACCGGCCGGCAGGTACACACCGAACCAGGTCACCGACGAGAAGCCGGGCAGGCCGGATTCGGCCAGCGTGGGCAGGTCCGGGGCCAGCGCGCTGCGCTTGGCACTGGTCACGGCCAGGGCGCGCAGGCGGCCGTTCTTCACATGCGGCATGCCGGTGGGCAGCGAATCGAACATCAGGTGGATCTGGCCGGTGACCAGATCGGGAATGGCCAGGGCCGTTCCCTTGTAGGGCACGTGCATGAGTTCGATGCCGGCCTGCGCGGCGAACGCGGCGGTGTTCAGGTGCACGATGGTCCCGTTGCCGCTGGTGGCGTAGTTGAGCGTGCCGGGATGCGCCTTGGCATAAGAGATCAGCTCGGCCACCGACCGGACCGGCAGCGACGGCGTGACCAGCAATACGCTGGGCGCATCGGCCACGTGCGCCACGGGCGTGAAATCCTTGCGCGGGTCGTAGCCCAGGCGGGGCATCAGGTGAGGGGAGATCGCGTGTGTGCTGCTGGTGGTCAGCAGCAGCGTGTAGCCGTCCGGCGGGGCCTTGGCGGCCTCGGCCGTGCCGATGGTGCCGCCCGCGCCGGGCTTGTTGTCCACCACGAATTGCTGGCCCAGCTCCTGGCCCACGCGCTGCGCGACCACGCGGGCCACGAGATCGGTCGCCCCGCTGGCGGGAAACGGCACGATCACGCGTACGGGATGGTTGGGCCATGCAGGCGTCTGGGCCTGGACCGGGACGGCGGCGGCCAGCACCGCGGCCAGCAGGGAAAGGAGACAGCGACGCATGGAAGACTCCGGTGTGCAGCGGAACGAAATGAAGCGGATGGACCGGCGGCGGAGGCTTCTCGAACGCCGGCATCCGCCTTCCGAGCCGTGCCCATCTTAGAAAGCCGCCATGCCCATGACCACCGCCGATTGGGCAAACAGGTTTGCCGTGGCGGCAAAGCAGTTGCATACTTGGATCCGATTGGACAACGTTCACCCCATCGGCGAGTCCAGTCCGCCGCCATGCGCCCGCACATCCTCCAGGACACCACCCTGCGCTACTTCCTCGAAGTGGCACGCAGCGGCTCGCTCACCGAGGCCTCGGCCCGGCTGCACGTCGCCGCGTCGGCACTGAGCCGGCAGATCGCCGGGCTGGAGTCGCAGCTGGGCACGCCGCTGTTCGAACGCCATCCACGCGGCATGGTGCTCACCGCCGCGGGCGAGATCCTCGCCGCACATGCCCGCCGCGCGCATCTGGACGCCGAGCGCGCGCTCGGCGAGATCGATGCGCTGCAGGGCCTGCACGCGGGGCAGGTGCGGCTGGTGACGTCCGACGCCTTCGCCAACGAACTCGTGCCGAGGCTGTGCGTGGAGTTCCAGCGGGCGCATTCGGGCATCGAGTTCAGCGTGCAGACGGTTCCGACGCCCCAGGTCTCGGAGGCCGTGCGCGCGGGCGTGGCGGATATCGGCCTGTGCTTCAGCCGCTCGCCGCAAAAGCACATCCAGGTGGCCTACCGCCAAAGCGCGCCGGTGGTCGCCATCGTGCCGCCGGGCCATCCCCTGGCCGCCAGCCCCCACCTGACGCTGGCGCGGCTGGGCCAGTACGCGCTGGGCCTGCCGCCGCCCGAGACGGCCGTACGGCAGATGGTGGACATCGCCTGCAGCCACCAGGGCCTGCAGTTGTCGCCGGTGATGGAGACCAACCATGCCAGGACGCTGCTGGGTTTCGTCGCCTACGGCGGCGGGGTCTCGGTCTCCAGCGAAGTCGGCGCGCGCCACATGGCGGCCGAAGGCCTGCTGGTGACGCGCCCCCTGAAGGACCCGGGCATGGAACTGCGCGACATCGAGGTGCAGTTGCTCAAGGGCCGCAGCCTGCCCGTGGCGGCGCAGGCCTTCCTGGATCTGCTGCAGCGGCACCTGCCGCCGCCCTGCGCCGGATGAGGCCTGGGCGGCGGATCAGTCCCGGCGCGCCGCGCCCTCGTGCTGCTGCCGGAACTCCCGCGCCCGGCCGAAGTGGCCGCAGCCGATGAAGGGCACGGGCGGCCGCAGCGCCGACAGCGGCGACGGATGGTTGGCCGTGAGCACCAGGTGCCGGTCGGCGTCGATCAAAGGTCGCTTCGATTGCGCGTGCGAGCCCCAGAGCATGAAGACCGCGGGCCGCTCGCCCTCGCCCACCTTGCGGATCACCGCGTCGGTGAGCTGCTCCCAGCCCTTGCCGGCATGGCTCGCGGGCTGGGCCTCTTCCACGGTGAGGCAGGTGTTGAGCAGCAGCACGCCGTTCTTCGCCCATTTGACGAGGCTGCCGCCCGGCTCGGGCCAGGCGGGGAACGGTGTGCCCAGGTCGCGCTGCAGTTCCTTGAAGATGTTGCGCAGCGAGGGCGGCAACTGCACGCCGGGCGCGACCGAGAAGGCCAGGCCCTCGGCCTGCCCGCGGCCGTGGTACGGGTCCTGCCCCAGGATGACCACGCGCACCGACTCGGGCGGCGTGAGTTCGAGCGCGCGCAGCGGCCGCGGCGGGAAGATCACCGCGCCCGCTTCCAGGCGCTGGCGCAAAAACAGCCGCAGCGCCTGCCCGCGCGCGCTCGCGAAGAACTCATCGACCAGCGGCTGCCAGCCGGGCGCCACCGGCCAGTCGGCCGGATCGGCGCTCTGCAGCTGTGAAGGCGGGGCGGATGGGTCGTGCGCGGAAGAGGACATGGTCGGCGGCGGCCGCCGCCGGCAGGCCGGCAGCGGGAAGGTGATGTGGCGGGATCAAGCGAACAGCTTCGCCAGCGCGGCCCCCGGCTCCGGGGCCCGCATGAAGGCTTCGCCCACGAGGAAGGCGTGCACGTCGGCATCGCGCAGGGTTTTGACGTCCTGCGGTGTGAGGATGCCCGATTCCGCCACCAGCAGCCGGTCGGACGGCACCGCTTTGCGCAGCGAGACGGTGGTGTCCAGCGACACCTCGAAGGTGCGCAGGTTGCGGTTGTTGATGCCCACGAGCGGCGTGCGCAGCTTCAGGGCGCGGTCCAGCTCGGCGCCGTCGTGCACCTCCACCAGCGCGGCCATGCCCAGGCTGTGGGCGATGGCCTCGAACTCCGCCATCTGCGCATCGTCCAGGCAGGCGGCGATCAGCAGGATGGCGTCGGCGCCCATCGCGCGCGATTCGTAGATCTGGTAGGCATCGACCATGAAGTCCTTGCGCAGCACCGGCAGCGCGCAGCTCGCGCGGGCCTGCTTGAGGTAGTCGGGCTGGCCCTGGAAGAACTGCCGGTCGGTCAGCACCGAGAGGCAGGCCGCGCTGACCTTGCCGTCGCCCTCGGCATAGCTCTGGGCGATGTCGGCGGGAATGAAGTCTTCGCGGATCACTCCCTTGCTGGGGCTGGCCTTCTTGATCTCGGCGATCACAGCCGCCTGGCCCGCGGCGATCTTGGCGCGCAGCGCGCCTTCGAAGTCGCGCGTGAGCACGCGGCTCTCGGCATCGGCGCGCATGGCGGCCAGGGGGGTTCTCTTCTGGGCCGCGGCGATCTCTTCGCGCTTGACGGCCACGATCTTGTTCAGGATGTCACTCATGTTCCGGTGCTTTCTTGGAAGGGCGCGCGCTGTCCTCGCCGGCGCCCGTTTTCACGATATGGACGAAGACGCGGTGCATCACGATGCCCGCGACGATGAATACGAGGGATACGCCCAGGGCGATCCAGGTTCCGCTGTCGTGCCAGAGGGCGCCCATCTTGCGGGCCTCAGGCGCCCGCGGCCAGCGCGCGCGTGCGCTCCACCAGCTGCTCCAGCCGCGCCAGCGCCGCGCCGGAATCGATGGCCGCGCGCGCGCGGGCGATGCCCTCGGCCATGGTGGCCGCCACATTGGCCGCATACAGCGCCACGCCCGCGTTCAGGCAGACGATCTCGCGCGCCGGGCCGGCCTCGCCGCGCAGCACCGACAGCAGCATCTCGCGCGACTGCTCGGGCGTCTCCACCTTCAGCGTGCGGTTGCTGGACATCGCCAGGCCGAAGTCCTCCGGATGGATCTCGTATTCGGTGATCTCGCCGTTCTTCAGCTCGCCCACCATGGTGGCCGCGCCCAGGCTCACCTCGTCCATGCCGTCGCGGCCATAGACCACCAGCGCGTGTTCCGCGCCCAGGCGCTGCAGGGCGCGCACCTGGATGCCCACGAGGTCGGGGTGGAACACGCCCATGAGGATGTTCGGCGCGCCCGCGGGGTTGGTGAGCGGCCCGAGGATGTTGAAGAGCGTGCGCACGCCCAGTTCCTTGCGCACGGGTGCCACGTTCTTCATCGCGGGATGGTGGTTGGGAGCGAACATGAAGCCGATGCCCACCTCGGCGATGCAGCGCGCGATGGCCTCGGGCGGCAGGTCGATGTGCACGCCGAGCGACTCCATCACGTCGGCGCTGCCGCTCTTGCTCGATACGCCCCGGCCGCCGTGCTTGGCGGTCTTGGCGCCCGCGGCGGCGGCCACGAACATCGCGCAGGTGGAGATGTTGAAGGTGTTGGAGCCGTCTCCGCCGGTGCCCACGATGTCCACGAGGTGGGTGGTGTCGGCCACGGCCACCTTGCGGGAGAACTCGCGCATCACCTGCGCGGCGGCGGTGATCTCGCCGATGGTCTCCTTCTTTACGCGCAGGCCGGTGACGATGGCGGCGGTCATCACGGGCGACAGCTCGCCGCGCATGATCATGCGCATCAGGTGCAGCATCTCGTCGTGGAAGATCTCGCGGTGCTCGATGGTGCGCTGCAGCGCCTCCTGGGGGGTGATGGACATGCGGAGATAGCCTTGTTCGGGGAATGCAGTGGATACGGGGTCGGATGCGGGTCAGGCACCCGGGCGCTCGGAGAGCGCGAGCTTGATGCCGAAGCCGACGAACATCGCGCCGGCCGCGCGGTCGAGCCAGTGCATGCGGCGCTGCACCAGCGACACGCGCCGCGCCATCCAGGCGGCGGCCAGCGCCCAGCCGACGTTGACGGGAATCGCGTTGAGGTTGAAGAGCGTGCCCAGCAGCACGAAGGCGAGCGCCTTGTTCTCCGCGCCGGGGGCGATGAACTGCGGCACGAAGGCCAGGAAGAAGATGGCCACCTTCGGATTGAGCACGTTCGTCCAGAAGCCGCCCAGGAAGACCTTTCGCAGCGGCGGTGCGTCCGGGACGGCAGCGGCCTCCGCGGTGCCCGCCGGCGCGCCGGCCGCACGGGCCACGGCCGCGAGCCCGCCGCCCGGCCGCGCGCGCAGCATGCGCACGCCCATCCAGACCAGGTAGACGGCGCCCACCCACTTGAGCACGGAGAACGCGGTGGCCGACGTGGCGAGTAGCGCTCCCACGCCGAGCGCGGCCGCCGCCACGTGCACGAAGCAACCGGCCGTGATGCCGAGGCCCGCCACGATGCCCGCGCGCACGCCCGAGCGCAGCGCATGCGTGGCGATGTAGAACACGTCAGGGCCCGGCGTGAGGTTCAGGAGCCAGCCCGCGGCGATGAACAGCAGCAGATGGTGGAAATCCGGCATGGCGATGTGCTCCCCGCTTTCACGCCTTCGTCGCGAGGAAGTTCTTCAGCATGGCGTGGCCATGTTCGGTGAGGATGCTCTCGGGGTGGAACTGCACGCCTTCGATCGGCAGCTCCTTGTGGCGCACGCCCATGATCTCGCCGTCCTCGGTCCATGCGGTGACCTCCAGCGCCTCGGGGCAGGTGTCCCGCTCGATGGCCAGCGAGTGGTAGCGGTTCACGGTGAACTGCTCGGGCAGCCCGGCGAAGACGCCCTGGCGGGTGGTGGTGATGGTGCTGGTCTTGCCGTGCATCAGCTCGCGGGCGCGAATGATGCGTCCGCCGAAGGCCGCGCCGATCGACTGGTGGCCCAGGCACACGCCCAGGATCGGCAGTTTTCCGGCGAAGTGGCGGATGGCCTCCACCGATACGCCGGCCTCGGCGGGCGAGCACGGCCCGGGCGAGACGACGAGGTGGCTCGGGCCGCGGGCCGCGATCTCCTCCAGCGTGATCTCGTCGTTGCGGTGCACTTCCACCTCGGCGCCCAGTTCTCCGAAGTACTGGACGATGTTGTAGGTGAAGCTGTCGTAGTTGTCGATCATCAGGACTTTCATCGACTCGAACCCTTTGATTTGAAAGATGTTTCTGGCTGGCTTGCCGGCCTGCCGCCGACGGGCGGGACGGGGCGCCTGCGGTGCGGCAGGCAGGTCGGGATGGCGGGACGGATCAACGCCATCGGAAGTGCCCGGGCGCGTCGGCGCCTGCACCTTCGCCGGCACGGGCGAGCGCTCCCGCGCGCGTCGGCGGGGATGGCATCGAAGGGGGAACGGGTACGGGGGGCAAGACAACTCTCCTGGGTGGAGCCGCCATGCCGGGAGCTGGGAACGAGCCGCCACCGGTCAGGGCGGCCGACGTGCAGTCAGGGGACCGCAGCGATGCGCCGCTTCTTCAGGAGAAGCGCCACCAGGTGGCTGCGGTGAACGTTGCGTCGCGGGTCATGGTGCTCGGCCAGTCGTGTCGGGGAAGGTCCGGCAGCCAGGGGAAGCGGCTGCAGACCGGATGGGTGCCCGAGTGTACTGCCCGGGGGCGGTGCTGTCGACCGCGCGGCGCCCGGCCGTGGCGGCCGCCGCTTCGGATGCAGCGACAGGGCATCGCCGTCCGCGCAGCCGGCACCGTGGCGCCTGCACACAGTGGATGTTGCGCTGGTCCACCGGTCCACGCTCCCCGCCGCGGTGGAGAAATGCCTGGTTGCCCCAGCGCATTCCCTTCTTCCACCTCAACTCAGGAGCCATCAATCATGGGTGCCATCAAGAAAGCTTTCCAGACCATCGGGAAAGGCATAGAAAAAGCCGCCAAAAGCGTCGGCGAGATCGCGAAGGGCGTGGCCACGCTCGACCTGAAAGGCGCCGCCAACGGCGTCAAGGACCTCGCCCAGGCGGGCCTGACGGTCGCTCGCGGCGCGATCAACCTCACGCCGGTGGCCGTGGCGGCCAACACGCTGCTCGACGGCGCAGCGGACAAGCTGCTGAACAAGGCGCAGGGCATGGCGCAGAAGGTCGCAGACTCCGTCGTGGACAACGTGGAAGGCGGCCTCTCCAACATCAAGGACGGGGTCGTCAACACGGCCAAGGCCATCGGCAAAGGCAACTTCTCCAAGGCGCTCCAGGGCATCGGCCAGGTGGCGATGGGGGCGGTGGACACCGCCTCCAACTTCGGGCCGGGCGGCGTCGCCAAGAACTTGGCGCGCATGGCGGCGGATGCCGCCATCGGCCTGGCGGGCCAGGAGGCGGCCAAGGCCGCCTCCAAGGTGCTGAACCCCGACGGCGACTCGCGCGCCGGCGCGCTGGCGTCCGATCTGGTGGGCGCGGCCGTGGGCGGCGGCCTGGGAGGCTCGCGCGCGGGCCGCTTCGCCAGCGCCGGGGAGGCCCCCGCCGGCATGCTGCGCGGCGCAGGCACCGCGGTGCGGGAGACCGCCCAGGAGGCCGCGGTGGGTTTCGCCGGGGAACAGGTGCCGGCGCTCGCGTCGAAGGTGAAGTCGGCCCTGGGCCACAGCGGCATCGCGGCCCCGGACTTTGCGCAGCTGCCTGGCGTGCAGGGCGCGCTGCCGTCCATCGGGCCCGCGGTGGGCCAGTTCGTAGACCAGACGATGGCCCGCACCGTCCTCGAAGCCGTCCCCTTCTCGGTCGGAAAACTGCAGGGGTCGGACCTGCAGGGCCTGGCCGGACTGCCGAAGTCGCAGGGCGCCGCTGACGAACCGCAGCGGGACACGGAGGCTGCGGAACCGCAGACGCCGCAGCAGATCCGGCAGCAGATGACCCTCACCATCGAGCGCTCCATCGCCCAGGCATCGCAGCAGGCGAAGGAGGCCATCCAGCAGCGCGTGCAGCAGGCCCTGCAGGAAACGCAGCGGCTGTCGGCGAGCGACGTGCCGGGCATGGTGCGCGCGGCCGCGATGCCGGCGATCACGCAGGCTTCGCACCAGGTCTTCGACGCGGTGGACGGTGCGATCGGCACGGCCGCGCGCCGCGGTGCCGCGCTGGCGCCAGCGCCGGCGGACAGCGTCGCCACGCAGGCCCGCATGTCGGCGGCCGACTTCAAGGCGGTGCTCGGCGCCCATGCCGGCCCGCTCCAGATGCGCGTCTGACGCACGGCCTGATGAGGCATCGGGGACAGCGGATGGCGCCGAACCCGATGCCGTCCCCGGCCCGACCGCGCACAGCCTCCCCCTTCCATTCCTCTTTCCGCAAAGGACGCCTCCATGGACGACCCCCGACTCCCCGACGACCCCGTCGCGGCACTGGCCGTGCGGCTGGTCGACGCGATCCGCGATGACCGCCTCGACGAAGCCGAAACGCTGCTCGAGGAACTCAACACCCTCGATCCCGGCACCGAGCAGTACCTGGTGTTCCCCGTGCTGATCGCGATCCAGCGCGGCTACATCACCGAAGCGCTGCAATACCTCAACACGCTGGGCGAGGACACGGCACCGGAACTCCGCGCCCTGTGCCTGAACATCCTCGGCGATCCGGCATGGCACTGCCACGCGCAGCAAGGCCTGGAAAGCGGCGATGCGCACGTGCGCAAGGCGATGCGGCAGCTGCTGCAGCTGTCCCCCGCCGAAGACGAAGACGCGTCGCCCGCGGCGCGCACGGCGCTGGCCGGCTGACGCGCGCCCCCGACGTTCCCGAAAAGGACACCACCATGCTGAAGTTGACCGAGCGCGCGGACCTGGGCGTGCTCTACGACGCCGACGCGCTGCGCCCGGGTTCCGGGCGCTATGCCGGCGCGGTGACGCGCGAGCGGTTCGCGGCGTTCTATGCGCAGTGCCCCTCGATCGGCTTCGAGGCCGACGGGCGGCCCATCGGCGGCATCCTGTTCGACGGCGAGGAGGCGCACATCGCCGTGCTGCCCGCCCACCACGGACGCTGGGCGCTGCTGCTCAAGCCGGCCCTGGAGTGGCTGTTCGCGCTGCGCGCGGACATCACCGTCGCCGTGGAGCACGACAACGACCGCTGCCTGCGCTTCCTCGACCGCCACGGCTGGCAGCGCGTGGGCGAGCGCGGCGACGACGTGCTGTACCGGCTCGTACCGCAGGGCGGCACCCGCAAGACCGCCTACCCCTACCGCCGCGGCCTGCGCCGGGGCGCGCCACGGGTCCATGAGGAGGCACCATGCCAGGCGCCCCGCTGACGCTGCTCCGCCAGCCGTCCGCCCCGCTGCCGGACGGGGGGCCTGACGGGGCCCTGCCCCTGTCGTTCATCGGGCGGGCCGGAGGAGCGCTGCGGCGCGTCTCGCTGGTCGAGCCCCCGGTGCAGCGCCGGGACGGCCTGCCGCAGGCCTCGGACCTCTGGGTGTCGCCGTCGCTGCACGCGCTGTGCGGGACGGCGTCGCTCGCGCCCCTGCACTTGGCCCTGCAGGGCCTGCTGGTCCGCCTGGAAACGCTGGCGGGTGGCGACGGCGCGGCGCTCCATCCGATGCTGCGCGTGCTGGTGGAGGGCCGTTTCGCACCGGCCTACGCCACCACGTCCGACTTCCTGCATCTGACGGCCCCCTGGGGCACCGACATCGGTACCGAGGACGGTGTCGGCACCGGTGCGCGGAC
>JAAIGF010171015.1_pt1 | contig 12767 bp, 15 predicted proteins | sample 6487441 | NCBI WGS metagenome assembly JAAIGF01 (sample SAMN13974129, study PRJNA590717) | phyllosphere metagenome | biome: pepper field; feature: multiple bacterial spot infested pepper fields; material: pepper leaves; isolation source: leaves from pepper fields | host: Capsicum annuum ...
CGTGGGCGCCGTTATCACTCCGGAGACGCAGGGCAACCTCGACCGGGCGTGACGGCCCCCCATGCAGGCGGAGCCACCTCCCAGGGCGAGCGTTCTGCTGGTCCTCCGCCTGCACGCCCTTGACCAGTCCGTCCTTCCCTATTCCGAGGGAAGGACGATACGTGCTGGTCGAATCCCGGTGGGAGCGATGAAATGGCTCGTCTGCAATCCTCCGGCTTCTTCGATCTCGGCGATGGTCGACTGGAATATCATTTCGTCGGTCGACAGCCGGAGGTGGCCCCCACGCTTGTGTTGCTCCACGAAGGCCTCGGTTCGGCGATGCAATGGGGCGCCCTGCCCGAGACCCTCGCCCAAACGACAGAGTGCGGTGTCCTGGCCGTCTCCCGCCAGGGATATGGCGCGTCGAGCCCGGTGCCCTTGCCTCGCCCGGCCGATTATCTCGAGCACGAGGCCCGCACAGTCCTCCCGCGGTTACTCGACGCCGCAGATTTCAGGAGCGGCGTGATGATCGGCCACTCCGACGGCGCCTCGATCGCCGCTCTCGCCTTGGCGGAAGGCGATGCCCGCCTGCGGGGCGGTGTGCTGATCGCGCCGCATTTCTTCGTGGAGGAGGTCACGCTGTCCGCGATCCGGCGAACCCGAGCCGCCTACGAGCGGGGGCTCTTGAGGACCCGCCTCGGCCGCTGGCACACCGATGTCGAAGGGGCCTTCCGTGGCTGGAACGACGCATGGCTGGATCCGGCCCGGCGCGGATGGACGATCGAGGCTGCGCTGACACGCCTGACCGTCCCCGTGACACTTATACAGGGAACCGAGGACGCCTACGGGACGCAAGCCCAGATCGCTGCAGCCCGCAGATCATGTCCACCCAGCCTGCTCACAGTCCGTGAGATGCCGGGTGTCGGTCATGAACCACATCGCGAAGCTTTCGCGGACACGGTCGCTCTCATCTCGGCTTTCGTCGAGTATGTCCTGAAAGACGAACCAGGCTAAGGACCTACACAATCCTGACGGCGCTATGATGAATGACGGAGCTGTCTCCGACAACAGAAGCACATCTTCAGTTCGCGATTCTGCGAGAGGCCGAAACGCCACGTCCGCTATATGTCCCGCACTTCCGCAAATCGCCTTTCCGCTTCCGGCCAGCATTTTCCATCACGAAGCACTTCTGTGAACGTCTTCGATGAGTGGTTTTCTGTCTATCGAATTTCGGCCAGCAAGGCATGAAAGCGAACGTCGGCCACATGCATACTCACGAGGGAAGCCAGGCATTGGCCTGCTTGAGGTGAGCGCCATTTGTTCGTTCAGGTGTGAGGCCTAGATCATGCTGCTATGCCACGCCATCTTCGGCCACTACCTCCCGCGTCACGGCGAATTGGCCAACACAGCCCGTAGTGCTCCGCATTTCACTGCGTTCGTGGTCAGCACGTGCAATGCCGTTGCAAAGTTCTGCACCTGCCGCACATTGAAGCGGACCTACGGGCCTAAGATCGCGATTCTGCGAAATGCATGATCCGAGCAGGCCGCCGGCTCAGCCCGGATTGGATGGCGGGTCGCCCTCCCGACCCTGAGCCGGCCGACAGGCGCCCTAGCCGTGATCGGTCCGCCGGATGCGCTGGCTTTGCTGCCCGAGGCCCTCTATCCCTAGCGAGACCGTGTCGCCCGGCTGCAACCAGACGGGCTTGGGCTTGATCCCCATGCCGACGCCCGGCGGCGTGCCCGTCGCGATGATGTCGCCCGGCAGGAGCGTCATGTACCGACTGCAGTACGCGATGATCTCGCGAACGCCGAAGATCATCGTGCGCGAATTGCCCGTCTGACGGCGGGTTCCATTCACGTCGAGCCACATGTCGAGCTGCTGCGGATCGTGGATCTCGTCCTTTGTCACGAGCCAGGGTCCAATTGGACCGAACGTATCGCATCCCTTGCCCTTGTCCCATTGGCTGGACTGAAGCTGGAAGGCCCGCTCCGAGACGTCGTTCACGACGCAGTATCCGGCAACATGATCGAGGGCGTGCTCCTCGGTGACGTACTGCGCCGTCGATCCGATCACGACGCCGAGTTCCACTTCCCAGTCGAGCTTGGTTGAGTCGCGGGGCTGGATCGTGTCGTCGTTCGGCCCGCAGACGGCGCTCGGAGCCTTGAGGAAGATGATTGGCTCGCTCGGGATGGCCATGCCGGCCTCGGCCGCGTGGTCCGAGTAGTTGAGCCCGATGCAGATGAACTTCGAGAGGCCTGTGAAGGGAACGCCGAGGCGGGGGCTTCCTTCTACCCGGGGCAGCCGCGTCGGATCCGTCTGTGCGATCCTGGCGAGACCGTCGGGCGCGAGTTCGGACGGACCAAGATCACGGCACACCGACGAGAGGTCGCGGAGGACGCCTGCAGCATCGACCAGAGCAGGCCGCTCGGACCCAACCTCACCGTAACGACAGAGCTTCATCGATCATCTCCGGATCAAGGGCGAATCAAGTGGGAGGAAGCCGGTCCAGCGGGTGCCCCTTCGGCGAGAGAGCTGAGCCAGTCGCGGGCGAGGGGCACATCGGCCGGTGTCAGGTCGTGGCCGCAGGGTAGGACATGGTGGGTCGCTTCGGCGCCCAGCTCGGTCAGGCAAAGTGCCAGATCGGCCCCGAGTGCCGGCGGCGCGATCGTATCCGTCTCGCCCGAGACAACGACGGCGCGCTGCCCGACAAGGGCAGCGGCCGCGGTACCAGTCAGCGGTGGAACGGCGCGCAACAGGATCGCGCCCGTCAGAAGAGCAGGATGCAGAAGCATGAGTGCGGCCGCGATGTTGGCTCCGTTCGAGAAGCCGAGGGCAAGCGGGGGCCCGAAACCGTAACGGTCGCGGGCGGCCGCGACGAAGGCCGCCAGCTCATCGGCTCGGCGGACGACCTCGGATGAATCGAAACGACCGTCCGGATGGCGAGCGAAGTGGCGCAGCTTGCCACCTTCCGATACGGCTCCGCGGACGGCCAGCATCGGCGCGCCGGGGGCCGCTGCCTGGGCAAAGGGCACAAGCTCGTCTTCGTCACCTCCGGTGCCGTGCAGCAGGAGGAGCGGCGATCGGCTCCCTTCCGACGCATACCAGCGGTGGGCCAAGCTATCGAGGCTCACCGGCCTGCCTCCGACCCGAAACTGAGCCCGGAGTTGGCGGGGTGGGGCGTGACTCGCGTGAACGGGCGGCGTGTCGCCAGGAGTAGCACCACGATGCCCGTCAGCATCAGGCCCGTCATGAACCACAGGCCGGGCGTCAGGCTCCCCGTCGCGTTCCGGATCCAGCCCAGCAGGAAGGGGCTCACGAAGCCACCCGTGAGGCCAAGGCAGTTGATCAGCGCCAAGCCGCCCGCGGCCGAACGCTCGGGGAGATAGGCCATCGGGATGCCGTAGAAGATCGGCATCGCGCCGAAGAGCGTCGCGGTCGCGACGGAGAGCAGTGCCAGGACGACTGGAAGGTTCGCGCCGGCGAGGGACGCCCCAATCAGCGCGCAGGCACCGACACCGACACAGACGGCGTAGTGCCACCGCCGCTCTTGCCGTCGGTCAGAGCGTCGGGACAGCCACACCATGCCGATGCCGCCGATCGCATAGGGGATTACGGACCATAGGCCAATTGCGGCGGCTCCCTGGACACCGGCGGCCTGCATCATCACGGGCATCCAGAAGGTGATCGCATAGAGCCCGCAGACGAGGGTGAAGTACGCCAGCGCGAGGACGTAGATTCGTGGGTCGCGGAACGCCGCACCGAATGCATGGCCGCCGGCAGCCAAGTTCGCGTCCCGGTCGATCTCTGCCAAAAGGAGCATCTTCTCGGATGATGTCAGCCAGGGAGCATCTTGAGGCTTGTCGACGAGGATCCGGAGCGCGACGAGCCCGAGAAGCACGGCCGGCATGCCCTCCAGAAGGAACATCCACTGCCAGCCCCTGAGGCCGAGGACGCCCTGCATGCCTTCGAGGATGAAGCCTGAGACAGGTGCACCGATCACACCGGCGAGCATGCTGCCGCTCAGAAAAATTGCAGTCATTTCCGCCCGGCGGCGGTTCGGATACCAGAGCGTCAGATAGTACATCACCCCGGGGGCGAGGCCCGCCTCGAACGCTCCCAGGATCAGCCTCAGCGCGTAGAACGAATGGGGCCCGGTGATGAACATCGTTGCCGAGGAGGCGAGCCCCCACAGGATTAGGATGCGCGCCAGCGTTCGCCGGGCGCCGACGCGCTGAAGGACGAAGTTGCTCGGGACTTCGCACAGAAAGTAACTGACGAAAAATAGTCCGGCGGCGAGGCCGTAAACCGCGTCGTTGAAGCCCAGCTCCGCGCGCATGTGCAACTGCGCGTAGCCGATATTCACCCGGTCGAGATAGGCAGCCACGTAGCATGCGAAGAGGAACGGCAGCAGCCGCCACTGCAATTTTCGATAGAGTGCGGCGCTATCCACATCATCCGTCTCGAATGACTTAGCCGGCGGTCGGCCAAGCACGGGCGGATCACCTCCGGGCGTCACGTCCATTTTCATGATCTCCCTATTCTGTTCCGGAACTTCCGTCCGGTTCGAAGGCACGCCGGGCGCAAGTTCTCTCGCGCTCGCCCTCAGAGACGTGAGAACCAGTCCTCAAGTTCGATATTGAGGGGGAGGAGGATGCGAACGACGCAGTTGTACCAAGCCGTCGTCAGGACCAGTTCTAGTCGCTCCTGCTCGTCCAGGAACCCGCACAATTCGGCCCAGAGGCCGTCATCGACACGGCCGGTCCGCGTCACGTCGCGAGCGAAGCGCATGACGGCGCGTTCGGAAGCGGTGAACCGGTCATCCGTCTCGAACTGCGCAAGCTGCTCCAGCTTGGCTTGGGACAGCCCGGCCTTCACCGCCGAGTTCCAGTGATGCGCGACCTCGTAGTCAGCCCGCGTCTCAAGCCCGACCGTCAGGACGGCTAGTTCGCGAAGTTGCCGGTCGAGCAGAGTGCTCTGGCGCAGCGACATCGCCATCGCGAGAACCCCGTCACACAGCGCAGGCGCGTTGGCGACGGCGAGAAAGACGTTCTCGACCGGCTTTCCCCGCAGCGCTTCCAGGCGGTCGAACAATCCCTGGTGATCTGGTCCGACGCTGGCCCGGCTCGCGTTCCCAATCCTCGGCACTTCGAGCTCCCAATCAGGGCGTTTGCGCGGAGTGGCGGACCGTGAAGGTAGAAGCCGTCAGCCCAGCGTCAGCATCGTATAGCGCGCCGGGTTGCATCGATATAATGATATCGATGCATTCAATTGATCGATGCCGTCGATCGAACGGGCAGACCGATGGAACTCCGTCACCTGCGTTACTTCGTGGCTCTGGCTGAGCACCTGAGCTTCACCCGGGCCGCGCGGCAGACGCACATCACCCAATCGACCCTGTCTCACCAGATCCGGCAACTGGAGGATCAGGTCGGGCAACGCCTGTTCGACCGCGTCGGCAAGCGCGTGTTCCTCACTGAAGCCGGGCAGAACCTGCTGCCCCGTGTCCTACGGGCCCTCGGCGAACTGGACGAGGGCCTTCGGGCGCTGTCCCCCCAGGATCAGGTCCTGACCGGTTGGCTTAGGATCGCCGCGACGCACACCTTTAACGTCAATCTCGTCCCCGCCTGCCTGACCGAGTTCCTCACCCGCAATCCTTCGATGCGCGTCGTCGTGGAGGAACTCGCCGCTAGCGTGATCGAGGAGCGGCTCCTGGCCGGTGCCCTCGATCTCGGTATCTCCTACAGGCCGGACCACCAGCAGGATCTCGCCTTCGAACCCCTCTATGACGAGCCTCTGGATCTCGTGCTTTCGCCTGAACACCGGTGGGCAGCCCGGAAATGGGTCCGCATGGCGGAACTCCACCATCAGCCGGTCGTGTTGCTCTCACCGGAATTCACCACCCGCAGGCTGCTGGATGACTGCTTCCGGCAATGCGGCGCCGTCCCGCACCTCGTCGCAGAGATGAACACGATCGGTCCCATCCTCGGCCTCGTTCGGCGTATGAACATCGTCGCGATCCTGTCGAGACAGGCCGTCCCAGAGGATGGGACGCTTTTGTCGGTTCCTCTGGAAACTCCCACGCCCATGCGGAGCCCTGGCGTGCTATTGCGCCGGAACGAGGTCCTGCCTCCGCACGTCGCATCCTTCCTGCACACGCTCCGACGAGCCTGCGATAAGACTTCTCATTCGACGCGTCGGTTGTAGCGGGGATGTCGTCGCGGGAGCTCGCCAGTGTGTCCACGACCGCTACGGCGAACGAGCCCGAATTGGAGTCAGATATGGCAGCCAAGCAGGTCACCCTCACCTTCGACAACGGCCCCACACCACATGTGACGGATCAGATCCTGGGGATCCTAGACCGGGCCGGAATCAAGACCACCTTCTTCGTGATCGGGCAGAGGCTCGACGACCCCGCTGCAGCCGATCTCATGCGGGCTGCTCATACAGCGGGGCATTGGATCGGAAATCACACCTTTACGCATTCGGTGGCACTCGGGGACCGGACGGACCGGGACTATGCGCTCCGAGAGATCGAGGAGACGCAGCAAAGGATCGGTTCGCTGACGCGACCGGAGAAGCTCTTCCGCCCCTACGGGAACGACGGACTGATCGGCCGGCATCTGTTGAGTCGGGCGGCGCTCGATCACCTCCTCGCCGAACGCTACACGACGATCACCTGGAACAGCGTCCCCGGTGACTGGAAGGACGCGGACGGCTGGGTCGAGACCGCGATGGCCCAGGTGCGGGAGCAGGACTGGAGTGTCATGGTCATTCATGACATCGAGGCTGGATGCCTCGTCCGGTTGCCTGAGCTGCTTCAACGTCTGACAGATCTTGGAGCGACCTTCGAGCAGGCGATTCCGAGGTCGGTGATTTTGACCGAAGCGGGACGGACTGTGTCGATGTCTCCGGACTTCATGGCCGATTGATCGGCACACCCTCGCAGGGCGTGCGACAGATCTGCCGGCATCATCGATCGATGGCATCGATTGAAACGACGAAAATATATCATCGCAACACTGCAAAATGGCCTGCTATGCTTCGTAGCGAGACTTGGCTCGGTCGGGACGGCGCGAATTATTCGAACAGGATCGCGCCGCGGAAGCCAAGCTCGCGATGGGGGATTTGGAATGGCCGATGCGTCCAAGACGCGCGTTGCTATCGAGCAAGCGTCTGAGAACGAACGAGCCAGGATCTATCGGAAGATCAGCCTCCGGCTGATCCCGATTATTTTCCTATGCTATGTCCTGAACTACATCGACCGTGTAAACGTCAGCTTCGCCAAGTTGACGTTCCAGAGTGACATCGGCCTGTCGGACGCGAGTTACGGCTTCGGCGTCGGCATCTTCTACGTCGGGTACATCCTCTTCGAGGTGCCGAGCAATCTTCTCCTTGGCCGCATTGGCGCGCGGAAGACGCTGACACGTATCATGTGTCTGTGGGGCCTCGTGTCCTGCTCGATGGCGTTTGTGACGAGCCCGGCGACCTTCTACCTGGCCAGGATCCTACTCGGTGCGGCCGAAGCTGGCTTCTTCCCGGGCATCGTCCTCTACCTCACCTTCTGGTTCCCCCATCGCCTGCGCGGGCGGGTGATGTCGCTGTTCGTCCTCGCCATTGCGGTGTCGGGCATCGTAGGCGGACCAGCCTCCGGTTGGATCATCCAGCACCTCGCTGGCGCGGCCGGCTTCAAGGGCTGGCAATGGCTGTTTCTCGTAGAGGGGGCGCTGCCGGTACTCGTCGGAGTCGGCGCGTTCTTTGTGCTGAGTGACCGACCCGCGGATGCCGCCTGGCTGACGCCACGGGAGAAGGCGATCGTGGCGGCCGATCTCTCATCCGGGACCTTCGAACAGGGACACGCGCCCGCGAGGGCCTTCCTGTCGGCCCTGCGAAATCCGAAGCTGTGGATCGCGACCTTCGGATATTTCTCCATCACCTGGGCGGGGACCGTTCTGAACTTCTGGGCGCCGACGATTATCCAGCGATCGGGCGTAGCCGACGTGTTCAGCGTCGGGCTCTTGTCGGCGATCCCCTATTCCGTGGGTGCCGTCGGCATGCTCCTGCTGTGCCGTAGTTCGGACCGGCGGCTCGAGCGGCGGTGGCATTTCGCCCTATCCGCCTTCCTGGCCGCGACGGCCGCCCTCGCCATCTCCCTCGTCGCGCAGAACGTTGCGGCGGCCATCGCCTGCCTGGCCCTGCTCGCCATCGGCTATCTGTCGGCGACCGCCCTGTTCTGGACCATACCGGTGCGCTTCCTGACCGAAGCCGAAGCCGTGGGAAGTCTCGCCTTCATCAGCAGCATGGGGCAGGTCGGAAGCCTGGCGGCGCCAATCGCGTTCGGATTTTTCACGAGCCTGACGGGCGGTCTCGCCGTCTCGACGGGTCTCGTCGCTTTCGTCCTTGCCACCGGCGGAATGGCTATTCTCTCCCTCCGCAACCCGCGTTTGGTTGAAAGACCTCTGTCATCAAAGCCAATAAACACGGGCTGCGACTTCGGCACGCGGTCGTGACATCGCTCCTGTCGCTAGTGTCCAATTCCACAGCGGGCATGCTCTGAAGCGGATCGGCCGCTTACGGCCAGACTACGTCTCGCCGGATCGTCGGGGCGCGTAGGACCGACCGTTTCGCTTCGCGCTCAACCCGGCCATTCGGGGTACACCGCCGTGTTCTCCGAAGCGGACGCTCCGGCAGCGCCACGCGTAAGACGGTGGATCGCGCGCACCTGCTCTCGATTGTCGAGAAGATCCAGGCCAGGAATGCCGCCCCGCTGATCCGCGCTGAGGCCGTCGCGGCGGATGCGTCTTCATTCGGGCCTGCCTGAACAAGGTGGAGAATCAACCCGAACGCGCCCGCGCCGAGGCGTTCTGGGACCGCGTCATGCAGGAAGTCGCCCAACATCGGCTACGGTATCGCCTTCGGGCGCGCGATAGTCGCTCTCCCGAGGAGCGACCTGGCGCAGGTCAGCCCATCGCATTGCGGAGTTCGCCTACGTGGATGTCGTCGAGATCCATCGCTCGCCGTGGCGGACCATCGGCCTCTTCCTGGCCTCCGTCGGTTTCGCGGCCTTCGCCGGCTGGCTGATCTATGCGCACCCGACAATCGGGCGCACGGCCGTGACGCCCGGAAGCTTCGCCGAGTTCGAGGCCTATGCCGGCGTCGCGTTCTTCGGCCTCTGCACGGTGCTGATCTTCCCCAAGCTGTTCCAGTCGAAACCGGTGGTGTCCGTCGGGCCGCGTGGGATCTACGATCGCAGGCTGTCGACCGACTGGATCCCCTGGGAGACGATCCGCAGCGTGACCCCGATGCAAATCCAGCGGCAGCGCATGCTGGTGCTGGAGATCGACCCGACGGCCGACGCGCATCTGTCCTGGACGAAGGGGGCGCGCCGCAGGGCCAAACTGAATCGGGTCTTCGGGCGGTCCGGTTACTGGATGACGGCGGCCGATCTGCGCGGCGGCTTCCCGGCATTGGCCGAGGCGGTGTCCGCGGCCCGGCGCAACGCGTAGCCTGGGGTCCGCCGGCTATTCCATCGCCGCCCGGTCGCTCATCCGGGAACTGACCCGGTGATCGCGGCTCTCCAGCCCGGCTGTCGACGAAATCACGACGTCGGACAGGCCGAGCCACGAGGCCATCAATCGCAACTCCGCGAGTATCCGCTCCATCGTAGCCGCCGGCGCACCCGGCTCTTGATGCGCGCGTAGGACGATCAGCGCCCCGGCCCGTCGATCCGCCTTCAGGTCGACCCTGGCTACCAGCGCGCCGTCCATGAGGAACGGCAGCACGTAGTAGCCGTGCTCGCGCTTGTGGGCGGGCGTGTAGATCTCGAGGCGGTACCGGAATCCGAAGAGGCGCTCCGTCCGTGGCCGGTGCCAGACGAGCGGGTCGAACGGCGACAGGAGGGCCGCGCCGCGGTGACGGCGGCCGGGCCGGGCATCCCTGTGCAGGTACGCCTGCTGCTGCCATCCGCGGACGGTCACGGGAATGAGCACGCCCTCCTCGACGAGCTGCTCGATGGGCAGGCGCGCCTCGGTCGGCGAAAGGCGGTAGTAGTCGCGCAGGTCGTTCGCGGTCGCCACGCCGAGCGCCTCCGCGGATCGCGCGACGAGTTCGCGCCGGGCGTCCACCGGAGCCGGGGTCGGTCGGGCGAGGACGGAGCGGGGCAGCACCCGTTCGGGCAGGTCGTACACGCGCTCGAAGCTGCCCCTCCGATGCGTCGACGCCACGAGTCCCGCCCAAAAGAGCCATTCGAGCGCGTGCTTGGCATCGCTCCAGACCCACATGCCCTTGGACGCCTTCGGGCCCGAGACGTCGGAGGCAGCCAGCGGGCCCTCCTGCCCGATCCGGGCGAGCATGGCGTCCGCCTCCGCGCGCCGCTCGCCCGCGAACGCCTTGAGCTGGTTCCATACGCCGTGGCCCTGGCGGGCGCGGTCCATGCGCCAGCGCAGCAGAGGCTGGAGATCGATCGGCAGGAGGGACGCCTCGTGACCCCAGTACTCGAAGAAGCGCTTCGAGCCTGCGACAGCCAGGGCGTCGAGGGCGCCGCGGTCGTAGGGCCCCAGGCGCGAGAACAGCGGCATGTAGTGGGCGCGGACGAGGACGTTCACGCTGTCGATCTGGAGCAGGCCCAGGCGGCCTATCTGCCGACGCATCCGCGAGACGGCGATCCCGTCCGACAGCGGGCGCATGCCGAGGCCCTGGGCGGTCAGCGCGATGCGGCGCGCTTCGGTAATCGACAGTTCCAGCTTCGATCCAGCCATGGGATGGGCGGGGAGGCGGGCGTCACGATCCTACGGCCGCAGGTGCTGACCTTCGGAGGATACCCTCCACCGTCATCTGCTCAGCGGATCGTGTGGCTGGCGGCCTCGACGGTGGCTGGCCGGGACGGCTTGTTGAACACCGTCTGGCAGCCCGGACTCAGGCGCGCCCTGTTCCGGACCATGCAGGCCGTGATCCGGTCACGGGCCGGGATCTCGCTCAGGCAGAGCTTGAATGCGTCTCCTCGGCACAGGCGCGCCGCCTCGGCATCGTCGGCCCTGGCGGGCGTGCCGACGAAGGGCGTCGATGCGACGACGACGGCGGACAGACAGACGATTGCTTTCATGGTGCCGAGGTGCCCGATCTGGATCCTTCCGAAGGGCGGGCGTCCGATGGGCCAAGTGGCATCTGCGCTCGCCGATCCCACAACAGGATCCGGAACCTCGGGTTCCGCCCGGGGATGCCGCCCCATGCGCCCGGCACAGGCGCACCATTCGTGGGCAGGGCCAGCGGCCCGGTCTACCGGTCGCAGCGGCCGCCGATCCGGTCCTGAAGACCAGTCGCGACATAGACGAAGGCGCCGAGCAGGGCGACGGCCGTGGGCGTCGCAAACAGGAGCCACGTGTAGTCGTGCGGGCTCATCGCAGCTCCTTCGCACCCAGGGGGAGGGGCGTGCCCGCCCATGGATGGACCCGAACGGCGGGAAGCGATAGCCGGCCGGGCCTCAGGCTCGGCTTCCCGGCTACCTCGTGGCGCAGCGCTTCAGGGTGAACGGCTCGCCGGCCTTGAAGCCGCGTGCGATCGACGCGATCATCGTGTCGCCGGCGACCGAGAGCGTCCATCGCGCCTTCCTGGCCGAAGGACCGCCGCCGCAGACCTCGTCGAGCTTCCATCCGAAGCTGCCGGCCGTACCGCTGCCAAGAAAAAACGCCCCCGACGTTTCTGACGAGGGCGCGAGGTGCGTTGAGGACGACCCATGCGTCAGGGCACTGGTATAATGCATGCCAGAGCGAGAGGTGCAACTCCCGAGTCCCGGCCACCCAGCTTGCGATCCGCGCTGGGGCCACAACGGCTGCCTCGATCCAGATTGCAGTCGGGATGGCGTACAACACTCGGCCGACGACACGCGAGAGTGCATGACATCGCTGCTGCAGATCTCATCGACCGACACCAGTCCGATCCTGGCCCTCAACAACGCGCACGCGGCCGAACTCTCCCTGCTCGACGAGGAAGGTCTCTCCGAGCTCGTGGCGGGGAGCTTCCACGCACGCCGGATTGGCCGCAACGACGCTTTCCTGATCGCCCTCGATGAGCGGCATCCGACCTATGCGAGCCCGAACTATCTATGGTTCCGCAGTCGCTACCCGCGCTTCGTGTACGTCGACCGGGTCGTGGTCGCCGGCATTGCCCGCGGCCTCGGCCATGCGCGGCGGCTCTACGAGGATCTCTTCCGGAAGGCCCGCGAGGCCGGTCACGACCTGATCGTGTGCGAAGTCAACTCGATGCCCCCCAACCCGGGCTCGGACGCCTTCCACACCCGGCTCGGTTTCGAGGAGGTCGGCGCAGCCACCATTCACGGCGGGGCCAAGACCGTCCGCTATCTCGCTCTTCGCCTGCCCGGCCCGCGCTGACCGCGCACGAGCCGACGGCAAGTCCATACAGACAGGCCAGTCAGGTTCGTCGACGCCCGCGCTTGCCGGCTGCCTCCAGAGGCCGCGCGGCACGCTCGAAGCCGGCCCAGGGATCCTTGCCGAGCGCCGCCAAGCGACCGGGCAGGGTGGCGACGTCGAAGCGCGATCCGGAACCGAGGGACGGGAGTTCGTCCCAGCCGACCGGCACCGAAACCGGCGCTCCCGCGCGGGCGCGGGTCGAGAAGGTCGCAACCGCGGTCGCACCACGCTGGTTGCGCAGATAGTCGATATAGATGCGGCCGTCCCTGGACTTCTTTGACACGGTCGCGACGTAGCGGTCGGGCGCGTTCTTGGCCATCTCGGAGGCGAGCCCCTTCGAGAACGCCTTCGCCTCATCCCACCCA
>JAAIGF010348261.1_pt1 | contig 12744 bp, 7 predicted proteins | sample 6487441 | NCBI WGS metagenome assembly JAAIGF01 (sample SAMN13974129, study PRJNA590717) | phyllosphere metagenome | biome: pepper field; feature: multiple bacterial spot infested pepper fields; material: pepper leaves; isolation source: leaves from pepper fields | host: Capsicum annuum ...
AAAGGGAGGATAAAAGCAATAATGAATATATTTTGTTAATTAATTTCATGTTATCTAGGATTAGGTGTTAAGCCGGCAGTAATTACATCCAAAGGCAATTGTAAAGCCTGTCTTTTATCTCGGACAATCAATTTTGTATCCGTTTCAACCGTAGCGATTGTTGTTCCTGAGGTTACTAAACGGCGCTCAATCTCTATACCGTAACGTTTAATATCAAACCAGCGCAAGCCCATGTGCATTGTCTCGAAGCGACGGATGAAAAGCAGTGCATGTAACATATTTTCTTGTGTACCGCTTTCATAAGAAATCATCGTCGGATCAAGTCTTTTCTTTGGTGTTGGTTGTCGAGCGGTAAAATATTCCATCCCGTTCGCCCAGGAATTGACACTTGCGACTGTAAAGTTTGGCGGTGGACTTACCAAGGTATTATCTACCCAACGCTTCATGTCTACAATCGCCTCATCATACCTTTTTAAGTGAATCAATGCTTCTGCACGTACTAACATGGTCTCTTCTGTGGTAAATGGCGCATAGGCACCGCGACGGTAGCCAATTCCGGCAACTACATCCGTATACTCGAACATATAAGATACGCGTGGTAGCAGGGTTTTATCTAAATTTGTTCCAGAATACACAAAAACCCTTGGTTTGAAAGCATTTGACGCGCGTCTACCGAATGGAGCGTTAGCCAACAAGGTTTCTGTATTGGCGATCAGGTTACCATGTGCAAAGCGTGAGCCCGTATAATAGGCACCGAAGTACAAACCATGGTTTGTTCCAGCTGTCGCTAGCATGAGGTTGGCATTTATTGAACTGCGGTTATAATAAATCGCTGCATCGGTAACGCCGCCAACTGCATTGGCTGAGATTTCATCATTATTCCGCATGATGCTAGCTGGGTTAACTCCGATAGCAGCATTGGCATAACTAACGGCTTTCTCCCAGTCTTGCATATACAGAGAAATCCGTGCAGCCAGTGCATTGGCCGCACGTGTATTCATATGGTACTTTGGTGTTGCTCCATAAGAAGAATCATCGATCAAAGGAATCGCTTCTTGCAAATCTTTCAACATATAATCATAAACCTGTTGCACTGTATTGCGCTCGTATTTAGGATCAAGCTCAACTTCCGAAGTCATCATGTAGGTGACGCCCAAATCGGTTGTTGCGTGATCTTTATGATAGTGCTGGGCAAATAGATTCACTAGGATAAAATGGGCGTTGGCACGTGCCGCCAGCGCTTCTCCTCTTTGTGGATTTAAGCTTGTTGGATTACCTTTCTCTTCAATCGCATCCAGCGCAGCATTAGCACTTGCAATTGCACTATAGCAGGCTTCCCAGACTCTTTTTGGGCTGTCGTTCGTCTCTTCGGTTACATCGTTCCAACGGAACAATTGCTCTAAATCTCGTTCACTATATGGGTTATTTACCCCATAATCATCAACATTATCCGATGAAAACTCGGCCGTTACTAAATAGGCGGTACTTGGATATGCAGATACCAACATTTTGTCGATTTTGTCTTCTGTATTTAAGGTAGCTCTATTATCCGGTAATTCATCTAAAAACTTATTACAAGAGGAGAAACTTAGGCCGCAAACAAGGGCCAATGCTATATATAATTTATTTGTTCTTTTCATTTCAAGGTGTCTTAAAATTTCGATTACAGTCCTAAGCGTAGAGTTAACGTGTACTGTCTAGCTAATGGTGCAGCAACTCCTCCCGCATTGACGAATTCCGGGTCTTGCCCGTTAAGTTTCTTATCGGCATAGATTAAAAACACATTAGATGCATTCAGTCGAAGTCCTAAGGAGTTAACATTCCATCCGCTCAACCATGCTTTAGGGAGATCATACGTTAAGGAAATATCACGTAGTCGAATAAAATCGCCCTTGGCCGTACGAACCGAAGAATAGTTGTAGGTGTTATAGGCATATTGCAGGTTATTACTGTAGGCACGATTCTGCCCCACTGTAGCAATAATAGGAACGTTAGTTCTATCCTCATCACCTGCAATCATCCAACGGTCCGCAAATTCTTTCGTGGAAGCCGTTAGGTCATTGTACTCGTGCTTAAACACAGGATTCAATCGTACTACATTTCCAAAGGAACCGGTCACAAAAACATTGAGACTAAAGTTTTTGTAGTTAAATGTGTTATTCCAACCGCCGGTATGTATAGGATCAATAGAACCTTCGTACTGTAAATAATCTAACCGATCACGTTCCTGAAAATAGATGCCCGTTATGGTTTCTTCGTTATCTGGACCGGTAAAGACAGGAAGTCCCTCATCGTTTAAATGAGAAAAAGGAACAGAATATAATCCGCGAACCGGACCGCCCTCTACTGCAAATCCAGAACCGGTGATTAGATCAATAACGCGGCTACGGGTGTCCAAACGCGTAACCTCCGTTTTTACATTGGAGTATATCAAATTCGAAGTCCACTTAAACGGACCGTCCCTTAGGATATTACCAGTTAAGCTAAGCTCGGCGCCATTGGATTTCATATCTGCGACATTTCCCATCTTGGAAATTGTTCCGCCTAGACCTTGCGTATTTACATAACCAATCAGGTCAAAGTTATTTCGCGTAAACCAATCGAACTCTAGGTTAATGCGATTATCCAAAAATCCAACTGAGGTACCTATATTGAGCTCATGCTTTTTTTCGTAGGTTAGCTCACTGTTGGCAAGATCCAAAATCTGCAATCCGGACTCCGAGTCTCCAGCGGTAGGACGCCAAGGGGTATACGAGCCATACACTGCAAAGGAGTTGGTGACATTTGATGGCCCCCTATCTCCGGTTAGGCTGTAAGAGGCTTTCAGCATCAAATGAGACAGCGCCGGCGATAAGGTCTGGAAAAAATTCTCTTCGTGCACATTCCAAGCACCAGCAATATTGTAACTAGGCATCCAACGTGCAGAAGTTGCCTCTCCCAATTTGTTTGCCCCCTCGTAACGGAATGTCCCGTTCACGGTATATTTTCCTGCGAAAGAGTAGGTCAAGTTTGTAAAGAAAGCCGCTTGTTTATAGCGGATATTCGACGGATCATTGGAAGAATTCCTATTAACGGAGTAATATGGCGTGTTCTCTTCCTGACCTCTTTTAAAAACCCTGTAATCGGTAAAAGGGCTTTCTCCAAGTTCATATTGTAGTCCCCAGCCACGGAACCAAGTGTTGTTTCTGTCCGAGGCCGTAATTTCCGAGCCGGCGAACGCGCTTACAATATGGTTTTGATTGAACGTTTTGTTAAACTGGGCGGTAAAACGGAACAATTGTTCGAACATAGTATAGTCCGTACGGTTATAGATACCGCCTTCGGGCAATACTGAAATCGGTCTTGCATATGGATCATCGGGATCTTTATACAAAAACGGGTTTGCGTCTCGAATTGTCGCATTTTCCGGGCTGATCCCCGCTCTGTACGCCATCGCTTGATTTGATAAGTCTTTGACATAATGGTGTTGTGAAGTAGACTGATAGCGCACTGAACCAAATGCCCCTAACTCCAATTCTCTAAAAACCTTCCATTTTAGATCTCCCTGAAAGCGCAAATCCGCTACATTTACATCCATGTAATTATTCTCCAACTCATGTAAAATATTGAAGGGTGAATAGTTACGTGTGTAAAAGGCATTAGGATCCAAGGTACGTGATGTATTCATGGCATAGGCATAGGGGTTAATGTCAAAGTCGCGCTTTACCTCGCCAAACACCACATCAGTAGACTGTCCCAATGTTCCTGGTGCCTGTTGGCTACGGTAAGATCCATTGGTGATAATATTCAGCTTCAGTTTATCAGAGATATTGTAATTGGCATTCAAATTTCCTGTGTAGCGGTTTACGCCGCTGCGCTTAGTCCAACCCGGATCAACCAGTGCGCTAAGTGAGCTATAATATTGTGACTTTTCAGTACCTGAAGACATGCTTACCGAATGATTGTGTTGTAGACTCGGCTGAAACAATTCGCTGAACCAATCTGTATTACGATATTCCGCTTCCCGTAAAAAGTTATTCACGTTATGCCTATCACCAAACAAGTCATTATATATCTCGCCACTCTGGATACGTCTATACAGATCACCATATACACCGCTATTGCTCGCAACAGGTAAATTGGCAAATCTGATATATCCTTTTTCGTACATATCTTGATACACCGACATTTGCTCTTGCGAATTCATAATATTAAACTCCGAATAACGTGGGATCGCACGTGAGGTATATTCTCCAGTATAATTTAGTGAGCTTCGTCCAGCAGTACCCTTTTTTGTGGTGATGACGATTACACCAGCCATAGCGCGTGCACCATAAATTGAAGTGGCAGAACCATCTTTTAGAATCTGAAACGATTCAATATCGTGCGCGTTCAAACCAGCAACAGCAGAGCTAATCAATGTCAAAGCATCACCTGAGGATAGTGCATCTGCATTTACATCTGCAACATCTTCAATAATTACGCCATCCACTACCCATAAAGGCTTTGAACTACCGTAAATAGATGTCGCTCCGCGGACGCGAATTTTAGGTGCGGTACCGAACGTCCCGGTAACATTCTGAACCGATACACCGGCCACTCGACCTTCTAGGCCGCGGCTCGGATCAATCTGTCCGCCTATCTGCGCCGCTTCACCCGATATCTGCGATGTTGCACCTGTAAACAAGCGCTTGTCCACTCGTTGCCCCATACCTGTTACAACGACTTCTTCTATCGCCTGATCCTCAGATACTAGTTGAACATTGATCGACTGTTGCGCACGAACCGTTACCTCTCTAGCAATGTAGCCGACATAACGGAATGTTAAAATGCTTCCTTCACTCGCCGCAATCGTGTAGTTTCCATTTTCATCGGTCGTTGTTCCACTCGATGTACCTTTTACACCGATAGAAACACCAGCGAGCGCTGTACCATTAGCGCCGGTCACTTTACCGCTTACACGGCCTTGCGTTACCGCCGCTAGGGTAGTACGAACCGGTGTTTCCTTGTAGCTCACCGAAATCGTTTCCGCAATAATTTTAAAGGAAAAATGATCCTCCGGCAAAACAGCGCTGAGTACATCAAGGACATTCGCGTTACGCATGTCTACGTTGACTCTGGACGATTTTTTTAGGACCTCGTCGCTATACAGAAACTTATAGGCCGTTTGATCCGAGATTCTTTTAAAAGCATCCTCCAGCTTTGCATTTTTTAAGGAGAGCGTAACTTTCTGTGCCGTGCCTTCCGCGTAGGCACAAGTCATAAAAACCAACAATAAGAATGTTGTAATTTTCATAATCCGGTAGATTAAGACAATAGGCGGCTTCCACGCTTCCACACGCCTTTTGTCAAATGAGAAGTTATTCATACATTTGAATAGTTGAGTTAATGGTTAAGGGTTAGTATTCTTTAGTTTAACTTAATGATTCACAGGGGTGCTGCAACACTCCTGTTTTTTTTGATGCTTTGGTATAATTATGTCATGTTTTATTTTTTGGTGATTAATAATTTATTTTTATTCAATTTGAAATCTAGATCGCTTACAAAGGCCATCATTCGCAAAACTTCGGATAGACGTACATTTCTGCGAATCTCTCCAGAGTAAGTGGCATCCAAGGCGACATCAGTAGAGATAGACACCTCCAAATCGTACCACAGCTTCAATTGATGCGCAATGCTGAGGATATTATCTTCACTGAAATAGAATTCGTTATTTTTCCAAGCTAGATCTTTCTGCAAATTTGTCTGCTTGACCTTCAGTTCGCCATTTGACCATTGCACACTTTGACCTGGAAAAACCAGCACGGTTTTATCGTTGCTGGAAACTTCCACCCGCCCTTCTTCCAAACTTGTTTTACTAGTTTTTCCGTAAGTCGAAACATTAAAATGTGTCCCCAATACCTTTACCTGCGCATCTTCCGTTTCCACGTAAAAAGGCTTCTCAGCATTTTTAGCAACTTCAAAATATGCCTCGCCACGCAGAAATACGCGTCGTTCGGATCCCGAAAATGTTGTTGGAAAACATAACTCGCTTTTCGAATTCACCCATACCGCAGTTCCATCAGCTAGTGACAGCTTAAAAAAATTAGCTGCAGGAACAATTAAGGTGTGGTAGACCGATTGGTCACTTCCGATAGGACTATCCCCATCGATTGCACTCTTGGTAAATTTATGGTCTGAAACAATATCTAACGTATCTTCCACTTGAAGTTCACGTCCATTGGCCAAAATAATCTTAGCGCCAAGGTTGGCTGGCAGGACATCATGCATTTCTTCGCCGTCCACATTTTCAACAATGTGTTGGGTTTGCTCTTGCTGCGATTGCACAAAATACCAATAGCTTGCGAAAGCGAGGAAAACCGCCATCGATGCCGCAGCTGCAAAAATTTTAAATCGATATTTTCTAGGCTGACGCTTGCGCTGCACGCTATTCCACGCTTCTTCTTCTTTTATTTGATCTAACCAAAACAAATCAGAATCAGCTCCTTCTTGCATCAATTTATTGAAAAGCGCTTGGTTTTTAACACTTTTATTCAGCCAAACTTCCAAAAAGAGTGCTTCTTCCTCAGAAATAGAAATCATTTTGAATTTCTTAACCAGAATATCCGCTATATGAAAAGGATTAGTATCCATAATTTAAGCTAAGAAACTTAAACTTGAATTCGGGGTGACAAGAAATTTGTTTTTTTTTAAATATTACTTAGGAATAATGCAAAAACTATCAAAAAATAGTCTGAACTCAACTTAGAACGCAACACGCGAAGCCCTCTTTTCTTTTGCGTCTTAATCGTATTGATACTTATTTTAAGCTGTTCGGCAATTTCCTCGTTCGAAAAGCCTTCCAAATAACTCATCGTCATAATTTTCTGGCAGCCATCCGGTAAGGTCGATAAAGTAGCATGGATAGCGGTCATAAATTCCGCCCGAATGACTTGGTGCTCGTAATCTATATCATCGCTTTCCTGGTACCCGGTTCGCTGCCAAAATTTTTCTACAGTTTTGCTCTTGCGACTCAAGTTGTAGACTGCATATTTGATTGCAGTATATAAAAATGCTTTGATCGCTTTCTCATCGCTAGCTATACGATCGCGTTCTTGGAAATAACTGACAAATGCATCCTGCGCTAAGTCTTCGGCTAAATTTTCGTCTTGGACCATCTGCCAAGCAAAATAGCAGAGGGATCGATAATACTTGCTAAATAATAATTTATCAGGATCTAAAGCATTCATTTTCCACAGCTAATAATAATAAATGTCAGTTAGTAGAAGTGCCAATTTGAGATTATTGATACTTCACGGACCCAAGGTATTATTTTTTTTTCAATAAAACAGTTGAAAAAAATGAAATTTTCACTTTCATTTGATTTTTAACTAAAAAAACGCAACGACTCATCGTCGCTGCGCTCTCGTTTAACAGCTCTATATAGAGCTTGTCGTTAGCTCATTACTTTCAGTACTATTTACCTTCGCCTTTATCTATTCGTTCTTGGATAAGATTCCAATCGTAATAGTGGAACACTTTACCATTGCTCATCGCAACCAACATTCCTTTAGGAAACTTGCCCCCTAGGTTCAAGCTAGTTGCCTCGGCGCCATCACACTCGATCGCCGACACCGGAATATCAGCTAGTTTCGTATAGCTGTTGCCATTTCCGCTGTTTCCTTCGCGAGGATATACCACAAAGGAGTTATTCTGCTGGTTGGATAGTAGAATGTAACCGGTGGAATCTGAAGTTTTGTAGATGGCAATTCCTTCATGGTCAGACTTCACATCCTGCTGCGCGAAGAAGGCAAGCTCCGTATCATCTTTCTTTTCGGGATCTGCATAATACTTGCGGACCCCTACCGTTTCATCGGAGTAATATATGTAACCCAGCTCGTTGTCTACAGCAATGGCTTCAATTTCTTTTTTACCACTGTAGGTACCAAATTTACGCACGACTTCCCCTTTGGCGATACCGTCCGCATCAGCAGTAATTTTATATTGCCATAAATAGCTGCCCGAAGGCCCCGTTTTTCGGCCCACGATAGCGTATATGCTGGAGCCTAAGGAATCTTTCTTGGTGTAGATGGAAACACCCATACCATCCCGCTCGCCTTCTCCCATCTCGCCTTCGAAAATAGGAATACCGCCATTATCGATAGGCGTTAGATCTGGCAAGCTGTACACCCTGATCTTGTGGGCTTTGCGTTCTGTAGCAATAGCGACATCCACCTTTTTACCATTGACATCCAAGCCGTAGGCGATATCCACGTTGTTTGGACGCTCGAGTCCGGTTACTTTTTTCACGATCTTTCCAGCCAAATCGTAGAGGTAAAGGCCTCCACCGACTTCCTTGTCTGTTCCTAGGATCAAACTTTGGCTGGGATCCGTAGGGTGTATCCATATGGCCGGATCATCGGTATCAAATTCAGTTTGTTCAGTCACGACGGTTGGCACAACCGCATCTTTGGCAACGGGAGCCAAGCCGGACGAGCAGGAGGCCATTAGCCCTAGGGCAAGAAGCGCTGCGGACATCAATTTGTTATTTTTGTTCATGTTATGTGTGTTATGATATTCGTTCATACGATCTCCCAATTGCTAGGCGATTTTTTTTTATACTGCAAGTATTACCTACAAGTCGAATTTCACCCCTAGGTTAAAACGCGCTTGGTAGTATTCCATCTGCATGGTGCGCGAAGAAATACCTTGGTAGTAGCGCAAGGGTTGATTGGTCAAATTGTTGGCTTCGAGAAACACGCGGAATTTCGGTGTAATCTTATAGGCCGCATTTGCATCCAAAAATAACTGCTTGTCATAGTATCTATCTTCAAAGGCATCTCCTCCCAGCTCGTCAATATACGAAGAGGTATAATTTAAGGACACGCGAGAGGTAAACTTGCTGTTTTCCCAAGATAGCGATCCATTAAACATATGAGGTGCTGTCCCTGGCAATTTCACATCGGTACGTTCGTCACCATCCGAGTTCGTGATTCCACGTGCCGTAGAATTTGTATTGGTGTAGTTCACATATACCCCAAAACCCTTAAGGAAACGTCCAGGAAGAAAGTCCAACTGACGTTGGAAGGCTACCTCGAAACCATAAACATCTACATTATCACCATTTCTTTGCTGTACAAACTGAAAGTTCTCGCCAGCAGGAATAGGATTTTGTTGATTTGGAAAGTCGGCTGCAAAATTCGCTGCTGTGTATTGATTGTTACGGTAAGTGTAAATAAAGTCCTTTAAGTTCTTGTAGAAAACACCTCCCGAAAGAATACCCACCGAACGGAAATAATGTTCAGCCATCAAATCTGCATTGTAGGAATACGTCGCATTAAGGTCTGGATTACCTGCTTGAATTTCTGTATCTCCAGGCAAAGCGCTTACATAGGGTGCCAGTGCGTAATAATTTGGACGAGCTATCGCAGTGGTGAACGCAGCACGTAATACGGTCGACTCTGTAGCTTTGTACTTAAACGAGATATTGGGAAGTACATTGGTGTAATTATTCTTGTTGTTTACCTCCCCCAACAACTCTTCCTCATCGAGTACAAAGTTTCCGGTGTAGTTGATTCGTGTATGCTCCACACGTGCACCCAAAATCATGGATAGCTTATCCGTGAAATCTTGATCCCAACGCAGGTAACTCGCAAAAATTTGCTCTTTCGCCCGATAATTCACAGCTAAAAATTCAGCTGGATCGGCCTCTTCCGTATATAAGCTTCTATTCGTGAGGTCTAAATTTCCTAAGTAGTTTCTATCCACAAAGTAACCCGGCGCATATTGAACACCTGCTTGGTAGCCCTGACCACCGTAGTAAACATTGGGCACATCCCTTAAGGCACCAACTTCGGTAATAGGCTCGTATTCGTAGAAAATATTATCCCGCATCTTATTTTTCAAGCGCAAACGCAAACCAGTACGCAATCTGCCTTTTTGTCCATCGATAACTGAGAGGGGAAAACGAACATTAATCTTCGAACCAAATTCTTCTTCCTTGGTAAAATCATGATTTTCGGTAATCTTACGCAGGCTGAAGTTGCTCGGGTCCTCATTGGCGGTTACCAAAGGTTTTCTTGTATCGAAAAGATCCTGCCCCATAGCCACATCTTCCTGCTCAAAATCTATATAACGTTCGTTGGGTCTGTCTTCGCTAGCCGTAGCATAATTGGCCGACCAGTCCAAATCGAGCTTGGAGCCGAACAAGTGCTCACCGCCTACAGCGTAGTTCTGTACAGTCTGTCGTTCTAAGCGTGCATTTTTATTAGTAGAATTGTCGATACCACCTTTTGTCTCGCGACGTATGTTACCGGTGTATCCTGTGATGCCATTCGTGGCGTTGTAAACCGGTTCCAAATCGCGGTAGCGCACACGATATCTATTTTCCAAGTCATCACGCCAGTTGTACATCGCATTGGCATAGAACATGTGCTTTTCGTTTATTTTATAATCGAAGGCCAAGGCCGTGCTGCGTCGGATACGCTGCACATCGTATTTTCTGATGTCCATCTCTTGAAGGAAAACGTTCCCGTTGTCATCTTGATCCCAAACACCTTCTACGTTGTCAGACCCAAAACGGTTGTTATTGAACGATCCGCTGAACACAAGACCAATTTTATTGTTGGCAAAGCGGTTTCCATACACTAAACCTGCCGTATAATTTGCTTTGTCGCGTATTGGTCCGTAACCACCGGCAAGTGTTGCAGATATACGTTGTCCATTTGGCGATGCGCGGGTGATCAAATTTACCGAACCACCGATTGCATCGGCATCCATATCAGGTGTCAACGTTTTGTTCACCTCAATGGTGGATATCATATCTGCTGGGATAAGGTCCATCTGTACATTTCTGTTGTCTCCCTCAGCGGAAGGGATACGGTCTCCGTTCAAGGTTACCGAGTTCAGGTTGGGCGCCAAACCACGGATAATGATGTTACGCGCCTCACCTTGGTCATTTTGCATCGTGATACCCGGCACACGCTTCAAGGCATCCCCAATGTTCGCATCTGGGAAACGTCCCACCTGATCCGAGGATATGATATTGGAAATATTTTGGTTGTTCTTTTGTTGATTTAAAGCTCGCGCTTGCCCCTTCAACATATCGCCCATCACGACAACCTCTGAAAGTGTGTTGGCAGCAGCAACCAAAGCAAGGTCAATGTTGTTTGTTTGTCCGCGTTTGACGGTAATTTTTGTTTCTAGGGGCTGATATCCCAAATAGACAACCGACACGGTGTAGGCACCTTCTGGGAGATCAAGAAATTCGAAGCTTCCGTTTTGGCCAGAAACTGTATAGCGGTTTCCTTCCGCAATGCGGATAGTCGCTCCAGGGAGGGAAAATCGATCGGCTTCATCCGTTACCTTGCCCGTCAACACGGTGCTTTGCCCATAGCTTAACAGGGTAATAAAAGTTAGTAGTACTGTAGTAAAAAACTTCATGATTAGTAGTTTGAAATTGCGACAAACCTATGAAGTTAACATCAACCCACGGTAACTACTATGTTAACAAAACATTAATTATAGATACCTTAACCTTAATAGGATAAAGGAAGCAACAGCAGGTTAATAGATCGCCAACCTGCGCAGATAACATCGCAAAAACGCTACAAATATTTTAAAAAAATGCCACTTAAACAGTTGACAACACAGCATATAACACTAAAAATGGTATATTACGTGTAGCAACTGATGCTAGACATTATAATTCATTATATCCAACTTTATGAAAAGAAAACTACTCAGTATTTCCATCATCCTGTTAAGTGGAGCCTCGCTATGTGGTCAAGGGCTTAACAGGAAAAACTTCCACTGGAAGTGTCCATCGCCGCCGGCGTGGAGCATGCCAACTTCAGAAAGGTGAATGCCCGACTCCAGGCACATGATCTAAGCAAACAGGGAGCCTTCTTGATGAGTGCAGGCATTGGCCTCGCCTATCGCACCAAGCCGTTAATCATCGGTATGCAGCACACTATTTCCAGCGATTTTTCGGACAATGATTTTCGACAAAACTGTATACGTTTTTATCTATCAATACATGCCCTGACCTTCGGATCTATCATCACTGCTCCCGAAATAGGGATAGGCTACCAAGATACGCGCGTTCATGTTGTTCAACAGGATATGTCGGGAACCTTTGACGAGTTCCTCCAAACAAGAGCTGACCGCATACGGGTGGATCAGCAGGGCACAGTAGCTGATGTGGGGATAACTTTTAAAAGGCATATCCAAGAGCGGAACTTCTACCTACCTTTTTTTCGCATAGGCTATAAACATGGTCTATCCGCGGGCAACTGGCAGATTACTGACGCACAGACAACAGGAGCGCCTGCCGATCGTGTAAGCGGTTTCTACGCGCAGCTGATCGCGGGGTTTGGGAAGTAGTATTTAAGTGTAAATAATCTAAATAGACAACAGATATTAGTGAGCGAATTAGATCCGTTCAATTCACATTTATTTATTTTACAAAATAGTTAGGATATCGACACTACTTATACCTGAAATTTTCGCTACCTTTTCAAATAGCAAGCAAAGATCGTCGTGTTCTACTGATAAAGGTAAATGGTTGGTAGAGGGAAATAATCTTTAAACAACGATATAAATACTAGCAAAAAATTCAATTTGGAGAGTCTAAGCACAGCGAGCTAGTATTCTTGACGTCGTACCCGTCTTAAGTTTAGATTCTCAAAATCGATCGTAAAAGCTACATGCTCCTGAAGAACCAACCTAAAACGTTCGTCTTGCTTACGCATTTTATAAACTACCTCCTTGCAACCATCTTCATTA
>JAAIGF010214931.1_pt1 | contig 12740 bp, 12 predicted proteins | sample 6487441 | NCBI WGS metagenome assembly JAAIGF01 (sample SAMN13974129, study PRJNA590717) | phyllosphere metagenome | biome: pepper field; feature: multiple bacterial spot infested pepper fields; material: pepper leaves; isolation source: leaves from pepper fields | host: Capsicum annuum ...
CCCACCACCGATTCCATCAGGCAGCTCATGGCACCGCCGCCCGGCGCACCGTGCGCGAGCTTGAGGTACAGCGCCAGGGGAGTGTCGAGATCGGCGTAGCTCTCGGACACCAGCGGGATGCGGTTGTAGCCCTGGGCGGCAAGCGCCTGGAATTCTATTTCTGTCATGCATGCCTCGCAGTCGATTGACCTGCGCCGCGTTGGCCGGGCACGCACGCTACCTGGCCGGGTCGGGCGCAGGCGGGGGATTCAGAGAAACGGGAAACTCAGGCTGGCTGGCACGGCGACATCGGTCGGGCCAGCCGGGGGAATCACCACCACCCGGCAGACGAACGCCACCAGCGCCACCAAGGGCTGGATTGAGCGAGCGTACGTGCCAGAGCGATCATGACGGAGATGGTTCTACGATTCGGACAGAGGAAAGGTCGGAAACGGAGGGGGTTGCACCGATCGCGGCGATCAAGCCGCGGCGGGATCTTGCGGTGCCTGCCTGCGGCGGACCCAATCGGCAGCGCTGACGAGCGAATCGACTATAGCATCGACATCCAGCGCGCGCACGTCCATGCCTTCGTTGTAGCCATACGGCACCGCCAGCACAGCGCAGCCTGCCGCCCGGGCGGCGATGGCATCGTTGATGGAATCGCCGATGGCCACGGCCTCGGCCGGTGCCACGCCCAGCAGTTCGCAGGCGTGCAGCATGGGTTGCGGGTCGGGCTTCTTGCGGGCGCAGGTGTCGCCGCTGACGATGGCATCGAACAGGCCGGCGATTCCCGTATTGCGCAGCAGCGGCACGGTGAACTCCTGCGGCTTGTTGGTGACGACCGCCAGCTTCAGTCCCATGTTGCGCAGGGCCTTCAGGCCGTCGGCCACCCCGTCGAAGACCACGCTCTTCTCGCCATTGACCAGGTGGTAGTGGCGCTTGAACGCCGCCAGTGCCTCGTCGAAGTTGGCGGGCCGCTCGCTGGAGTGGATCGAGTTGGCCAGGGTGCGGATCACCAGGTTCTCGATGCCCTTGCCCACGTAGGTGGCAATGACATCCTCGCGCAGCACGCGCAGGCCCATTTCCACCCGCATGGCATTGGCCGCGTGGGCGAGGTCGGGAATGGTGTCGAGCAGGGTGCCGTCGAGGTCCAGCAGGGCAGCGCGGAAGGTCATGTCAGGGGCTCCGGGAAGGATCAGGCCTGGATGGATTCGCCACGGGTGATTTCGTCGCGCAGCGAGCGGATCACCGAGGCGTAGTCGGGCTTGCCGAAGATAGCCGAACCGGCGACGAAGGTGTCGGCGCCCGCCGCACGGATCTCGGCGATGTTGTCGGTCTTCACGCCGCCGTCGACTTCCAGCAGGATGGTCTTGCCGGTTTCGGCCTGCCAGCGGTCGATGCGGGCACGCGCGGCGCGCAGCTTCGGCAAGGTCGACGGCAGGAAGCTCTGGCCGCCGAAACCGGGGTTCACCGACATCAGCAGGATGACATCGATCTTGTCCATGACGTGATCGAGCCATTCCAGCGGGGTCGCCGGGTTGAAGACCAGGCCGGCCTGGCAGCCGTGCTCACGGATCAGCGCGAGCGAGCGATCGACGTGGCGGGAGGCTTCCGGGTGGAAGGTGATGATGTTGGCGCCGGCCTTGGCGAACATCGGGATGATGGCATCGACCGGTTCGACCATCAGGTGCACGTCGATGGGCACGTCCACGTGCGGGCGGATCGCCGAACAGACCATCGGGCCGATGGTCAGGTTGGGCACGTAATGGTTGTCCATCACGTCGAAGTGGATCCAGTCGGCACCGGCGCTCACGACGTTGCGGACCTCTTCGCCCAGTCGGGCGAAGTCGGCGGATAGAATGCTGGGGGCGATGCGAGTCGCTGCGGACGCGGACATGTTCGTTTTCCGTGTGTTGAATAGGCGTTTCGACCGGCGATGGGACCCCTGGGCACAGTTGCCCGCCCCCCGCGGCGCCGAATGAGAATTGTAGAGGCTGCGCAATCCGGCATGAAAACCCTTGAATTTTCGGTGACGGTCACGCCCCGTTACCTTCCCGATCACTCCGACCCTGACCAGCAGCAGTACGTTTTCGCCTACACGATTCGTATCACCAACACGGGCGAGGCGCCCGCGCAGTTGATCAGCCGGCATTGGACCATCACCGACGGCGAGCAGAAGGTGCAGGAGGTGCGTGGTCTGGGCGTCGTCGGCAAGCAGCCGCTGCTGCGCCCCGGCGAAACCTTCGAATACACCAGCGGCTGTCCGCTGGCCACGCCCGTCGGTTCGATGCGCGGTACGTATCATTGCGTCGGCGAGGACGGTACGCCGTTCGAAACGACCATCCCCGAGTTCGTGCTGTCGATGCCGCGCACGCTGCACTGAACCGTCGCTGCGGCACGACGCCGCACACCATCCCCGATTTTCCTGCTGGCCGCCTCCCCGCTGCGTGAGGTGCGCCCGCAGGCTCGATGTCTACAGGAGTTGTTCCAGCATGTCCGACCGCGCGCCCGCTGCCACGCCGCACCGGCACGAACCGCCCCGTTTTTCGCTGATCGCCGCTGCCGTGGCCACCGCCATGTGGCTGGCCGCATGTTCCAGCACGCCACCGGCAGACACGGATGCGCCCGACGCCGACGAGCCGACGGCGACCGCGCCGGCGCCAGTGCCCACGCCGGCCGCGCCCGGTACGCCGCCTCCGCCCTTCATTCCGGTGTCGCCGACGCCGCAGCAGCCCGGCGCAGGCGCCAGCCCGCCGCCGCCCAGCATGCCGCTGCCCAGCACCGCACGCTTCGTGCGCAACAGCTGGACCAGCCTGCCCGGCTGGCAGACCGACGAATTGTCGGAAGCCTGGCCTGCCCTGCTGCGCAACTGCGATGCCGTGGTCGCCCGCCAGTCGCGGGTGCCTGCCCTGGCCGCGCCGGCCTGGGTCGCCACCCGCGCGTGGGTGCCGGTCTGCGCCGCCGCACAGGAATTGAACCGGCGCGGCACGCCCAGCGATGCCCAGGTGCGCCAGTTCATCGAGTCGCGCATGGACCCGTGGGTGGTCGGCCATCCGCAGCGCAACGAGGCCGTCACCGGATTGGTGACGGGCTATTACGAGCCGCTGGTGCAGGCCTCCCGCGTGCGAGGCGGTCAGTTCCAGTGGCCGATGTACGCCACGCCCGACGATCTGCTGGTGATCGACCTCGGCAGCGTCTACCCCGAACTCACCGGCAAGCGCGTGCGCGGCAAGCTGGTCGGCAAGCGGGTCGTGCCCTACGACACCCGCGCCGAGATCGAATCCGGTGGCAAGCAATTGCCGGCACTGGTCTGGGTCAATGATCCGGTCGATGCGTTCTTCCTGCAGGTGCAGGGATCGGGCCGGGCCGAGCTGATCGACGGCCCCGATCGCGGTCGCACCATTCGCCTGGCCTATGCCGAACACAACGGCCAACCCTATGTGTCGATCGGCAAGTGGCTGGTCGACCAGGGCCAGCTGACGCTTGCCCAGGCCTCGATGCAGAACATCCGCGCCTGGGCCCGCAGCTACCCGCATCGCACCCGCGAGATGCTCAACGCCAACCCGGCGATGGTGTTTTTCCGCGAGGAAGCGGTCAACGGTGACGAAGGCCCGAAGGGTGCGTTCGGCGTGCCGCTGACGCCGCAGCGTTCGATCGCGGTGGACCCGGCCATCGTGCCGCTGGGCGCACCGGTGTTCCTGTCGACCACGCAGCCCAACAGCAACCAGCCCCTGAACCACCTGGTGTTTGCGCAGGACACCGGCACCGCGATTCGCGGTGCGGCCCGGGCCGACCTGTTCTGGGGTTACGGCGCGGCCGCCGGCGAGATCGCCGGTCGTGCCAAGCAGCCCGGCAAGATGTGGGTGCTGTGGCCCAAGAATGCGGGCGCGCCGCAATCGGCACGCTGAGAACGAGCGCCTGTTTTGTCGCCGGGCTGCCCGAGGCAGAAAGCGTCTGCTGGTCGGGCGGCAAGCCGAAGGCGCAGCGTGGCGGCATTTCCCATCCCTGCCTTCCCTGACCGGGGGAGGCCAGGGACAACCCTGGGAACACAGGCACACAGACGTCACGAACACGTCACAGGCAAGCCATAGATTAAGCGGCTCGATCCTAGACAGGGATGCCTGCCGTGACCCGTTTTGCCAAGACCCTGACCGCCCTGGCCAGCAGTGCCTGCGCCATGATGCTGACCCTGCCGGCCCACGCGCTGGATGCGCGCTACACCGACGCCAACGGCGATCTGGTGGCCGACACCCCCACGGATGCCAAGCAGCAACTCGACCCGGCCACCCTGGTGTTCGCCTACACCCCGGTCGAAGACCCTGCCGTGTATGCCCAGGTCTGGGACGGCTTCCTGCAGCACCTGGCCAAGGTCACCGGCAAGAAGGTGCAGTTCTTCCCCGTGCAATCGAATGCCGCGCAGCTCGAAGCCATGCGCGCCGGCCGCCTGCACGTGGCGGGTTTCAACACCGGTTCCAACCCGCTGGCCGTGAACTGCTCGGGCTTCGTGCCGTTCGCAATGATGGCGTCGAAGGACAACCGCTTCGGCTACGAGATGGAAATCATCACGCAGCCCGGCAGCGGCATCGACAAGGTCGAAGACATCCGCGGCAAGCAGCTGGCCTTCACCTCCGAAACCTCGAACTCGGGCTTCAAGGCGCCGTCCGCCCTGCTGGCCGACCAGTTCAAGATGCAGGCCGGCAAGGACTACACGCCGGTGTTCTCGGGCAAGCACGACAACTCCATCCTCGGCGTGGCCAACAAGGACTACCCGGCCGCCGCCATCGCCAACTCGGTGATGCAGCGCATGCAGGCCCGTGGCGTGGTCAAGCCCGAGCAGATCAAGAGCATCTACAAGTCGCAGAGCTTCCCGACCACCGGCTACGGCCACGTCTACAACCTGAAGCCTGAGCTGGCCGAGAAGGTCAAGGAAGCGTTCTTCTCGTTCGACTGGAACGGCTCGGCCCTGGCTGCGGAATTCAACAAGAGCGAGCCGCCGCAAGAGAAGTTCATGCCCATCACCTACAAGGAACACTGGCAGGTGGTGCGTGACATCGACCGCGCCGTGGGCGTGAGCTACGCGTGCAAGTAAAGCCCGACGCGCCCGTGCTGCTCGAACTGCGCGGGGTGCAGAAGCGCTACGGCACGGGCGACTTCGCGCTCAAGGGCATCGATCTGGCATTGCCTGCCGGGCAGGTGCTGGGCTTGATCGGGCCGTCGGGCGCGGGCAAGTCCAGCCTGATCCGCTGCGTCAATCGGCTGGTGGAACCCAGTGCGGGCGAGATCCGGCTCGACGGCCGTGACCTGGCGCGCCTGGGTGCAGGCGGACTGCGGTCCGCCCGCCGCGAGATCGGCATGATCTTCCAGGAATATGCCCTGGTCGAACGCCTGACCGTGATGGAGAACCTGCTGTCGGGCCGGCTGGGCTACACCGGCTTCTGGGCAAGCTGGCGCCGCCGCTTCGACCCACGCGACATCGAGCAGGCCTATGCCCTGCTGGACCGCGTCGGGCTGGGCAGCATGGCGAACAAGCGTGCCGATGCCCTGTCGGGCGGACAGCGCCAGCGCGTGGGCATCGCGCGGGCCCTGATGCAGAGTCCCCGCTTGCTGCTGGTCGACGAACCCACGGCCAGCCTCGACCCCAAGACCTCGCGCCAGGTGATGCGGTTGATTCTGGAGCTGTGCCAGGAACGTGAGCTGGCGGCCATCGTCAACATCCACGACGTGGTGCTGGCGACGGAATTCCTGCCGCGCATCGTCGGGCTGCGGGCGGGCAGCATCGTGTACGACGGCCCGGCCAGCGGCCTGGATCAGGCGACGCTGTCGACCATCTACGGCGACGAGGACTGGAGCACGATCACGCGGCAGATGCGCAACGAGGACGGTGAGGAAAACGACGCGTCCGGGTCGACTGCCGCGCCGCTGGCACGCAATGCGCAAGCGAGCATCGCTAACATGCCGCAACTGCTGCGCCAGCCGTCATGAGCGCGTCCCTGGATTCGTTCGGCCGCGCGGGACGGCGCACCTGGCGGCGTCCGCCATTCATCCGGCATGCCGGCCTGCGCTGGACGCTGATCCTGGGCAGCGTGGCATATCTGGTGATCGCACTGGGGTCGCTGGACATCAACTGGGCGCGCCTGAGCGAAGGCATGGAACGGGGCTGGCGCTTCGTGTCGGCCTTCGCCCACCCGGACTTTTCCACCCGCAGCGGCGACATCGTCACCGGCTTCCAGGAAAGCCTGACGATGACGCTGACGTCGACCGTGCTGGGTGTGGCCCTGTCGATCCCGCTGGCCATCGGCGCGGCGCGCAATCTGGCGTCGACGCCGATCTACCTGGCCTGCCGCGCCGTGATCGCCGTGTCGCGCACGCTCAATGAAATCATCGTCGCCATCTTCCTGGTGGTGATGTTCGGCTTCGGTCCCTTTGCCGGCTTCCTGACGCTGACCTTCGCCACCGTCGGCTTCATGGCCAAGCTGCTGGCCGAGGACATCGAAGAGATCAAGCCCAGCCAGCTCGAAGCCTTGCGCGCCACGGGCGCCAGGCCGCTGCAGGTACTGGACTTCGCCGTGCTGTCGCAGGTCATGCCGCGACTGATCGGGCTGTCGCTGTACCGCCTGGACATCAATTTCCGGGAATCGGCCGTGATCGGCATCGTGGGCGCGGGCGGCATCGGCGCCACCCTGAACACGGCCATAGACCGTTATGAATTCGACACGGCGGCTGCGGTCATCCTGGTCATCATCGCCATCGTGCTGTTCTGCGAGTACACCTCGGGCTGGATCCGCAAGGCGGTGCAATGACCCCATCGAACACCCTGACGCCCACGGCACGCGGCTGGCGCAAGTACAGCCTGTCGCGCGAACTGGTGAACTTCGGTGGCTGGCTGCTGTTGCTGTGCCTGTTGGTACTGTGCTTCCAGGTCATGACCCAGGACACCATCTGGGCCTTCGTCACCGATGCGCCACGCCAGGTCGCCGACGTGGGCGGCCGCATGATCCCGCCGGACTGGCAGTTCATCGACGAACTGTGGCAACCGCTGTGGGACACGCTGAACATGGCCACGCTCGGCACGCTGCTGGGGGTGGCGATGGCGGTGCCGGTGGCCTTCCTGGCCGCCCGCAACACCACGCCTAGCGTGCGGGTGCTGCGTCCGCTGGCCCTGCTGGTGATCGTGTCGTCGCGGTCGATCAACTCGCTGATCTGGGCGCTGCTGCTGGTGGCGATCCTGGGCCCGGGCGTGCTGGCGGGCATCTTCGCCATCGCGCTGCGTTCGATCGGCTTCGTCGGCAAGCTGCTCTACGAAGCGATCGAAGAAATCGATGCGCGTCAGGTCGAGGCCATCACGGCCACGGGCGCCAGCCCTGCCCAGGTGATGGCCTGGGGCGTGGTCCCGCAGGTCGCGCCGACGCTGGCCGGCGTCAGCGTGTTCCGCTGGGACATCAACATCCGGGAATCGACGGTACTGGGCCTGATGGGCGCGGGCGGCATCGGCGTCAAGCTGGAAGCGGCGCTGGGCACGCTGGCCTGGCCCAAGGTGACGACGCTGCTGATCGCGATCTTCGCGACGGTGATCGTCAGCGAATGGGTGGCAGCGAAAGTACGACGCCACTTGATTTGAACGGGGTCACGGCAGCAATCGTTCTTACGAGGACAGCGCCGCCCTGACACCGACCCGCAGTGCGATAGCGCCTGCGGGCAGGATGGCCGGCCGCCTGCAAGGCACCGGCCCCATCGCGATCAGCTCTTGCCCAGGGAATCCAGCTTGGCTTTGAACTGCGCCGGCGGCATGGCGCCGCTGATCCGGGTGTTGTCCGAGAAGATGATGGTGGGCGTGCCGGTGACCTGCAGGCGCTGGCCCAGTTCCACCGTGCGGTCGATGACCCCGGTGTCGCAGCCCGCCGTGCGCGCCGGCGACTTGTTGCGCAGCATCCAGTCGTCCCAGACCTTGCCCTGGTCCGACGCGCAGATGACGTTCTTCGATTTGATGACCGAGTCGTCACCCAGGATCGGGTAGACGAAGGTGTAGATCGTCACGTTCTCGACGCCTTCCATCGACTTGCGCAGTTGCTTGCAATAGCCGCAGTTGGGATCTTCGAAGATCGCCACCTTGCGTGCGCCCGAGCCGCGGACCTGCTTGATCGCCAGGTCCAGCGGCAACTCGTCGAAACGAACGGCCATCAGCTCTTCCATGCGCTCGCGCGTCAGATTGCGGCGATTCTTGGCGTCGATCAGGTTGCCCTGCATGACGTAGCTGACGTCACGATCGGTGTAGATGAGCTGCGAGCCCAGCCGCAGTTCGTACATGCCGAAGGGCGTGCGGCGCACTTCGTCGATCTCGGCGCCATCGAAACGCTCACCGAAAAGCTTGCGCACGCTTTCTTCGTCGGCGCTCGCGCTCTTGGTGGCGGCAGGCTTGGCCGCCTGGGCGTGCACCACGACCGGCGCGGTCAGGGCACATGCCAGCAGTGCGCCGGCCAGGCGGCGTCCCCAGGCGGAACCGGATACGGAAAACAGAGCGGAAGACATAGTCACGAACGAGAATCCTCAAGCAGAAAGAATGGCCGCCTCAGAACCGGGAGGCGGCGGCGATCAGCGCGCGTTTGACGGGTGGCAGTTGCTCGACCAGCGCCATGCCGGTGTTGCGCACCCAGCCCAGCAGCGGGTCTTGCGGCGTGAACAGCCGGTACAGGCCGTCGGTAGCCAGACGCATGGCGTTCAGCGCGGGGGCGCGTTGACGCGCGTAACGGCGCAGCACGCGCAGGTCGCCCAGGCCACGGAAGTGTTCGCGCCCGGCCAAGGCGTCGGCCAGACCGGCAGCATCGCCCAACCCCAGGTTCAGGCCCTGCCCCGCCAGCGGATGGACCAGGTGGGCGGCGTCACCGACCAGGGCGGTGCCCGCCATGACCATCGGTTCGGCACGCTGGACCTGCAACGGGAAACCGTGCAATGGCGCACGCACCCGCAGGCGTCCCGCCCAATCCCCCGCCACGCGTTGCAAGCGCGCTTCGAGCTGCGCGGCCTGCTCGGTGGCAGGCAGGGCCAGCAAGGCATCGGCCTGTGCACTGCGCATCGACCACACCATCGACATCTGCGCGCCATCGGGGCTGTCGGGCATGGGCAGCAGGGCCAGCACGCCGTCGGGCGTGAACCATTGCTGGGCCACGCCCTGATGCGGACGCTCCACGTCCAGGTGCACCACCAGGCCGGTGGCGTCGTAGGCCGAGCCATGCCAGCCGATGCCGGCGGCCTGCCGCAGCGGCGAGCCGGCACCATCGGCACCGATCAGCAGATCGGCAGACAGCGTGCGGCCGGTATCGGTACTCACCGTCCACGGCGTGTCGTCGGCGCTGCGCGACAGCGAGGCGAAGCGCTCGGTCGTCCAGCGCACGCCCAGCACGGCGACGGCCTGCCGCAGCGCGCGCTCGAGTTCGCGGCCTTCGATCACCCAGGCCAGCGCCGGCAGGTTGCCCTGCCAGGCGGTCAGGCGCACTTCCCCCGCACGGGGCGACCCGGCGTCGACATCGCCCAGCGTGGCGGTCGCGGGCGCGTTGCCGGTCACGTGCATGGCATCGAGCCGGGCCATGCGGTCGGGCGGCAACATGTCCCACACGCCCAGCTCGGCCAAAAAGGCCTGGCTGGCGGGCGACACGGCATAGACGCGCGGATCGAACACCTCGGCCGAGGCGGGCGGCAATGCCGGCTTCGGGCCGAGCAGGCTGACCGGCACATTGCGCCGCGCCAGGGCCAGGGCGGTGGCCAGCCCGGCCGTGCCGGAGCCGACGACCAGCACGCCGGGAGAAGAAGCAGTCGATCGCATGTTCATCGGGAAACGGGTTCGGTGCTGACAGGGGGAGTCTTGGGCGCGCGTGCCGCGGCACGCGTCGGCGTCACCAGGCCTTCGGCCAGCGCCAGCTCGTAGAAGGCCTGCAGGATGTCCTGCGAGGTGGAAACGCGGCGTCCAGCCTGGCACGGGAAGCGCAACACCACATCGACCCGCTTGGGGTCGATCGGTTCCAGCAGTACCACGGGCCGCGAGTCCGGCAAGGCGATCAGCCGGGCCGACTCCAGGCGGCGGAAGTGTTCGGCGGCGGCTTCGATCCACTCTTCGCAGACCGACTCGCCCGCCTGCAGCAGCAGTTGGCGCACCAGGCCGATGTCTTCGCCCGGATCGACCGGGATGCGGACCAGTTCATGCACGTAGCGTCCCGTATGCGACAGCTTCCGTACCGGATTGGTCAGCAACATCATGTTGGGGAATTCGTAGGTGCGGCCGGTGACGTAGCCCGATGGTCCCTCTTCCAGCAGGCGCGTGGTGAGGAAATCGATTTCCAGGACCTCGCCCTTCATGTGGGCCATTTCGATCACGTCGCCGATGATGTACGGCCGGGCGATGGCGCGCATCAGCGAGCCCAGGCCGTTCATGAAAAATTCCTTGCAGACGATGGCCACGGCGGCGGCCAGCGCGGCCACCGACAGGGCAAAGGTACGCAGTTCGCCGGCCCAGATGAAGATCAGCAGCATCGCCGTGATGCCGGCGACGGCGTTGCGGGCAGCAAGATAGGCCACGCGGCGTGCGCCGGGCGTGGCGATGTCGCCGCGGCTGCGGTAGTAGCGCGCGATGATCCGCGAGATCACGATCGCGATGATCACCACGAACACGGTCAGCAGCAGGTGGCCCAGGAAGCTGAGCTGCGTGATGCCGTTGCGCACGTTCTGCCAGAGTGCGTTGAGCGAGAAGCCGTCGAATAACGTATCGAACATGCGAAGGGGGGACGGTTGAAATCCCCCCGATCATAGATGATGCGTCGTCGTGCCTGATGGCGGTCCTGAGACAAAAGGCGACAGGCCCGGTCGATGCCGGGCCTGTCGGTCATGCCGGGAGCTTGTGACGATCAGGCGGCGTAGACGGGCTCGCCCAGGTTCAGCATCAGGCGGTTGGCCCAGGCGAAGATCGCCACGGCGTGGATCAGGTCCAGCAGTTCCAGGTCCGACAGGCCGACGCTGCGCAGGGCGCGCAGGTCCTTGGGACCGAAGCTGCCCGGATCGCGCGTCAGGGCGATCGAGGCGTCGACGATGCCGCGTTCGCGCGCGTTGGTGCCCGCGCCTTCCGGCTCGGTGAAGACCTGCACGATGCTGTCGTTACGCTTGGTGAGCTGTTCGAAGCGCTGCGCATGGACCGAGGCACAGTACACGCAGCCATTGACCCGCGACACGACCGTGCTGGCCAGTTCGCGCTCGGCGCGCGACAGGCCGCCCGGCGCGTACATGATGGCGTTGAAGGCGGCCGAACGCTGGTCGAGGATGTGGGCCTGGTGCACCAGCAGCAGGTAGTAGTCGGAGGTGCGCGCCTTGGGGTGGCTGGCGTCGAGCACGGCCAGTTGCTCGGGCGTGGCGCTTTCGGGATCGACCACGTCGAGCCAGGCCTTCCAGCCCAGGGTTTCGCTGGTGAAACCCTTGATGCGGATCGGCTCGCCCGGCGCGGGCAAGGTCGACGGGTGCACGAAGTGGGCGGGTGCGGGCGGCACCACGTCGTCGGCAACGCCGTCGCCCAGACCAGCCATGGCACGCAGACCGGCCACCAGGCGCACCTGGTACGACACGAACGCAATCAGCTGCGCCAAGGCGATGGTTTCCGGCGTGCTCAGCCCGGCGGCCGGCACGGCCTGCAGCGCGGCCTTGTCGCCCTCGACGGGACGCTCGGTCAGCGTGCGCGCGAAGGTCAGCATGGCCTGCAGGCGGGCGTCCTGCACTTCCGCACGCGGATGGGCCAGCACGGCCTGTTGTGCGTGCGACAGCGGCTGGGATTCGACCAGGGCGCGATATTGCGCGGCCACCGGCGTGACGCCATTGATGCGGGCGATGTCGTAGGCCACCAGGTAGCGGTCGGCCAGCGACAGACCGGGCAAGGCGGGGTCGAACAGGGCGTCGTAGCTGCCCTGGGTCGCCACCACGACCTTGTCGCGCTGTGCGCGCGTCTGCTGGGTCGGCTTGCCGACGATGGCGGCAGCGGCGTCGATCGGATCGGCGGAAGAAACGGTGAGATCAGACATGGGAAAAGACTTTGCGTGAATCAGGAGGAGGCTCGCGCATCGTGCGCGGCGACAGCGTTGCGCAGAAACGCGGTGACGGCCATCCACGATACCTCGTCGGCCTGGGCATTGACGGGTGGCGTGCCGCCGCTGGTGCTCAGGCGGCCCGATACCGGGTGGGCATAGACGAGTTGCGTGGTCGGCACGAACGGGAAGAGGATCGCATGCCCGGCGCCTTCCACATCCACCTGCTGTACCGGATAAGGGTGATCGTGTGCCGCCAGGCGGTCCACCACCATGCGGCCGTACAGGCTGGACGGCCATGAGCCGTCGTCGGAGCCGGACAGCACGATGACCGGACCGCGGATGTTCTCGACCCGGATGCGGGCGCGTTCGACGGCGTCCGGATCATCCAAGGCAGTCAGCACCGCGTTGGTATGACGGCGCGGTGCATCGGTGCCGTCGCCCTCGTCCCAGGGCGCCCAGGTCGCGGTGCGATTGTTCTGCCAGACATAAGGAATCGGCTCGCCGCCGTACAGCCAGGCGGCGCCGTCACGGCCTACGGCTGGGTCAGCAGCGTTCTGGCCGCCGTGCACCACGGCGCCCGGCACGTAGCCCACCACGGCCGACACGGATTCCGGGAACAGCGAGCCCAGCAGCAGAACCAGTTCGCCGCCACGCGACTGGCCGCTGAGCGCGACGAAGCCGTTGCGTGGCTTGACCACGCGCTGC
>JAAIGF010118290.1_pt1 | contig 12734 bp, 10 predicted proteins | sample 6487441 | NCBI WGS metagenome assembly JAAIGF01 (sample SAMN13974129, study PRJNA590717) | phyllosphere metagenome | biome: pepper field; feature: multiple bacterial spot infested pepper fields; material: pepper leaves; isolation source: leaves from pepper fields | host: Capsicum annuum ...
CCGGCACGTCGCAGCGCACCTTCTTCCGCTACTTCGCGACGAAAGAGGCTGCCGTGTTCGCGAGCGCCGACGACTCGGCGCGCGTTGTCGGCGACGCGATCGATGCCGTACGTGCGGGAGCCTCCGTGGTCGAAGGCATCGAGCGCAGCTGGCTGAAGCTCCTCGACCGCTTCGACGCGCATCCCGACGAGCACATCCGCGCTCTGCGCATCCGCCGCCTCGTCGGTTCGGAGCCGTCGCTCCTGGCCGTCGCGTTGCGCAATGAGGCTGAAGAGGTCGAGCAGCTCACCGACGCCGCCGTCGATGCGGCGGGGGCCGACGCCGATGTGCTCGCCGCTCGCGCGGCCGTCTCGACCATGGCGCTCGTCCTCCGGCTCACGATCGACGAGTGGGTACGTCGCGCCGAGCTGAACGAGCGCGCGAGCGTCCGCCAGATCTACCTCGAGATGCGCCGCGGCGTCGCGACGGTGGCCCGCGACCTCGAGGCTCATCCCCCGCATCTCGGCTGACCGACCCCGGCCTCTTGACCGAGGTCCCACTTCGGCCGGCAATACCGTCGGGAAACCCGGCTCACGTGGGACCTCGCGGTGGACCGATCCCCGCCTGCTAGCCTGGATCGGTGGGTTACTTAATTGCAGCGCCCGTGATGGCGCGCACCTTCACGTTCCGCGACCGCCGCGCCTGACGGCGCGTACGGCATCGCTGGTCTGACCGCGCCGTCCTTCGAGATGTCTTCTGCACCTCGGACGGGCCTCTTGCTTGCCTCCCCGCACCCGGGGTGCTCCCCTCGAACATCGGAGCACACCCATGCCTCGTTCCCGCCATGGCGGACGCCACGAACTCGGCCAGAACTTCCTGACCCATCGCCCCACCCTCGACACCATCTCCTCACTCGTCACCGCCACCGACGGCCCGATCCTGGAGCTCGGCGCCGGTGACGGTGCACTCACCCGCGTTCTCGTTTCGTCCGGCCGCGCACTGACGGCCATCGAGATCGACGAGCATCGCGCGCGCCGACTGTCGCGCGCCCTTCCGGAGGTCACCGTCATCGCCGACGATGCGTTACGGCGACGGCTGGATGCTCCGGTCGTCGTCGGCAACATCCCGTTCCACCTGACGACACCGATCCTGCGCCACCTTCTCACCGATCCCGGCTGGCAGCATGCGGTGCTCGTGACGCAATGGGAGGTTGCACGGAAGAGAGCGGGGGTGGGCGGCCGAACCATGATGACGGCGCAGACCGCTCCCTGGTTCGACTTCGCCCTCCACGGGCGCGTGCCGAACTGGGGCTTCGACCCCCGCCCGTCGGTGGATGGCGGCATCCTCGCCATCACGAGACGAGCATCGCCGCTGCTTCCCGAAGCCGAACGTCGCAGCTACGAGTCGTTCGTACGCACGATGTTCACGGGGCGCGGGCACGGCATTGCGGGCATCCTCCGGGTGTCGGTCGGCGCGAGCGCCGCGACCGCCCGCGGAGCCTGCCGCCGTGCCGAGGTCGCCCCCGACGCCCTGCCGCGCGACCTCACGCCACGGCAGTGGACCGAGCTGTGGCGCGCGCTGCGGGAGTGCCGGCGAACCCGTCAGGAGCGCACGCGCTGAGGCGATCCCGCGCCGCGGGTGCGTCGCCGCGGCGCGCGTGCACCGCGGCGCAGGGTCGCCGGCCGAGCTGCTTCCGCGACGGCCGCAGCAGCCGCGTCGGGCGAGGCGTGGGTGCCGAGGTCGGCGCCGTGGCCGCTCTCGGCGTCGAAGGTCGCCGGCATCGAACCGGTGGTCACGAATCCGGCGTACTGGCCGTCGAGAGTCGCGACGAAGAAGTCGGCATCCGCCTGTCGCCAGACGAGCGAAGGCGCGGAAGAAGAAAGAGTTGAAAGCACGATGTCCTGAGAACGAGCGCGCACAGCACGGTGCGCGGAGGAAAGATGAGGGCTGGATGAACCAGTGATCGCGTCGGACGATCTGCTCGACGGTGAGCCAGGCGAACGACACACGAGCCCCGAAGGGCCGTTTCAACGCTAGCACGCTCCCGCCGGGCGGGGGCCGGACGCGGTCAGCCTCGCCAGCGGCCGATCACGTCGCGGAGTCGGACGATCGCGGCGGTGACGAAGTCGGGGTGTGCGCGGTACCAGTCCGCGTGGGCCTCGGCGACCAGTTTCGGATCGACCTCGACACCGTCGACGATCCACGAACCCTGCGGCGGATCGGAGAGCTCCCAGGCGTCGGCCACCCACTCCTCGAGCGGGGCCCGAACCGCGTTCAGCAACGGCCGCCCCGGATCGGTGGGAACACCCGGCAGGCCGAGGGCCGCCAGCACACGCTCGGCGAGAGGCAGCCACACGACGTTGCCCGGGTGATTGACGGTGCGCATCAGTTCGGCAGACGCGGGCCGCAGCAGATCCGACACGGCGACGTCGATCGACTCCTCGCGACGACGCAGCTCGGCCAGCGAATCGCTCGCTACCTGCCGCACCGCCCGGCGGTCCAGCCGCGGAATTGTCGGAAGCCCGGCCGCCGCGGCGAGAGTGCGGATGTCGTGGTAGGCCACGATCGGCGGCACCTCTTCGATCCCGTCGACGTGCAGCGCCGCCTGGAACGGATGCAGCCCCGCGTAGCGGACGACCGGGAAGGTCACCAGAGGCGCGGACGGAGCGAGGGATGCCGCCAGCTGACGCGTGCCCAGGCGCAGGCCGTGGTAGTCGTCGCGCACGGGCTGAGCGACGAGGAAGGAGGCCCGGGGCAGCAGTTCATGCAGGCGCTCGACGTCGGCGGCATCCATCTCGTGGACCGGAGGCACCCGGACCGTCGGGCGGTCGGGGGCGTCGAGGACGATGCGCATCGACTCGGCCTGGCAGTTGCCGACGACGAGCCCGAAGCCCTCGGGCGGTTCGACTTGCCGGAAGGGGGCGGGGGCATGAGGCATCCCTCCACTGTGACCCGCGGCCTCGACCGACGCCGGTGTTTGCCGTCAGGCCCCCGGATGCGCTAACGCCGACCTGGCCCGGTGACGACGCACCCCGTCGCGATTCGCGCAGCGCACCGAGCAGTAGCGCTGCCGCCCGTTACGGGTCACGTCGACCACGACGTTGCGGCAGGGGTCGCCCGGAAACCGTCCGGCGGCGCACCGCGACAGACGGCCCATCCCCCGCGTCGTCACATGGAGCGCGGTCCCGACGGCGATGACCGCGCGGAGCACCTGCGGCAGGCGCTGATCGTCGTCGCGGTAGTGCAGGTGCCATTCGCCGTCGTGGTCGGTCAGCCGGGGATACGCCGTCGCCGCCGCCATCAGCCGGTTCAGCAGCCTCGCGCGTTCCGCCGCCGTCTCAGCATCGACCACTTCGAGCCACGAATCGATCACCGCCCGGGTCGCCTCGAGGTCGGACGGCGCCCCGGGCGCGTACACAGCGGTCATGCCGTATTCGTACGTGCGCGCCACGACGCCCTCGCGGTCGCTCGGCCAGTCGTTCGCGAGCGATGCGGCGAGAAGAACCGCGTACTCACCGTAAGGGTTGAGCTGCATAACGGCATTACATCACGATCGAATCATGTCGCCGTCCTCCCCTGCATCCCCCACCGCTCCGCTGCCGTCCCGTACTCATGAGCACGGCTGGACGACCGAGTCGGCGCATCGCACATCGGACGGCCTCGTCCGTTACGTGCGGTGCGACGGATGCGGCGCCCGACGTGTGGACCTGCAGGCGACGGCATCGCGCCCGCCGGTCGCGGAAAGCGCCGAAATCGGTTAGCCGATTTCACCCGGATGAGTGAGACGCCACCATTCCGACGGCGGTTCGATGTCACCGTCGAGCACGACCGGCACCGTGACCGACTCGGGACCGGCCGTCCACGTGATCTCACCGATCACCTCGCCGTCGGTCCAGTCGCGCGGCTCGCGCACGTCGCCGGTGACCGCTATGGGCGTGTCGGACCAGGTGCGCAGAGACGCTCCCTTCGCCAGCACCACCCGCACCGAGCTGCCCCACGCCGTCGTGTAGATCCCGAGCTGCTGCCCGTGCTGCGCGACCGCAGTGACGTGGAACCCGTCGGCGAGACGCTGCAGAACACCGAGAACACTGGCGGCGACGCCGCGCTGGGATGAGCCGCCGAGCGCGACACCGACGACGCTCAACGGCTCGGGAAGCCCGACATCGACGGTCGCCGTGTAGAGCAGGTTCGCACCGCTGTCGTCGAGCGTGCCCGTCTTGAGCCCCGTGATCCCGCTCTGACCGAGGAGGCTGTTGGTGTTCGCCATGGCCCCCGGCCCCGGCAGATTCAGAGACGGCGTCGCGGCGATCGCTGCCACCGTCGGATGTGCCGCGGCGATGCGACCGAGTGCGATCAGGTCGCTCGGCGTGCTGGTGTTCCGGGGATCCAGCCCCGTCGGCTCGACGACGCTCGTCCGCTCCAGGCCGTTCGCCGTGAGCCACCGGTCGGCGGCGGCGCGGAAGCTCGACACCGAACCGAAGGCCCAGACGGCGATCGCCTCGGCGTAGTTGCTCGCAGACGGGATGAGCATCGTCGCCAGGGCGTCGCGCAGCGACAGCGAACTGCCGATCGGCATGGGAGCGATCGTCGCATCGCGGACGAAGTACGCGTCGTAGAGGGCGTGGTCGTCACCGTCGAAGGTGAGCGTGGGCCCCCGGTCGCCATCGGCGATCGGGTAGGCGTCGAGGACCACCAGTGCCGTGATGACCTTGGTGATGCTGGCGATCGGTCGAGGGTCATCACCGCCCTCGACCATCCAGACGCCGGCCGCCGCCGAGCCGAGGTACGCCTCGGCGCCCGCAACGGACAGCGCCGCGGACCCGTCGGCCGTGAAGCCGATGTCGACGGGGGTCGGCGGCACGGGTGCGGGCGGGATCGAGACCTCCCCCGCGGCCGGCCTCAGCGGAGCCGTCAGCGCCCATGCGGCGTATCCCCCGGGCGCGCCGAGAACGATCGCCGTCGTGATGCCCGCGGCGATCCGTCCGTTCCGGCGACGGCGGCGGCGCCCGGTCGCCACCTCTTCCGCAGTCATCGAGAGCTCGGGAGCGGAGGTCGAGAAGAAGGCCCCGAAATCGTCGAGGTCGTCGCTCACCGAGTCGCGTCGCGTCATCGCGGTCCCTTCGTCATGGCGCCCATCTTCACGCAAAACGTCATCCTCATGGATGATTCGCGACTCTCAGCGAGCCCATAGTGTTGAGGCGTTCTTGAAACAAGGGGGTTGCACGTGCACCGCAAAACACTTCGTTGGGCCGCACCGGCGGCGGTCGGCCTGGTCTTCGTCTTGGCGGGCTGCACGGCCGCGGACGGCTCCGTCGACAGCGCCGAGGATTCGCCGCTCACCGAGTACTTCTCGGCGTTCTACGGCGGCGAGATGAGCGAGGAAGAGCAGCAGGCGCAGTTCGAGACGCAGAACAAGCAGCGCGAGGAGCTCGTCGCGCAGTGCATGCAGGACGAGGGCTTCGAGTACATCCCCGCCCCCTCCACGATGACGTTCAGCTCGGGCACCGAGTGGAAGCCCGAGGACCGCGAGTTCGTGGCGCAATGGGGCTACGGTGCCGTCGAGTATCCGGACGCGGACGAGCAGCCCGAGCCCGAGCAGATGACGCCCGACCCCAACGCGGATTACGTGATGGCGCTCTCCGAGTCGGAGCAGGCCGCCTACTACGAGGCGCTGTACGGCCCGGGCCCGACCGAGGAGGAGATGTCCGAGGACGGGTCCTACGAATACAACTGGGAGACGTCCGGCTGCAACGGCTGGGCCGATCACGAGATCAACGGCGACGACCCTCTGCAGTCCGACGAGTTCGCCGACCTGATGGACGCCGTCACGAAGTTCTACGAGTCCTCGGCCACGCTTCCGGCCATGGTGGACCTCGACCGCGAATGGGCCGCGTGCATGGATGCCGCCGGGTACCCGGGATTCGCCTCGCAAGCGGATGCGCAGAACTCCATCTACGAAGAGCTGAACGGCGTCTACGAGAACTCGACCGAGACCGGCCCGGATCAGGCGACCATGGACGAGATCCACGAGCGTGAGGTCGAACTGGCTCTCGCCGACCTCGACTGCCGCAAGGAGACCGACTACCGCGCCAAGTACCAGAAGGCGCAGTTCGCCGCCGAGGAGCAGTTCATCGCCGATCACAAGACGGAGCTCGAAGCGATGAAAGCAGCGGCTGAGCAGGCTCGCCCGTGACCGCAGATCCCGCGAAGGACGGCACGACCGCGGCCGATGACTCGTTCGACGAGCTCATCGCCGACCCCGCCGCCCCCGCGCCGACCGGCGGGGGCCGGCTCGCGGTGTGGCGGTCGGTCGTCTCACGCAACCGCGTGCTCTGGATCTCCGCGGCGGTCGCCGTCGTGGCGCTCGTCGGAGGGCTGCTCGTCGGCCGGTTCGTCATGGCGCCCGCCTCGGCGGCTGCCGACGACGCGCCGGCACCCGCTCTCGTGACGGTTCCGGTGGAGTTCGGCCCCCTCAGCAACGACGTCACGATCCGCGGCGAGGTCGGGTTCGCCGACCCCGTCGAGGTGAAGATCGACACGTCCGCGATCTCGGGACCGGCCGTCGTCACCGGCCAGGTTCCGGCGCTCGGAGCCGAGCTGACCCAACTCTCCGTCGCTCTCGAAGTGGCAGGGCGTCCCGTCATCGTGCTCCCCGGCGAGCTCCCGGCCTACCGAACCTTGCGGTTCGGCGTGGCCGGCCCCGATGTCGTGCAGTTCAAAGAGGCCATGCGCGCCGTCGGCATCGACGCCGGAGACCCGGGCAACGACGTCTTCGACGAGCAGGCCGCGACCGCGGTCACCGCGCTGTACGCGGCGGTCGGCTACACCGGCCCCGAGTCGGAGGACGACGGCGACAACGCGGTGCGTTCGGCGCAGGAGAGTGTTCGGTCCGCCGAACAGGCGCTGTCCGCGGCGCGCGCAGCGCTGGGCGCAGCGGGACGGGACGGCAACGCCATCGCGCGCGCCGACCTCGAGGTCGCGAACGCCCGTGCTGTTCTGCAGGGGGCACGCGACAACGGCGCGTCATGGGACGAGATCGTCGCAGCCCAGAACCAGGTCGCGACCGCCGAGCTCGCACGTGAGCAGCTGAACGCCGCACCCGATACGAGCAGCGAGCGGGCCGCGGTCGACGCCGCGGCGAGCCAGCTCTCGCAGGCGCAGGACGACCTGGTGCGCGCCCGCCAGCAAGCCCTGCCCGCCCTCCCCGCCGGAGAAGTGCTCTATCTGACGGAGCTGCCCCGCCGCGTCGACGCGGTGACGGCCGAACGCGGCAGCATCCTCTCCGGCGCGGCGATGACCGTGTCAGGGGCGACCGTGGCGCTGACCGGCTCCGCGGCGGAGGCGGACGCCAAGCTGCTCACGGTCGGCTCGACCGCGAGCTTCGCCCTCCCCGACGGGGCAGAACATGCCGCCACCGTCACCGCCGTGGAGGCGGGCGCGGGCGGCGAGAGTCGGTGGAAGGTGAGCCTCGAGCCGGCGGAGCTGACGCCCGAGCAGATCTCGCAGCTCCAGGGCACGAACGTGCGCGTCACGATCGCCGTCGGGGCGACGGCGGGCGACGTGCTGAGCGTTCCCGCGGCGGCGCTGACGGCTGGCCCCGGCGGCGAGACGCGCGTCGAGGTCGTCGACGGCGACCCGCGCGACCCCGATGCCCGCACCCGGCTGGTCGTCGTCGAGACCGGGCTGTCGGCCGGCGGGGCCGTCGAGGTGCGTGCCACCGAGGGCGAGCTGGCGGAGGACGATCTCGTCGTGGTCGGGCGATGACGGAGGCGGCCGCCGTCCTCTCGGACCGCTCGACGGCGCCGGACGGGAGCGACGACGTCATCCGATCGGATGAAAAACCGCCGGTTATCGAGCTGCGCGACGTGACGAGATCCTTCCCCGGGCCGCCCGAGGTACAGGCCCTGAAGGGCATCAACCTGACGGTCTCCGACGGCGAGTACGTATCCATCGTCGGACCGAGCGGTTCGGGCAAGTCGACGATGCTCAACATCCTGGGTCTGCTCGATCGCCCGACCGTGGGCGAGTACCGCCTCACGGGCGAGCTGACGGGCGGATATTCCGAGGACGAGCGAGCGGCGGTGCGCGCTCGTCGGCTCGGCTTCGTGTTCCAGGCGTTCCACCTGATGCCGCGGCGAACCGTGCTCGAGAACGTCTCGCTGCCGATGCTCTACAGCGGAACCCCGCGCGCGGAGCGCACCGAACGGGCACGAGCCGCGCTCGAGCGCGTCGGCCTCGGGCACCGTGTCGACTTCCGCCCTGGACTTCTCTCGGGTGGTGAGCGCCAGCGCGTGGCGGTGGCACGTGCCGTCGTGACGCAGCCGCGGGTGATCCTCGCCGATGAGCCGACCGGCAACCTCGACCAGGCCACGACGGCGGACATCATGGCGTTGTTCGAAGAGCTGAACGCGGGCGGGCTGACGTTCGTCGTGATCACGCACGACCAGGGCGTGGCCGACCGCGCGGCGCGACGTATCCGCATCGCCGACGGCCGGATGAGCGAGCTGAGCTGATGACGGGATTCTGGAAGAGGCTCCGGGCGCGGCGGTCTCGTCGCGCCGTCGATGCCGAGGCCACGACGACGGCGGTCGCCGAGGCGCGCCAGGTTCCGCGAGCCGACCGGTTCGGCTTCGGCGACCTCGTGCTCGAGGCGACGACCGACATCGGCTCACGCCCCGGCCGCCTCGTCATGACCGTCATGGGAACGGTGCTCGGCATCGGCGCGCTCGTGGCGACCGTCGGCTTCGCGCAGACAGCGGCCGGGCAGATCGCCCGACAGTTCGACGCGGCTGCTGCGACGCACCTGAGCATCGGTCCGGCCGAAGCGCAGGCTCGGGGCGGGCAGCGCGTTGCCACCGCATCGCTGCCGTGGGACGCGCCGGCACGGCTCGAGAGGCTCGCCGGCGTCGAGTCCGCCGCTGTGCTGGCCCCCGTCACTCTGCGGGAGAACTCGATCACCGCCGTGCCCATCAACGACCCTTCCATCGCGGCCGCCGCTCCCCCGGCGCTCTTCGCCGCCTCCGGCGAGATCCTCGACACGCTGGGCGGGCACATCGTCACGGGCAGATCGTTCGACGAGGGGCACGACATGCGCGGCGACCGGGTGGCGATGCTCGGCTCCCGGGCCGCGGAGCGTCTGGCGATCAACCGTGTCGACACGCAGCCGTCGGTGTTCATCGGCGGGGTGGCCTACGCCGTCGTCGGAATCTTCGACGAGCTCGACCGCCGCGCCGAGGTCGTCGATGCCGTCGTGATCCCCACGGGGGCTGCGCGGCAGGACTTCCAGCTCGCCTCGCCCGGCGACGCGATCGCGCGCATCGTGGTCGGGACCGGTCCGCAGCTGCGCGAGCAGGCCCCGCTGGCTCTCGCCCCCGACGCGGTCGACACGCTCGAGGTCAGTGCGCCGCAGGGCCGCTCAGATCTCGCGCGCGACGTGCAGGGAGACGTCAACGTGGTCTTCCTCATCCTCGGCGTGATCGTCCTGCTGGCCGGCGGGCTCGGGATCGCGAATGTGACGACCCTGTCTGTGCTCGAACGCACCGGCGAGATCGGCCTCCGTCGTGCCCTCGGGTCCACCGGGAGGCAGATCGCCGGCCAGTTCGTCGTCGAGTCGATCGTCATCGGACTGCTGGGCGGCCTGATCGGGTCGGCCCTGGGCGTCTTCGCCGTGCTGGGCGTCTCCATCGCGCAGCAGTGGTCACCGGTGCTCGATCCCTGGGTCGCTCTCGGCGGCACGGTGCTCGGAGCCATCATCGGCCTCGCGGCGGGCGGCATCCCGGCTCGACGGGCCTCGCGTATCGAACCGGTCGTGGCGCTGCGCGGCAATGCCTGACCGTTCTCGCGCATAGCGCGCACCGGGCGCGAGCGCCAGCCCTCTCCGCCGCGAATCGTGCGGGTCTACCGTTGCTGGCGGTGGGGACGGGCGAAGACGAGGACGCGGGATGATCGACGGTGTCGCGAACGATGATGCCGTGCTGCCGGGCGCCCTCCTGGCAGGCCGGTATCGGGTGGTCGAGCCGATCGGGTCGGGCGGCATGGCGCGGGTGTTCCTGGCTCGCGACGAAGCCCTCGGGCGCCCGGTCGCAGTGAAGGTCCTACGGCCCGAACTGACCGACAGCGCCGCGTCGGATCGGGCGGCGATCGAGACACGACTGCTCGCCTCGCTCAACCACCCCGGCCTGGTCACGCTGTTCGACGCGCACCTGAACGACGAGCCGCGGTTCCTCGTCATGGAGCACGTGGTCGGGATGACGCTGTCGCAGCGCATCGCGGCGGGCGTCCTCGATGACGGCGAGCTGACCGCGCTCGGCTCTCAGCTCGCCGATGCCCTCCATGTGGTCCACGACGCGGGGATCGTGCATCGCGACGTGAAGCCCTCGAACATCCTCCTCGCGCGGTCGACCGTGCCCGGGGTCCCTCTGCGCGCGAAGCTCGCCGACTTCGGCATCGCGCACCTCCTCGATAGCGACCGCGTCACCTCGCCGAGCCTGCTGATCGGCACGGCCGCCTACATCGCTCCGGAGCTGTTGCACGGGGCGGATCCGGCGCCCCCATCCGATATCTACGCTCTCGGGCTGGTGCTGGTCGAGGCGGCGACGGGCGAGCGTGCGTTCGCCGGGTCCGACGGCAATCGCGGACAGCTGCTCGCGCGACTGTCGCGCGACCCCGACATGCCCATGCTTCTCGACCACCGCTGGCGCGATCTGCTGTGCGCGATGACGTCGCGCCGACCGGAGGACCGCCCGACCGCCCTCGAGGTGATGTCGAGCCTGAGCCGGCGCGCGCCCGGCACGCCGGTCGGCGCGGCGCTGGTTGCTGCCGCGGCGGAAATGAGCGGGCACGAGACGCAGGCCGCATCCCGAGCCGCTCAGGCCGATGTCGCGACGGCGACATGGCCCGTCACCGCCTCGCGAGCGATCGACGTCAGGGCCCTCGACGCGCCGGTCCCAGCGTCCGCCGCCGTGCAGGCGCGCGGCCCGAGCGTGGAATCGGGGACCGAGCCGATGTTCGTGGGCCCGAGTGTTCCGGCCGCTGCAGCACGGGCATCCGAGCGGCGGCCCCGGTCACGCCGTCGCCGACGTCAGCGGACGGCGATCACCGTCGGCGCCGTCTCGATCGGAGCGATCGGGGTGGCGCTCGCCGCGCACCTGATGCTGGCACCGCCGCCCACTCCTCCGACGACGGACGTCCCCGTGCCTGCGGTGGTCGAGACCCCCGCAGGCAGCCCGACGGAAGACACAGGTGGCGTCGAGTCGCCACCGGACGAGGTGACGACGGCGACCGAGACGGTCGTCTCGTCGGACACGGGCGACGTCGCCGGCACCACGCCGCCTGCTGACACCACGCCTGCCGAGATCGCGCCTGCCGACACCACACCGCCCGAGACCATCCCGGCCGAGACCGTGCCCGTCGGGGCCACGACGGTCGACCCGCCCGCCGGCCCCGCCGAGAAGAACGGTTCGGCCCGGGGCTCCAACAGCGGCAACGGGAACGGGCCCGGTGCGAACAGCGGCAAGGGACCATCGTCGCCGGGCTCGGGCAAGCCGGAGAACCCGGGCGGCTGAGGCCTCAGCGACCGGAACCGGCGGCGAGCTCGGCTCCCGCATGCGCGAGCTCGGCAAGGGCGGCCGCGCTGGACTCCTCGGCGACACCGGCCACGAGGTCGGTGAGGATGCGCACGCGGCGACCGTGGGCGATCGCGTCCAGCGCCGATGCACGCACGCAGTAGTCGGTGGCGATGCCGACGATGTCGACGTCGACGACGCCGTGACGGGTCAGCAGGTCGGCGACGACATCCCCCTCCTCGGTCGTCCCTTCGAAGAGCGAGTACGCGGGTACGCCCTGCCCCTTCTTGACGTGATGGGTCACGGCGGAGACGTCGAGCTCGGGGTCGTACTCGGCGCCCGCCGTGTCGGCGACGCAGTGCACCGGCCAGGTGTCGACGTAGTCGGGCTCGCCGTCGGCGAAGTGCCCGCCGTTGTCATGATCGCCGTGATGCCAGTCGCGCGAGGCGACGATGATCTCGTAGTCGCCGGCGTGCTCGCGGAGGTGACGCGTGATCGCCGCAGCGACCGCGTCACCCCCGGTCACACCGAGCGCTCCACCTTCGGTGAAGTCGTTCTGGACATCGACGATGAACAGGGCACGGGTCATGCGTCGAGGGTACGCTCCGTCTCAGCGGCCCGCACGGCCCTTTCGCGACGCCACTGCTTCGACGGCCACCAGATGGCGGGGCCGATGTCGTGGGCGAGGGCCGGCACGAGGAGCGAGCGCACGACGAAGGTGTCGAGCAGGACCCCGAACGCCACGATGAAGGCGATCTGGGCGAGGAACAGGATGGGGATGACGCCGAGGGCGGCGAACGTCGCGGCGAGCACGAGACCCGCCGACGTGATGACCCCTCCTGTGGCCACGAGGCCCCGCGCGATGCCCCGACGGGTGCCGTGCGCAAGCGTCTCCTCACGCACGCGCGACATGAGGAAGATGTTGTAGTCGACCCCGAGCGCCACGAGGAACACGAAGCCGTACAGCGGGACGGCGGGATCGCCTCCCGGGAAATCGAACACGTGGTTGAACACGAGAGCGCTCACGCCCAGCGCCGTGCCGAACGACAGGATCGTGCTCAGGATCAGCAGAACCGGCGCGAGGATCGAGCGCAGCAGCAGCATCAGGATGAGCAGGATCACGACCAGGATGACCGGGATGATGACTGTCCGGTCGCGGATCGAGGTGTCGTTGGTGTCGACGTTCGTCGC
>JAAIGF010369632.1_pt1 | contig 12733 bp, 16 predicted proteins | sample 6487441 | NCBI WGS metagenome assembly JAAIGF01 (sample SAMN13974129, study PRJNA590717) | phyllosphere metagenome | biome: pepper field; feature: multiple bacterial spot infested pepper fields; material: pepper leaves; isolation source: leaves from pepper fields | host: Capsicum annuum ...
CCGGTCAGGGAGAACGTGATCGCGTCCTCGCCGCCGATCTCGATGTCGCCGAGGACACCGGCCACGATGAAGGGGAGGAGCATGTAGCCGCTCGCCTCCTCCGCGCCCGGAGCGCACGCGGCGCCCGAGAGGCCGGTCCACAGTTCGAGGGCGAACCACTTCTTGATCTCGCCCTCGGGGACCGTGAAGCCGATCGTGTCGCCGGAGCCGTCCACGTACGGGACCGCGTTGGAGACGATCGAGAGGAGCGACGGGTTCACGCCACAGAAGTCGATCTCGACCGTGAAGCGCTTGAACGAGTCGGCCATCTTCTCGTTCACGCACAGCGCGCCGGACGCCTTGCGGACGATGATCTCGGTGCCCTCCTCGACCTCCGAGGAGAGGTTCACCGTCACGAAGCCGTCCGTGGCGATGTACTTGGCGCCGGTCGGGACCGCGCCACAGGAGTCGAGCGGCGTCACGCGGATGCGCTTGCCGAGGATGGGGATGAAGCAATGCGTAGCCATGTCAGGCTCCAATCAGTGAAACGCGGGCCTTACCGGCACGCTCTCGGTCCAGCACGAAATCGGCCTGGTCGGGGTGGGCGTCGAGGTAGTCCTTCACCTCGGCGACGGTGCCAGCGGAGGGGTCGTACCCCTCGTCGGCGGGCTTCTCGGGCTCGGGCTCGGCCTCCAGGCCGTCCTCGATCTCGACGGCGGCGGCGGCGACCTCTGCGGCCTCCTCCGGGTCGGCGTCCTCAGCGCCCGTCTGCGGCTCCGAAACGTCCTCAGTGTCCTCCGGGGCCTCCTCGGCGTCAGCGGCGGCAGGCGCCCCCGTCTCGTCGTCCGCATCGGCGGCTTCCGGGTCGGGGTCGAACTCGTAGCCGGAGAGATCGGTGGTGCCGTCTTCCTGAGCCGGGAGGAGGACCTGATCGCCGTTCTCGTCCTCGACGTAGAACAGCCCGGCGTCGGGCCAGATCGTCGTGCGGGCCTCCGCGTCGTCCGCGCCGTCGGCGAGGAGCGCCTGGTAACGCTCCCAGTCGGTCGGCGCGGCGGGCGGCTCGGGGGCTCGCACCGAGTCCATCGTGATCGGCGCGGGCGTGCGGGGGCGGGAGGGCCGGTCGTACAGGGGGCCCGTGCCGTCGTCTACGAGGCTCATGCCGTCGTCTCCTCAGTGAAAGTCGCCCGGACGATCGGGCAGGGGTCGATGCCGATGACGTACTCCCGCTCGGCGATCGCGTAGAGCACGTTCTTCGCGCGGTCGAGGAGGTCGCCCTGGCGGTTGGAAGACGTCAGGATCTCGCCGCGGTACCCGAACATCGCCGGGGTGCCGACGATCTCGCCGTCCGGGTAGCCGGTCCCCGCGACGACGGGGGTGCCGAGCGCGGTGTAGAGCCGACCGCCGCGAGCCTCGAAGTTGTCGAGGAGGGAGGCGGTGGCGCGGGAGAGGTGGATGACGCCCTGGGAGCCGTACTCCCGAGCGATCGCCTGCTCGATCTTGGCGAGAGCGATCTTCGCCTTCGCGAACTCGCCGAGATCCACCGGAGCGTCGAACCCGTTGGCGCCGGAGAAGTTCGGGACGTTCCCGAGATCCCCCGTCCACAGGGCCTGCTCGACGCGGGCCTCCTCGCGGGCGAGGAGGTGAGCGTTGGCGCCGTCCTGAGCGTTGTTCCAGCCGCCACCGATCGGGTTGCACTGGTACTCGCCGTAGACGACGAAGGGGGAGCCCGCGCCGTCGTGGTTGGGGCCGTCGAACGTGTCGATCTCCTTGGGGAGGCCGATGACCTCCGCCTCGGGATCACACTCGGGACCGCCGCGCCCGCGGACGGGCGCGCACGGCAGGGAGTCGAACACGACGCCGTTCTCGAAGCGATCGCCTGTCCGCCAGGCGAGCACCGAGCCCAGCCCGTACGGGAGTCCCGTACGGGCCGGGGCGGCGACGAGGGTAGCCGGGATCTTCGCCACGGTCTACCTCCTATCGTCTAGTTCTCGGATGCTCGGATCAGGCGACGGGGGCCGTCGGGCCGAGGTCGCCGTCGAGGAGCACGCCCGCGTGGGTCGTGCCGTCGGAGACGACGGGGACGCGAACGCGGCGCGAGTCCACGCAACGCTTGGCGACCAGCCACGCCTCCTCGGTGAAGAGGGCCGTGAACTTGTTGTTGCCGAGCATCGTGGAGTCGTACAGCGAGTCCATCGTGATGATGTCGTCCACGCCCGCGACCCACGTTCCCGCCTGGTACAGGAGGAAGTCGACCGTGGCGGGCCAGGTGATCGCGGCGGTCGCCGAGCGGGCGTCGAGCGCCTGCCAGTCGTACACGTACTGGGCGACGACACCGCGCGAGCGGAACCAGGCGTCGATCATCGCGTCGGTGACGTCGAACATCGCCATGCCGAGGCGGACCGAGAGGTCCTGGCGGATCGCGCCGCGGATCCAGTACGGGAACACGCCCTCCAGGAGGGTCGAGCGCGAGAGCCGCTGGGTGTAGCGGTAGTGCTCGGTCTGGAGTTCGATCGCGGCGAGGAGCGGCGCCGTGGTGCCCACGGTGTCGGTCGTCATCGTGACGAGGGTCGAGCCCGCGATCAACTTGGCGATGCGGCCAGCGCTGATCTTGTGGTCGTGGGCGACGAGGGCGCCGTTGGTGACACGCGCCAGCATCTCCGGGTAGCCGCGGACGGCCAGGAGGTCCGCCGTGATGCAGAGGCCGTCGCCCTCCAGGCGGTAGTCCTCCCACTCCGGGCACTCGATCTCGTAGCACGGCTTGGAGCCGATCACGTTGGGAGCGCCGGGGGTCGCGCCGGGAGCGTACCGGCCCTCGATCGCCTCCTGCTCGGTGAAGTGGAAGCCGATCTTGGAGTACAGTTCGGCGAACGTCGGGTTGACCGGGACGTTCATGCCGCCGCGGGTGACCTGGACCTCGGGGAGCGACAGGAGGCCGTCACGGCTCTCGTTGTAGCAGAGGTCGTAGAAGTTCTCCGACGGGGCGCACCAGCCCGCCGCGGTGAGCGAGCCACCGGGGAGACGCGACTGGTCGACGGCGATCGTCATGGCGCGGTCGACGTCCTCGGGAGTGGCCGACGCCTTCAGTTCCTTCGGGACGTCCCGACGGAAGCGGAGGAGGGGGGCCTGCTCGCGGAGGTGCTGGCCGCGGGTCTGCGCCGCCTCGTACTGGGACGAGGAGAACGACTTGAGCCGCTGCTGAAGCATCGAGCCCGCTTCGAGGAAGTCGACGCCGCGGCCCTCGGCGACGCCGAGCGTGGAGTCGGCGGAGAACACGACGTCGCGGATGGAGCGCTCGGTCGCGGCCTTCTGCTTGCGCTTCTGGGCGGGACGGCGGGCGTTGGTGCGTCCGAGGTTGATCGACAGGGCGCCACGGCGACCGGAGGCGGTGACCTGCTCGGCGTTGTCGTCGTCGTCGTCAGCGTCGTCGCCGTCGCCCGCGTCGTCCGCGTCGTCGTCGTCGCCACCGTCGTCGGCGGAGTCGTCGCTGTCGTCGTCGTCGCCCTCGTCGTCGCCCGCGAGGTCGTTGGCGTCGATGCCGAGCGCCTGGCCGCGGCGGGCGGCGAGAGCGGCGGCTTCGGCGCGGCGCGTCTCCGCGGCCTCGTCGCGGGTCGCCTGCTCAGCGGCCAGCGTCTCGATGCCCTCGGTGAGGGAGGCGAGGGTCGCCATGTCCTCGGTCGAGAGGTCGTTGGTTCCGTCGCCGTAGAGCGCGTCGAACGCCTCGGAGGCGCGGGTCGCGAGGGCGGTGAGTTCGTCGTTGGAGAGCGTCGACAGATCCTCGGGGATCGTCAGCGTCTCGGAGTCGGTCCGCTGGTCGGCGTAGGCCGTCGCGAGCGAGACGAGGGAGGGGCGACGGGTGCGCCGCGAGATGGTACCCACAGTGGGCCTCCAGGGTTTCGATGGGTGGACTGTCACACCACCGAGGCCCGAGCCGCCATCCGGTATTGCCGAGAGCGTAGCACGCCCTCCCCCGGACGTGACAGAGCCCCCGCCCACGGAGGTAAGCGGGGGCCCTGCCGGTCCCGAGGTAGCGGGCTGGGTCAGACGATCTCGCCGCCGCGCCGGGCGCGCTCAGCGCGAGCCTCCAGCGAGGAGCCGTAGCGCTCGACCTTGCCCTCGCGGGTTCGGAGAGCGAACGTCTGGGTCTGGCCGGAGGAGGCCGAGGACGGCCCGATCCGAGAGGTGGACGTCTGGGCGCGAGCCGCGGCATCCGCGGTCGCCCGGTCAGCCGCGGCCTGCGCCTGCTGGCGGGTCGCGGACGAGCCGGTGGGGGGCGTGTTCTTGGAGCAATTGCATCCCATGAGGGTCATCCCTTCTGACGACGGCGGCGACGGGCGAACGCCTCCACCTTGACCTTGTTGCGACGGGCGGCGAGCGCGTCGATCTCGGTGCGCTTGCCGCGGGCGATGAACGAGCGGAGCCAGGCGAGGTCGCCGTTGGAGAGGGTGTCGACCGTCTCCTCCTCGACCTGGACGATGACGCCGGAGGCCACGAGCGACAGGAGTTCGTCGTTCTTGACCTTGCCGTGCGGGCGGGGGACGCCGAAGCCGGGCACGTTCACCGAGAGCGCGCCGACGAGTTCGAGCGCGTTGCCGACACGCCGCCAGTCGCCCGACAGCGGGGCCGAGCGGAACTCGCGGAGATCCGCCGGGGTGAGGTGCGGTCGGGCGGCGCCGACGACGGCGATGCCGAACTGGTCCTCGTACGCCCGGACGTCCGCGGCGGCGCGTCCGGTGTTGTCGTAGTGGGCCAGCGTCTCCGCGGGGGAGAGGCCGTCGGCGGCGTGGCCGGTGGACATGGTGAGGTGGCCGACGGCGAGCATGTCGCCCTCCGCCGTCTCCAGCGCGCCCGTGTGGAACCAGGCGTAGTTGCTCGGCGAGTTCGGCGGGGTGACGCACTTGCCTCCCGCGGAGTGCGAGATGTGGCAGGTGCCCCAGACGGCGAGGTGGCCGAAGATCCGTCCGTCGGCGGTGACCGTCAGTGCGGTCGGGGCGTCGAACTTCACCGGCTCGAACCAGGAGGACGGCGGCGCGACGGGGATGGACCCGCCCGCGACGAGGGAAGCGGGCTTCTCCGCGTCCTCGGCGGGAGCCTCGCGGAGCGTGATGCGGGCTCCGGCGAACGCGGGCACGGCGACGATCGTGGCGGCGCGGATACGCGCGTCGGTCGTCACCATCACCTCGTCGTCGGAGTTGATCTTGGCGACGACGACGCGGCCCTCCTCGTCCGTCTCGCGCTGGGGCTCCGCGGCCTCGGCGTCCTCCGGCTCGTCGGAGAGCATCGCGTCGATCTCCTCGAAGAGTTCGCCCGCGACGCGGATCTCGAACGACACGTCATCGAGGTCCATCGACACGCCGTTCTGGCGCTTGTCGCGGACGGCGACGTACGCCGCGCGGCCCGCCTCGGAGCCCATGTCGAAGTCGCCCTCGGCCCAGATGATCCCGCCGTCCCGTCGCTCGATCGCGAGGATGGAGCCGGACACCTCAGCGCCGTCGTGCGCGCCGACGTCGGAGCGCACGTAGCGCATCGGGATCGGCTCGTCGGCGGACGCCTCCCAGCGGAGCGCGTTGTTCTCGATGAGCCGGGCGTCGCCGGTCATCTCGTCCTCCATGCCGATCGGGCCCTCCCAGTACGCGGCGGAGGGGAGATCGGTGGCGGCGACGTCGGCGGGGGCGTCGGCCACGGCGGTCGCGTAGGTCGTCCCGACGGCGGAGATCCGGCGGGCGAACGTGGTGATCGCAGAGTCGATGCGACGCCGAGCGTCGGCGTGGCGCATGGCGTCGAAGATCTTCATGGCGCCAGACTACCGGCGACCTGGCGACATTGCTAGGATGCCGCGCGCGTGACGACGCCCCACCGGGGCCAGGTCGACCGGTGGGGCGTCGCGTTGGGGGGAGGCTACCTCGTGTTAGCCAGGAGGGTCAAGAGTCGATCCGCGTGGGAGTAGCCGACGGGCCGGTCCCAGTCGATCTCGGGCCGCTCCTCGACGGGGCGGGGTGGGACGAGCGGGGGGAGCGCGCTCATCGGCGGCGGCGGGGGTTGGCGGCGTGGAGCCGTTCGACGTGGAGGCCGACGGTCGGCTGACCCTCGTAGGTGCACCGCTGGCCGTCCGGCTCCTCGCACGTCGGGCAGGGGACCCGGAGCGCGTAGAGGAGCGACACGTCGAGGGGGCCGACGGGCTGGGGGCCCTTGGGGAGGGGCTTGCGCCGCTGGCGGCTCATGCGGACACCGCCGCCCGGATGATGTTGCCGACCTTGTTGAGGCCCGCGGCGGCGGCGATCGCGGCGCGGGCGACTCCGGCGTTGGCCGCGGCGACGATCGCGCGGTTGCGGGCCACCGAGTCTCCGGCGGTGACGGCCTCGGCGATTGCGTCGAGGAGAGGGCGCACGTCGTCGGCGACGTCGGTGACGACCGGAGCGGCCTTCGGAGCGCGAGACTTGCGGACCTTGGGGGCGGCGTCCTCGTCGGCGCGGCGGACGAGGCGGATGCGGTCGAACTGCTTGGTCCAGACGGAGACGGCGGCGGCGCCCCCGTCGATCCGCTGGAGGCGAGCGCCCCACCGGTCGGAGATCGACATGACGCGGCGCTCGATCGTGGAGTCTGCGACGCGCACGACGTCGCCGCGGTTGATGACGATGCCCTTGGCGTTGAACGTCTCGTGGTCGGTGATCGAGTCGAGGTTGAACATCGGGGGTCCCTTCGTAGGTGTTTGGCTGACACCTACTCTACGACCTCCCGGCCAGAATACCTAATCGGAGTTAGGACCGGGCCGCGGCGAGACGATCGCCGTGGAGCCCGCGCATCGGCTCCCCGCTCCGGCGGCACCTCTCGCCGGGCTCGACGCGACACGCCGGGCACGCGACCGCGAGCCCGTACTGGATCGAGGGGTTGACCTCGGGGAGAGGACCGGGCTCAGGAGCCGGTCGGGGCGCCCGCGGGGCGGCGGGAGCGCGGAGGAGCGAGTCGAACTCGGAGAGGCGATCGGTGTTTGGCATACACCTATTCTACCCTATCCCGAGTTAGGACCCCGGCGGGAGGAACAGGAGGTCGGTCGTGCCGCGGACCTCCCGATCCGATCCGACCGTCACGCACCGGCAGTTGACCGTCTCCGACGCGGGGGCCTGGCGATCGCCCGGATGCCGCATCGGGAACCCGCCGACCGTGAAGGTGTCGTTGACGGGGACCGTCTGGCCGTCGGCGTGCGCGTGCGTCGTGCGGACCTTCTCGTCCTTGCGGGTCACCCACATCTTGAACGGCTTGCCCTGGCGCCGCATCGCGTCGGTCGAGAGGAGCCCGTCGAGGCCGGTGACGCTCGTGCGTGCCTCGGTCCTCATCCGGTTGATCCAGGACATGCCGCCGACGTCGAGCCCGGCGGTACGGCGGTACTTCGGTCGCCCGTTCTCGTCTCGCTTGACCACAGGGGCCGCGGCCACCAGCGACTCGACGGGGACGAGAAACGTGGCACCACCGTCCGGGGAGAGCGCGGCCTGGAGGGCGTCGCGCGTCTCGCGGAGCGTCCAGGACTGCTCCGCCGACCGGAGGTAGACGGCCTGGATCGAGGTGTACGTCTCGTCGGGGATCGGGGAGACGGCGAGGGAGGCGGCGACGTACTCGGCGACCTCCGCTGGCAGTCGCTCGCCGAGGGTCGCGGCGGAGGTGTAGTGGGCCCACTTCTCCGCGATCGCGGCGGGGGAGACGGCGGCGCCGTCGGTCCGGGCGTACCGGTACGTGTCCTCCAGGAACACGCGCAGAACCGACTCCAACGCCAACTCCACGGCCTTCTCGGTTCGGGCCTGGCGGGCGAACGCCGCGGCGGCGCTCTCGATGTTGAGGTCAGGCATCGGAGGGCTCCTCGGCGTGGTGGTGGTGGACGGTCATGCCGAGGCGGGTGGCGAACCGGTACTCCAGCCCGCCCTCACCCTCGACGGTGTGCTCGGTGCCGGTCAGGACGAGATCGTGCACGTAGTCGTCCAGCATCGTCCGCACCTGGAGGGAGGTGACCCCGCAACAGCCGTGCGAGTCGATCACCGCGGGCACCACGTCCCACGCGCCGCGGAGGGCTCGGTCGGTGATCTCGTCGGACGCCTGCCAGATCGTGTGGATCGTGTGGAGGGGGCGACCCTTCGCGGCCTGGTAGCGGGCCCGCTCACCGCGGATGATGAACGCGCCGACCCGCTCCAGGGCCTTCACTACGAGGACGTCGCACACGGCCACAAGGGTCTGCCGGTCGGCGTCGGGGGCGAGGGAGTACGCCCCACAGCACGGGCACGGCGTCGGGACACCCGTCACGGCGCGTCCTCGGCGTCTCCGGGCGCGGGAGGCTCGGGGGGACCCTCCGGGGCGGGGGCGTCCTCCTCGGGCGTCTCAGCGTCGGCAGGGGCCTCGGCGTTCGGGTCGACCGGCGCGGCGGGCGGGGCGATCTCGTCGCCGGACATCACAAGACGGATCTGGCGGACGAGTTCGGGGAGGCCGGGGGTGCCCATGAGGCTCGGGGCCTTCGCGACCATCTCCAGCGCGAGCGACACGGCGGGGTCGGTGGAGTCGACCTCGGGGGCGTCGTCCTCGGAAAAGCCGCCCGCGTCGCGGTAGGCCTGCGCGGAGATCACGCCGTCCAGGTACGCCTCGCGGGCCTCGTCGCGGCGCGTGACTCGGACGATCAGGTGCTCGACGTCGAACCAGACAACGTGGTTCTCGATCTCGTCCGGGTCGTACCCGTTCTGCTCCATGATCGGGTGGAGGTACTGGGTGGTGAGGGCCTGCGCGACGACGGCCAGCGGCGGCTCCAGGTGCGCGCGCACGACGTCCTCCTGGACGAGCCACGCGCCCCAGTGGTTCATCGACCCGACGCCGAGGAGGAGTTCGGGCGGCGCGTCGGCGGAGAGCGCGTACCGGCGGATCGCCTCGTCGCGCATGTCCTTGGCCTGGGAGTCGAGTTCTTTGGCGAACGACATGAACCGGAACCGGGGCTCGCTCTCGTCGGGGACCACCCACACGAGGGGGACGTGAGCGGAGGCGTTCGCCCGGTCGGAGATCGGGGTGATCATCGCCTCGATCAGCGCGTCGGTGAACGGGTCCTCGGGGCCCTCCGGGTCGAACCCGAGCGCGATCTTCGCGGCCTTCGACGCGGACGTGGGGACGAGGAGGACGCCCGCCCCGGCGAGCCGGGAGTCGATCTGGGCGGAGATGTGCATGGTCAGGCCGACGAGTTCGCGGAGGATCGGCAGGGCGGAGCGGGTGGCGGAGTCCGCCTCCCACGACTTCCGCGGGTGCGGGTTCCAGATGCGGATCATGTACACGTTGTCCGGCTTGGTCTTGACCTTCTCGTCGTCGTCCTCGCCGAGAACGAACGTGACGTCCTCGTTGTCGAACTGGACCTCGGAGATCGAGAGCATCTTCCAGTCGAGGTCATCCAGGGTCACCTCGGAGAGGGACTGGATCGGGGGGACGTTCTCGGCGAGGCGGGAGTCGGCCTCGGCGGCTCGGAGCGCGGCGGCGCGTTCCCGCTTCCCCTCGGGGGTCATCGAGTGGGGGATGCCGACGAGGTAGCCGTCGCCGGGGACCTCCAGGTTGATGAAGAGGCGCTTGATGATCTGGGCGAGGCCGGTGGGCCCGTTGCCGATCGCCTCCAGCGCGTCGATGAGTTTCTGGTCCTGGGTGGGGATCGGGGGGTCGGTCGGGTCGTCGGCGAGGGTCCCGACGTAGAAGCGCGCCTTCGCGGCCTGGTTGGCGGTGACGTTGGTGAGGAACCGCATCTCACCCACGAGGTCGTACATCTCCCAGGCGTCCTCCTGCCACGACTCGGAGCCGCCGCGGACACCGCCGCCGCCACGACCACCCTTCCCCGAGCCGGAGCCGAGGATGCGGGCGGCGGATGCCACGAGCGAGTCGCCGGGGTAGGTGCGCTTGGTCGGCGGGGCCACACCGGGGTCGGGGACGGGAGGGATGATCGCGCCGACGTGCGGGAGATCCGAGGGGTTGGGCCCGCCCTCGATCGGGACGTAGGTGCGATCGCTCATGCTGGCATTCTCGCAGGCGCCGTGCTAGGCGTCCACGCTCGGGTCGGTCGGGCCGCGGTAGGTGAGCCGCCCGAACGGGTCCCGCTCGTAGAACGCGGAGACGTAGGCGCCGTCCACGACCTCGCCGATGCTGACCTTCTCCGGGTTCGGCATGTTGGGGTCGTCGTGCTCCTCGCCGTCGAACGGCCCGCCAAAGTACCTCACTGCTCGACCGCCAGGACGATGACCTCGGGGGCCTCGACCGCCGTGGTGCGGGGGTCGTCCTCGATCGTGCCGCGGTCGACGCCGAACAGCCGGGCGCCGGGCACGGGGGTCAGGGTCGCCTCCAGCCGAACGCCGACCTCGACCGTCTCGGCGACGCGGGCGCCGGAGGAGCGGGAGATCCGCATGCGGTCGTGGGGGACGAGGTTGGCGACGAGGTTGCGGGACCGGTCGGGCTCGCCGTACGCCTCGTGGATCGTGGTGGTGCCGTCGTCGTCCACGATCTCGACGGAGACGTGGATGCGGCCGACGCGGGGCATCAGCCGTCGATCCGGGAGGAGATGTGGCCGACGACGTAGTTGGCGCCGACGGCTCCGGCGAGGAGGCGGAACGCGGCGCGGCGGCGGGGTCCACGGTCGGCGAGCGCGGCCAGGAGGACCGCGGCGACCGTGATCCAGAAGCCGACACAGAACGGGCAGTCGAGGCCCTTCACAGCCTTCGACCGAGGTCCCCACTCGGACGGCGGGGTGGGGACGGGCGAGGCGTTCTCGGCGCCGTACCACTCCAGCCCGGCGGACTCGGGGCGCTCGTGTCGGATCGCCCACCGCTTCAGCGGTCCGACGATCCACCACTCGCCGAGCGAGTCGGAGGTGATGAATCGGGTGGCGCGGAGAGCGGCGAGGAGGGCGAGGAGGTAGGTCACGGTTGCTCCGATCGGCGGATGAGGGCGAGGTCGCGGCGGGCCATGCGGCGCCACCGGTAGCGGAGGATCAGGCGGCGGATGCGGCGGATCATCCACCGGCCTCCACAGACTTATCCACAGGGGCCCACGGCCAGGTGAGCATCCCGCCGCCCTCGACCGTCGAGTGGTGCGACTCGCCGTGCTCGCGGTGGAGTTCGCACCGGTAGACGATCCCGAGGGGGGTGACGTAACGGTGGTCGCAGACCTCCTCCGCCTCCCAGACGTGGACGACGTGCCCGGCGCGCTCGCCGTGGGCCTTCCCGTCTCGGTGGGCGAACGGGGCGTCGGAGCGCCAGGGGCACTCGCCGCACCAGGCGTACGAGCCGAACGGGAGGGGGACGGTGAGATCGAGCGACATGACCTCAGCCTACCTCCGGTTAGGGTCAGCCGCCACGGGACCGGCGGATGCCCGTGCGCGCCGCCGACGCTCGCCGGTTCGGGGTCGGGACCGCCGTGCCGCGGGAGCCGGGGTTCGAGATCTGCGCGTGGCCGGGGTCGCGCATCTCGTAGAGCGCCTGGGTGAGGGCGTCCACCTGGTCGTCGTGCGCGCCGGTCGGGAACGAGCGCATCTCCGCGATCAGGTCGAGCACCCACGGGGCCTCCGCCGGGTGGGGGAGGTAGACGTTCCCCGACTCGATCTCTGGCGTCACCGCTCGCGCTCGGGCCTCCTTGGAGTCCTTCGGGGTGATCGGTTTGATACCGGCGATCGTGTCGCGGAGGACGTCGATGATCGCGGGCCCGTTGGCTTTGTCCTCCACGAGGGTCTTGTGGACGTGGCGCCCGTACTCGCGCTCCCGGAACGCGCGGACCTCGGCGAGGGTCGCGGAGAACGCGCGGCGTCCGCGGCTCTGGGCGACGAGGAACCGGTTGGCGGCGACGCGGACCCACCGTTGGCCGACCACGAAGTCGGAGTCGTCGTTGCCCTTGAACGCCATGTCCCACGAGTCGAGCCAGTCACCGCCCGCCGTCTCCGGGTCGAAGTAGCGGACCTTGCCGTCGTCGGTCGCTCGGGACTCCACGGTCGTCCAGTAGCGGATGCGGTCGATCATGAAGATCGCGCCGGTCGCGGGGGCGGGGGCCTGCTGGTAGAGGGCCGACCACGTGTACGAGCCGACCGACTTGCGTACGCCCTCCCACCGGATGAGGGCCTGGTCGGGCTCCTCGGTCGGGATCAGCGGGGAGAGGAGCGGTTCGCCGGGGGTGCGCCCGAGGACGTCGGCTTGCTCCGCGATCGCGGGGAACGAGATCACCTCCCAGTCCTCCGGGTCACCGTCGTACTCGGTGGATAGGAGTCGCCCAATGAAGTCGTCCTCGTGCCACCGGGTCCCGATGACGACGACGAGGGACGGGGGTTCCAGTCGCGTCTCGGCGTTCGCCTGCCACCAGTCCCAGACGGCCTTGCGGTTGTTCTCGGAGTGCGCCGCGGCAAAGTCCTTCACCACGTCGTCCACGATCATGATGTTGAAGCCTCGACCGGTGATCGACTGGCCGGGCGCGGATCGGGAGGTCACACCGCCGCCCTCGATCGTCTGCCACTCGGACGCGGCCCCGGCGTCCGGCGCGACGCTCAGCCCGAGATCCGGGTACGCCTCGATCATCCGTCGGACGTTGCGGCCCCACGCGGTCGCGAGGGTCGGGTCGTGGGAGATGAGGCCGATCTTCCAGCGCGGGTTGACGCGGAGGAGCCACAGCGGCAGGTAGATCGAGCCCATCTGCGACTTGCCGGAGCGAGGCGGCATCGAGATCACGAGGCGCCGGGAGATCCCCTGGCGGACGTCGGCGACCGCGGCCTCCAGCC
>JAAIGF010061443.1_pt1 | contig 12726 bp, 11 predicted proteins | sample 6487441 | NCBI WGS metagenome assembly JAAIGF01 (sample SAMN13974129, study PRJNA590717) | phyllosphere metagenome | biome: pepper field; feature: multiple bacterial spot infested pepper fields; material: pepper leaves; isolation source: leaves from pepper fields | host: Capsicum annuum ...
AAAGGATTATATATGTCAGATTTTAGCAACATCAATGTCCAGGATATGGAAGATGGAAATGACAAAGATTTCTATCAAAATTTTAAGGAGAAATTGCTCGATGTCGAGCAATTTCCTTCTGTATATAAGTTTAAGTTTATCGTGAAAAGTGCCTTAGACAAGGAACCAGAGATCCGCGAGATTTTTAAACATACTAGTTCGAAGTTTACATTTAAGGAATCTAGCGGTGGTAAGTACAAATCCATCACTGTAGAAACGTATGTCAACTCTGCCGATGAGGTGATCAATTATTACAAATCAGTATCTCAGATTGAGTCGGTGATGATGATGTAATCAAGTTATCATTTTGCAGAAACAATTGAGGCTCGCCAGTTGGCGAGCCTCAATTGTTTACATCGCATTACATAAATACTTTTCACATTATAATTCATGTGAATAATTAACTTTATGCTTTAGACAGTCATTATTATTCATATCTGACATGCAAAGTACTAGCCGATATAAAAAGCCAATTATTATAGTTCTGAGTGTAGTTATCTCTTTATTTCTGTACGAACTAGGCAGAAGAAAAGTGGGCAGTTTTGCAGGCAATTATCCATTTGCAGAAACGTGGACGATTCCCCGACCGTTGGATGATGTTAAATCACGATTATTCACCTTGCACCAACTTAATCCTAATCTATTTCGGGACACCGCAAGTCTACAATTTACTAATGCTTACCCTTTGAACCCATCTTCTTTAAATAGAATGGATTTCTATTATGTAGATAGAGATGAAGACGTCAAGGTGATCATTACGCCATCTCGGGAGTGCGATACATGTACTAAAATCGCATTAATAAGCTTCACCAATAGAAAAGACGGTAATGTCCGATTAATGAATCGAGATTTCAACTGGTTCGCCAATCGGCGCGAAATACGGACATTTGAAGACCGAATTCTTCGGCATATAAGTGAGGATTAATACTAAAACAAAAGAGGCTCGCCAGTTGGCGAGCCTTATTTGTTTGTATAGAAAAACCGAACTATTCTACTGGTGTAGCAGCTGCTGGTTTATCTTCACGTGGAGGACGTGGTAATAAGGCTTTACGAGAAAGCTTCAACTTACCTTGTTTGTCCACATCTAATAGTTTCACTTTTACGATCTCTCCTTCGGTGAATACGCCGTCCATATTTTCTAGACGTTTCCAATCGATTTCGGAGATATGCAATAAACCATCTTTACCTGGCATAATCTCTACGAAAGCACCGAAAGCCATAATAGATTTCACTTTACCTTCGTATACAGCGCCCACTTCTGGTTTAGCAGCAATCGCTTTGATACGGCCTAAGGCAGCATCAACCGCTTCTTTGTTGTCTGCGAATACTTGTACAACACCTTTGTTGTCCACCTCTTCGATAGAGATTGTCGCACCCGTTTCGCGTTGCATTTCTTGGATGATTTTACCACCAGGTCCGATAACCGCACCGATAAATTCTTTATCAATCGTGATCGATACCAAACGAGGAGCGTGTGATTTATAATCTTCACGAGGAGCCGTCAACGTTTTGTTCATCTCACCTAAGATATGAAGACGCGCTTCTTTCGCTTGATCCAAAGCTTGGGTCAACACTTCCCATTTCAGACCATTGATCTTCAAATCCATCTGGCAACCAACAATACCTTTTGCTGTACCTGTTACTTTGAAGTCCATATCACCTAAGTGATCTTCATCACCCAAGATATCCGAAAGAATGGCGTATTTACCTGATTTTTCATCTGTGATCAATCCCATAGCGATACCAGAAACTGGCGCTTTGATTTTCACACCGGCATCCATTAATGCTAAAGTACCTGCACAAACAGTTGCCATAGACGAAGATCCGTTAGATTCCAAAATATCAGAAACGATACGGATCGTGTATGGATTCTCATCTTGAGCTGGCAATACTTGCTTCAAAGAACGCATGGCCAACGCACCGTGACCTACTTCACGACGACCTGGACCTCTATTTGGTCTTGCTTCACCTACCGAAAATGCAGGGAAGTTGTAGTGTAAAATAAATTTATTGTAACCGTTGATGAATGCACCATCGATCATTTGCTCATCATCTTTACTACCTAAAGTAACAGAAGTCAATGATTGTGTTTCACCACGTGTAAATACCGCCGAACCGTGTGCTGCAGGTAAGTAATCTACTTCTGTCCAGATTGGACGAACCGTTGTCGAGTTACGGCCATCCAAACGGATACCTTCATCTAACAAAAGGTTACGAACCGCATCGTATTGTACATCGTGGAAATATTTTTTAGCTAAGAATGTCGTATCCGCATCTAACTCTTCACCTAATGTATCGAAAAATGCTTTTCCGATAGTCGCAAATTGCTCAGAACGCTCGTGTTTCGAAGAACCCGATTTTGCGACAGCATATACTTGATCGTAAGTCGCTTTGAAAGCCGCTTCGCGTAATTCTGGATTGGTTGGCTCGTGGCTGTATGTACGTTTTACCGTTTTACCCACTTGTTCTGCCAAAGCAACGACAGATGCTACTTGTTTTTTGATCGCGTCATGTGCAAAAGCGATTGCTTCTACCATCTCTGCCTCTGAGATCTCATTTGCCTCGCCTTCTACCATCACGATATCTTGTGCAGATCCCGCAACGATAAACTCTAAGCTCGCTTTTTCTAATTCTGTACGAGTTGGGTTGATGACCAATTGGCCATCGATTTTCGCTACGCGAACTTCTGAAATAGGACCATTGAAAGGAATATCTGATACCGCAAGTGCAGCAGAAGCTGCTAAACCTGCTAATGCATCTGGCATTACTTCTTTGTCTGAAGAGATTAAAGAAATCATCACCTGCGTATCTGCGTGATAATCTTCAGGGAATAATGGACGTAACGCACGATCGACGATACGAGAGATCAATATCTCGTAGTCAGACAATCTTGCCTCTCTACGTAAAAAACCACCAGGTATACGTCCGGTAGCTGCATATTTTTCTTGATAATCTACAGATAATGGAAGAAAATCCACTCCTGGTTTTGCCTCTTTGGCAGACACCACTGTTGCCAACAGCATGGTGCTTCCTTGTTTCAACACTACTGAACCGTCTGCCTGCTTGGCCAACTTTCCAGTAGAAAGTTCGATCTGAGCACCATTGCCCATATCGATAGTTGTTTTGATTTCGTTATAACTCATTGTGTGTTCATTATGGTATGTTTTCGTCATGGCGACATACCGAAAATACTAAGACTTTTTATTTCAGCACAAAGGTACATAATAATATCGTTAGCTTATTGAATTTTCTAGAGGCTGGATAAAAAGAAAAAGCCATCCGATAAATCGGATGGCTTCTCTCTTGTTTTTTTACTAAAACTTATTTGATGATCTCACGTAAGCCTAAGCCTTTAATGATCGCACGATATCTATTGATATCTTTTTTGTGCAAATAAGCTAACAATGAACGACGTTTACCTACTAACATTTGTAGGGAACGTTGTGTATTGAAATCTTTTCTGTTTTTTTTCAAATGCTCTGTTAAGTGAGCGATTCTCTTAGTAAATAAAGCGACTTGTCCTTCTGCAGAACCCGTGTTTGTTGCTCCACCTCCGAACTCTGCGAAGATATCTGCTTTGTACTCTTTACTTAAATACATTCTTGAATAATATAAAAGCGTAAATAAAATTGTTAATTGCCCGCAAAGATACTAAATCTCAACTGAATAGACAAGAATATATTCTTCGATACGCCTATTTACACCTGTTTATACCTTTATGTAAATCTTATTTCGGTTCAGAATCGCGCAGATCAGCCACATTACGATCAGAAAACATAAGGAATAAAAAAATGAACCAACTTCTGGCGGCCCAGGCAAAGACGCACATATATTATCATAAAACCATCCTAGCGGTGTGGTATAGATGGCTAGGCCATTTTCATCCACGCCTTGCTGTATTCTCATTAGTCCAGAGATTCGAGGCAACATGCCACTCAATACAAAAATAAAGAGTGGATTTTTCCCAAACACGTCGAAAAAACGCGTGAGTGCGTTACGAACACCCAGCAAATCCGTGTACCAAATCACGGTGCCTAAAGTTAGTATAGCTAGCCCTGTGGTGTAAAAAACATACGAGCTCGTCCAGATCTTTTTATTGATCGGAAAACCTAAAGACCATACCCAGCCCAAGACCAACACGATAAAACCCGTGACCATCAGGCCACTGATTAACTTAAAGTGCGTTTCGGACGAATTGGGCACTTTTTTCCAGATCCAAGACACTTCTCCTCTTTTGCGGATAAACGCACCAATCAAATAACCAAAAATTACTTGCACGACTGCCGGCAACGTGCTCGCTATTCCTTCTGGATCGAAAGGCACGCCTTCGCCTTTATACATATGTGGCACGCCAAGCAGCAGTATGTCGACCTCTGTGCCAAACCAACCAGCCAAAGAATACGGATCACCACTTCCCAAGATTGCACACAGCGCCCAATAACCAAACAACAGCGCAATAGCGGTATATAGCAAAGCCTTTGGCTTTAGATAATAGGCTAAAATGGAAGCACCAAAATAGGCAATTGCGATACGTTGCAGAACTCCCAATAGGCGAATACCTTGATCGGCATTCGTTGAGCTAACCCACTCCTTGAAAACCAAACCATCGCCAGACCAAGCAACAAACGGAAACCAATTGAGGCCCAATCCGATTAGAAAAATCAAAACCGCGCGCTTCAGCACTTTCTTCCAGAAAGTAGCCGCTCCCGCTTCTTGCAACCGCGGCATCACAAAAGCCATGGCATTGCCTACGGCAAATAAAAAAAAGGGAAACACCAAATCAGTCGGTGTACAACCATGCCAAGGCGCATGCTTCAAGGGTGCAAACATATGCGACCAACTTCCCGGATTATTTACCAGAATCATCAAAGCCACGGTAGCGCCACGAAAAATATCTAAGGAGTAATAACGAGGTTGCATGGTCATAATTTATGTAGATAGTGCTCTAATATAACAAAATCCCCAACGGCTTGTCGGGGATTTTGTTATATCTCGCGGTAAAGTGCTACTAAACCCTCTGGCAGGTCTACCTCCAGCAGACGTTCGGCTTTACCGATGTTTACAATTAATTGCTCGGTCAGCGGAAACATCAAATCCTTTCCTTCCATATCTACTGTAGCGATATGTTGTTGAGGTAACTCTTGTACTCCGGTAATCACACCGAGTTTGCCTTCTTGATTATCCACCACTTCGTAGCCGACCAAGTCGCTATATCTAAAATCATCTGGATCGCGTACAGGCATTTTATCGTTTGGCAGATAAACCTTCTTGCGCACCAATGGTTGCGCCTTATCAATATGATCCACATCTTCCAGATTGATGTAAGCGGTGCTATTGCTCTGCACCTTGATCTGATCCACAAAATAGGGTACCAACTTTTTGTTGATCTCCACGAAAAGCACCTCGAAATCCAATTCCTTATAATCTTCAAATTCGAAAAAGAATTGTAATTCACCTTTGAGGCCGCGTGTTTTAGAGATATACCCTATGTAGAAAGATTCGTCGATAGTCATAGCGCAAAAGTAAGCATTTGCCACGATAGCTTAATGGACGACCTACGCCTTGAATAAAAAATGGTAGAAGCCCTTAGGCCTGCGCCATTTTTAGCAACTCTTTTGTCGTCTTCCAATTGCGTGTTGTAGCTTTGACTTTTAGCATATTTTCCAAAAAGCTATTATGTAGTTTAGTTTTACCGTACCCATTCGGACAGTACAAGTAAACGGCGTTAGGCGTAATAGCAATTTCTTCTCCCGCTTGCTTCTTTTCGAGAATGTTTTCGAGATCGAAATCCGCTGGAATATCTGCCAAAAATGTCACGTGTACATGAGCTACGTCCTTCTCTCCTTCCCTTGCATAGGGATTATTCTCCATAATTGCCTCCAAGGTTTTAAGGTTGAGCACTAACACAGGCACTTCAAATCCAAACGTTTTTTGGATTTCCGAAGAGATAAGGTCTTCCAGCTCTTTCGGATCGGTTTCTTTCGATGAAAACACGACATTTCCGCTCTGGATGTAGCTGTGCACGTTTTCAAAACCTAAGCTTTCATACAAACGTTTAAGGGCGTCCATCTTAATGATCCGCTGTCCGCTTACGTTTATTCCTCGCAGTATAGAAATGTATGTTATCATAAGTATTCAAGATAAAAATCGTTACAAATTGTTCAATGTCCAGATGATCGCCTTTTCTTTAGTAGACCGGAAAATGGTATGGTGCTCTTCATTCGTTTCATCAGCATACTTCCAAGTGATGTTTCCCTGATTTCTGCTTTGCAAAATCTCCGACAGCTTACGCGCAGATGCAGCAATCCCGTCGATGCCCGCTCCTGCAAACCAAAAAGTCTTATTCGTGCCTTTCCATTTATCTAGATGCACATCCGCCGTTTTCACCAGATATTCATCATTCCACCATAGCGAGGGATCAAATGCGATGTAAAAATCAAACATTTCTGGTTGCAACAAAAAAGTCTCTGTCACAAAAAGCCCCGCCAAAGATTCCCCAAGAATTCCTTTCTTGCTGCTTGTTCTGTATGTCTTGTTGATTTGAGGGATGAGCTCATCACTAACAAAAGTTCTGAATTCGGCGGAGCCACCCACTACAGGCGCAATTTCTTTGTCCTCGTCGACACTTGTCGGCCCAGTAAGATCTCTCCTTCTTTGCGTATTCTCCACACCTACCAATACAACAGGCGGAATTTTCTGCGCTTGTATCAATTCTTGCATCGTGTTGGCTACATGCGGAAAATCTTCTTGAATTCCTCCGTCAAGCATGTATACGACGATCAGCGAATCGTTATTTGTTGTATGATTTTCGGGCGTCCATACATTAATCACCCGTTCTTCGACGAGTCCTTGCGAAAGCAAAGTAAAAGTATCGTGTTTTGGAATCGAGTCTTGATCGTACGCAGCAGCGTTGCCACCATGAACTGTTAGTAAGAAAACTGGGATACAGAGAAGGTGAGCTATTTTCATAGTTCAAAAATACACAGATGGATTGTATAGATCAATCCAATTTTATTCTTCCGACGTATTTCTGTTTTAAGTAAAGCGCCAAAATAACTGACGCTAAAAGCGGTAAGCAATAGACAAACCGGCACGGACTGCTGCCCAAGGGCTACGACGTACACGAACTTCTACGCCGTCATTCAATATTTCGGGATCTATACGGATAGGAATGGTAAAATCACGCAATTCTTGCTGTATCTCGATTAACCTTTCGTGCAACACTTGCCGCTCCCAATCTTCAAGCTGAACACGAGCAGCAACGCTCCCACTCACAATGCCAAATCCTGGTCCCACTATTCGCCAATCTAAATACCATTTCTCTGCCAACTTAAAATTAGCACCCACAGAAACACCGCCGACGAAAGAATTCATATTGCCAGAGAGTGCGATTAACTCAGAACGTTCAAACAATACCTGCCCCATATTCTCGAAACTGACATGAAAATTATACGGTGCATTAGCGGAATAAGTAGCATAGCGCAGGTAAGGCGCGACATAAAAGCCAGTGAAAGCTTCGCGTCTCGAAGTATAAAAGCGAGCTTCTGGAGTGATCGAAAAACTTGTGCTCCTAAAATTCCTAACGATATCTCTTACATCATCGTCATCTATCCTACCCTCGATAAAGGAACGAAAAGGCAGTAGATTACTAGGCCGAAAAGCAACCTCAGCTCCAACGGAAATACGGTCGGTAAGTAAACGTTCATATTCTACTGTGAACTTACCGATCACCAGTGGTAATGCATTGAACTTAATAAGATTAGGCTCATCATGGACTCGACCTTCTTGGCCAATACTCAAAAACGGAAAAACTATAATAAATAGCATTATTATAATGGCTTTTTTAGGAAACAATAGATTAGTCATAGCAAAGAAGATGATATTAACCAAAATCAATCAAATTTTGCGCCAAAAGATATTAATATATTTTAAAATTATTTTTTGCAAAAAAATAAGCAAGCACCAAAAGATAGGCTCGGATAATGAATAACATCGGCCTATTAATGTTTCGATAAGCCCCGTAATGATGAGACTATTCCTCGCTTAATTATTTTTTATATATTTACTCTTAACCAGTCATTATCTATTTGATGGTCATCACACTACCCAATATAATTCGCATGAAACCAAAACATCTACAACCCGCATTATTACTCCTTGCGCTACTTACTACTTTGTCCTTTATCACCGCATCCTGTGAAAAAGATGCTACTCCTACAATTCCACTAGTAGAAGATACTTTTAAGAATTTTAGTGCTAGCAGCGGCTTAGCAACGAATATAAAAATAGACGGGGCAAATTGGCTTGTAGAGTACGTGAAGCTCGAAAATCAATCACAGAATTTAGTAGATAGCAGTGGTCAGGAACTAACGCTTAGTGGTCAAGACACGGTATATTCAGCTAATGGCTGGATGAGTATGGCCAAGTCAAAGGATGGCGCAACCCTGTTTCTGAGCTTAAAGGAAAATTTTGAGCAGACACCGAGAACAGTTCACATCGGCTTGGTCTCCAACGGACAAAAAGATGAAATTAAAATCACGCAACGTCGTGCCAACCGCTATCGAATTATCGACCGGAAATTTACCGAGCAGGAAGAATTCCGAAAGAAATACACAAGTGATCATGAATGCGCTCCACTGCAATTGATCAATAGTTCTTCAGAAATGAAGAGTATGCCAACCGAAGGTATTTTTAAAAATGTAAAACATAAATCTACGTTTGAGAGCAGCGACTATGGCGCGTTTGATTGGATGAGTATTGATCAGGATTCCATGGTATCTATGCCAGAATTAATCGTTGATGGCGGTAATTGGTGGTCACCACCCGTAAAATACAGTGAGGGACTTACTCAAACATTCTATCTGGACGAAAACCAGTCACGCACGCATTTAGATGTGAACCCAGGCAGAAAGCTGCAGCTCAGCGGCAAGATGACGTATGTAGGACGCGTGTGTAAATACATCTTCACCATAGAAAATGAAGAATCAGGTCATCGCTTCGATGTATCGGGAATCTGGAGACAGACACTACCGCTGACCCCCACTCTTATTATCGAATCCAATACGCCGATTGTGAACATAGATACGCAAGCTAATACCGACTAATAACGCACGACAGCATTGTATATATTTACCTAAACCACCATTTATTTTAGCCATGAAATATCAGCTATTACTCCTCTTCATGATGACCGTATCTTTGGGCACGACTGCCCAAAATCAAGCTTCCAAAAGCACGGTAGAAACCAAAACGATTCACAGCGACATCTTAAATGCAGATCGAGCTTATACCATCTATTTACCCAAAGATTATGCGAATAATCCGCAGAAGAAATATCCCATCTTGTATATACTGCATGGATTATCTGGTGTCAATACCACTTGGTTCGAGAAATATGATGTGCGGGAAGTGCAAGATCAACTCGCTGCCAGCGGCGAATCCGTAGACATGATTATTGTAAGCCCAAATGCTGGTGGCGACCCAAAAACAGAATGGAATGGCTATTTTGATATGCCTGGATGGAATTATGAACAATTCTTTTACCAAGAATTCGTACCACATATAGAAAGTACCTACCGCGTGATCGGCGACAAACAGAACAGAGCAATTGCTGGCCTCTCTATGGGCGGCGGTGGCAGTACTAGTTATGGTCAACGCCATGCAGATATGTACAGCTCTGTTTATGCGATGAGTGCCTTGATGGCCATGCCGAATAGTTCAACACCGCCAAAAGAGGATGACAAGTTTTCTCTATTATCGCAATCCGTCGTTAAAAACAGCTGTGTGGATTATGTGATCAACGCAACCGAACAGCAGAAAGAGCAATTGAGAACAGTAAAGTGGTTTGTTGATTGTGGTGACGACGATTTCCTACTGGATACCAACATTGATTTTTTTCGCGCCATGCGCGATGCGAAGATTCCGGTTGAGTTTCGCATAAGAGACGGTGCGCACGATGCGCTGTATTGGCATTCCGCCCTTTATTACTGTCTTCCTTTTGTATCTAGAAACTTTAAACAGTAAAATCACTGAGCAGGAAACCTGTCTGAAACATATAATGTATTCGCAAAAAAAGCCGATCCTTTGCGGGATCGGCTTTCTTGAATACTTTAAAAAAGCAGAAATTATCCTTCTGTTTCTTCTGTGTTTTCTTCTGTACCTTCAGCTGCTTCCACTTCCTCTTCTGCAGGAGCTTCTTCTGCTACTGGTGCATTTTTAGCCGCGATAGCCGCTGCTTTGTCTTCTTTTTTCTTAGCTTCTGCCGCTAAAGCAGCTTTCTTAGCTTCCGCTTTAGAAGATGCTAATGTAGATTTCGTACCTTCTACACGAGATGCTTTACCTTCAGTCCAAGTAGTAAAAAGTTCTTCCGCTTTTGCTTCGTCGAAAGCACCTTTTTTCACACCACCTTGCAAGTGTTTTTTGTACAAAACGCCTTGAGAAGAAAGAATACCACGAGCAGTATCTGTAGGTTGTGCACCTTTGTTGATCCAATCCAATGATTTTTCGAAATCTAATACGATAGTCGCTGGATTAGTGTTTGGGTTGTACGAACCAATACGCTCGATGAATTTACCATCACGTGGAGCACGAGAGTCTGCCACTACTACATAGTAAAAAGGTTTTCCTTTTTTACCGTGTCTTTGCAATCTGATTTTAGTTGCCATTTTCTTTTATATTATTTATGTATTCAACATATCCCCCGAGCTTATCACAAGAGGGGACGCAAAGGTAACTATTTGATTGGTAAAGACAAAATGAAATCTATCAATCGAGCCAACTCCTGCTTTTCCAAATGCCAGCGGTAGTTGTTACCTTCACGGTATGAAGACGGTTCCTCCATTAAAGATTCTCAAAGCATCTGCCGGCTCGGGTAAGACCTTTAGCCTGACCATTCATTACCTCACGCTACTATTGCACAATGAAAATAGCTATCGGGAGATTTTAGCGGTTACTTTTACCAATAAAGCTACGGCAGAGATGAAAGAGCGTATTCTTTATGTGCTGCAAGGATTGGCCGAAGGCAATCAAGATCCCAAAATAGCCGACTTCAGAAACATCCTTTTGGCGCAATCGCCCGAATGGACGGAAGCGCTGATCCAAGAAAAAGCCCATCGCGTATATCGGAGGATATTGCATGATTACAGCCATTTTACCGTGAGCACCATTGATGGATTTTCCCAAAAGGTAATCCGAAGCTTCACTTACGAATTGCATCTTGATGCCGGCTATAAAGTGGAGATGAACATCAATAAGGTAAAGGCCGAGCTCACCGTGATGCTCAATCAATTGCTAGATGATCGCCCAGATTTATTAGAATGGATCATCGAATACGCGGAGAAAAAGATCGCCAACAACGAAAACTGGAATTACCGCCAGCAACTCCTATCCTTGGCAGGATTGATCTTTTCGGAAAATTTCCAAGAATTTGATGCCCACATCCTGCAGAACGATGCGCGCCAGGTTTTTGAAAGCCTCAATCAGGAAAGCGCTACCATGACCAAAGGCTACACCGATGCCTTGGCCGAAGCCATTCGCAACTTTCAGAATGTATATACCGCCGCAGGAGCGCAAGGCGACGAACTCAAAGGCAAATCGCGCAATCCTCTTTTTGCCGCCAGCAAGCTACGCCCACAAGTACATAAGCTATCTGCCAGCGACCTCCAGAAAACCATCGAAAGATACACCAAGCTTATCGACAACGAAGATGCCTTCACCGATCAGCAAAAGCATGTGCGGTATGATTTGATGGCGCAGTTCAATCCTGTTCTACAGAACATGGCCGAACTGGAAAAGCTCTTCCCTACCTTCGTGGCGTACCAATCGGTGCAGGCCAACTTATATTTCCTGCGCTTGTTGAAAGAAATGAGTGATCTATTGGCGCGCTGGCGCAAAGAAAACAGCGCACAGCTCATCTCCGATTCGCAATTATTGCTTAGTAAACTTGGATTGGATGCGCACAACGATCCGACTTTTATTTGGGAGAAGATCGGGAGTCGTTTTCGGTACTTTCTGTTTGATGAATTTCAAGACACCTCCCGCACGCAGTGGAAAAACTACAGCCCTTTGCTCATCAATGCGCTCGGCAACGCCGACCGACAGCTGAGCGAACACCTAGTGGTGGGCGATGTAAAGCAAAGCATTTACCGCTGGCGCAATGGCGACTGGCGCATCTTGCTGCAGCAAGTGGAAGAACAAGTCGGAGCAGCATTTCACTTGACGGAGCAAGACAAACCTAGCTTTATCGCCAGCGAAACGCTGGATGTGAATTACCGCAGCTTGCCTAACATTATCCAATTCAACAATTACATCTACGCGGAATTACCGGCGCACCTGCAACAAGTACTCAATGCACAAGTACAAGAAGCCTTGAGCGCCGAAGATCTACGCTGGTGGCATCAATCTGGCAATGACCAGATGTTGGTAAAAGCGTATGAAAACAGTCATCAAGCGGTTCCTGCTGGAAAACAAGGACCTGATAAGCCGCAAGGCGAAATTGATCTGGTCTATCTGCCCGTAACGGACGGACGATACCGCAGCAACCGCGTAGCGGCTGATGCAACACAAAAGTTATGTGAGCAGATTGGCGAATGGATTTCTTCGGGCAAATACCGACCGAATCAGATTGGTATTTTGGTACGTAGGAACAAAGAAGCACAGGATGTGATTCAGGCCTTGATGGCCTATAAG
>JAAIGF010130170.1_pt1 | contig 12720 bp, 12 predicted proteins | sample 6487441 | NCBI WGS metagenome assembly JAAIGF01 (sample SAMN13974129, study PRJNA590717) | phyllosphere metagenome | biome: pepper field; feature: multiple bacterial spot infested pepper fields; material: pepper leaves; isolation source: leaves from pepper fields | host: Capsicum annuum ...
GTCCCTGCGCCATAGATAGCAACCCGAGGTATACCGGCATCCATGTCATGTTGTCGCGTCACCGGCTCGAGCCAGGACCCGATAAAAAACTGACGCATTACAAGGCGCAGGCCACCTAGCAACAGCAGGCTCAGCCACCAGTAATTGAAAACCATAGACCGCGGCACCAGGGCTGTTGGCCCCCGATACCAATAAACAGCAAGTGCCAGCACCAATGCAGAAAGGGACACGGCTTTTGCGATGGTGATAAGTGCATCACTGCCGACATAACGCATCACCGCACGGTACATACCCAAACGAATGAAAATCGGCAGCGCGATCAGCGGCGCGAGGATAAACAACCAGCCATGGCCGGAAATGGGTTTGGCGGCATCGAGCTCGCCCAGGCGGATAGCAAATGACAGCCAGAGCGCAATCCATATAAGGATGGTATCGGCCAGCAGCTGCAAGAGGCGCTTCTGGCCCCGGGGCATGCTAACCATAAACTGACGCACAACCTTCATCCTCATCCCTCAGATTACTTTGACGCAACTTCCCAATAGCGGAGCGTCACTGCAAGGCTCTGACGCCCCGCTGCGGCGCAACGATACTCAAGCGTCAGCCTCAATGTACCACTCGGTCACCAGCACCCCGCCCCAATGCAGTTTGCAGAATCAACTTAAAGTAGAGAGAAATCGACAGTGACTGAATCATCCTCTGATCAGTCTCGGCAAGCAAAACGGGCGTAGACATATCTATACCCCGAACTTGAGCCAACCCAGTGATTCCAGGGCGAACGTTATACACACCACGAGCAGTCCGCTCGGCAATCAATTCGTCTTGATTTAACAGGTTAGGCCGAGGCCCGACCAAACTCATTTCTCCCTTGAGCACATTCCATAGCTGTGGCAACTCATCGAGCTTGGTTTTGCGCAAGAAAGAACCTAGACGAGTGATCGAGGCGCGGGATGCCAAATGGGTCGCAACGGAGGCAGTATCCACACCCATGGTTCGAAACTTGACCAAGATAAAGGGTCGCTTATCACGCCCCACGCGTGTCTGCCGGAACAAAGGAGCCCCCGTATCCAGCAAGCCGAGAATGTAGATCACAATCAATACAGGAAGGCCAACGAGCAACCCCAGCAGGGCGAAGGCGATATCTAAAACACGAATCACAAAACCAAACCTCTGAAGGCAATCAACCCAAGGGCAAGAAACAACGTCTCAGCCCCTCTTCAACCGTGAAAGGCGGTTGCCAATCCAGTGTCTCGCACGTATGCGAAATGTCTACCTGCAACGAGCCCAGCAGACGCTGAGCCATTGCCTTACGCCCTAACAAGGTCGCCCCAAGCTGCAGAGCGGCTGCAGGCACGGGAATCAACCGCGCCGGCTTTTCCATGGCCTCACCTACTAAACGTAACAACTCGCTAGTGGAAAGGTCGCGACCGTCACCCGCCAGAAAAACGTTATTTGCAGCAGAGGGATGGTCAATACAGCGAACGATCAGATCGACGAGGTTATCGATACCTATCAGCGAACGACGATTGTGGACTGCCCCGAGCGGAAGCGGAATGCCTCGACCAATCCAGCGAACCAAACTCCCAAAATTACCTGGAGCGTTAGGGCCGTAGACCAAAGGCGGCCGAATGATCACCACCTCCATGCCGGTTTCCTGCTGCACACGCCAAAGCCCTTGCTCAGCCTCCCACTTGGATTGCGCATAGGGCTCTACCGGTTGCGCGGGGTCCTGCGCAGTATACGGCCGAACATTGGCATTGCCGTTAACGCCGATCGAACTGATGAAAACGAACCGCTTCACGCCGGCCGCGGCCGCTTGGCGGGCAAGCGCCAAAGTCCCATCAACATTGATCCTACATAGCCATGCCAGTTGCTCGGCTGTGCGAACCTTGCGTATGTGAGCTACTGCTGCGGTATGCACGACGGCTAGGACTCCTTGCAGAGGCACAGACCAGTTGGTAGCACCTCCCATAGAACCAACAGTCACGACATCGACATTCGGTGCGAATGGTTTCCCTCGAGTACGGACGGATGCGACCACCGTCCAATAGGGCTCGGTAACCAGACGGGCAATAAGCGCCGAGCCAATAAAACCCGCAGCACCAGTGACCAAAAGCCTACCGCATTCAGCCATTATCGGGCCCTCTCAGCATGAGCAGCCAACAAACCAGCACAAAGAACATCTTGTCACGCACTCGGCGCCTACAGTGCCAGGCTCGAAGCGACAAACCGAATAATGCAGGGCGAAATGAAGTATCCAGGCGAGATATCAGTGACAGTTCCCTTGCTTGAAGAATGCTAGCCAGCAAGCGAACCTGGGACAGCCACCAACCACTGCAAATCTGCTTGAGCCGAGATCGTAGCGCTTTAGTCCCGGTATTGGCGCCAAATTGATTGTGCGCGTGCTGCCGATATAGCATCGACGGCTCTGGATCGATATACCAGCTATAGCCTTTGCTGCGAGCGAACGCATAGCAGAACCAATCATGTAACGCGACTTGCTCTATACGCGCTCGATGAGCAAGCACGCATTGTTTTATCGCCTCTGCCAATCGAGCTGTCATCACGTAAGTACAGCCGGGCCCAGCAGCCTCAAAATAGTAATCCCATTTCATCTGTGGCTGGGACTTATTCACTAGAGTGCGACGCCCATCGGGCCATAAGGCGGTAACATTCGCTGAATATCCGTCACAGCTGCGAGACTGGAAATGGTAATGAGCACGTTGGAGCTTGTTTGGCAACCAGATGTCATCCTGATCAGCAAATGCGATGTAGTCGAACGATTCAAAATTGACATCGCAAAGTAGCCGGAAAAAGTTTTTTGCCGCTCCCCCAAATACCTCCCCGTATCTCAACGGCACGATCCTTGAGTCACTATCTGCAACACTACATAACCACTCATATGTACCATCGTTCGACCTGTCGACACTTACATATAACGTGACATCCACACCGTCCTGACTAAGGATCGACTCGAGCTGCTCCGACAGCCATTGCATGCCATTGTATGCAGCAAGTAAAACCGCTACCCGCTGCAATGGCTGATCAATAGAATTCACGAGGAAACCTTTCTGAGGAAAACCAAAAACGACCTGATCGGGAACTTGATCATTTCACATGAGAAGGCAAGAAGATAATTGAAAAACGGCATTTTCCGTTCTTTGCGCAACCCCCTCAACACGTCGAGATACCCCTCATGCATTAAACGAACCGATGCAGTTAATCCTGACTCTCCGATAGCGGGTTTGAAACCTCCTGCCAACTCGCGACTTAGTAATATATGATTTCCATTGCGCAGATTCTCATACCAGCATAAGTAGTCTTCCATTCGCCGATAACGGGTATCGAATGGAACGAACCCCTCCTTTCGCACCATGACTGTCGGTGTAAAAATCGGGTTTCCATAAATGAAACGATATTTACTAATAAGACTGCCGGATAGGGGCGGCTCACTCGAAAAAGGTCGCACCTGCAGGTCTGCAATATAACCGTGAGATGTAAGACAGACCGGGTTTTGCTGCATGAATCCATATTGGATCCGCACCTTGTCGGGGTGCCAAACATCATCCGAATCGAGAAAGGCTATATAAGACGAAGAAGCGCTGGCAACCCCCACATTGCGTGCATTGGCAGGCCCACAATTGGCGTCCAGCGAAATTAAAACAATCTCTAATGAGGCTCTATAACTATTTACCAAATGCACCAACGCTTCAGAATCACTGCTGGCATCATCGACAACGATCAACTCGCGAACCGGCATACTCTGCGCAATGATACTTTCAATACTGCGACCGATTGTGGTCAGCGCGTTAAAAAAAGGAATAACAACTGAAACGTCAGCGCGCACACATACTCCCTAACTCACCACAAGCAAACTGTCACGATCAACACACGACGAAAGACTCGCACTCCGCATAAATCACTGCTTACGAATGAGTCGAGGGGTATTCTTCAGTAACCGCAGCATAAATAATAAAATTTGTGCCGGCCGCCACTCAAATTGCATTTGAATGCGAAAAAACTCGGTCAGCGCACCTAACAGGTCATTAGAGCTGACTCCGTCATCACCAAATTTGCCTGCGTAAAACTCGGCCACATACACGCTCGCGCCGTGCTTTACTGCTCGTAATATGAAAAGCTGATCTGCGGCAATAGGATAAGCCCGAGAGTAAAAACCTACGCCGGGTCGCTCATGAAGCGACTTTTTATATATCGACCCGACTGCGTGAGCCGTGACGAAAGCCATCTGCCCCCTCAACCAGGACTGGCCCGCTGGGCCTCGCCTTGAGGTAGCACCAATCGATACAGCAGCAGTAATAATATCGGCATTGCTTTCGGCGACCCAAAACTTATAACTCGCAATCGCACCGGGAGCTAGAATATCATCTGCACCAATTACCAAATAGTAATCACCCGAGCAAAGCTTCACTGCTTTATTTAACGCATCATAAATACCAAAATCAGGTTCTGACCGATAAACCAAGCGTACATCCGTGACCTGCTCAAGCAGTTCGACTGTACCATCTGTCGACATCGCGTCCATTACCACCCACTCAAAATCCGAATCAGTTTGAGCACGCAGCGACGCCAACAGCTGCGGCAATACTTCGGCGGCATTATAAGTAGCGGTAACGACACTAAGTGTGGGCTTTAAGTCAGGCATGGCGAGCCTCCGAGAAAGCCTCGTAGGCATATCTTAAGCCACAATCCAACGTAACCTCCGGCTTCCAGCCTAATGCTGTCAGCTTTGCACTGCTCATGAGCTTGCGAGGTACCCCGTCAGGTTTGCTCACGTCGAAGAAGAAATCTCCACAATATCCAACAGTCTGAGCGACTAGCTTAGAAACCTCGAGAATACTGTAATCCCTACCGCTCCCTACATTTATATGCGAGCACATTGGAGTTACGACCGCTTTCCAATGATCCGGAGAGAGATTCATGACATGCACGCTGGCTGCAGCCATATCATCAACATAAAGAAACTCCCGGCGGGGTGCTCCACTGCCCCATACCATGACCTCGGCGTCGCCCTTCAACTTAGCGTCATGGAAACGGCGAATAAGTGCAGGAAGCACATGGCTGTTTTCCGGGTGATAGTTATCCCCCGGACCGTACAGATTGGTCGGCATTACGCTTCGATAGTCGCGACCATGCTGACGATTATAACTTTCACACAACTTAACACCTGCAATTTTGGCAATTGCGTAAGGTTCATTTGTCGACTCCAGCGGCCCTGTCAATAAGGCCTGCTCCGCCATCGGTTGTTCGGCATACTTGGGATATATGCAGGATGAACCCAAGAACAGCAGCTTCTGCACCCCATTGATATGCGCAGACTGAATGACATTCGCCTCAATCATCAGATTTTCATAGATGAAATCAGCTGGATAGGTGTTATTGGCGTGTATACCGCCGACACGAGCAGCTGCCAGGTAGACTTGATCGATGCGGTTAGCACAAAAGAAACGCAGTACCGCTGCCTGATCGAGCAAATTCAGCTCTTCGCGGGAAGCAGTCAAAACACGCTGGTAGCCTAACGCCTTCAGGCGACGCACAATCGCAGAGCCGACCATGCCGCGATGGCCAGCGACGAAGATCACTTGGTTGAGATCCCGCGCCACACTCAAATCTCCACAGACACGGGCACGTCATGACCGTGCTGCTTGAGCAAGGCGTGACGTTGAGCAACCTTCAAATCCTCGCGCACCATCTCGGCACACATCTCCTGCACCGTGATTTCGGGTACCCAGCCTAGCTTATGCTTGGCTTTGGCAGGATCCCCCAATAAGGTTTCTACCTCCGCTGGGCGGAAATACCGGGGATCGATACGCACTACCACGTCACCCACGCTGAGGGCGGGTGCCTTATTACCCTCGACAGCCTCGATCAAGGCAATCTCATCAACCCCTTGCCCCTCGAAACGCAGCATAATGCCAAGCTCTGCAGCAGACCACGTGATGAACTGCCGCACGGAATACTGAACACCGGTTGCAATCACAAAATCTTCCGGTTGTTCCTGCTGCAGCATCATCCACTGCATACGGACGTAATCCTTCGCATGCCCCCAATCACGTAACGCATCCATGTTTCCCATGTAAAGGCACTTCTCCAGCCCCTGGGCAATATTCGCCAGGCCTCGTGTGATCTTACGCGTCACGAAGGTCTCACCGCGACGTGGAGACTCATGATTGAAAAGGATGCCGTTACAAGCATACATACCGTATGCCTCGCGATAATTCACGGTAATCCAGTAAGCATATAGCTTGGCTACGGCATAAGGAGAGCGGGGATAGAACGGTGTCGTCTCCTTTTGAGGCGTTTCTTGAACCAGCCCATACAACTCAGAGGTAGAGGCTTGGTAAAAGCGAGTTTTTTTCTCCAGTCGTAAGAGACGGATTGCCTCCAAAATTCGCAAGGTACCCATGGCATCTACATCGGCGGTGTACTCCGGAGACTCGAAGCTGACGGCTACGTGAGATTGCGCGCCTAGGTTGTAGACCTCGTCCGGCTGAACTTCTTGCATAATACGGGTGATATTGGACGAATCGGTCAAGTCACCATAATGTAAAACGAAGTTTTGATGTTCAACATGGGGATCTTGATAGATATGATCAACCCGCTGGGTATTGAAAGAGGAAGCACGGCGCTTGATACCATGAACCTGGTAACCTTTTTCCAACAAAAGCTCTGCGAGATATGAACCATCTTGGCCGGTCACACCGGTAATAAGAGCTTTCTTCAATATCTCAACTCCCGATTACATCTGGCAACTTCTTGAATCATAGCCTCTGCACACATAGCAGAAACAACATCGTCGACTTTGTAAGTAGCCGACCAATTTAACTTTTCCCGAGCCTTGAGTGGGTTACCACAACTAAATTTAATATCAGAAGGCCGATATAGCTCTCGATTGGTCGCAACAAGCTGAGTCCAACTAAGATTAAAATACGTAAAAACCTTACTAACAAAATCCTCTAGGGCACACGTTTGCCCCGTCGCGATAACATAATCCTCAGCTTTATCCTGCTGCAGCATTAACCACATTGCCTCGACATAATCCGGGGCCCAACCCCAGTCCCTATGAATATCAAGATTTCCCAGCGTTAATTTTTCCTTACTACCAGCAGCGATACGCGCAGCTGCTCGGACAATTTTCTGTGTTACGAATCGCTCTGCTCGCAAAGGAGACTCATGATTAAAGAGAATTCCAGTGCTGGCATGCATGTCATAAGACTCGCGATAGTTACGTGTTAACCAATACGCTGATGCTTTAGCAACTGCATACGGACTACGCGGCCAGAATGGATGCTCCTCATCTGCCCCTTCCGTGCCGGTATCTCCGTAGCACTCACTTGAGCCTGCATTATAAAAAAGAATGGCAGGATCAACAAAGCGAATTGCCTCTAGCATATTAAGCGTACCCTGCGTAATACTTTCCATTGACTCAACAGGCTGTTCAAAGGAAAGACCTACGGAGGTTTGCCCAGCAAGATTATAAATCTCAGTAGGTCGGTGATTTTCAATCACTGTCAATACACTACGAAAATCGTTAATAGCCATTGAGACCAATTTAACACGCTCCTTTATACCCAGACGTTCAAGACTGGAAAATGGAGCAATCATTGCGTCACGCGATGTACCAACAACCTCATAACCTTTTTCTAAGAGAAGCTTAGCTAAATATGTACCATCTTGTCCGCTAATGCCGCAAATCAATGCCTTCATGATAGAACCTGCTGATAGATTGCATAAGTTTCCAATGCACAACGATGCCAGGAAAATTCTTTTACGCGCTCCAGCCCAAGGGCCCTTAACTCTTCAGATATCTCTACACTCTGCAATACATCGAGCATAGCGGTGACCAGCGAGTCAATTGAAAGGGGATCGAACAGCCTAGCCGCACCTCCCACGACTTCAGGAATAGAACTGGTACCGCTACAAACCACAGGGCAGCCATAGCTCATAGCCTCCAGAGGAGGAATCCCAAACCCTTCATAGAGGGAGGGATAGATGAATAGGGCTGCTCGCTTGTAAAGCGCGGCCAAAACCTCATCGCCACCACCAAACTGACGAACTCGAGAATCAACTCCCAGCATTTCGATGATTTTACGCTCCTCGACGGTAAAAGTCCCACCACCAAAGGCAATAAGATCAAAACTATCTTTTATCCATGACTGGCTGGCATATGCTCTAAGTAGATTTTCAAAGTTCTTGTACCCACCACGCAAGCCAACATAAAGCAGATAAGGGCGCGCAGCCAACTCCTTAATCGCAACATTCGCAACATTCGAGGTCGTAAGAGAAAACCCAAGGTGCACCACCGATGTCTTTTCAACTGGCACATCAAACAGCCGAATTAAATCCTGCCTTGTATTTTCGGAAATACAAATCACATGATCTGCGCGATTGATCGCCTGGCGCTTAAGTGTAGATATTCGCTCTTCATTAGAAAAGGACTGGGAAAACAACTCATGAATCATGTCATATACGGTAATAACAACACGGCTATGACGAGGAGCTACTGAGTGGCTGGCATAATATGTCTCATGGACAATATCCGGCCTTAATGCTGTCATTAGTAGCGGAGAGCAGGCAGCATTGACTTTACGTGAAACACTTTCAGCACCACGAAATACTGGCAAATGCTTTCCAAAAACATGCAAGTAATCAGGTGCATCAGCCAAATAATTATTTACATATAGCGGCGCATTAACACCAACCTTAAGGTCAGCGACTGGTAGCGTGGATAGCTCTTTAGCCAACTCTAAAAAGTAACGAGAGATACCACCGTACCGCTGCAAAGAGAATATCTGGTAATCATAGGTAACTTTCATAATATTCAAGCCGACTCAAGAATTTTACAATGATCATCCATGGTTTTAGATCGCATCAAACGCCCTAAAAGAATAGCCGACAGATTTGAAAAACGAGCACCTGTTATAATCCCCATCCATGTTGCATTCAAATTCCTCTTCGTGAATATGTGAAGCCCATTAGCACTGTAAAAATTAAGGCCTAGATTACTAGCAAGATGCTGCAGCGTTCTATGCTGAAAAAAAGCTATATGCTGCCCCGTAGGTAGCGAGTAATACCACCACTCTTTGGGTTCGGGAGGTGCTCCCTTATAGAGTTCAGTAGAAAAAATCAAAGTATCTGCATCCGCTGACGCCAAGGTTTTTTTAATATATTCAGCGGGATCCGTTAGATGCTCCAGCACTTCCATGGCTGTTACCGCAAGACACCCTCCCACACTGGCATCATACTCAAACCCACGCGCCAGAACATTCTCACAATATTTATCAGTCCAGTAAAAATCGAACCCATAGTCTCTCATCAGCCGGGTTAACATTCCATAACCACCGGCGGCATCAAGGTAGCGCCCTCTGCCGCGCTCAGCCATCCCCCAGAATAATAGAGACGAGAGTTTTTTGGCTATATTTATATTACGCGTTACCAGTCCTGTATCCGCGTCAGCAATAGCTGAAGAGTATGCCTCATCCAACCAGTACGGCTCTAAAACACATAAAAAACCGCACGATTCACAATGAAGGTAGTCCACTTCATATTTGCAGAGGACTTTGGCAGAGAACACATAGCGTAGTGATCCAGTACATATAGAGCAAATAGCAGAACTCATTGAAGCACTCCTTAAAAACGAAATCACTGCACCGACATATCACCGTCAAGCTTTGAGCAGCGAAGTAATATGCGATCTAAGCGCCAACTCATAGGCCTCTAAACTATTTTCTACCATTACTTTCTCAGCACTCATCGACTGCCTGGCCACTACCTGCTCATCCGACATACTCAATGTCTTTTCTATAGCATCGGCAAAACCACTGGGAGTTAAGTATTCAACCATCACACCGTGCTCGGCGGTGACGCTTGACTCACGAGACACCACTGGAATTAACGCTCCATTTCCTATTGCGGTAAGGACTGAGGGACTCCCTCCCTCGGAACAGGAGGGAAAAACTACAAAAGAACAAGAAGATAGAATTTCTTCAAATGCCTTTGACTGAACATCAATAAAACCATGCACATGTATATTAGGAGTTTCAAAAAGCTCAGAGTGAAAGGCGCTAGTAAAATCAGGCTCCAGCAACAAGTTACCACACACGTGCAATTCTAGGTCCTGACGCACCTTAAAGTAATCAAGACAGAGATCGAGCCCTTTATGAATCAAACCGGCACTACCAAACCACAAATAGCTGTTACGAGTGGCAGCTTCCCGCTTGGCCATAACTACTTTGTAATCTATTGTCCTAAAAAAAGGGGCCGGACATTCTAAGACAGGTCCGTCATAGTGAGCTTTATAAGTGGCAGCACACGTATCATTTCCTAAAGCTATAATTCCATCAACCAATGTCGTTTGGTGCGTCCACGCTTTCGCTACATACCGAGCCGACGAACAAAGCCAAACGCCCCTCTGCCTATGAACATCTCTCAAGCGCTTCAAGGTGGCGTTATTTTGGTGACAAACATGCATGCCCGCACCGTAATAAATGGTTTTCGCCCTGCCCCCTCCTCTTTCAAAGTAAATCTGAAAGACATCACCAAAGCCATAAATCACATCATAGATATCCAAGCGTGGAATTCGCCCCTCGTAATGCATGACATCCACACTATAACCTAAAGCCTTAAATATTTTTGCCGCAGCCTGAACCTCAAAGAAGTTAGTATGCTTCACGCTAGCACGAATGAAAGGCTCTTTAATATAAGATATCAGCACGCGCCTCCGAGACTTAGTGCGATAGATATCTCGAAGACATATATAATTTCTAGCCTTGTTAGCAAGGCGCATGCCAGCAGGACCCAACAGATACCTAAGTATAGATTTAGCTCTTAACATTCAAAAACCTAAAAGGAGCAAGAAGGGAATTTATAGCTAGCAAAAGGGTTTTCTTACTACCTAAAGATAGAATAATAAATGACAAGAAAATCCCTAAAACACCAAAGTAAACTAAACCTTGCAAACCGAAATCCTCAAGAAAAAAATACGTTAATATTAGTTTAATGATCACGGCGAGCAGGTTCGAGACCATCACATAAAGCGATCGCCCCTCAATAACATGCCAAGTATTCCAGCAAGAGAAAAAGAAAACAAAAATATTAGAAAAAATCATTATCTTCAAAAGGTGAGCAGCCTGAGCGTAATCCTGTCCGTATGCGAACTCGATGAAAAGATCCCCCCCAATCCACACCACAAAAAAAACACCAATTGCAAACCACAACAAGAGACCGGTGACAAGCTCAGTTCGCCTTTGGTATGCCGGCGTTCCTAGCAACTTAACAACTGACGGCTTAAATGAATTAACAACCATTCCCGGGATAAAATGCCAAATAACAAAGAATCGAAATGCAGCTGCATAAACGCCAACCTCATACTCACCAAAAACAGCTTCAATAATTATAAAATCAAAACTATAAAAAATAACAAATGCAAGTCCGGCCAACATGAGCGACCAAGAATCTTTAAATAGAAAAAAAGCCTCATCTAAACGAAACACCCAAAAAAATAAACTTTTCCCCAGCACTAGTCGATAACAAAATAAAAATGCAATAGCTTGTAGTATGGCATCGAGCAGCATCGATACCGCAAACCAAAACAAATCCGCCTCAAAATAAATTAAAAAAACCTTCACCAGACTTGAAAAAAGCACTGCCACCAATGAAAAAAATACTATGTATTTAGACTTAACTAGAGACTGAAAATAAACATCTACCAAGCCAAAGCCTTGAAAAAACAAACTAGCAGACATTATTATCAGTAATATTTCTTTGCTCTCACCGCCCCATCCAAAGCTAGTGTAAAAAAGGAGTACCAAAAACACTAAACCAGCGCCAATACCTTTAAGAACAAATGCACTTCCTAGGATCACATTCGATTCTTTCTCACGCCTAGACAACTCCCTAAGAACGATTGCATCTAACCCCATACCTGAGATCGCAGCAAGAATTACTACAAAATTCTGTGCATAGCTAAGACGTCCAAATTGCTCAGGCCCCAAATAACGGGCGAGCAAGACGCTTACTGCCAAGGTTAAAAATATGCGAATGAGTTTATCAGCAAAAAGCCAACTTATATTACTTACTATACTGCTCATCCCTATCGGCATCATTTGCAGCCGCTTTAGAAACTCTCCCACTACTAGTTTCACTTACTGGCTTCTTCCATACTGATCATCAAAGCGAACAATGTCATCTTCGCCCAAGTAACTACCGGATTGCACTTCGATAATTTCCAATGGAATATTGCCCGGATTAGAGAGGCGATGAACTTCGCCCAGAGGAATGTAGGTGCTCTGATTTTCGCTCAATAACAGCGTTTCACTACCCCGGGTTATTTCGGCAGTACCGTGTACGACTATCCAATGTTCGGCTCGATGATGATGCTTCTGCAGGCTAAGGCTCGCTTTAGGGTTGACCTGTATACGCTTGACCTTGAAGCGTCTACCTTCATCAATGCTGTCGTACCAGCCCCAAGGGCGGTGAACCTTACGATGCAGCGCATGCTCTTCGCGTGACTGTTGGTTGAGCAGGTTCACAATCTGCTTAACGTCCTGGCACCGGCTTCTATCCGCAACCAGAACGGCGTCTGCCGTCTCAACCACCACGAGGTTTTCAACGCCGGCTAACGCGACAAGGCGGCTACTGGCATGTACCAGCGAATTACGGCTCTCAGTTATCAGCACATCACCTTGAAGGGCGTTGCCATTATCA
>JAAIGF010111510.1_pt1 | contig 12718 bp, 6 predicted proteins | sample 6487441 | NCBI WGS metagenome assembly JAAIGF01 (sample SAMN13974129, study PRJNA590717) | phyllosphere metagenome | biome: pepper field; feature: multiple bacterial spot infested pepper fields; material: pepper leaves; isolation source: leaves from pepper fields | host: Capsicum annuum ...
GTGCATCTTTATCTTTAATAGAAAGGCCTTTGGATTCGAAATAGGTTACCAAAGCAAGATCATCGTCACTTGGCGCAGCCAACATCATGAGCGTTGCACCATCTGCATAGGTTTTCTTCGGATCGACGCCTTTGGCAAACAACGCATCATAAATAGCGGTGTTGGTATTGCCACCACCTGCTGCATAGGCTGCGATGGGCACGCCGTAGCTGTCTGCATAATTTACATCAGCGCCTTTTTGCAATAAATAATCTACCAGTTCCTTATTGCCGTTTGCGGCAGCCCAATGTAGGTAATGGCGACTGTGGTGTGTTTTCTTATCAACCGGATTGCCTTCTTGCTCTAATAAATAGAAGATAATATCATTAGATGCACCGCTATTGATGGCCATCGTGGTCACATCAAAAGAGGCCGCGTTCGACTCAGACGGACTATTTCCTGCTGCCGTTAAGGTCTTAACCTCGGTGAGATTAGGATTCTTCCCCCAAAAATCACGGCTCAAAAAAACGTTCTGGCTTTGCGCGGAGGCTACACCTGTACCCAGACCGAAAAGTAGTAGGGCTAATTGATAAGTCTTCATACAACTGTCTTTATTTATTATAAGTCTAAATTAATACCAAACATAAGTAAATTATCATTATAAAAGATGTTGAAACAGGAATTTTTACTTGATAATCAGAAAAAAATACATAGTCATCATTTAATGTTGGTGAATATCAACGTTGGAAAAAGGTGCTTATTTAAGTACTGGTATTTTATCAAGAATTGCGTTGCGAAATACCGTTAGTACTATATTACAATTGGTTTTTCGTAAACAGTATGTATAGGTAGTACAGTGCGACTATTGGATATTACTTAGCCATTGATTCACCATTGATTCATGTTAGATTCACGTTAGATTCAGGTCTCCTTAACCTTTCCCGTATCGTTAGTGTATTGTTAGTGTAACTGACATAGGCATTTTATGTATTGTTACTGTATTAGAACTGTATTGAAACTATACTTAGAAACCTGAATCAATGCCGAATGTAAGGCGAGACTCGGGTGAAGCAATGGCTGATGATTGGGGAGATGATGGGCGGTGTGCTCTACCTGCGAAGCATTGATTCCGCAGCAAAAAAGCATCGAAAATATGTAATTTTCGATGCTTCTAAAACCTATATACCTAAAATAGATATCTTTACTGTTGCAGCTCACTAGACTTTAATCACTCGTTTCATAGTATTGAAAAATGCTTGGTAAAACGAAGGGTCTTGTGCATACAATTTGTATAGTTCCAGCTCTTGCTTTCTCTGTTGAGACATTACATCATCCAAAATTTTTTTTAAAGCCAATTCTCTGTTTTGGTCGTCTCCATTTTTAGCAACTTTCATAGTAAAATCGGGGTGAGCTTGTACTGATTTACTTAAAGACAGGAACTTTACTCTCTGGTCTTCTGGTGTTACTTCCCAACCCTGAAACCATTTTTCGTTGAAGCCTTGGATAATGCTTTCTAACTCATCCTTTTCACTATCGCCATGGGCACCACGCACGTTAGGATTTTGAGGGTCTACCGACGACTCCTCTTCGTTAAGCGAGATAGAAGCATTTAGTTTTACTCTTTCTAGTCCATATGTAGAAAGATCTACTGACTCTAATAGCTGATCGAGCAAATCGTTGTCTCGGTCTTCAATCTTCAATTTTGGAATAAGGAATTTTAAAAACCAAAACAACTTTTCCCAAGCTATCATTTCGTAAGGAAGGATTGCAGCTACTTGTCCATATATCTTTACGAACTGCTTTGCCTTGATTTTATAATCCGCTTTATCTTTTTCCTCCAATTCTAAATCCGAGACAAAACGTTGTGCCGCTATATCAATAATAGGACTTAGAAACTGAGCATCTACCTTATTAAAATACTTTTCGACAAAATCATCCACTTCGGATTTCTCATAGATTCCTGAATCATCCAAACTATCTTTCAGTTCGTGCAAAACATTAATATCGGTTGCTCCGCTTAAAGAAGTCGACGTGTAAAACGGATCGAAAGATTTCTGAATATCCTCGACGGTATTGAAGAAATCCAATACAAACAAATCTTCCGTTTTCTTACCCAGTTTATTAGCCGAACGGTTTAATCGTGACAGCGTTTGCACGGCTAACACGCCTTGCAATTTTTTATCAACGTACATCGCAGAAAGCTTGGGTTGGTCAAAGCCCGTCAAGTATTTATTGGCAACTACCAACATTCTGTAATCATCTTCATCAAATTTATCTTTCGTTTCGCTCTCTGGAAACCCATTCATTTGGGTCTCGGTATATTTTATACCATCGACTTCTTTTTCTCCAGAAAAGGCAATGACAATTTTGAAAGGGTTTCCTCTACCATTCAACAACTTTTGTAAAGCGTGGTAATATCTGATAGCAGATTCTATACTTTGAGTCACGACCATGGCCTTGGCTTTGCCTTTCAGTTTTTTGGTATTGACAACGGAGCTGGTAAAATGATCCAACATTATCTCCGCTTTCGTACCGACCGTTTGCTTATGCTTTTCAACGTAAGCTCGTAGTTTTTTCTGTGCTTTTGATGTATCAAATAAGGGATTTGCCTCAATGGACTTTTCTATTTCATAATAGCTTTTGTATGTCGTGTAATTGGCTAAAACGTCCAAAATAAATCCTTCTTCAATCGCCTGTTTCATCGAATACAAATGAAACGGTTTGAAAGAACCATCTTCCTGCATTACACCAAACTTCTCCAGCGTATTGTTCTTAGGTGTAGCTGTGAAAGCAAAATAAGACGCATTTTTCGTCATTTTTCGACTTTGCATCGCTTGCAAAATTTTGTCCTGATAGTCTTCGTAATCCTGATCTTCCCCCCTGTTACCGATAGCTTCATTCAATTTATCGGCAGAACTACCTGACTGCGAACTGTGTGCTTCATCCACGATCACCGCAAATTGCTTATTACTCATATCCGCAATGCCTTCGATGATAAAAGGAAATTTCTGAATCGTCGTAACTATTATCCTCTTCCCGTTCTCTAAAGCAGACTTCAGATCGGAGGATTTGTAAGCAGGTGACACGATATTTTTAACTTCGGAAAATTCTTTGATATTATCCCTCAACTGCTTATCCAGCAACCGTCTATCAGTCACCACAATCACCGAATCGAATAAAGGTTGATTCGTTGTCTTACTTCCTGCAACTGCCTCATTTTCTGGATATACTTCAATCAGCTGATACGCCAACCAAGTAATTGAGTTGGACTTGCCCGAACCTGCGCTATGCTGAATAAGGTATGTGTCACCAGCACCTCTTTTACTAACGTCTTTGATCAGCTTGCGTACCACATCCAATTGATGGTATCTTGGAAAATACAAAGTCTTTTTGCTTAAAGCATCATTCTCATTGCCATCAAAACGCACGAAATGTTGAATGATGTTGGCTATGCTCTCTTTGCGCAAAACGTCTTGCCAGAAGTAAGATGTCTTATGCCCGAAAGGATTCGGCGGATTTCCTTTTCCAAAATCATTCCCCAAATTGAAGGGCAAGAAAAAAGTCTTGGCACCGTCCAGTTTAGTAGTCATGTAGATTTCATCCGTATCAACCGCAAAATGCACAATACATCTCCCAAAGTTCAACAGAGGCTGCGCAATATCACGCTTATACTTGTATTGATTCACGCCATGCACTTTGGCATTCTGCCCAGTCCAAGGATTTTTCAACTCGATGGTCGAAATAGGAATACCGTTGATAAAAATCACCATATCAATTTCTTCCAAAGGATTGGCAACCGAATATTTCAGCTGCCGAGTAACGCTGAACTGATTACTTTCGAAATTATCTATGATATTTTGGCTGCTGTTCTGTAGAGGCGCAACATAAAACAGTGTGAAGTGCGCATCGTCCACTGCGAGACCTTTACGCAAAAGCCTAAGAATGCCATACTTCTTGACTAGCTTATCGTAGCGGTCTAGGACTTTTATTTTCCAATCCGACTGACGTTTCAGCTTTTCTAATTCTTCCTTTTGCGTAACCTCCAAAAATTCCCAAAACCGAACCTCATCTAGCGCATATTTGGTGTTGAAATCAGCAGGACTACCTACACGGTAACCGTTGCTACCGTAGACTTCTGGAGCTTCAAAAGCTATTCCGCTTTTTATGTCTTCTGTAGAAATCCCGCAGAGTGCTTTTTCAATAGCAGTTTCGAGAGCGAGTTCGTTAGTATGGCTTTTCATAGTCAATGTATTCTCTAGTAATTTTCTACAATATAATTTACGACTTTTTTTAGCGACTTTTCGGTAAAGCACTCACTACCATATGGCTTTAAAATAAATTTATGTACATCCAGAGGCGAATTATAAACGATTTTAATCGATTTGCCTCGAATACTACTTATACCAAATTGTTGATACTTGTTGGAGTATTCGAAGTCAATACTGGTGGTATCAAATCCCAGTTTATCTAATTCAGACTTCAAGACTAACGACATAAAATCGTAGTCGACAGAGGGATTATATTTGGTTTTGTTTAAACAATATATAAATTGATCCTGATCAACAACGAAGAATTTCACATAATGAGCTTTTGAGGATAGAAATAAAATTGGATACTTTATAAAGTAATATTTCCAATTTTTATTCTCGACGTGATCTAAATATTTCTTGATAACATCGTTAAGCTGATGAGTAATCGAATTTTCTGAACTTAGATGGGCAAACAATTCAATCAGAGCCAAAGCGCCGACTTTATATGTCTGCCCTAAATTTGCTGTCTCTTTAAGAAGTCTTCGCCACGAAAGATCGCGATGATTGGTATTATTATAGAAAAACCAATTGGTTGAGTAGATGGAAAAATCTTCAAATGTGAGCAACGCTCTTCTAAACTCTTCCTTTTCAAATAACCTTAATCCATTTTCGTTGAAAATGGATCCGAAGATTTTCGATGTAATCTTTAACTTTTCGAAAAGTTTATCATTCTCCTTTTTCGAAATCATACTTAAACCACTATCATCTGCGACTTGTAGGATGCCACTAAAAACTAGGACACAACTAATTTGTCCTTTCAAAAACCCGTGCTGCTCAATCGAATCAATCAATTCGATCCAATCTACAGATTTAAGTTTCAATTGTAGTTTTATGAGCTCTTCTTTGGTTTGGACGGAATCAAACCCTTTTATAGACTGGTTTATGTAGTCAGAATATATGTCACCTGAGTATGCTTCTAAAAACTCGTTGATTCCAATTAAACTTGCTCTGAGATCTTCCGATCTATCATAGTTGGTATTCGTTGCTAGATTTTTTAAAAGGTTGATCCATCTTTTTAACTCTTGCTCGTCGACATTCTCTCCTTGCTTACGCAAAAAATTAAACACTCCTTGAAATACCACGCGACGCTCGTAGTTAGCTCCAATACCTTCTTCGAAAATGGGACTTACATAATCTTTGGTAAATCTAGTTTCCTTGAAAACATCTTTGATTGCTTTATTTTTGGAACAAAGGATATCCAATATATCGATGTAACTCACTAGAGCATCTTCAAAAAGCAATCCTGCATTATTTAGAGAATAATAACTGATGAAAGATGTAGATTCTAACGTTTTCGTAGCGTCATTATAAACGTTTAAATCTTTAACAACTAACTCATTGAGTGCCACAAGAGTCAGTAAATTAAGTAATTTATCGTCGAACTCATTTTTTTCATTGCGTAATACCCAGAAATAATCCGACCATGCGGTATCGACTTGTGTTACAAAATAAGTTTCAACATCGACAGGTTTAATTCCGCTTGACGTTGTAAGGTGATAGCTATAATTATTATTGAAATCACTGTCTTTAATCAATTTTGCCAGTTGTGCCTTTAAATTTTCAAAATTGGTCAGTTGCTTACCTCGTGCGTTCATTTTGATATACAAGCTATCGGACAATCCAAATGTATCTAGCTGTAGAAAATTAAATGTGATGGCGCAACGTTCAGGATCTGTTAAGTCATTTATCTCAATATCTGTTCGAGAGAACTCGTGATGGATACTTGCGAGCATAGTAATCATTGCTTGTATCGTACTGTCGTGATTCCAAGCGGCATAATACCAATTTTCGTTCTTGATGACTTGTTCTATGGATCGGTTTTTATTAAAAATATCAGTAAAATCTATCTTACTAATTTTATTACAAATAGATCTTAAAAATTCGTTCGATGATGGCCTTGTTTCGTAATGAAATTTAGAAAACACTGGCAAATAATCCGTCAATTTATTTCCTTTAAAAGCAAGGTACCAATGGATCAAAAACAATGTTGTTAACCGTTGTTGTCCATCCAAAGGGACGAAGCTGCCTAATTCGCTGGTGCCATATACAAAATCCAAATCCAACCCTACATTCGAGTCGTTTCTATATTCTACTAAAGCGTTCACAATATTTTTTAAGAATACACTTCTTATTTCATTTGCTCTTGTTGATTTTCGACCTTGCGCATAATCTCTTTGTATTTTAGGAATCAAAATACCATTAGGTGCGGACACAGCATCGCTTGTGTTACTCAGTATACTCCAGAAAGTTGTCTTCATGATTATTATATCGCGAGTAATTTATTCAAATGATACACCTTATTTTCGATATCCATTACATACGCTTGCCTATCTGTAATTGTCCAGAATGCGTCGTGCCCAACGGTATCCGAGTAATACTTAAAAAATACCTTTCTAGTTTCATTTGGAATGTAGAACATTTCCTTATCTAATTCTTTTATTTTGTCTCTCTTTACTCCAAAAACAGCATTGCTGAGGTATGCGTTTGATCCCACATCCAGAAGCGTTAAATTAGCGATCGACTGGTCATCTGTAACCCAACTATAAGCATCATCTTCGTGTGTATCGGGCTCCTCAGTTGAATAATTACCGTTTCTATTAGCGTTATAAATTTCCACGTCGCTAAAAACTTTACGAAAATCTTCCATAAATTCATTCGAAGACTTCTCTCTGTCATCTTTCAAAAGTTTGTCCAAATCGTGTATGATTTTATTCAGTTCCAGATCATCATCTCTTCTATTTTTTCTGAAAAAGGCAAGATGTTCTTCGATCCATATTAGTACATCCTTACCTTTCAACTCGTCTGAGTTCTGCGCATAAATATGTTCGAGCGACCATTTATTCGTATTGATCTGATCGAAGGGAAAATGCATAGAGGTATCAGGCTGTAATAGGGAGCTCACTACGTTGTGTAAAAGCAGTATTCCTTCCATTATTTTCCTGTCCACACTATTATCATAGCTAAGTTTAGAAAGCGGTTTCCGTAGGTATTTAACTTCAACTTTTTCTAACAATTTAGATTTGAAGTTTTGGCGATTCAAATCTCTGTATTCTTTCAACAATGCAATGATTTTCTCATTTTTTGAAATTAAAAATCCGATAACGTGGTTGTACCATTTGTCGTTATACCACTCTAGCAAGATGTCAAAGTATGCTTTCAGATCTAACCATTCACTTTCAATAAACGAACTGTTTGTTAATTCTATCTGCTTTATTGTATCAGGATCATTCCTTACCACCTTTATCTTGTCGTAATATTTATTAAAAGAGGCTAAACTATCTATTTTATTAATAGGACTATCGGTAACTAAATCTAAGATAAAATCTATTCGAGTCTGATAGTTATTTTCCGTTTTGTTGTAGAGAAAAGTCCAAAACTTGTTGTCTTGCAATTGTTTTTGCATAGCGTCCCATTCGAGAGCAATAACAGACTGCTTGTTGTTAAGAATCGTTTCTGCTATCTTTTGATCCTTCTCATTTAGGCCAAGTTGCAGGTTGTTCTTGCTTAGGAAAATCGCCTTCACTAATTCAGAATTCGTAAGCGGTATTTTCCCGATATTTATTCGTGTAAATACATCAATTGGGTTAGAGTCGTCTTTAATTTGATACCAAATGATATCCACTTGCTCTAAAACGATATCTGCAATTTTTCTTTTAATTCGTTGCACCGTATTACCATGTTCAACGAACCAGTCGCAAATAAGTGTATATGCTTGGCTTATGTAAAAGTAATCAGGATTTTCGGTGTTAATCTCGCTGGTGAGGTTTTGTAGAAAATTTCGGCTGCCTACTCTAGTTTCATATTCTAGACTAAAAAGATTTATTTCGTCGTCATATTTGCTTAAATAAGATAACAATATAAACAAGGTCGTCAAACGCTGTTGCCCATCTAACACTTCGTATCTCCCATCCGTTAGCTCTTTTACGACTATAGGTTGCAGACAATATTTATCTTTTTTACTGACGCTAAAACTATGAAACTCCAAAAAGTCATTCAATAATGCAGTGACCTCTTCTTTACCCCAGCGATAACCTCTTTGATATGATGGAATAAAAAATCGATAGTTTTTGTCCGCCGATGTTAATTCGCCGATTGATCTAGGCTCTAGTGTGTTTATCATAATCCGTTATTTGGCTATTCACTTTTCTTAACTCACCCTCACTTTACCCGTCACCACCTGATCTATCAGCACCGTTTTATACTCCTTCAGCTTTTCTATTTCCTGCTCTTTCAGCGTGATGGCTTTGGCGATTTTTGTTTCTATTTGTTTTAGACAATTAACAATTTGCAGTTGTTCTGATGCTGGAATAAAAGGAATGATCACATTTTTTATTTGTGTTACAGATATTCCAGGCTGTGCTGCTGTTTGAGAAAGTTTATTTAAATCTGCTAATTTAATAACCTCACCTAACCAAAGTATGTCTAAAATCACTTTATTAGGATACACAACTATTGCGTGTTCAGTAGCAAAGAATTTTCCGTGGGCGTAATTCACATTTCCACACAAAGCTCCTTGTCTTCCTATCAAAATAAAGTTGCCTTCATTTGTATATTTATCTGTGTAACCTCTAAAGCCATTTCCTCCCATAACAGGATATCCTTCATCTTGAAAACTTTCGGCTGTTATAGTTTCCCCACTTTGCATATAAACTAAATACTTCAACTTCCTTACCTCCCAATGCTCCGGAATCTCCCCAATCCAATCAACACCGCTGTCTTTTAATTTTACCGTATCATCCAAACCTTTGGTAACGGCTTTTTGGATGAGGATTTGTCGGCGTTCTTTCAGCAGTTCTATTTCTTTTTGCTTGTTGGCAATTGTTTGGTCTATTTTCGAGGTTTTGTCATCAAGAAAGGTGGCGATGGCTTGTTGTTCTGAAAGTGGCGGCAAAGCAGTTTTAAAAGAAAAAAAGCTGTCTTTTGGAATTGTATTCCTTAAACCTCGGTACATAAATTTTAATCTCTTCTTTTCATCTAAATTCAAATAGAAATAGTACATATATTTCCTGTCTGTCTTTTCATTTGCAGTAAAAACAGTATATGCACCTGTAATCATTCCATCAAAATCTGACAAACCAACCGTTCTTGGAGTTTCTTCAACATCGAATAAACAGAACACAAAATCACCTTTTTTAACTTCTTGATAGGTATTAAATTCAGCTGGAAATTTTCCTTCCGGATTTTCCATATCTCTTTTAATTATACCCTTTAAAGTCAATGATAACAATTCATAATCTGCCGATTTCTTACCAACTTGATTTTTTTTTAATTTAAAAATGTATTTATTAGATAGCATTTCCCAATGCTCCGGAATCTCCCCAATCCAATCCACATCGGTGTCTTTGTACTTTTCGTATCGTTGCATCGTCTAAAAATTTAAGATTTCAGCCAACAATCCGTCGCCTTCCTTTTCTAGCGCCAAAATGTCTTTGGTCACTTCTTCCAGGCTGCGCAATGGGGCAGGTTGGTAAAAGTATTTGTTGAAGCTCAGCTCATATCCAATTTTTACAGAATCTAAAGCAATCCAGCTTTCGTCCACATAGGGTTTTACTTCTCGCAAGAAGTAATCCTGTATGTTTTCTTTCAGCGATATGCTTTCGCTGTCCCGTAGATCGCTTTCCGTTTCATAGACAATGTACTCTCCTTTTTTACCCGTTGCAGAATATCCGTAATACGGCAGGTCACTCTCTTCGCATCCCAAATAGTCCAGCAAATCCGCTAGTTTCTGATCGTTCAGTTTCTCGGTTTTCTTTACCACCTTATCAGCTTCTTCATCGTACCAACTGACGGTATCCAAAATCTGTTTCTTCTCCGAAGCAGATAATTTGGTTTTATCCCCTTTCAACACTTCATCCACCTTGCTCACAAACACATTGAAGTTAGTATAGACTTCCGTGCCCAAAACTTCCATCAGTCGAACTGCCGTTTGGAATAAAGCATCCTGTTTTTCCCAACCATCCCTTTTCAAAAATGCAGACAGTTGCTTGGCGTTGATGTTTAGATCTTGCTTTTCGGCAAGATCTTCGATTTCCTTTTTGTATTTCTTCAAGCCGCTGTACACTTCCATTCCATATTTCTCATACAGTTCTTTAGAGAATGTTGGTTGTGATTTATCCCATTTTAAGGCTTCAATTTTCTCTTGTGTAAACTGAGATTTGAGGCGCTTCGGCCTTTCGATGTTTACTTTGTAGTATCCGAAATCAGCATTTTCAAAAACCTTGCTTCCGATATTTCCGGTTTCCTTCTTATCCAACTCATCCAGTTTGAGATAACAGTCCAAAATCTCCTGAATATGGGTTTTAGTCAGTTCGCAGTTTTTGTTACCCAGATTCTTTCTGAGTTTCTGATACATTTCACTGGCATCAATCAGCTGCACTTTGCCTTTTCGATTCGCTGGCTTATTGTTGCTCAAAATCCAGATGTAGGTGGTAATCCCCGTGTTGTAAAAGATATTATTGGGCAGCTGAATAATCACATCCAGCAAATCATTTTCAATAATATAGCGTCTGATATTGCTTTCGCCCCCGCCTGCATCACCGGTAAACAAACTCGAACCGTTATGCACGGAAGCAATTCTGCTTCCAATGGTGTTCTTAGCCGTGGTGGTTTTCATTTTATCCACCATTTCCATTAGGAATAGCAATTGCCCATCAGAGGATCGCGGCACAGCATCTACACTTTCCTCCTCGCCCCAGTAGTTTTTCAGCTTGATGAGAAAACGGTTGTCGATCACATCTTTCCCGTCTTTGATGTATTTCTGTTCGCTCGCCCAGCTTTTGCCGTATGGCGGATTGGACAACATAAAGTCGAATTTTGTGCCTGCAAATTCATCTGTAGAGAGCGTAGACCCCACTTTGATATGTTCGGGGTTTTTCCCCTTAATCATCATATCCGATTTACAGATGGCGTATGTTTCGTCATTTACTTCCTTACCGAAAAGGTAAACCGATGTGTTGGTTGCTTTGATTTCGCCTTCTTCATCGACGATAAAGTTTTCTGATTCCGTCAGCATTCCACCCGTTCCGCAGGCAGGATCGTAAATCGTGATTACCGAAGGAATTCTGTCTTTGATCGGATCGAATACCAAATGTGTCATCAGGTCAATGACCTCTCTCGGCGTGTAGTGTTCTCCAGCTTCCTCATTATTTTCTTCATTGAATTTCCGAATCAGTTCTTCGAAAACATAACCCATTCCAAGATTTGTCAAGGCAGGTATTTTTCTTCCAGCAGTATCCAACTTTTCAAAAGGCGTGAGGTTGATGTCGGGTGAAGTGAATTTCTCTAAAACATCCAGCAACACATCTTTGTTCGCCATATGCTTGATTTGTGCGCGAAGCTTGAACATCTCAATAATTTCTTGGACGTTGGCGCTAAAACCATTCAAATAATCTTCAAAATTTCCAAGTAAAATCTGCTGACTATTGGTTGCCGATTGATGTAAACTCTGCAATGTCCATTCGCTAGTATTGTAGAAGACATAATTGGAAGCGGCGGTCATTCCTTTATCGTCCCATTCCGAGAACTTCATGGTGTGTTTTTGGAATTCCACTTCCTCTAAGACATGTTGTTTTGTAGGTTCAAGTAAAGCATCCAGTCTTCGCAAAACTACCATTGGTAGGATAACATCTCTATATTTCCCTCTTACATAGACGTCTCTGAGACAATCATCGGCGATGCTCCAGATAAAAGAGACTAATTTATTGTGTACGGCGTGGTTCATTTTAATAAGATTCAGTTTTAATGAATTACTTATTCAAATTCAGTAATTCTTTGATATAAATGTTTTGTAGGCTTGCACATAGGCCAAAGTATAAGGCCAATCTGCAAATCGTTATTGCAACAACGCAAAACCGTGGCTGCATTTTCATTCAGCTATTCCTAAGACTCAACTCTCGTTTTTTTCTTGCTCTACAAGTATAGTTTCAATAACGCGATCGTTTTTTCACAGCATACTAATCTACATCCACCAGCAAAATAATCAAATTTAAGGGAAAAATAAATACGGGAAACCTTAATAGGTTATCCCTCAACACAAAAGGTTGAGGAGGTAAAATGCGATTAATGGAATAAGATTTCGTAGCGCGTTTTGAGTGAAACCATGTACTTAAAACAATACCTTATCAGGTATAAAGATTACTTACTTAAAATTTATATACCTTTTCGGGTATATAAATAATTCTAGTAATATCAGCTATCACCAATTACATCGGTGAAGAATGATTTAAAACACAAATAATTGCTACACACATCTTTACAAGACTAATTCATATCTGGTCGACCGACCTCCCCCTTGCGCATCAAGCGCTTTAATTTCTGCGAGATACAGCAAATCTCTCGTAGCTGTTGCTTTGGAAGCTTTCGTGATTGCCGTATATTTCTTTGCTGTCATACCTCCGGCAAATCCCTCGACACCAGCGTCGAACATCCGA
>JAAIGF010066807.1_pt1 | contig 12711 bp, 11 predicted proteins | sample 6487441 | NCBI WGS metagenome assembly JAAIGF01 (sample SAMN13974129, study PRJNA590717) | phyllosphere metagenome | biome: pepper field; feature: multiple bacterial spot infested pepper fields; material: pepper leaves; isolation source: leaves from pepper fields | host: Capsicum annuum ...
GGCACGAGCAATGTATTGCTGGCTATGGATTCCGATCTGGAAGCGGTCGGCACCAATGCGCACGAGTTGCCCATGGTGGTTGCGGCCCTTGCTGAGACCGACGAAGAACTGGCGGCCGCGCCCTATCAGGTCATGAAGGACTGGAACCGTCTCTATGGCGGCAATCTGCTGATCGTCCTGCCTGATGCATTCGGCACCGCGGCTTTTCTGCGAAACGCCCCTGAATGGGTTGCCGACTGGACGGGATTTCGTCCAGACAGCGCCCCTCCCAAGGAGGGCGGCGAGAAAATCATCGAGTGGTGGCAGAAGATGCACCGTGACCCGAAAAAGAAGTTGCTCATTTTCTCCGACGGTCTGGATGTGGATGCGATCATCGACACCTATAAACACTTTGAAGGCCGGGTGCGGATGAGTTTCGGTTGGGGCACGAACCTGACCAATGATTTTGCCGGATGTGCGCCAAAGACCATTGAAAGCTTGAAGCCCATTTCGATTGTCTGCAAGGTCATCGATGCCAATGGTCGCCCCGCCGTCAAACTGTCTGACAATCCGCAGAAAGCGACGGGCGAGCCGCATGAGGTCCAGCGTTATCTGAAATTCTTCGGTCAGGAAGACCGCAAGGAACAGATCGTCCGGGTGTGAAGCGAGGGCGTCTTCGCGCCCTCGCGGTCGCGCCTACTTCTTCGCGAAGCTGCGTGAGATATAGTGGAACAAGGCGCGTATGGCCTGCGCTTCGCCGCCTATGGAAGAATGCGGGCGTTCGCTCAAGGACCAGCCATAGATGTCGAAATGCGCCCATTTCTTCGTTTGCGTCACAAAACGCTTGAGGAAGAGTGCGGCGGTGATCGACCCTGCCATGCCGCCGGCGGGCGCGTTGGTAATATCGGCTGCGCGTGAGCGGATATCCTTGTCATAGCCCATATAGAGCGGGAGCCGCCATAAGGGGTCGTCCACATCGATGCTGGCTTCGGCGATGCTGTGCGCCAGATCCTCGTCGTCGGTGAAGAAGGGCGGTACATCCGGACCCAGCGCAACGCGGGCAGCACCCGTCAGTGTCGCCATATCGATCATCAGATCCGGCGCATCCTCATCGGCATAGGCCAGGGCATCGGCCAGAACCAGTCTGCCTTCGGCATCCGTATTGTCGATCTGTACCGTCAGGCCCTTGCGGCTCTGGTAGATGTCGCCGGGACGGAAGGCATTCGAAGAGATCGAGTTTTCAACCGCAGGCACGAGGACCCGCAGGTTGACCGGCAGTCGCGCATCCATGATCATCAGGGCCAGGCCAAGCACGTTGGCGGCGCCGCCCATGTCCTTCTTCATCAGCGCCATGGATGACGATGGCTTGATGTCGAGGCCGCCCGTATCGAAGCAGACACCCTTGCCCACCAGCGTCAGACGTGGATTGCCCTTCTTGCCCCATGTCATTTCCAGAAGCCGTGGCGCACTCTCGCTGGCGCGACCGACCGCATGGATGAGCGGAAAGTTTTCCTTCAGAAGATCCTCCCCGGCAACGACCGATACATGCGCCTTGTAATGCGCTGCAAGGCTGCGAAATGCGATTTCCAGCTGGTCCGGGCCCATGTCGTTGGCAGGCACGTTGATCAGGTCGCGGGCGAGATAGACCCCTGCCAGAACACGCTTGATCTCGGCATCTTCAGCGTCGCGAGGGATGAGAAGCTTTGCGCCACTTCCCTTGACCGTGCGGTACTTGTCGAAGCGATATGCCCCGAGGCCAAAGCCCAGGATAAGACGATTGACCGTCAGCGGTGCCGTTTCGATGTGCCAGTCGCCTTCGGGCAGTTCCCGGGCCAGCTTGCCGGTAAAGAAGGGCAGTTCCGACGGGTTGGTACCGAGACCAAGAAGCGCGCCCCCTAGCGCGCCTTCCGCGGAAGGGATCAACAGAATCGCGCCCGCATCGGCCTTGAAACCTGCCTTTTTCGCCCAGTCCAGCGCGATGGGATCAATCGCACCCTGTTCGATATGGGCCGGCGTCACGGCAAAAACAGGCAGCGTCTTGCCCGCTTTGGAACTGAAAGGCGTGGTGCGTTCGATATATTGATAGAGGGCCATAGGCTGCTTTCGTAAAGCTCAAGAATCGGCAAATTAACACTCTGTTAGGGTTAACAGATTATTGCTGGAGCGAGGGTTGCGTCGCGTGAATCACGCGGCCGAAGCCCTATCTGCAACCGAACCGGGGCGATGTCATGATTGCTGTTTTTAACATCTCAGCGTGTCGGACGACATTGCTTCGCAGCACATGCGCGGTTGCTCTTGCGCTTTTTCTTAGCGGTTGCGGTGCGACCAACAAGCCTGACCGCATCTCGACGGGGTCAGTGGCTCCGGTTTCTCACTCCTATGATCAGATGAACATGGAGCAGTTGAAACAGGCGGAAGCTTCCATGGGCAAGGCCTATGAGCGCAACCCGAAAGATCGCAACACTGGCCTCAACTACGCCAATCTTCTGATGATGACGGGCAAGAACACGCAGGCTCTGGCCGTCATGCAGCAGGTGGCCATCGCCTATCCGGCAGACCGCGAGGTTCTGGCATCCTATGGCAAGGCGCAGGCCGCCGCGGGCCAGCTGGAGCAGGCGCTCAACACCATAAACCGTGCGCAAACGCCGGATCGTCCGGACTGGCGCCTTTTTTCAGCCGAAGGGGCGGTTCTGGACCAGCTCGGCCGCTCGACCGAAGCCCGCGCCAAATACCGTCAGGCGCTGGATCTAAAGCCGAACGATCCGAGCATCCTGTCCAATCTTGGCATGTCCTACGTGCTTCAGAGCGATCCCCGCACCGCCGAAACCTATCTTCGCTCCGCAGCGTCGCAGCCCGGTGCCGATAGCCGCATCCGCCAGAACCTGGCGCTGGTGGTGGGCCTTCAGGGGCGTTTCGAAGAGGCGCAACGCATTGCCATGCAGGAATTGTCCGCCCAGCAGGCGCAGGCAAATCTCGCCTATCTGCGTGGCATGTTGGCCCAGCAGAATGCCTGGTCGCAGCTTTCCGACAAGAACAAGAAGACCGCCACCAACTGATCAGGTCTCATCGCTTTTTCAGTATGCCTTTCACATCGACCCCTTTTTAAGGACGGTGTCAGAATGTGTCGGCGATGCGAATGCCCGCCGGGCCGAGAATGACGGCCACCAGGACGGGTAGAAAGAACAGGATCATCGGCACGGTCAGTTTCGGGGGCAGGGCGGCGGCTTTCTTTTCCGCCTCGTTCATCCGCTCGTCGCGGCCTTCCTGCGCCAGAACCCGCAAGGCCTGCGCCAGCGGCGTACCATAGCGTTCCGCCTGGATAAGGGCCTGCACAACGCTTTTCACACCATCCAGCTGCGTTCGAAGCCCGAGGTTTTCGAGCGCCGTGCGCCTGTCTTGCAGGAACGACAATTCGGCGGTCGTCAGCACCATCTCTTCGGCAAGTTCCGGAGACTGGTCGGCCATTTCCTCGGCCACCCGGCGCATGGCTGCTTCCATGGAAACACCAGACTCGACACAGATCAACATCAGGTCCAGCGCATCCGGCCAGGCGCGCTTGATGGATTTCTGTCGCTTGGACATCTGGTTGGAAACGAAGATGTTGGGCGCGTAGAAACCCAGATACCCAAAGCCGAGAACGACCATGAGGCGCAGGCCGAAGGGTCTTTCGCCGAGATTTCCCATCATGAACACCCACAGGAACGCCAGGATGAGGAAGACGAAGGGAAGAATGAAACGTGCTGCAAGGAAGGTATTCAACGCATTCTGCGAGCGATAGCCGGCGGCTCGCAGCTTGTTGACCGTATTGGCATCGACGAGTGCTTCGCGCAGATTGAAGCGTTCGACGATCTTGCTTGCCGATTTGTTGTTGTTGGCGCGCAGTGTGGCCTTGCCCCCCTTGGAGGCTTCGCTCATGCGGTCGCGCTCCCGGCTTCTGATCTGGTCTCTCTCCGTCGAGACGGCCTTCATGCGTTTGGAGAGGTCGCCCTTGTCGAAATAGGGAGCGGCCAGCGTATAGAAGGTGGCAAAGACCGCGATGGATACCAGCACGGCAACGATAAGATGCAGATTGGTGAGGCTGGAAAGAAGTTGATCCGTCATGACTGCCTCAAATATCGAAGTTGATCATCTGGCGCATGACGAGAATACCGATGGACATCCAGAGCGCCGATACGCCCAGAATGAGATGTCCACGCGTATCGGTAAACAGCACCATGATGTAGTCTGGCGAGGTGAAATAGACGAGCATTGCCACGATGAAGGGAAGCGCGCCGATGATGACTGCCGAAGCTTTCGCCTCCATGGAAAGGGCGGAGACCTTGGCCTTCATCTTGCGCCTTTCGCGCAGGACCTTGGAGAGATTGGCGAGAGCCTCCGACAAATTGCCCCCCGCCTGTGCCTGAATGGTGATGACAGTGCCGAAGAAGTTCACTTCAGAAAGCGGCATGGTCAGCATCATGCGGTTGATGCCCTCAGGAATGCTCATGCCAACCTGCTGCGCTTCGACGACGCGCTGAAACTCGCTCTTGACCGGCTCCTGACCGTCGGAGGCAATCAACCGCACCGAGTCATTGAGCGGAAGGCCTGACTTGATGGAGCGGTACATGACGTCCAGCGCGTTGGGAAACTCTTCCAGAAACCTGTTCTGGCGCCGTTTGACGAGAAAACTCAAGACCCATCTGGGCAGCCCCAATGCGCCGACAAATCCGCCACCCAATGCCAGCAGCAATGGAGCTTCATACAGCAGGGCTACCAGAAACACGACCAGTCCAAGACCGCCGCTCATGAGGTAGAATTTTCGCACGGAGATTGCCAGACCAGCCTGGACCAGCCTGCCGCGGAGGCTCGTATCCTTCCGGTCCTTCAGTTTTTCACTCTGCTTGCGTTCAAGATCCTTGAGCGTATCCTGCACCGATTTCCGGCGCTTGCTCAGCTCCTGCACCCGGTCGCGCGCGGCCTTGATCTTGGTATGGTCGGTTTCTGCGGATTTGACACGGCTTACCCTGCTTGCCGTCTTCTTCTCCACCTCTATCTGGGAGAACAGAAAGACGTAGGCAATCGCTCCTGCCGATATGGCGACGAGAACGATAAGCAGCATCACCGACATGTTCATCTAGTGTCCGCCCTGACCAGTCTGTGTCCTGCGCTGCGCGCCAAGGTGCCTCATTGGGATTTGCTCTCCATTTCGTCGAGCGCCGCCGCCAGGCGTTTTTCCTCGTTGAAATATCGGGCGCGATCCCAGAAATGCGGCTTGCTGATGCCGGTGGAAACGTGCCGACCGATGATGCGACCGCTCGCGTCCTCTCCCTCCATCTCGTAGCGCATGAGGTCCTGGGTGATAATGACATCGCCTTCCATGCCAAGCACTTCGGTGACCTGAGTGATGCGGCGCGAACCATCGCGAAGCCGGGCGGCCTGAATGACCACATCGACCGACGAGGAAATGATCTCGCGCACCGTCTTGGCGGGAAGGCTGAAGCCGCCCATCGCGATCATCGATTCCATGCGGCTTAAGCACTCACGCGGGGTATTCGCGTGGATCGTGCCCATGGAACCATCATGGCCGGTATTCATCGCCTGCAGAAGGTCGAAGACTTCAGGTCCGCGCACTTCACCGACGATGATGCGTTCAGGCCGCATGCGCAGGCAGTTCTTGACGAGATCACGCATGGTGATTTCGCCTTCGCCTTCGATGTTTGGCGGGCGGGTTTCCAGACGCACCACATGCGGCTGCTGAAGCTGCAGTTCGGCGGTGTCCTCGCAGGTAATGACACGTTCGGTCTTGTCGATGTAACTTGTCAGGCAGTTGAGAAGCGTCGTCTTGCCCGAGCCGGTGCCGCCGGAGATGACGACATTGCAGCGCACACGCCCGATGATCTGCAGCAGCACGGCACCCTCGGGCGTAATCGCTCCGAAACGAACCAGCTGGTCAAGCGTCAGCTTGTCCTTCTTGAACTTGCGGATCGTCAGCGCCGGGCCATCGATGGCAAGCGGCGGGGCAATGACATTGACACGCGATCCGTCGGGCAGGCGCGCATCGCAGATCGGGCTCGATTCGTCCACGCGGCGGCCCACCTGGCTGACGATGCGCTGGCAGATCGACAGAAGCTGGGCATTGTCGCGAAAGCGGATATCGGATTCGATGGTCTTGCCGCCGACTTCGATGAAGGTCTGGCCCGAACCATTGACCATGATATCGGCGATATCGTCGCGGGCGAGAAGCGGCTCCAGAGGACCGTAACCCAGAACATCGTTGCAAATGTCTTCCAGCAGCTCTTCCTGCTCGGAGATCGACATGGCGAAGTTCTTGATGGTGATGATATCGTTGACGATATCGCGTATTTCTTCGCGCGCGCTTTCGGTGTCGAGCTTGGCGAGCTGCGAGAGGTCAATCGTATCGATCAGCGCGGAAAAAACCTGCGCCTTCGTCTGATAATAATCCTCAGTCCTGGCACGCTTGCGCGGTTGCTGCGCAGGGGCGTGAGATGGGGATTGTGTCGGAGCCGGTGCCAAAGAAACCCTTTCGGCGGGCTCTATGCGGGGAGCAATGACAACAGGAGCCGCCACAGGCGCGGCGGGGACCGGACTGTTGTTTGTGGCTCTGGGGAAGCCTTCGTTGCCACGTTTTCCGAACATGTTTTTCTTCCGGCAGATCGCTGCGCAGGCAGCGATGCATTACTTGCGTTTGATGAGGTCCATGAATTTGCCGAGACCCGCACGCTTTGCCTTGCGCACGGTGGAACGGCCGGTGACGATGTGTGAAATTTGCGAGAATGTTTCGGCAATCGGCGATTTCGCGTCGATTTCGCTGATCATCCGCCCGCTATTGGCCGCATTGCCAAACAGTTGGACATCAAAGGGTATGATCGCAATCGGCTCGATTTCCAGTGGCTCGAAGAAGTCCGCAGGTGAAATTTCAGGGCGCTTCATCATGCCGACCTGGTTGAGCACGAGATGCGGGACCTTGTCGTTCGGCCGCAGTTTCTTCAGCGCGTCGAGTAGGTTCTTGGTGTTTCGCAGATTGGCAAGATCCGGCACCGCCGTGATCACCACCTCGTCAGCTTCAGCAAGCACGGTCTGCGACCATTCGGACCAGATATGCGGCACGTCAAGCACGGCCACCGGCGTGCTGCGCTGCAAAAGCTCCAGCAATGGCTGAAAGCTCAGCCGTTCGAAATCATAGGGCCGGTCCAGAAGGGAAGGGGCGGCAAGCAGCGAAAGATGTTCGGAACATTTGGTCAGAAGGCGATCGAGGAAGACCTCGTCCAGCCGCTCCGGAGAATAGACCGCTTCGGCAATACCCTGCGCAGGGTCCTGGTCGAAATCGATATTGGCGGTGCCGAAGGGCAGGTCGAGATCGGCAAGAATCGTTTCCGTCGAGAACAGGCTGGAAATGCCGAACGCGCAATTATGGGCAATGGTGGAAGAGCCCACACCACCCTTGGCGCCGATGAAAGCGATGTTGCGGCCAAGCGGCTCTGCCTCGGGATCCACGAAGATCGCCGAGATGGATGAGAGCAGGTCCGGAAGATTGATGGGCGCTACGAGATATTCCGAAATGCCGTTGCGAATGAGATCGCGGTAAAGTGCAATGTCGTTGTGACGGCCGATGATGATGACGCGCGTCGTCGGATCGCAGACTTCCGCCAGCGGCGCCAGATCGTTGAGCAAGGTTGCAGGCTCACGCCCGGTTTCGAGAATGATCAGGTTCGGCGTCGGACTGGACGAGAACATCGTCGCCGCCGCCTCGATTTCACCATTGGTGATTCTCATGCTCACCTTGGTCATGCGACGGTCGCTGGAGAGGCGCTCCATCAGCCTCTGGACGCTGTCGCTTTCGCAGAATGCGTGAACCGATATGCGCGGCAATGGCCTCAGCGCATCGAGATCGCCTGCGCGCACGGGCTCCTCGGCATAGGCCTCGTTCGGTTCGTCGCGGTGAATATCGTAGTCTACCGGGCTCATTGTGCTTCCTGTGGGCGCGTGCGGTCCATCGTGAACATTAATCCGTGGTTGCCGTGGTCTTGCCGGAACGATAATTGCCGATCACGACGGAGCGCCGCTCGGCGTCGATCGGGCTCATGCCACGGGGCCCGACCAGATCCATCGGATTTGCCACCTGTGCTGCAAGATTGTTCTGGGATGCGCAGCCGAAGTTGTACCAGTTCTTGTTGGAATAGGTGTTGTCGGAAAGATCTTCTGGCCATTGGCCGCACTGCCCGGTCATGGCGGTCATCGCAATGAAGCTGAGCCGGATGGGTGCGGCATCTCCGCTTGGCGAAGCGCCATAATGGGTCTCGACGATCTTGCCCGAGGGTACGCCTGAAGACGCAAGCACGGACCGCACATGGCGCTTGAGGATCGAGGCCGCAGCGGAATTTGGCGATCCCGTCGGCACCTGGATCTGCACAACGCCTGACGACGTTGCCGTATAGCTCTGCGCAAAGCCCTTGATGTTATCGGCCATCGCAATGGTTAGGCGGTTGTCGCCGGAGGAAACCGGAATATCAAGCGAATGCTGCGCTTCCGAAAGCGTTATCGGGTGGCGCGTGCGATAGTCGTCAGGAATTGCTCCCGTCGACATGGGGTCGCGGGCACATGCCTGCAGCAGCGTGGCGGCAGCCAGAACCGCGACTGTAAGGCCGGTCCGGCGCAGCGGTTGAGAAACAGGTTTCATCGGATGCATCTTTGTCATTTGTAGATAAACCCTACCGAGCCCTGATAGGGCTGTGTGTGAGCCTGCTGCCTGTTGCCATAGACCTTGTTGACGCGGTTCATGAAATACATCGCCGCATCGGCTTCCGGATTGAAATTGTCGTCGGGCCGGGCGATTTCGTTGCGCGAGACCGGACGCACGAGATAAGGCGTGGCGATGATGACGAGCTCCGTCTCGTTGCGGATGAAGTCCTTGCTGCGGAACAGCGTGCCGAGAACCGGGACCTTGGAAACACCCGGTATTCCGGACATCGCCTGCCGCACATTATCCTGCACCAGACCGGCAATGACGATGGAGCCACCGGATGGCAGCTCGACGCTGGTGGAAGCCTCGCGTTTACGGATGGATAGATAGGTGCTGCCGGGTACGCTGATGGTACTGCCGTTGCCGGTCGCAACGCTGCCCTCATAGGTGGGCTCGGAAACATTGGTTTCGATCTTCAGGCTGATACGTCCAGGCGACAGGACCACCGGCCGGAAATTCAACTCTATGCCGTAGTCAACCGTGTCGGTGGATCGCGTGACGGTGGGTTGGCCGGTCGTGCTGTCGATCGCAACTTCCTGTTCGGCCGGCAGACGGAATTCGCCGCCGACATAGAACTTGGCCTGCTCTCCCGAGATGGCAGTCAGGCTGGGCTCCGCCAGCGTGCGCATGACGCCAGCCTGCTCCATGGCATTGAAATAGCTGCTGAGCGCGACCTTGCCAATTGTGCCAGCGATGTTGCCGGTACCGGCCAGGCTGGCCGCATTGCCCAGATTGGCCGGGTTGGAGAAGGAGATGCGTCCGCTCAGATCGCTGCCGGAGCCGCTGATCGAGCCGTTGAAGCCGAGTTGCTTGAGAACCTGACGGCTGACTTCAGCCACGGTTACCTTCAGGGTTACCTGATCCTCGCCCTCGATGGTCAGCATGTTGACGATGGAAGATTGCTGCCGGTCTTCGGCGAAGATGGCAACGGCGCCATCTCCATTGCTCTGGCTTGTCTCGGTGATGTTGCGGGTGGTGGCTTCACCACCCTTCAGAAACGCGGAGGCAAGCTGCACGGCACGGGCAGAATCCTGCGGGGTGCGCACACTGCCGGAAAGAACGATGTTGTCAGAGACGATTTCAACGCGAATATCCGATTCGGGAATGAACCGGCGCAGATTGGCCTGAAGCCCGGAAATATCGCGCTCGACTTCCAGATCGAGGCTGACGATCTCCTGACCCTGATCACCGAAGATGAAGATATTGGTCTGGCCAACGGACTTGCCGAACAGGTAGATGCGCCGCGAGCTGCGCGTCACGGCGTCCGCCATGCCGGGGTCTGCGACGAGAATGTCATGCGCATCCTCAGGCAGGTCGATGACGAGAGCCTTGTTGAGCCCAAGTTTCAGGCGCTTGCGAACACCCTGTCCGCTTTCGTTGATACGCACGATGCTGGCGCTTTGTGCCAGAGCTTCATTGCTGGGCGTGCCGAAAGAGGCGGGTATGCCTGGAAAGCCCGTAAAGGCGACACAAAAGGCCAAGCCGCCAGCGACGGATGATCGCATGGCCCGGGCAAGACGCGCGCTTGAGTAAAAGCTGGTCATTGCGAAGCTCCTCCCTGTCCTTCACGGACAATCGAGCCTGATTTGATCACCTGGATCGCCGGCTGGCCGCTGCTTCCGCTCAGCAGGTAATCCGCAGCGGTGGTGTCATTGTCCTGCGCATCGGCAACCGAGCGCAGGGCAAGCGTCAGCCGGTCTGCCATCTGCTGGGCGACAGTCATGATCTTGGCCTGTTCAGGCGTCAGTTCCAGCGTTGCGGTGGCGCCCACGACGGCACTGGTGCCATCCTCGCCTTCCTTGATCTGCTGATCGATGGCGAGAACGCGGACATTGTTGAGAACGTTTTCGGTCAGGAAGGATCCACCCTCGCCCTTGCGAACCATGATGACATCAACGCGGTCATTGGGAAGCACGAAGCCGCCAGCACCGGTCGCGACAGAGATTTCCGTCGCCACCGCCCGCTTTCCTGCCGGAAGCAGCGAAGACATGATCCGCGTGCTGGAATCGACGACTTTCTCGGCGCGAAGCGGTTCGCCTTCAAACAGCGGCAGGCGAACGATGGAGCCGGTCAATTCGACGATGGCGTCGGGACGCTTGTTTTCGGTGACGAAACTGTCGTTGATGGCACCTTGCGGCCATGGCGCCCAGCGCATCGAATCAGCGGCCAGACGGCTGCCGACCGGGAGATTGGCCGACGACACCAGCACATTGACCGTCGGTTCCTTCTGGATGATGGCTTCCGCTTTTTCCACGACCTGCTGAGGGCTTGCCAGCTGCATGGCCAGAAGACCGGCAAGTGCGGCGGCAACAACGGCTACGGAAAGAATGATGACGCGCGACGGTTTCATGCACAGGCCTTGAGGGGGATCAGAATCTCTTCTGCCACCATGGCCTGCCATTCGTGTAATTATGGTTAATAAATTGTCTTCGTGACTGGTTAATGAGAAATAAACGAGGGTTCGACCTCGTTAGACCAGCGTCACATCATATGCTGCATGGCCAGCTGGACGAGGGGTGCCTCGGGATAGGTCAGCAGTCCGGCAATGGCAATGGCGATGCCGTAGGGCACCTTCTTGGCAACAAGCAGCGAATCGGGAACCGGCAGGCCGGTAATCATGATTTCCTGGCGGTAGGACCGGATAAACAGGATACCAACGGTAAGGATGCCACCAAAGAGAGCGACGGCAACCATATAGACCGCCAGCGCCTGATCAAAGCCGAACCAGATGGCCGATGCGGTCAGCAGCTTTGCATCACCGCCGCCCATCGTATTCAACGCAAACAACGCAAAGGTTGCCGCAAAAACGGCAAGGCCCGCAACAAGGCTCATGGCGAAGGTCTGCATGTCCATGCCGGACAGTGGTGCGACGACCACGAAGGACAAGGCCAGGATGATGGAGATGCGATTGGGGATCGTCATCGTGAAAAGGTCATTCAGCGCTGCAAAGGCAAGACACAGCGGCACGATGAGAAATATGGCTGCGGTTACCATGAAGCGCCTCTGACGTGACTGACCTATCGTAAAAAAGCATTACGCCGCCCTTGAGGAGGGCGGCGTAATGCAGCAGACCAAGCTTAGGTGTTTCCGGCAGCAGGCATGTTTGCGTTCAGGCGAAGGCCAAGGTTCGTGAACATTTGACCAAGGCGTGTTCCAACTGTCGTAGCGCCTGTGATGATCGCAACGGAAATCAGGGCGGCAATCAGGCCGTATTCAATGGCGGTCGCGCCGGACTCGTCTTTCATGAAGCGAGCGAAAATCTGTGTCATGCGGTTTCTCCTAAACTCTTTCAACTTTGTTCAGCACGCCGACAACTGTTTGCCGTTGTTCGGTTGCTGGTGAAGCTACAGAAGTTGGATTTCCAACCACTTAAAAAATCTCCTTAAAAAATGATTAAACAGACCCTGCGATGTAAATAGTAAACAGATAATTCAAGTATATTTTCAAATTTTAATGAGATGAAAAACCGCTTATTATTATGGGTTCCCAGGCTTCAAACGGCTTGTTTCCTGCCCCAAAAGGATGCTCGTGGCTGTGCTATTCTGAAGCAACTCCTTTGCTTTTGTCCCGTAATGGAAATCGTCTCTGGCGCAATACCATTATGGGATTCGAGCTTAACGCTTCATTCACCAATCCCGCGCATGGTGAAAGCATCCGATCTTCCGTTCAAGGCTGCCCAGGTAAATGTCGTCCGCTTCCAAGGCTCGAATCGCTGTTGTTCTGACCGTGCTTGCCGCAATGCCGGCCACCGCGGTCCTGGCAAGTGATGAAATGCTGCGTGTGTCCATGAACCATGCGCGCGTCCTGAAGCTGGATAGACCCGTCAGTAAGGTCATTATCGGCAATTCCAAGGTGGCGGATGCGACCGTGGCAGATGCCCGCACCATTGTGCTGACAGGCCGCAGCTTCGGTACGACCAATCTCGTTCTTCTGGATGCGCAGGGCAATGCCATCGTGGACGAGCGGGTCATCGTCTCCATCGATGAAGGCAA
>JAAIGF010138947.1_pt1 | contig 12710 bp, 11 predicted proteins | sample 6487441 | NCBI WGS metagenome assembly JAAIGF01 (sample SAMN13974129, study PRJNA590717) | phyllosphere metagenome | biome: pepper field; feature: multiple bacterial spot infested pepper fields; material: pepper leaves; isolation source: leaves from pepper fields | host: Capsicum annuum ...
AGCGCGCTTGGTACCAACGATCAGGATTTTACCTTTGCGAGAAGAGATCTTCTGCAGCTCAGCCAGAGCGTCGTTGAACATTGGTACAGTTTTCTCAAGGTTGATGATGTGAACCTTGTTACGTGCACCAAAAATGAATGGCTTCATTTTTGGGTTCCAGTAACGGGTCTGGTGACCGAAGTGAACACCAGCCTTGAGCATGTCGCGCATGGAAACAGTTGCCATGATTACCTCTAAAGTATGTTTGGGGTTGGGCCTCCATGTATCCCATACGACCGACCTCTTTCAAGGCACCCCGGCGTATGTGTCGATACATGTGTGTTTTAGTACACATAATGAGATTTATGCGCTTCCTGCCGTCTCGCTTTCGTAAGACAGCAGAGAATCGTCGGCGCGCTTTATACCATAACAGGTATAAATACGCCAGCGGTTGTTAGCGCAAAACGTGTGCGGCAATCCCGATTTGGCAGCCCATTTGCTGCCTGCTAACATGACTGCCACAGAACTCATTATTGTCGAAAATTTCGGCGATTGCGGAAAAATTCATGGCTATCTCAATTAAAACTCCTGACGAAATCGAAAAAATGCGCGTGGCGGGCCGCCTGGCCGCTGAAGTGCTGGAAATGATCGCCCCTCACGTTGTGCCGGGTGTGACCACCGGTGAGCTTGATCGCCTCTGCCACGAGCACATCACACAGCAGCAGCAGGCGGTTTCTGCCTGCCTTGGCTATCACGGCTTCCCTAAATCGGTCTGCATCTCGGTAAACGAGGTGGTGTGCCACGGTATTCCCAGCGACGATCGCGTCCTGAAAGAGGGTGATATCGTGAACGTTGATGTCACCGTCATTAAAGATGAGTATCACGGTGATACCTCAAAAATGTTTATCGTCGGCAAACCCACTATCCTCGGCGAGCGCCTCTGCCGCGTGACGCAGGAGAGCCTCTATATCGCTCTGCGTCTCGTTAAGCCAGGCATTCGCCTGCGTGAGCTGGGACGCGCGATCCAGCAATACGTTGAGGCGCAGGATTTCTCCGTGGTGCGTGAGTATTGCGGTCACGGTATTGGCAAAGGCTTCCATGAAGAGCCGCAGGTGCTGCACTATGACGCCGACGACAGCGGTGTGGTGCTGCAGGCCGGCATGACGTTTACCGTGGAGCCGATGGTTAACGCAGGCGATTACCGCATCCGCACCATGAAGGATGGCTGGACGGTGAAAACCAAAGATCGCAGCTTGTCCGCGCAGTATGAGCATACTATTGTGGTGACAGAAACTGGCTGTGAGATTCTGACGCTGCGTGAGGATGACACTATTCCGGCGCGGCTGGAAAACGTCTGATCCTCTCTCTGCTACCCACTGAGCCGGCTTAATGCCGGCTTTTTAATGCGCGAAGGGGCATGTTGATGAGCGGTAACGTGACCGAGGCAGTACACAAAATTCTCACCGATTCACCCGCCGGCTGGGCTGACGACGCGCTAACGCGTGAACAGCTGAAAGCCGCGCTGGAGCAGTTTCAGCACGCGCTGAGCCTCGCCTTTGATGCCGGCAGCGACGTGGAGTCGCTGATCGACACGCGCACGCTGTTTATCGATCGTCTGCTGCGACGGCTGTGGCGTTTCTTCGGTTTTGATACGCTAAGTGATATGGCGCTGGTCGCGGTGGGCGGCTATGGCCGTGGCGAGCTGCATCCGCTGTCGGACATCGACATTCTGATCCTCAGCCGTCAGCCCCTTGATGAGGCCGCCGCGCAGCGCACCTCTGAACTGATCACGCTTATGTGGGATCTGCGGCTTGAGGTGGGACACAGCGTGCGCACGCTTGAGGAGTGCCTGCTGGAGGGCTTATCCGATCTCACCGTGGCAACCAACCTGATTGAGTCGCGCATGCTGACCGGCGACGTTGCGCTGTTTCTTGAGCTGCAGAAGAATATCTTCAGCGAAGGCTTCTGGCCCTCATCGCGCTTTTTTGCTGCCAAAATTGAAGAGCAGCAGGAGCGCCATCAGCGTTACCACGGCACCAGTTACAATCTCGAACCCGATATCAAAAGCAGTCCGGGCGGCCTGCGCGATATCCATACCCTGCAGTGGGTAGCGCGTCGCCATTTTGGTGCCACCACCATGGATGAGATGATGGGCTTTGGGTTCCTGACCGAAGCGGAGCGCAATGAGATCAACGAGTGTCAGGAGTTTCTCTGGCGCATCCGCTTCGCCCTGCATCTGACGCTGCCACGCTACGACAACCGCCTGCTTTTTGATCGGCAACTGACCGTCGCGCATCGCCTCAGCTACTCCGGCGAAGGCAACGAGCCGGTTGAGCGCATGATGAAAGATTTCTACCGCGTAACGCGCCGCATTAGCGAGCTGAACCAGATGCTGCTGCAGCTGTTTGATGAAGCGATCCTCGCCCTGCCAGCGACCGAAAAGCCGCGTGCGCTGGATGATGATTTTCAGCTACGCGGCGACCTGATCGACCTGCGCGACCCGGATCTGTTTCAGCGCGAGCCGCAGGCCATTCTGCGCATGTTTTATGTCATGGTACGCAACGCCTCAATTACCGGGATCTACTCCACTACCCTGCGCCAGCTGCGTCATGCGCGCCGCCATCTGCGGCAGCCGCTGTGCCAGATTGCTGAGGCGCGCCGCACTTTTATGGCGATTCTGCGTCATCCCGGCGCGGTAAAACGCGCGCTGCTGCCGATGCATCGCCATAGCGTACTCTCCGCCTATACGCCGCTCTGGGGCAACGTGGTCGGCCAGATGCAGTTTGATCTGTTTCACGCCTACACGGTGGATGAGCACACCATTCGCGTGTTGCAGAAGCTGGAGAGCTTCGCCGATGAGAGCACGCGGCCAAAGCATCCGCTGTGTGTGGAACTCTGGCCGCGCCTGCCCCAGCCGGAGCTGCTGCTGATGGCAGCGCTGCTCCATGATATTGCCAAAGGCCGCAACGGCGATCACTCAATACTGGGCGCGCAGGATGCGCTGGAGTTTGCTGAGCTGCACAACCTCAACTCCCGGGAGACCCAGCTGGTGGCCTGGCTGGTGCGTCATCATCTGCTGATGTCGGTCACCGCCCAGCGTCGCGATATTCAGGACCCTACGGTGATCCAGCAGTTCGCCGAGATAATGCAGAATGAGAATCGCCTGCGCTATCTGGTCTGCCTCACCGTCTCCGATATCTGCGCCACCAATGAGAGCCTGTGGAACAGCTGGAAGCAGAGCCTGCTGCGCGAGCTGTTTTTTGCTACCGAGAAGCAGCTGCGACGCGGCATGGAAAATAGCCCGGATCTGCGCGAGCGGGTGCGCCACCATCGTCTGCAGGCGCTGGCGCTGCTGCGCATGGAGAACCTCAATGAAGAGCGGCTGCACCATATCTGGAGCCGCTGCCGCGCCGACTATTTTCTGCGCCATACGCCTAATCAGCTGGCGTGGCACGCCCGTCATCTGATTGACCACGACCTCAGCCAGCCGCTGGTGCTGGTCAGCCCGCAGGCGACGCGCGGCGGCACGGAGATTTTTATCTGGAGCCCGGATCGCCCCTATCTGTTTGCCGCCGTAGCGGGTGAACTCGACCGCCGTAATCTCAGCGTGCACGACGCGCAAATCTTTACCAGCCGTGACGGCATGGCAATGGATACCTTTATCGTCCTCGAACCCGATGGCAGTCCGCTTTCACCCGATCGCCACCCGCTGATTATTCAGGCATTACAGCAGGCCATTACGCAGCAGGAGTGGGTGCCGCCGCGTACCCGTCGCCAGTCCGCGCGCCTGAAACATTTCAGCGTGGACACTGACGTGAAATTTTTGCCGACCCACACCGACCGGCGCAGCTATCTGGAGCTGATCGCGCTCGATCAGCCAGGACTGCTTGCCCGGGTAGGTGAAGTCTTTGCCGATCTCGGTGTGTCGCTGCACGGTGCGCGCATCAGCACCATCGGCGAACGGGTTGAGGATCTCTTTATCCTCGCCAATAGCGAACGGCGCGCGCTGAATGCAGAAATGCGCGATGTGTTACAACAACGGTTGACAGAGGCCCTTAATCCAAACGATAAAGTGTCCTGAATCACACTGCACAGATAAATTGAATCCTGTCCGGACACGTCCGGGCATCCGTATGACAGACTCAGGAAATAGCTATGCAACAGTTACAGAGCGTTATTGAATCCGCCTTTGAGCGCCGTGCTGACATCACGCCCGCCAGCGTCGACAGTGCCACCCGTGAAGCGATCAATCAGGTGATTGGTCTGCTGGACAGCGGCGAACTGCGCGTCTCTGAAAAAATCGATGGCGAATGGGTAACGCATCAGTGGCTGAAAAAAGCGGTGCTGCTGTCGTTTCGCATCAATGACAATCAGGTTATGGAAGGGGCTGAAACCCGCTTTTATGACAAGGTGCCGATGAAATTTGCCGGCTGGGACGATGCGCGCTTTAAAGCGGCAGGTTTCCGCGTGGTGCCACCAGCAGCCGTACGCCAGGGCGCTTTTATTGCGCGTAACACCGTGCTGATGCCTTCCTACGTCAACATCGGGGCTTTTGTCGATGAAGGTACCATGGTTGATACCTGGGCCACCGTGGGCTCCTGTGCGCAGATTGGCAAAAACGTGCATCTCTCCGGCGGCGTGGGCATTGGCGGCGTACTGGAGCCGTTGCAAGCTAATCCAACCATCATCGAAGATAACTGCTTTATCGGCGCACGTTCCGAAATCGTTGAGGGCGTGATTGTCGAGGAGGGTTCGGTGATCTCAATGGGCGTTTATATCGGCCAGAGCACCAAAATTTACGATCGCGAAACCGGTGAAGTTCACTACGGCCGCGTCCCGGCTGGTTCAGTAGTGGTCTCAGGTAATCTGCCGTCGAAAGATGGCAGCTACAGCCTCTACTGCGCGGTAATCGTGAAAAAAGTTGACGCTAAGACGCTGAGCAAAACGGGTATCAACGAACTGCTGCGTACTATCGATTAACTTCTCTGAGCGCTTTTCTTACTCATGACGGCACTGGCAACGGTGCCGTCATTTTTTCTTTACACCCCGCCTGATACAACTTGTTTTGCGCCGCAAATTAACTGGTGCGTTTACTTTTCAAACAGTCCATAATCCGCGCCAGTTAACTCCGGACGCGCACTGTCTGACCCGGTTTTTCGTCTAAAGTTTATAAGTATGCCGTAAGCGTTCCGGATCCGACCTGGAACGATTGATGACATGTCTGCGCGCTCACTCACTCTCAGAGGAAATTTAAACGCCATGTATGACAACCTGAAAAGCTTAGGTATCAGCAATCCTGAAGACATCGATCGTTACAGTCTGCGTCAGGAAGCGAACAACGACATCCTGAAAATCTATTTCCGCAAAGATAAAGGCGAATTTTTTGCCAAGAGCGTGAAATTCAGGAGATCAGCCCCAACCTGCGTTACGTTATCGATGAGCTGGATCAGATTTGCCAGCGCGATCGGGTTGAGGTGGATCTGAAGCGCAAGATCCTCGACGATCTGCGCCATCTGGAGAGCGTGGTCTCTAATAAGATCGCTGAGATTGAAGCCGATCTCGATCAGCTGACCCGTAACAGCCGCTGATCCGTTTACACATCGCACTCAGGCCAGCGCTGCTGGCCTTTTTTACGCCCGTTCATCCAGCTGCAGCGCCACATACAGCAGCAGCCGGTCGTCGAAATTGCCGAGATCCAGTCCGGTCAGTTCTGAAATCCGGTTCAGACGATACTCCAGCGTATTACGATGAATAAACAGCGCGCGTGCCGTGGCGCCAGGCTGCACGTTATGGCTGAACCAGGCGAGCAGCGTACGCCGTAATAAACCGTTGGTATCGATGCTTCTGAGTTTTTCCAGCGGACGCGCCAGCTCGCTGGCCTGCCAGCCGCCACGCAGGCTGTCGAGCAGTACCGGCAGCACCAGATCCTGATAAAAAAAACTGCGCTGCTCCGGCATACGCTGCTTGCCCACTGACATAGTGGTGCGGGCAGTACGCCACGAGCGCGCAATGCCGCCCGGTCCGGGGAAATAATTGCCCAGCGCAATCCGCATACGCACCTGACCGCTCTCTTTCATACGCTGCAGCAGCTGGTCAACGCGCCGGCGGTGATCGTCGTGATCGTAACGGCCGTGAGCGTTCAGCGCGGGTTTCAGCACCACCATCTCCGTCAGCGATACGATGGCAATGAGGTTATCGCGATCCGGCGTGGTCAGCAGCGTCTGCAGCTGCTGCAGCTCTGACATTGCGCTGTCTACGCCCAGCTGGCCGCTATCCACTTCCACTACCGCCACCACACGCGGCTGGTTAAGATCGATGCCCAGCCGCTGCGCCCATTCGTTCAGCGTCGGCGAGAGTGTGTCGCTGCGGATCAGGTTAAGCACCAGCTCTTCGCGCAGGCGGCTATCCTGCGCCAGCAGATGCAGCAGCCGCGCCTGTTCCAGCATCATCTCCGCCGTCATACAGACCAGTTCGCCGTAATGCCGCAGGGCAGCAGGTTCTCCGGTCAGCCCGATGACTCCCACGATGCTGCCTTCAATGCGCAGCGGCAGATTGACGCCAGGCCGCACGCCGTGCAGATGCTTTGCTACCGCTTCATCAATATCCACCACCCTGCCCTGCGACAGTACCAGCAGCGCGCCCTCGTGCAGCTCGCCGATACGTTCACGATCGCCGCTGCCGATAATGCGCCCGCGCGCATCCATCACGTTGACGTTGCTGTCGATAATTTTCATGGTGCGCGCAACGATATCCTGCGCCAGACGCGCATCAAGATGAGAGGTTGCCATGGATCACTTCCTGAGCAAGGGGCAAACCGACAGAATACGCATCCTGCTGACGGCTGACATTGTGCAATTGCACATAGTGGCGGAGAGATTGCGGAAAATGTTACCGGGCGCACAAAAGAAAAAAGGCGAGCCGCAGCCCGCCCGGTTTATGCAGGGAGAATTACTGCATCAGCAGATAAAGCGACGCGTCACCGCGCAGAATGTTGAGCGCCAGTACCGGCGGTTTCGTGTCGAGAATTTTACGCAGTTCACCCAGGTTATCGATCGCCTGCTGGTTAACCCCGAGGATGATGTCACCTTTCTTCAGGCCGATACGCGCGGCCGCGCTGCCTGCTTTCACGCTGTCAACGCGCACCCCTTTGTGGCCATTGCTCTCCACGTTGCTGAGATCGGCGCCTTCAATACCGGTGTAAATGGTCGCCGACTGCACTTTATCTTTGGTGCTCTGCTGCAGCTCTACCGTCACGCTCTGGGATTTACCCTCGCGCAGCAGACCCAGCTGAAGTTTGGTGCCCGTCGGCAGCGAGCCCACTTCAGCACGCAGGGCAGCAAAGCTGCTCAGCGGCTTGCCATTCAGTGAAACCACGACGTCGCCGGCTTTCACGCCCGCTTTTGCCGCCGCAGAACCAGGCAGAACCTGGCTGACAAAGGCGCCGCGCTGGGCATCAACCTTCATCGCTTTCGCCAGCTCTGAGTTCAGCTCGGTGCCGAGGATCCCCAGCTCACCGCGTTTAACCTGACCAAACTCCACCATCTGCGCCGTCAGGTTTTTCACCATCGAGCTGGGAATAGCAAAGCCGATGCCGATGTTACCGCCATCCGGTGCCAGAATAGCCGTGTTAATCCCGATCAGCTCGCCGTTCAGATTGACCAGCGCACCGCCCGAGTTGCCGCGGTTGATGGCGGCGTCAGTCTGGATAAAGTTCTCGTAATTCTCCACATTCAGGCCGCTGCGGCCCAGCGCAGAGACGATGCCGGAGGTCACGGTTTCACCCAGCCCGTAAGGGTTGCCGATCGCAACGGTATAGTCACCTACCCGCAGCGTATCGGAATCGGCCATTTTAATCGCCGTGAGGTTTTTCGCATCCTGCAGCTGGATCAGGGCAATATCAGACTGCGGATCTTTACCGATGATTTTGGCCTCATAGCGGCGGCCGTCGCTGAGCTGAACCTGAATTTTTGTGGCGTTGTCCACTACGTGGTTGTTGGTAACCACATAGCCTTTCTCTGCGTTAATAATGACGCCGGAACCGAGTGCGCGGAACGGCTGTTTTTGTGCATTGCCCGGTGCGCCATCATCTGCGCCACCGCCACCCTGACAGAGCGGCGATCCCTGAAAAGGCGATCCATCCTGACAGAAAGGCGAATTATCGCCAAAGAACTGCTGAAACTGCTGCGGCATGCGCGGCGTTTTTACCGCAGTGCTGCCTTCAACGTTGATGCTCACCACGGAAGGCATCACTTTTTCCAGCATGGGTGCCAGACTGGGCAGCTGCTGGCTGGAGGAGGACGCCGTTTCAGCGGCAAATACTGCAGCAGGCGCGCACGCCATACTCAGACTCAGTGCCAGCGCACTCAGCATCAATCTGTTTTTTTTCATTCGTTTTTTCTCTCTGAAAGTTGCAGCCTGACCATTGCTGTGGCCGTCATAACGGAGATAAATTTTATACGCAAAAAAGGCGATAAAGTTTTGCCTAAAGGTAAATATTTATGCGTCGTCTTTACAAAACTGGCCCTATTCTACCGCCATCATCCGGCGATATTCGTCCCACGCATAATTATCCGTCATGCCGCTGATATAATCCTGAATAAGGCGGAAGCGATAATAGCGCTCCCATAACAGCCGCTGATATTTATGCTCAACGACGCGCGCGCGCATCTGCTGCTGGTACGCCTTACGATGTTTACCGGAGAGCTTATGGAACAGGCGCGTCTCAATAGGATGGCCCGCCAGATAATCATCATTCATTAAGGTGGTAAATTGCTCATAATTGAGCTGCATCAGCGACTGATAGATCTCCAGCAGGCCTTTAATTACCCGGTAGCCCTGCAGCTCCAGCTGCTCTACTTCAGGATGATTAAATACCTGCTGACGCGCCACGGTTTTAAACAGCTTCAGCAGCCGCCCTTCATCACCATCATCTTCCAGCAGGGCGTGATTAAAATTGCCGGAGAAAATGGCCGGCAGGTTATCGACAAAGCGCCGCACCGCATGGCCTACCAGCAGATTCTGCACGTTTACGCGCAGCGACATAAAAAACTGATCGCTGATGCTGCGCCGTTTTTTCTGATTCGCCTCTTTCCAGGCCTCACCAATGGTGCGGCTAAATGCATCACCGGGAATCAGCGGCCCCCAGGCTTTAACCAGCGCGTGATAGAGCGTATCCACGGTAAATATCGCTTTTTCAACGGCATCATCCAGGTCGGCAATACAGTATGAAATATCATCCGCCGCCTCCATTATCCAGGTCAGCGGATAGCGATGATGTTCCGCCAGATCGGTGGCGACGCGCAGCTCCGCAATATATTCCCGTTCAGAGAGATAAAAGCCGGGTTTTTTCATCAGGACGCTGAATTCAGCCGGCTTCTCACCCTGCCACCAGGCGGGGGCAGTATATTTCAGAATGCAGGCGACCTGGGCATAGCTAAGGTTAAGCTGCAGCAGCGTATGGACCAGCCGAATCGCCTGTGCATTCCCCTCAAAATTGCACAGATCCTGACGAATCATTGCATTCAGTTCGTTAAAGTCAGCCTGCTGTTCGTCGCTGGCCACGCCGGCGACCAGCGGATCCACCAGCTCTGCCGGCAGATTATCTTCGAACCAGTCATTAATCGCCGCTTCGCCAAAATGTCCAAACGGCGGGTTGCCGACGTCATGCAGCAGACAGGCCATCTCGACCAGCGTCTCTGTAGCCCCTTCAAAACCGTCCAGGCCATACTGCTCCAGCCCGCCGCCCTGGGTTTTCAGGGTATGGAGAATCTCCTTGGTAATGTAGCGGCCGGTCTGCTGGACCTCCAGCGAATGAGTCAGCCGCGAGCGTACGGCTGCGTTGCGCTCCAGCGGGAATACCTGGGTTTTTTGCTGCAGCCGGCGGATAGCGGCGGAGTTAATGATCCGGCCCCGATCGCTCTCAAAATGGCGGGTGATCGCGTATTCGCCTTCCGGCGCTTTACGGCTGGTATAAGGGCGCGTGAAACCGATCTTCTTCCTGAAATTAATCGCCACCATAGCGGGCCCTCTTTTTGGTGAATTCATCGCTCTGAAGCCATGATAGACTATGCCTCAGTTTCCTCTTAAACATCTATAAACACAGCGAGATTCTTTATGAAAGCAGGCATTATTGGCGCGATGGAGCAGGAAGTTACCCTGCTGCGTGACAAAATTGAAAACCGTCAGACGCTGAAGCTGGCCGGATGTGAAATCTATACCGGTACCCTGAATGGCGTTGAGGTTGCCCTGCTGAAATCAGGAATCGGGAAAACGGCCGCCGCGCTGGGCACCACCCTGCTGCTGCAGCTCTGCAAACCCGATCTGGTGATCAACACCGGCTCTGCGGGTGGCCTTGCGCCGACGCTGCAGGTCGGGGATATCGTGGTATCTGATGAAGTACGCTATCACGACGCCGACGTCACCGCTTTTGGCTATGTGCCGGGTCAGATGGCAGGTTGCCCGGAAGCGTTTGTGGCCGACAGCCAGCTGGTGACGGCCGCTGAGCAGACAATTAGCGAGCTGCAGCTGAACGCCGTGCGCGGCCTGGTGGTCAGCGGCGACGCGTTTATCAACGGTGCAGAGCCGCTGGCACGCATCCGCTCACAGTTTCCGCAGGCGATTGCCGTAGAAATGGAAGCCACCGCCATTGGTCATGTTTGTCACCAGTTTAACGTGCCGTTTGTCGTGGTACGCGCCATCTCTGACGTCGCCGATAAAACCTCCCACCTGAGTTTTGATGAGTTTCTCAGCGTGGCGGCCAGACAATCCTCTCTGATGACAGAGCGCCTGCTTGCCCGTCTGACGCATGGCTAAGTGGCTGCTCGCCGGGCTGCTGCTGCTCTGCAACGGCCTGGTGTTAGCGGCTCCGCGCGTCATTACCCTCGCCCCGCATCTTACAGAGATGGCCTTTGCCGCCGGTATCACACCGGTGGCGGTCAGCGCCTGGTCCGACTATCCACCCGCTGCCCGGACGCTGCCGCAGGTAGCGAACTGGCAGGGCATCGGCGTTGAGCAGGTGCTGCAACTGAAACCAGACGTGGTACTGGCGTGGCGTGGCGGTAACCCGGCGCGTCAGATTGAACAGCTGCAGCACGCTGGCGTCAGGGTGGTCTGGATCGATCCGCAAAGCCTGGATGAGATGATAGATACCGTGCAGTCGCTGGCGCGCTGGAGCCCGCGGCCTGAACAGGCTGTTTCAGCTGCGCAGGCGCTGCGGGCGCAGGAAGCTGCATTGCGCCAGCGCTACCGGCACGCTGCTCCGGTGGCGCTGTTTCTGCAGTTCGGACAGCAGCCGCTGTTTACCGCTTCGCGTAACACGCTGCAAAATGAGATCGTCACGCTGTGCGGCGGGCAGAATATTTTTGCCGACAGCCGGGTTAGCTGGCCGCAGGTCAGCCGGGAGCAGGTGCTGATACGGCAGCCGCAAGCGATTGTCATCAGCGGCGATACCGCACAGGCCGCCAGCATCACCCGGTTCTGGCGCTCACAGCTCAGCGTACCGGTGATTGCCATTAACCCCGACTGGCTGAGCCGCCCCGGTCCGCGCCTGCTGCTGGCCGCGCAGCAGCTCTGCGCTGCGCTGCATCCGCTAAAAAAATAAGCGCCCGCGCATAAAGTTCAGCCCGCATATGTCGACAATGAAGAGAGCAGGCACGGCAGCCACGTAAGCTACGTGCCCTTTTAGCGCAACGCGCTTTTGACTACACCAGGAATTAATCATGACCCGAGCTGTACTGCTGGCCATTATGCTGGCGGGCGCGGCGTCCGCCATGGCGGCTGGCACCAGCGGCTCGATTGCGGTGTCGCTGACTATCGTGTCACGCTGCACTGTCTCATCCGCCAGTGCACCGGGGCTGCCCGCCGCTGACTGCGCGGGCGGTAGCGGCGCTCAGCCGCGTATTTCCCGGCAGACGCTCACGGGCGATGCGCGCCGGCACGACACAACACAATTAGTCACTATTGAGTGGTAGAACTGGCTGCCGGAACGGCAGCCAGACTGGCATCAGATACTGAAAGAGGAACCACAGCCGCAGGTGGTTTTAGCATTGGGGTTGGTAACAATAAAGCGCGAACCTTCCAGACCTTCGGTGTAGTCCACCGATCCGCCCACCAGATACTGCAGGCTCATTGGATCCACTACCAGCGATACGCCCTGCTTTTCGATGGTCATATCGCCATCGTTCATCTGGTCATCAAAGGTAAAACCATACTGGAAGCCGCTGCAACCGCCGCCGGTGATATAGACGCGCAGTTTCAGCGCCGGATTCTCTTCATCCGCAATCAGATTTTTTACTTTATTGGCTGCTGCATCGGTAAACTGCAAAGGCAGCGCTGCTACGTCATCACTCATGTTTTACTCCGCGTAAACGTCCAGGTCAGAAAACAACCTTAATCACGCTATTATCTGCCAGCCGCCCGGTGCAATCAAGTAGCACCCTTGACACTGTGTGCCCCTGAAATGAACTACAGTTTAAACCCTGCGTGCGCGAGGCCCCTGCTGCGCGCTGCGCGGCGGTTCACCGTCGCGGCATCTTCCCGTAGAATGACGGGATGAATTTTTCCAGACAGCCGGAGCCAAACCATGAGTAAGTCAGAAAATCTATACACCGAAGCACAACGTCTGATCCCGGGCGGCGTGAACTCCCCGGTGCGCGCGTTTACCGGTGTCGGCGGCGTACCTCTGTTTATTGAACGCGCCGATGGCGCCTTTTTGTATGACGCAGATGGTAAAG
>JAAIGF010085890.1_pt1 | contig 12704 bp, 6 predicted proteins | sample 6487441 | NCBI WGS metagenome assembly JAAIGF01 (sample SAMN13974129, study PRJNA590717) | phyllosphere metagenome | biome: pepper field; feature: multiple bacterial spot infested pepper fields; material: pepper leaves; isolation source: leaves from pepper fields | host: Capsicum annuum ...
ATTTCTCAATCTTATTTTGACCCGGAACTTCCTATGCGACTCGAGGAACAATTGGAAGCAAAACGTAATAGTGAAACGGCTGCCGACCAGAAAATGACTGCTACAGAAGCACAAATTGCAGCTCTTGGTAGTGGTTTGAATTTTCAGTTGCAAGCCGCCAAAAACTCCGTAGCTCAAGCAAATAATGTCGTTAAAATTGATAGCGCGGATTTGGTAGCCATGCAGATTTCCTTTGAAACGAGCGAAGCTCGATTAGAACGGTATGAACAAGGTTACCGAGATGGTCTATTCTCGTTGACAGACATTGAAACCCGTAGGTTAAATCTACAAAACGATCGCGCAAAGGTCGTGACAGCCGAAAATAAGTTATCGAATTCCAGACAAGCGTATTTAAACGCGCAGATCGAATTGGATAACATTCGCGCCAAATACAATGAATCATTAGCTAAAGCACAGTCCGATCTTGGCTCTGCTTTATCAAATCGAGCAACTGCGCGTGGTGATATCTCCAAACTAAGAAATGAAATTGCGAATATTGATGTACGTCGGGGTTTATACATTGTGCGTGCTCCACAAGATGGCTTTATTGTAAAAACACTGAAAGCCGGTATCGGAGAAACGATTAAAGAAGGGGAATCCGTCGCGACGTTACAATCGAAGAAACCGATGCTAGCTGCTGAGGTCTTCGTCAATGCTATGGATGTTCCTTTAATCGCATTGGAAGATGATGTTCGTTTACAGTTTGACGGATGGCCATCGGTGCAATTCTCTGGATGGCCGTCAGTCGCAGTGGGTACATTTGCCGGCAAGGTGACGGTAATTGATAAAGTTAGTAGCACCAACGGTAGATATCGCCTATTAATCAGACCGACACATCCTATTCCAGATGGTGATGAAGATTGGCCAATACAGTTGCGTTTAGGATCGGGCGTTTACGCGCGTGTCATCCTCAACCGAGTACCGCTTTGGTACGAGATATGGCGTCAACTAAATGGATTTCCACCGAGTTTAGAACAAGAACCTAAAGACCACGCATTAGATTAATGAATATGATTAGGTCTTTGTTTCTCCTCTTTATTACGGTTAGTTTGACCATGAATATGGGGCTAGCGCAAACGGATTCTACTAAACGGATTTCAGATGAATTCTCCATCGAAGATTTAGAAGGATTTCTGTTTACGAATCATCCCGTTTTAAAGCAAATTCAACTATTGAGCGAATCGGCGCGCGCGGATGTTACCCAAGCTTTGGGAAAGTTTGATCCGGCGCTGTACGCGGATTTTAAGAACAAATATTTCGGAGAAAGCTCCTATTATAACGATTGGAGTAGCGAATTAAAAGTTCCACTTTGGTTGGCAGGAGCTGATTTGAAAGTGGGCTACGACCGTAATGTAGGAAATTACACGAATCCGCAAAGCAGAACGCCAAACAGTGGCCTTTCTGGCGTAGGAATCAGCATTCCGTTGGGGCAAGGTTTGTTGATAGATAGTCGTAGAAATACGTTGCAACAAGCCCGTGCCATGCTAGGATATGCCGAAGCGGAACAAGTGCGCCAAATAAATAGCTTGTGGTATACAGCACTTTCCGATTATTGGGATTGGTATTTCGCGCATCAACAATATATTCTGCAAGAGGATGCCGTGGAATTAGCAGCAACTCGCTTCAGCGCGATTAGCGAACAAACGGTACTCGGTGACCGACCACCAATTGATTCGGTGGAAGCAGCAATTACGCTACAAGAACGCCAAATGCAGTTAGCAAAATCTGCTATTGAATTACGAAACACGAAGTTGGTATTATCCAATCACCTTTGGAACGAAAATCAGGAACCTGTCGAACTACCAGATCGAGCAGTTCCGATTTCGATAGACATCACTAAGCTTGCGCCCGAACCCCAGTTGCTGTCGCAACTTTTAGAGTTAGCCGAACAGCAACACCCCGAGCTATTGAAACTAGAAAGTAAAGGATTGCAGCTCAACATTGAGGAACGCTACCGTCGGGAAATGTTGAAGCCTCGATTAGATATATCCGGGACATTAATCGCAGGTCGTAATTTTCGAGAGCCGGTCGCACCTATCTATGATTTCAACTTGGGAAATTATAAACTGGGTATGTCATTCGCTTTCCCTATATTTCTTCGAGCAGAACGTGGAAGATTACGATCAGTCAGAATCGATCAAGAACAACTTCGTTACGACCAAGTAATTACAGGACGTAATATTCGCAATGACATCAACACGACGTACAACGACCTCACTGCCTATACACGTCAATTACGTTTGCAGTTACAAAGCATTGCCAATCAAGAAGTCCTTGTAGCAGGTGAATTACAGAAGTTTGAATTGGGAGAAAGCACATTATTTATTATCAATAATCGCGAGACGACGTTGATAGATATGCAACGCAAGCGCGAAAACTTGGTGGTCGAATACCAAAAAGCCCTCGGTGGTCTTTACTATAAGGCAGGTACCCGACAGGCGATGGATGTTAATAGCCCAATGGGAAATCCGAATCTATCGAGATAAGTCGATTAAAGTTGTTTTACAAAAAGGATTTATTATGGCTGAGATGTCCTTAAAGCAGAAACTATACGTTAGAAAACGGCGCGAATCCAAATAGGAAACGCGCCGTTTTTATTGACTTAGAATCGTTTGAGAAAGCGATATCTTCAGCAGATTACCATTATTCAGTATCCCACCAAACTCTTCCCATCAGAATATCTCCCCCCAGAACGGCAGCAGATGCTGCACGATAATGTTGTGGGTTGGTAGATTCTTCCGCGATTGGATAAGGGAAACGACGTGGAATTCTTCCTTGCGTTGCATTATTTACGTAGTTCACTGGAGTTAAAGATGGTAATCCTGTACGGCGCCAATTACTCCAAACTTCGTAATAGTTGAACACCGTGGTGTTATGCAACCAATATTCAGTAGCAATCTGTTCCAACTCCCGACCAACAACCAATGGGTTGGCTTCCGCAAATGTGTTTGCTGCACTCGCCGAAATGTTTAATGCCGTTCCGAAGTTTGCTAAATTGGTCGCTGATGCAACGATGGCATTTCGGTAATGCGTTGCAGCGCTTTTACCAATTCCCCAACGAACATTTGCTTCTGCTAAAAGCAATTCGGACTCACTATATGTCAACAAAAATGTTGGAGCTGTTCGGCTTATCATCAACGGGTGTGGGCCCGAATAATCGGAGATTGTTGTGTAGCTTGGATGTGAAGAAATATCACGTCCAGCGATTCCACTCAAATCGCGACCGTTTGGCATCCCTTTTTGGGAAGCGGCATCTCTGTTAAAGTTGGCATTCTGACTACCCGAAGCTGGGATACCATCCTGCGCATTCAATGGATAAAGATTAGTTACAGCTACAGCAATCCGCGGATCATTATTGGCTTTAAGCTTATTAATAAAAGTATCAGACCACTTGACATAATAATGCTCTTGACCACCATCGAGAAAAACTTGGGCAATACGGTTTTGCGTTACGCGACCACCTGCATCGTCATGCGCTACCATGGCATTGTCATCGTTGTTTTGCATGGTCTTTCCAAGCGCCTTTGTCGCATATTCTTGCGCCAACGTTGCATTCACTTTCGTCAATCTCATGGCCATACGCAACATCAGTGTATACCCAAATTTTTGCCATTGTGCGACATTACCTTGGTAAAACATATCTCCACTTACCGCATCTGCCGCCGGATCTAACGCAATTACCGCTTCCTCCAATTCTTTAAGCATATCCGCATAAATGGAATCTTGCGAATCGTATTTTGGATAAAAAACTTCCTGGCGATATCCCAATCCAGCTTCTGAATAAGGAATGTCTCCATACAAGTCAGTCAACCGCTGAAAAACTAGTGCTTTCATAATTCTACTGACCTGATGCACATTTCTATATTGATCCTTTTCCTTAGTAAACTCTGACAGCTCGCTAACAAGTTTCACCTGATCCCCGTATGCTTTTTCCCAATATGCAGATGTGTATGGCAAGTTAAGGATGTATTTATCGCCAGACCAATATGAAATAACGGATGATAAGCCCTGCATCATCGTACCAGAATAGATAAGATTCGCGCGCCACGTATCGTACGCGAAGTCGTTACTTCCGGCATACGACAACTGCAAGTTGGACAGCAAAAAATTAGGATCGAAGTTGTCCTCAGTATACGATATAGGGTTGGTATTAATATTCTCGAAATCCTTGGTACACGACTGGAACAGCAAAGTCAAAGTTGTGCAAGCTAGAAGGATATTTTTTAAACTATATATTTTGTTCATGATAGTATAGACAAAAGTTAAAATTTCACACTTAGGTTGACACCGAAAGAACGGATAGGCGGAATACCACCTAATTCCATCCCTGGAACAATCGTTGAATAACTAGCTTCGGGATCAATGTTATCCGTTTTGCGCATCAAAATAAAGGGATTCCTAGCTACCGCACTAATGTTTAATGATTTCACCTTGTCGTTGAACAAAGATGGAAACGTATAACCCACGATAATTTGTCTCAATTTAATAAAGTCAGCACTATATACGTTTAACTTCGACACGTTTTGAACCAACTGTCCGTAATAGGTGGAAGCCTCCGTGGTGGTGGTACTACCGTCTGGAGCAAAGTTGCCTTCGCGATTTTCTAACGTATTTTGGTGCAGACCATTGGTGTAGCCATAGAAGTCAGTTCCAGAATAAATCTTACCTCCCCATTTACCGTCAATCAAGAAAGAGAAGTTCAATCTTTTATAGTTGAATTCGTTATTCCAACCAGCCGTCCATTTTGGAATTGCTGAGCCCACCGGAATTAGATCCCCACGATCTGGAACGCCAGTTTCCAAATACACGATATTTCCCGCGTCGTCGTATTTATAATCGTAAGCCATTATTTGGAACGATGGTAGACCTAGCTGGTGTTGGACAGACCCAACGCCCGAACGAGATAGCCCCATAGGCATATTGATCGTGCCTTCGGCCATGCGCCGTACCTTGTTATCATTAATAGATCCATTCAATGACGTTGTCCATCCGAAACCATCGTTATTTCGAATGACGCGAGCCGTTATTAAGGCTTCAAAACCTTTATTTTGTAAAGATCCGCTATTTAATACGGCACCGCTATAGCCTGTAGTTTGGGAAAGAGCAACTGGAATAATTTCATCGTTGGATACCTTATTGTACCATGTGGCATCAATGGATAGTAGATTGTTAAACATCGTTAACTCCGTACCAATTTCTAACTCAGTAGCTCGCGAAGCGATCAATCCTCTATTTGGAATATCAGCATTAGAAATACTTCCTAGCGGATATCCGTTGATGGATTCACTCAATAAGCTATACGTCAACAACGTTTGATAAGGGTTTGTTGCAGCACCTACCTGCGCATAACCTAAACGCACTTTACCAAAGTTAAAAAATGATGGTTTCCATAATTCGGTAAAGATGAACGAAGAGTTCAAACTTGGATATACCACATTCAGCTTGTTATTTTGCCCGGGCGTAGCTAGTGACGAAAACCAGTCGCTACGAAGAGACGTGGTTAAAAACAAGTAATCACGGAAAGAGAATTCGACATTAGCGAAAGCTGATTGCACCTCAAGTCTATCATCAGTATAACTTAAATTTTTGTTCTTTAAGTTCATGACGTTGTAAACGAATGGTACAGCGAAATCGTTCCCCGCATTGTTTGTTGTCAAAGTAGTGGTGTTCCTGTAAGCACCTCCTAGAACAGGCGCAATATTGAAATCGCCAATATCAAACGTACCTCCAACCAATAAATCGGCATTCATATCGACAAATTCGGTATTACGCTGTTGCATGGATCCCAGTTGACGATAAGCGGTTCCTGTTGGCACCACGTTAACATAGGAGTCCGTATAGTTATCCCGAGCAACACGGCCTTGCACGTAATATCCTTTATCAAAATCGTAACGAGCCGATAAAGATGAAATCAACCGTTCGCGCTTCGTATCATTTTGAAAATTGTATGCGGCAAACCAAGGATTGGTTGCGAAAGTATTATTTGCATTGAATACGCGCTCGCTCCCGTCGGGATTGGTTCCCGGATTCAGATCATTTACATCAAGACTTGTAGGTAAGAACATGGTTTGGAAATTAGCATTTCCGGCACCGTCAGAGAGCACGGCACGATTCTTTGCAGATTCCAAGATATAGTTTACGCGTGCGTCGATATTTAAGTTTTTGATCGGCTGAAATATTCCGGCCAAATTAAACGTTTGACGTCCCAAATCTGAATTTGGCACGACGGATTTATTATCCAAATTACTTCCTGATAACCGGATGGATCCACCTTCGAATGCTTTGGTTAGCGTTAATGTGTTTGTCCATGCGCTACCTGTACGGTAAAACTTACGCAGATTTCCGCGAGCAGCAGAATATGGACGTTCTACGCCATCAAATTGCGGCACCATGCTCCCGTCTAGCAATCCACCCCAGCTTGATCCGCCAGATTGCGCTGCTGCAGTTCCAGTGGTTGGCTTTACATTGCTGATACCTTGTCCGTAAACATATTGCCAATCTGTTAAATCCATGATCTGCTCGCCAACGAAGTTGGAGTTAAATTCGATTCCGTCGGCTTTACCACTTTTTGTGGTAATCATGACCACGCCCGCTTTTGCCCGATATCCGTACAGTGCCGATGCAGCAGCACCTTTCAACACCGAGATACTCTCAATGTCATCTGGATTTAAGTTACCAATGGCATCGCCTAAGTCGGGCGCGTTATCGAACTGTCCGCCCCCTTGCGCATTTCGCGGATTCTCCATTGGAATACCATTAACTACGTAAAGCGGTGGCGTTGTACCTCCAATACTGGAAACACCACGGATAAGCACGTTATTCGACGCGCCCGGTCCGCCGCTTCCGGCAGAAACGTTCAACCCGGCCACTTTACCAGCCAACGAGTTCATCACATTCGTTTCGCGCGCTTGTGTCAACTCCTCGCCTTTTACCTCAGTAACCGAATACCCCAATGCTTTACGCTCGCGCTTGATGCCCAAGGCAGTAACGACGACCTCTGTCAACTCGGTAGAACTTTCTTCCATGGTAATCATAAGGTTTTCACGACCATTTAGAGGAGCTTCTTGGCGTGTATACCCTGTGGATGAAAATATTAATGTCGCGGTGCTCGATGGCGCCGTGATAGTAAATTTTCCGTCTTGATCAGTAGATGTTCCCACGCTACTGCCTTTTACTTGTACACTAATACCTGCGATTGGAACCTTTAGTCCATCTACCACGGTACCTTTAATGCTTACTTGCGCAAACGCGAACATAAGCATACAAGCAAAAAGACCTGTTAAAACAAGTTTTTTTCTCATAATGATTTGTTGATTGTTGTTTTGTAGTAAATTATTGTGTGTAGTTTTTGATTGTTCATACTGAACTTACCTTGATTTAATCAAAAGACGATGGAACAGAACCTGTTCTTAAATAGCTCAATCGATTATTGCGTTAGTTAGAGTGAAAAAATTTTGATCAATTTAGCAATAACCGTTCCTAAACAGTGCCTTGAGAAAATTTTTAACATATAAGGTTCGCGTCCGGTTACTGCGAAAAAAAGTGGTCATCACAAAATATCGAACAAACGCTACAAACTAAGAATTGACACATGCCTTGTAGCGATTATACTACAAAAATATTTATAAGAATATTGGTAGATACAATATTACCAGATATGGCATAATTATTTCTTGTAATCATGTAATAAATTCTCAGAAAGGGATGATTTTCAATCTATTGATAGATGATAAATTACATTCATGAATTTATTAGGGCGATGAATCTGTGTAAAACATCTACCAAGTGCGCTTCATATTGAAATTACTTAATATCAATACTTTCGCAACTACCGAATTATTAAAAATGGTTTTAAACTAAGAAAAACAATAACTAACAATTTAAATCCAATATTCATTGTTGACATGATGGTTAAAATATATTGAAAAATCATCACATCAGCGAAATAAAACACTGATTATGAATATATTATTTGCAGATAGCCAAGGTGTAGTTAGGCACGGAACGATTACCATTGCCAGAACGATAGCACCATCCATGAAAGTTTTTGAAGCGAGTTCACATCATCAAGTTTGCCAACATCTCAGAAATGAAGATATAACTATGCTGTTTTTGAATACAGATATGTTTGAAGAACATTCGAGTACATCAATTAGCAAATTCAAAAGTATATCACCAAACCCTAAGATCCTCCTATTATCTACCTATGCGGAGAAAATATTTGGCTATCATTTGATGCAGGCGGGCGCGGATGGATTCATTAGCTCCAGCTATAATCTTTCACAAATTGCGAATGCCATGTCCGTATTTCTGGAACACGGCAAGTACATATCAGCTGACTTACAATCGTATAAGGAACGTCAAGCGAAGGCTACAGCCGCTTATCAAAAAAGTATCGCACAAAAGTTTTCTAGTCGAGAGAAAATGGTACTGGAGCATTTGAGAAACGGCACACCAATTATAGAAATAGCGAAATTACTAATGATCAGTCCATCAACCGTTTCTACCTACAAATGTAGAATTTATGGAAAATTAGGAATAGGAAATGTTAGGGAGCTAAATGACCTGATTAATTTAGCTTGCTAATTCCAGATGTGGTAAGATTGGTTTGTGGTATGGAAAACCAAAAGGTTGCTCCTAATCCATCTTGACTGACTACACCGATTTCACCGCCATGTAAGCGAACAATTTCTTTGGATATATATAAACCAATACCAAAACCTGATATTTTCGATCTACCTTCACGAGGCACGCGGTAAAATTTTTCAAAAAGATTCTCCTGATCTTTGGCTGAAATACCTGGACCTTCATCTTTCACCTTTACTACCCAGTGATTGCTTTCCATCTTTGCAGTTATACTGATTCGCGTTCCAGAGGGCGTGTATTTAATCGCGTTATGTACAAAATTGGTAATTACCTGCTCGATTTTGTGACGATCTAGAAGAACGCTTACCCGACGATCAACTCCCGATAGATCAAATTGATGGCTTTTTACTGTATCCGTAAATGTGGACCGAATGTCTCTCGCTAAATCTGCGACATGAACTTGATCTAAACGCAACCGTAAATTACCATCCTCAATATTAGAGATATCCAAGAAGCCATCTATTAAACTTCGCATACGCGCAGTTTGGCGCTCTGCGTTTTTGACAATGGTGATCAATTGTTGTTTATTGACAGAATCAGATTTATGTTCCAATATTTGCAAATACCCAGTTAACGCAGTGAGCGGCGAGCGTAACTCGTGACTAGCAATACCCAAAAAATCCGTTTTACGCTTCTCCTCTTGTTTTTGGGCGGTAATGTCGATAATTACACCATAAAACATATTTGGCGAGGTTATGCCAGCTGAACTCCCAACGGATCGCAACCATTTTACCGCGCCTGATCGCTTATCCACAATCTGATAGCTGTAATCATACGCTGTATTGTTTGCAATAGCTGACTCCATGGCTTCTACTGCCATAGGAATAAAGTCTGCAACCGTTTGTTCTATTGGCGAACCTTCGGTAAGCAATTCGTCGTCAGTAAACCCGAAAAGCTTTCTGGAATGATCATTTAATTGGATTTCTTTCGTTGCTTGGTTAAATACGTAAGTGCCAACTTTCGCTGAATCCACAATCATTTGCAATTTTTTCTCCTTTTGTGCTACCAGTTCATGGAACACACTGATGCGCTGTTGCGCCAGCATAGTCTGCGTGATGTCGAGCACAATTCCAGATAGCACCGTGGGCGTTTCATATTCATCGAAATAAGCCTTTCCCTTTGCGTGAATCCATCGAAACGTATCGCCATTTTCAACCACAGTACGAAACTTTACGTCGTAGTCTGCTCTTGCCCTTGTAGACAGGGCTTGTTCAATCGATAATTCTACCTTTTGACGATCCAGTTCATGAATATGTTGCAGAACATCGGCATAGGAAACTACATCGTCGCTCGTGAAACCATACAAATCACGTGTTCTATCATCCCAAGCTACCTGCATAGTTTTCATATCAAAACGCCAAGTACCGATTGACGCTGAATTTATAGCTAAGTTAAGGCGTTCTTCGCTAGCTGAAATTTCCCGATATGCGGCTTCTAAATTTTCGTTTGCTTGACGCAAATCGCTATCACGTTCCTGCAAACTATGGTAAGCAGTTTCTAACTCAGTTTTAGCGTTATGCTGACTTGTGACGTCGCTCGCCACGATTAATACCCAAAAAATTTCACCCATACTATCGAACACCGGTTGGTAGACGATATTGTGGTAACGGGTCTCGACTCCCTCCGACGTAAAAAATGGCGTTTGTGCATCGGTACGAGTGTGAGACTTTCCTTTTTCAAGCACTTCGTTTACCAGCTTCTTCAAGCGTTCCTGATTTTTGGCAGAAAGCACTTCAGCGAATGGCTTTCCGATAGCATCTACATCCGCCCCGACCAACGCCAAAAAGTGCGCATTTGCCGATTCTATCGTGAGATTTTTAACTCCAACTACTCCTAACCCAGTTGGCGCAGAATCCATGATCTGTCGTATTTGACTTTCCGAAGCTGCGAGCTGTTTATGTGACTGGAGCAACTGATCCACAGTACTACTAAGTTTTTCGGTCGTGGCCAACAATTCTTCGTTCGTTGCGTGGAGTTCCTTGTTTAGTTTAGCAACACTCTCTTCCCGTTCCTCCACCAATTTCCGCGACCTCATACGCTCGGAAACTTCAGTTGCTGTATGTAAAATAGCTTTAACTTTACCGTCGCTTCCTTTGATTGCTTTATATTCGAAATCGAAATAGCGCGGTGTCAGAACACCGTCGACCAATATATCAGCGCGCGTTTCATGGGCATTATAGGTTTCCCCGGTAAGCCAAACATTTCTTAACAAACCGTCAAACCCTTGTTTAATATGCTCTGGAAATATTTCACCGAATTCCCTACCGATCAGATCGTCGGTTCTATTCCAAATATGAAGCATTTCCGTATTCACGAAAGCGATATTCAAATCTTTACTATCGTAAACGGCCGCCGCTTGCGGAAGATGAACGAAGACATCAAGAAGTTCCGTGAGGTGAATACTCATAGCTAGTTGGTATAGTACACAAATATATCAAAAAATTGCACATATAAAAGTTTTGTCGTGCAACGCATCATCTTCATTTTGGCAACAAAAGTACCGAGATGATACGCCAACTATTAATATGGAATTTCACGCCCGGAAAGAAATATTTAGAACGAAAACGAAACGTGTGTCATAATTCGACTTTTTGCTTCTATTCGGCCGTCGGCTAGATTTTGATTTATTGGAGCTTGGAAATTTCCACCGATAGAAACCCGGCCCATATTTGCTTCCAAACCGACTATACCCATCGCCGAATTTCCGCCAGATTGCGCTACATCAAATCGGTTGTAAAGAACGTCTTTCGGTTGCGTTTCGTACAAAACACCTGCATTCGGAGAAAGCCTTACTTTATCCTGAATATTAAACTTATAATATACCAAACCATTCACAGCTAACTTATTCGCATAACGATAATCGTGTTTATTCTCTGTATTTATCTTGTACGTCGCGTTGATATTCAATCCTAGATCCATTAATCTGACGTCGTAAGCAGCATTGATCAGAAAATCCGTACTGGCGGTGCCTAGTTGAAAGGTATTTGGAGCGCCCATTTCAGCACTAGATTGTTCGCTTCTGTCGTACGCGCCGGTTGGCGCTTTTACGCCGCCGCCTATCCATAACGATTGCACTAGCAATTTGCTATTGCGTGTCGTACTCATGTTATCAAACAACTTGTAATGCCCCATCAGCACCACATCGCCCAAGCCATTTTTACTGCCCGTTTCTAAGCCTTGATTGCCAATTGCGCGCTCGTTAAAACTATATGGTACGATTGCCATCATGCGCCAGCGTTCCCCGAAATTCCACGCGCCCCATAATTCCATAGTGCGATAGGTTTCATCTGCTGAGTTCGGTGTACGATTTCCATTTGGACCAAGATGCGTAATCAATCGGTTTTGATTATAGCGTAAACCTATAAATCGTTTGTTGAAATTTGGCAAAATACCTAAGTAATAGCTTCCAACACCGCAACCACATACGTCGCAGGCCTTTGCCTTTTGCGGAACAGAAATAGTGACTACGACAGACAAGATAAGACAGGTTGCCCAGAATGTATTTAATGTTTTCATAGATTATTTTTAATTAATGGTAAAGTCCGAGCCGAAAGGCTCAGCGAGTAACGGATTATTTAGAAAAGTCGGATCTTCTAATGTTTTTAGAAAAGCTAATAAATCCGCTTTTTCCTGTTCGGTCATTGGAATACCACGCGTGCCATCGGATCGACGAAACAAAGGATCCAAAGTTGGCGAATCAATGACATCGTTTTGGTAATGATCCAGCATACGACTGATCGTTAGATAACGGCCATCATGTGTATAGGGAGCGGTAAACGAAAGGTTACGCAAGCTCGGCACCTTGAATTTATAGGCATCTTTAGGATTTCCGCTGACGATAGCTCGTCCTTGATCATCGCTTCGATTTGGACGAATACCGTTGTTCCTATAGCTCAAATCCGTAAATAGCGGTTCCTTGTGGCAGTCCGCACAGTTTTTCTGAAAGAATACATAACCGCGTCCCTCCGTTTCCGTGAAGCTTGCACCTTGTTCTTTGCGCATTATTTTGTCGTATTTAG
>JAAIGF010319694.1_pt1 | contig 12697 bp, 10 predicted proteins | sample 6487441 | NCBI WGS metagenome assembly JAAIGF01 (sample SAMN13974129, study PRJNA590717) | phyllosphere metagenome | biome: pepper field; feature: multiple bacterial spot infested pepper fields; material: pepper leaves; isolation source: leaves from pepper fields | host: Capsicum annuum ...
CGAAGGAGGGCCGGAAGCCGCCACCAACGTCTCATCGCCCTCCTGGACGGCATTCGGGAGGCCGCTATGCTTGGCCTGAAGGAACACGACCGTTTGCTGAATGCCAAGCATCGCATGGAGCGCAAACTTATGGGACGCAGATCCAGCTCTCGCCTGCCGGAACTGATCGCTCTCGTTCTCGCTCGCCCTGTCGTGTCCACCGCGATGATCGTCAAAGCTTTGGGCACCACACCGCAAGGAGCAGTTGGCCTCGCCAACGATCTGGAGCTACGGGAAATGACCGGGCGCGGTCGTTTCCGTGCGTGGGGCGTTTTATAGATCAGTGCCCGCCCTATTCATTGCACCAGCGAAAAACATCGACAGACTGCCGCCATCATAGTCGAAAACATCGACCGAGTGCTCGTCGCCGAGAACTCCGAGCGCCTCTATGCCCGCAACGATCTGCTGGTACTCGGCGTCGCCGTCGAGCTTGTCTATCGAGGCCTGGTCATCCCAGAGGGTCATGGTGGTCCACTGGTTGCCACTGGAAAAAAACATCACCCCCCGGGCACCCTCTCTGGTCGAGAGAACAGGAAGCGAAACGTGGTGGGCATAGTCGAGCAGTTTTTGTTTTTGCGCGGCGTCAAATTGCGTTTTCCAAATTCGAACCAACATGAATAGGATCCCTTGCAAGTCTGTTCAGACTATCCATATCGCAGCGTTTTCGCGGCGCAATCTCTTTCATGACGGCTACGCAAAGACACATGATTAGCGCGCCGCCGCTGTTCAGAATTATTCCCGAAAGCGGAAAAATACGGAGCGCTGAACTCGCCAAAAGTTGCGAGTCCGCGATTTTGGTTGACTTGGGTGGGCGTATGGCCTCTATTTAATCCGCGATCCTTTTTAAATAACACAGCTCGATATTTGGCCGTCAGATCATGAAGACAGCAGATCCGGAACTGATGCGAGCAATCAATCGCCGGAGCATTCTCGACACCATCAGGCGCCACGGCCCGATTTCGCGGGTGGAACTCAGCCATAAAACACAGCTTTCGACAACCACGGTCTCGGCAATAACAGCATCACTCCTGGATGACGGGCTCATCCTAACACGTCACGTCGGCGACATCAGGAATGAGACCGCGCGTGGGCGTCCCCGGGTCATGCTGGAGCTGAACGCCGCTGCGGCGCGGGTTGTTGGCGCAAAGGTTGCTGCCAGCCGCACGATTCTGGTGGTGACGGATTTCTGCGGAAAGGTTCGTTCTGCCTTGACGCTTCCAATCAGGCTGGACCGTCAATCAACCAGCGTCGTGATCGACCTTATCGAGGATGGCGTTCGTCGTTGCGTTGTCGATGCCGGGCTTTCGCTCGAAGACATCGACATGGTCTGTCTGGGTCTACCCGGGGTCATCGAACACCGCAGTGGCCATATTCGCTCCAGCCCGGTTTTAATTGAGCTGAATGTCGATCTAGCCTGCGCCATCTCGACCCGTTTGGGGACGCCGACAATGGTCGAGAGCGACGCCCATGCCGTAACCCTTGGTCACCACTGGTTTGGCCGCGCGCGTGATATCGATGACATGGTGCTTGTCTCGCTCGAACAGACCATCGGGCTTGGCGTCTTGTCAGGAAACTCGCTGTTTCGCGGGGCGGGTGGCCTTAGTCACAACCTCGGAGACCTCGCTCTGGTCACCAATGATCAGGGCGTTCTGCGGCTGGCCAGCCATGCTGGCGAAACGGCAATTCTCGAAGAGTGCCACATTGATGGACGCTTTGCGGAGGCAATTCGGCTTGGCCAGGGAATGCACCACGCGGGCAAGTTGATGCTGACACAGCAGCCGGAATTGACGAAGGCGGCGAAGCGGGCCGGAACGGCGGTCGGCTTGACGCTCGCAAATATCGTTACTCTGTTTGCGCCGCCGCGCGTCATCGTCGTGGGATCGAGCCTGGAACTGGGAGAGCCTTTCATCCAGAGCATCCGCGACACCTTTGCGCAGGCGGTGCCCGCTTCTCTTCAGGGCGTTGCAGAGCTGGTCTTTGAGAAATCCAGCGACGAGCTTTGGGCCCAGGGTGCAGCAGCCGTGGCCCTTAACGCGCTTTACGAGTCACCATGGAACACCTCAGGCCCTGCCCCTTTCAAGTGAGGCAGGCTGGAACTTTGCGACGGGAGAGAGAGCATGAACAAAGTTGGCATAGGCATCATCGGATGCGGTAATATTTCTGGTGCGTATCTGAAGGCGATGGCCTCCTTCCCGATCCTTGATATACGCGGCGTCGCGGATATGAACGCCGACATGGCCAAGTCTAGAGCCGAAGAATTCAATCTGCGCGCCCGCGGCGTCGAGGATTTGCTCTGCGATCCGGAAATCGAGATCATTGTCAACCTGACCGTTCCGAAAGCCCATGTCGAGGTGGCACTCCGATCGCTAGACGCTGGCAAGCACACCTATTCCGAAAAACCGCTCGGCGTTACCTTCGCAGAAGGAAAGCGGCTTGCGGACGCAGCGAAAGCCAAAAATCTGCGCATAGGCGCTGCTCCCGATACCTTTCTCGGCGGCAGTCACCAGACAGCCCGGACCTTGATAGATCAAGGCGTTTTGGGGAAACCCGTTGGAGGAACCGCAACCTTCATGTGCCCCGGCCACGAACGCTGGCACCCCAACCCTGCTTTCTACTACGAGACCGGCGGTGGCCCGATGCTGGACATGGGCCCCTACTACGTCACGGATCTCGTCAACCTGTTCGGCCCTGTCGCAAAGGTGGCCGGATTTGCATTCTCACCACGCAAAGAGCGGATCATCACCAGCGAACCTCGCAACGGAGAGGTTATTCCGGTCGAGATTGCCACTCACGTTACAGGCGCGATGGCATTCGAGAACGGAGCGATTGTCCAGATCGGCATGAGCTTTGACGTCGCCGGACACAGACACGTGCCGCTGGAACTCTATGGAACGGAAGGGACGCTGATCGTTCCCGATCCAAATTATTTCGGTGGAGATGTCGAGCTTTTGAAGAAAGGCGGGGAGTTTGAGCATCAAGACCTGACGTCGCCCTATTCTGACGGCAATTATCGATCGATCGGGGTCGCCGACATGGCGCACGCCATCCGCTCGAACAGACCCCATCGCGCCAATGGCGACCTGGCCCTTCATGTGCTTGAAGTCATGGAAGCCTTCCAGAGCGCGTCCGATACCGGAACGACAATCGCCATTACCACACCCGTTGATCGCCCTGCCCCTTTGGCGGAATCGTTGGTCGACGGTCAGCTATCCAAGTAATCCTGAGGAGGAAGAACATGCGTGAAGCACTTATTGTCTGGGGTGGATGGAGCGGACACGAACCGCAGGAATGCTCTGTCATCATCAAGGATCTACTGGAAGCCGACGGTTTCAAGGTCTATGTCGAGCAAAGCACGGAGGCGTTTGCGGACCCCTCGGTTCACGACCTAAGCCTCGTCGTTCCCATCGTCACCATGTCGAAGATCGAGAAGGAAGAGATCAAGAACCTCGCCGCCGCCGTCGAAAACGGTGTCGGCATTGCAGGCTATCACGGTGGCGCAGGTGACAGTTTCCGTGAGTGCGTAGAGTATCAGTTCATGATCGGAGGCCAATGGGTGGCCCATCCCGGAAACATAATTGACTACACAGTCAACATAACCCGCCCGGATGATCCTCTCATGGCAGGCATCACAGACTTCCCCTATACGTCGGAACAATACTATATGCATGTTGATCCATCGAACGAGGTGCTGGCAACAACGACGTTTACCGGCGAACACGCGTCATGGATCGATGGTGTGGTGATGCCAGTGGTCTGGAAGCGGAACTATGGCAAGGGCCGCGTCTTTTACTCGTCACTCGGCCATCAGGCCAAGGAATTCGACGTCCCGCAGATGCGGGAAATCTTCAGGCGCGGCGCCAACTGGGCGGCACGCTGACATCTGGGGAAGGCGGCATTAGCCGCTTCGCAAGGAGGAAACATGACGGGACGCAACATCGTGCTGGTCGATCCGCTGCCGCGGACGCTTGACCTGATCATGGAGGCAGATGTTCGCTCCCGTCTGGAAAAGCTTGGAGAGCTCGTCATTTCAGAGGACCGGCAGATGCCTGCCGAGCAAGTGGACGCACTGCTTCCCGATACCGTGCTGATATTCGGCCAGACCGACATGCCCAGAGAGCGGCTGGAACGGGCGCCAAAACTCAAGGCGATCATCAATGTGGAGTCGAATTTTCTCCCGAATATTGATTATCAGGCCTGTGTAGAGCGAGGCATATGGGTGATCGCCCCCGCCTCGGCATTCTCATCACCGGTTGCGGAGGCATCGCTGGGCATGGCGCTTGATCTGGCGCGCGGTATCACGGTTGCAGACCGCCAGTTCCGCGAGGGCGTGGAGGAATACGGGCTGGCGGGAAACACAGGGACATTTCGCTATGCAGGGGCGCCGATCGGCATCATCGGCTTCGGAGATCTTGGAAAGGAGCTGCGGGAGCTGACGCGCCCATTCAAGAACGCTGTCCACGTCCACGACCCCTGGCTTCCCGACGATATCATCCACCGCCTCGACTGTATTCCGAGTTCGCTGGATGAGGTGTTCTCAAAGTCGCGGGTCGTTTATGTTTTCGCGAGCGTTACAAGCGAAAACGAAGGTTTCATCGGCACGCGGCAATTTCAAGCCATGCAGCCGGGATCTGCCTTTCTTCTCATGAGCCGCGCAGCGGTTGTCGACTTTCCTGCCATGCTGGATGCCGTACGGTCAGGGCATATCCGCGCCGCAACAGATGTCTTCCCCGATGAACCTGTCGCCTCGGATGATCCGGTACGGTCTTTGCCGGGCCTGCTTCTGTCGGCCCATCGCACCGGTGGCACACGCGATGCGTTTTATCGATTGGGATCGATGGCGGTATCGGATGCCGAGCTCATCATGAAGGGCCTCCCGCCGCAGCTGTGCCGACGTGCCGATCCGGCAACGGCAAGCCGTCTTCGATCAAAACCCGTCACCATTTCCTGAAGACGCGCGAAAAGGCCAAAGCATTACCCTTTCCGACTTGATAGTTAGAGGTTCGCCAGGGACCGAATCCGGGCTTTGCACGTTTTGCAATCATTGCATCCCATCCATAAACAGGCACCCATGACAGTTGTTGCATCCTACCTTTACCGAGACGGCACCTGTGCCGAGGAGGTTCCCCTTGGTCGTCAGGCAATCGAGCACAAAGAGGGAGAATTCAGCTGGATCGGCCTTGTAGACCCCACGGCAGACGAAATGGCCGATCTGAAGGCCATGTTCAACCTTCATCCGCTTGCCGTTGAAGATGCGCTGAACGGCAAACAGGTTCCCAAGGTCGATATTTATGGCGACCAGCTTTTCGTGGTGGTGAAGACAGCTCATCTGGAAGGGGAAAAGATTGCCTATGGCGAGACATGCATCTTCGTCGGGGCAAACCATCTGATTTCCGTCAGGCACGGCTCTGCCAGGGCCCACAGCGAATTGCGCCAACAATTGCAGCGCTCGCCCAAGCTGTTGCGCCAAGGTCCCGATTACGTCCTGCACGGGATCATCGACTTTGTCGTCGATGGCTATCTTCCCATCATCGAAGTCTTGGAAGACAAGGTGCTGGAGTTGGAGAAACATGTTCTGGTGTCACTGCTGCAGCCGGAGCAGATCAGGCGTATTTTCAGGATGCGCCGCCAGGTCATACGGTTTCAGCGAATACTTGGACCCATGGCCGAAGTCGTCGGCAAATTGAGCCATCTGGAATTGCCCTGCGTGGATGAGAACGTCCAGCCGTTCTTCAAGGATGTTCACGATCATATCCGCAGAGTTGACAGCATGGTCAGCGGCCTGCGGGAAATCATGACCTCGGTTTTCGAAGCCTCCAACCTGCTGGAACAACAGCGGCAAGGCGCGATAACCCGGCAACTGGCGGCCTGGGCCGCCATTCTAGCGGTGCCGACTGCGATTGCAGGCATTTACGGCATGAACTTTAAGAACATGCCGGAGCTGGAAACTCGCTACGGTTATTTCATCGTTCTCGCGGTCATCGCCGCGCTTTGTTCAATTCTTTACGTTCGCTTCAAGAAAGCGGGCTGGCTGTAAATGCGGTTGCGAGAACCATGACTGATCAAACCCGATAGTTGTCCGGCCTAGCAAATGCCACAATGTTTAATGGAACTCTAATGAACGCTTCCGGTTAGTATAGTGCGAACAATCACATCCCGGAGGAAACAATGAAAAAGTATCTTATCGCAACCGTTTTTGCCCTAAGCTTCACATCACTTGCCGTTGCGCAGGGCGCCGGCAGCAGCGGCGGAGCGTCCGGCGGTAGCGGTGGATCGAATTCCGGTGCAGGCGCATCTGATGGCTCCACCACCGGTTCTGGCTCCTCCGGTTCGACCGGCGGCAACGCTAGCGGAACAACAGGCGGCTCAATGGGCTCCGGCCAGCAAAATGGTGACACCAACAACACCAATTGCGTCAACGGTACACCTTCGACTGCCCAGGGTTCTGGCGGCACCGCTACAACAGGCACTGCCTGCCCCAAGTGATCTATATGGTCTAAAGAAAAAACCGAGGCTCTTGCCTCGGTTTTTTTGTGCGTTCAGCGGTTTGCTTCATCTCGAGGCGCGGCGGCTTACACCGACCCGCTTTGTTGTCAGCGAAATTCAACTCATTCGGCGCAGAGCTGCGACACCAATGTCACCAACGACTTCCCGGATATTGATACCGTCTGAAATGGAGTACTCCTCTCCGTTCAACAGATTGATGTAAGCGCGATGCGCAAGATGCTCGGGGAGCGGCAGCGCAGCCTCCTCTTGCGAACCATCTTTTCCGAGTGGCCGGAGGCATGCAACGACGATGAGCGCATCCGAGGACGTGTTGCGCGCATAGGCAACAAACCTGTCGTTATCCCCATCCTCGGTTTCCAGGGGCACATATGCGCCTTTTCGAAACAGCTCTGGTTGCTCCTTGCGAAACTGGAGCATGATGGCGATCAGGCTCTGTTTGCTCGGAACGAACCCATCTTGAGGAAATGAAGACGCTCCTTCCATCAGCGTGCTATTTAGCCCATCAAAATCCGGCGCCCGACGATTGTCAGGATCGACAAGACTGAGATCAAGACCTTCGCTTCCCTGATAGACATCCGGCACGCCGGGAGCAGTGAGCTTGATTAGCGTCTGCGCGAGGCTGTTGGAGTAGCCTACCCGGACAAATGGCTCGATCCTGTCGTTAAAATCGTTGCGAAACGCACGATTGTCCGGTGAGAGCATTTTTCGCACGTAGTTCACAACCGCATTTTCGTAAGCCTCATTGCTGTCGCCCCAGTTCGTGCGCAGCTTTGCCTCACGCAGTGCTTTCTCCAGATAAGCGACGAACCGCTCCCGGAAATCGGCAAGTTCCGTCTCATCTTTCAAAGCACCATGGGATGGCCAAGCCCCCAGCAGCGCCTGATAGATCATCCATTCCACCGAAGGCTCCGGCAGTGGCTCACCCTCTAATGTTTGACGCAGTTGAGCGTTCATTTCCCGCCATCTTCCGACGGCTTGCGTCCACATTTCGGGTGATTGCGTAATCGCATAAAGGCGTGCCCGAGCGTCCTCGCCCCGCTTGGTATCATGGGTGGATGTGGCAGACAGTCCGTCCGGCTGTGTCTCCAGCCGAACTGCCATTTCAGCATGGAAACTCTTGACCGAGAAAGTGGTCTTCAACGGTTCCGCGCCGACTTCATTCACCGCCAAGGCCATGTTTTGCCGGTAGAAATGGGTGTCCTCCACAGACTTTGCCATGAGCGGGCCGGTAAGCTGCTGAAAACGGGTCCGGAATTCGAGTGCATCCTTGCCTTTCCCGTTGCGCAGCAGATCTTGGAGGCTCGAAAGCGCTGCGGAATTGACACGGCGATCGGCCTTATGGATCTCGCTGATCACATTTGCCAACACCTCTTCGCTCTCTGCGGGAAGACCATCTTCATCGCCATAGGTTCGGTAAACGGCGAAGGAAACGAGAAGTGTCCGCAATGCTTCCTGCAATTCCTCATCACTGAAAGCGGTAGCAGACGTTTCGTTCTTTAGCAGGGTCTTGGCTAACGCAAACAGTCGAGCCGATTCGCCACCAAAATTGACATCGGCCATCAAAAGTTTCGCGTTACGCAGCTCCTGCGCAATATCGAGCGGTCGGCCTACGTATGTTTCATAGGCGGACTTCAGTTCCGGCAGATTGCTTTCGTCAACGAAGAGATTGCTCAAGGCGGCAATAAATTCATATCCGGTCGTGCCTGATACCGGCCAGTCGGCCGGCAATGTTTCCCCAGGCCCAAGGATTTTCTCAACGACGAGATAGCAATCGGAACCGACTTCGCTTCGTAATCTTGCGAGATATTCAGCAGGGTCGGCGAGACCATCGACGTGATCCATTCGAAGACCATCCACCGCTCCACTCCGCACCAGTTCGAGTATGAGACGGTGCGTGTCGTCGAAGATTGTGGGGTCTTCGACCCGCACGCCCACCAGGCCGGTGACCTCGAAAAATCGTCGGTATGAGAGGTCTGATTTTGCATCGCGCCAGGACATCAGGCGGTAATGCTGTTGATCATGGAGGGCGCTGAGCGTTTTCGTATCGGTTGTTTCGAGCAGTTCCTCTTCTCGCCCGGCATAAGATGCGGGATTAAGCGGGTAAAAGGCGTCGTGGTATCTGAAAGATGGCTTGTCTGTTTGCGGGTCGCTTTCGACTCTCAGTTCACCCTTTTCCAGGGCTTCCGTGAAATCCGTTCCCAAGAAGGGCAGGGTGAGACGGCGGGACCAATCGATATCGAAATGGCGGGCAAAGCGGCTGTCAGGGCCGTGTTCGATGACATCCTTCCACCAGACGTTTTCGAGAGACGCCGCCATGTGGTTTGGGACGATATCGAGGATAAGGCCGACCCCTTCACCTTTGAGGGCGGCGACCAGCCTGTCGAAGCCTTCCCTTCCACCAATTGCCGGGTCTATCTCGTTGGCATCGGTCACGTCGTAACCGTGGGTCGAACCCGTTGTCGCGGTGAATATTGGTGACGCGTAGAGATGGCTGATACCGAGTTTTCTGAGATAGGGCACGATGGCTACGGCGCGATCGAAGGTCATGCCGTCGCGGAACTGAATGCGATATGTTGCGGTCGGAAAAGTCATGGGAGGCTCCAATGGGAGAGGACCCCAAACTGAAAAGGGGGCATCTGGTTCCACAATGCGCTCGAAACAGACGATGCTAAAAAGCTGGGGTGTGCTGCGCCAACAAATATTGCAGAAGCGTCTCCTGCCGCTTATGACGGTGGAACTTGCACCCTGACAGCGCGTTTGGAGGGCAGCTTCTTCCCAATGTCTGGTTGTCGGTGACACCCCGGCCACATATACTGGTTCCACATGACAACTCAGCAGATTCTCGCCTTCTCCGTTATCGCGATCATGATGGCGGTATTCATCTGGGACCGATTTCGATACGACGTCGTCGCGTGCTGCGCGCTCGTTCTTGCCGTTGCAGTCGGCATAGTCCCGCCTGATCAGGCATTTTCAGGGTTTTCCGATGATATCGTGATCATCGTGGGAAGCGCGCTTGTGGTCAGCGCTGGCGTGGCACGATCAGGCATTGTTGATATTGCGATCAAGAAACTTTTTCCCAATCTCAAGACGGTACATACCCAGCTTGCGTTATTGATGATTGTCGTGGCGGTGCTGTCGGCTTTCATCAAGAATATCGGCGCACTGGCAATCATGATGCCTGTCGCGTTTCAGTTTGCCAAAAAGTCCGGCGTCTCTCCTTCGAAATATCTGATGCCGATGGCCTTTGCCGCACTGCTCGGCGGCCTGATGACGCAGATCGGGACATCACCCAACATCGTTGTTTCGCGGTTGCGGGAAGAGATGACCGGAACGTCCTTCACGATGTTCGATTTTACGCCGGTTGGTGGCCTGCTGACGATTGTCGGTGTGACGTTCCTGCTGTTTTTTCATTGGCTCGTACCAAGCCGCACCAAATCGAACAATTCGATAGAAGATGCGGTCGAAATCAAGAATTACACCAGTGAAGTCGCAATCAATGAAGGCTCTGTTCTTATCGACCAGCCACTGAGCGGCCTGCTAAAAATGGGAGACGGCGAAGTCATCGCCAATGCCGTGCTTCGTGGTGCAACGAGAATGGCGCCGTTTCCAGATTTGAAGCTGCGGATGAATGACAGCGTTCTTCTGGAAGGTCCATCGGCGGCAATCGAACGTATCGTTTCCGGCGGCAAGTTGCAGCTCTCTGGCAAACCCCTCAAAGAGGACGGAAACGCCAAGACTGAAATCATATCGCTTGAGGCCATCATCAGTCAGGATTCTCCACTCGCCGGCCGTTCGGCGAAGGATCTCGCCTTGTCCTATACGCGAGGCGTCAATCTTCTGGCCATAAGCCGCCGCGGCGACAGGCTCAAGGAACGGCTGGGCAGCCTTACGCTGACGACGGGAGACATTCTGGTGCTGCAAGGTAGCCGCAACAGTTTGACTGCCATGCTTCAGGACTTCCAGCTTCTGCCATTGGCACAACGAGAGGTACTGCTGGGCACGCGCCGTCGCGCAATTATCCCGTTAATCATCCTTTTGCTTGCAATGGCAACAACGGCTCTCGGTTTTGCGCCGGTTCCGGTGGCTTTCTTCGGCGCAGCATTAGGTATGGTCGTCTTCCGAGCCATTCCACTTACCGACTTCTACAAGTCGGTGGATGGGCCGATATTGGTGATGCTCGCCGCGCTGATACCCGTCTCCGATGCCCTTCGAACGACCGGCGGTAGTGAGCTGATTGCGGGCTGGCTTGGCACCGTGGCCGCAAATATGCCCGCATGGGGCGCTTTGGCGATGATCCTTGTCACGGCCATGGCCGTTACCCCTTTCCTCAACAATGCCGCGACTGTTCTGGTCATGGCACCGATTGCCGCAACCTTTGCCACAAATCTGGGGTTCAGACCGGAAGCATTTCTGATGGCTGTCGCCATTGGTGCAGGGTCGGACTTCCTGACCCCGGTTGGCCACCAGTGCAACACGCTCGTCTTTGGTCCTGGCGGATATAAATTTTCGGACTATCCGAGACTCGGGCTTCCTCTGTCGGTCCTGATTATCGTGGTCTGCGTGCCCGCCTTGCTTTTCGTGTGGCCTGTAAACTGACCGGGTAACGACGGTAACACGTTTACTGGCTTATAAAGCTGCTTTGACACGGCTGACAAACACCGTGTTTTTTGGGCGTCAGCCAATGCTGAGCATCCGGCTTTTCGAAACAAGAATGATCGCCAACACAGATGGCCCGGTCAAAGAGTTGACCGGGCCATCTGCCTGACGTTTGTCGAAGTTCTTTAGGGAGCCAGTCCGGCGTCTTAGTTGATGGAAGCGCTTAGATCGCTTGTATCGTCGGACATGTTATTGCTGGCAGATTGAATTTCGGGGGAGTTACACTGCTTCCTACCGCCCGAAAAAGGCTGATAGGTATTGTCTTCAACGCGGTAGGAACTGTACCGGCTGCTGCACCAGCGGGCATGTTCGTCAAGCGCTGCAGGGGAAGATGCGACTTCCGCCTGTTGTATCGACGCGGTTACCGCAAGCGGGGCCGAACATGGTCTGCGTGGGCCACCGCCGAATGGTTGGTAGCTATTGTCAGAAACGTCGTAGGATCGATAGCGTTGGCTGCACCACTGTTGCGCTGCAGCCTCGATCTGCTGCTCAGCCACGCCGTTATCAGCGGCCTCAGAACTGTCTGCTGCAGCTTGTAGAGTTGGGGAGAGCGCAGGAGCCGAGCTTTTCGCCTTGGCAACAAGCGTTTCTGGCATTGGCGTGCCCGGTACGCGTTCATATGACTGCGAAGCAACATCAACCCGTTTGACATCAGATGTCCACAACGGCTCGCCGCCCAGAGCGGCAAACTGGTGCGGAGCCGTAACCTTCGTCAGTTCGGTAGCGATCTTCATGCCGCCAGCCGCGATCGGCAACATGCAACCTGTAAGGATCAAGCCGGTGATGATATTGCGCATTTGAGCATTTCCTGTTTTTCAGTTCAGGTAATGCTTTTTGTTCTCATCGGTTCCCGCTCCAGCAGCATATCTTGGTCGGAATAAGACAGCTTGCCCTCGAATAGCTATTATCCGGAAGACCGCGTTGGACAGTTGCGAGATGGTTTGATCATTCTCGAGGCGGGCGCACATTCAAGCCTCGATCCAAAGCCAGGTTTTCAAGTCCCTCGGCATCGGTAGCAATCCATACCAAAGGCGCGATAAATATCTGATCTTTCGATATTTATCGCGTTGGACGAGACAGCAAAGCGCCACGCGCAACCTGTGATTTTCGGCTCCGGGATGCGTTACGGAAACTTCTCAAAACTGTCGCACCAACGTCATGTCGCGGCTGCATACGCCCCCTTGAAAAGGAGCGCAGTATGCAGCCTCAATCGCTTACGATTTCTGGAATCGGAAAAGGTTTCGGAGCCGATGATGTCCTTAAGGGGATCGATCTTTCCATACGTCCCGGTGAATTTCTTTCGCTGGTCGGAATGTCTGGATGCGGTAAATCTACCCTGCTCAGGATCATTGCCGGGCTGGAGACGCCAGACCGGGGAAGGATATCCATCGGCGCCCGCGACGTAACTGAGCTCGATCCTGCCGATCGCAACCTCGCCATGGTATTTCAGTCCTATGCGCTCTATCCGCATATGACAGTGCATGAAAACATCGCAACG
>JAAIGF010179859.1_pt1 | contig 12694 bp, 9 predicted proteins | sample 6487441 | NCBI WGS metagenome assembly JAAIGF01 (sample SAMN13974129, study PRJNA590717) | phyllosphere metagenome | biome: pepper field; feature: multiple bacterial spot infested pepper fields; material: pepper leaves; isolation source: leaves from pepper fields | host: Capsicum annuum ...
CGCAGGTACTCGCCGTGCCGCTGACGCTGCGAGTCCGTCTCGGCCTCGGCGTACTTGCGCTCGATGTACGGGATGACGCCCTCGAAGCCGGTCGAGTACTTCATCTCGCGGCCGTAGCGGTTGCGCCAGCGCACGACGACCTCGAAGTCGTTGCCGTGCAGGATCGCGGTCTGCACGTTCTCCGGCAGCCGCTCCCACGGGGTGTCGAGCGAGAAGTCCAGGTCCTGCGCGAGCCCGCCGAGCAGCTTCTCGAAGTAGCTGTAGACGCCCTTGCCCTGGTTGGTCCACGGCAGGATGACGCCCTCGGTGATGGCCAGCGCGGGGTCGCCGAGCAGCAGCTCCGGGTCGACGGACATCTTCGTGCCGATGCCGGAGCACTCCGGGCAGGCGCCGAAGGGCGCGTTGAAGGAGAAGGTGCGCGGCTCGATCTCCGTGAGGCTCACCGGGTGCTGGTTCGGGCACGACAGCTTCTCGCTGAACGTGCGGAACGCGGCGTCGCCCTCGAGGTCGACGAAGTTGATCGTGACCAGGCCGTCGGCGAGCCGCAGCGCGGTCTCCAACGAGTCGGTGAGCCGGTTGAGCACGTCCTCGCGCGCGACGAGCCGGTCGATGACGACGGCGATGTCGTGCTTGACCTGCTTCTTGAGCTTCGGCGGGTCGGTGAGCTGCACGGTCTCGCCGTCGACGATGGCGCGTGAGTAGCCGCCGGCCGAGAGCTCCTTGAAGAGGTCGACGAACTCGCCCTTCTTCTGCGAGACGACCGGGGCGACGACCTGGTAGCGGGTGCCCTCGTCGAGCGTCATGAGCTGGTCGGCGATCTGCTGCACGGTCTGCCGCTCGATGCGCTCACCGCAGATGTGGCAGTGCGGCACGCCGATGCGCGCCCAGAGCAGCCGCATGTAGTCGAAGATCTCGGTGATCGTGCCGACCGTCGAGCGCGGGTTGCGGTTCGTGGACTTCTGATCGATCGACACCGCCGGGCTGAGCCCCTCGATGAAGTCGACGTCCGGCCGGTCGACCTGCCCGAGGAACTGGCGCGCGTACGCGCTCAGCGACTCGACGTAGCGGCGCTGGCCCTCGGCGAAGATCGTGTCGAAGGCGAGGCTGGACTTGCCGGAGCCGGAGAGGCCGGTGAAGACGACGAGCGAGTCGCGCGGGATCTCGACGTCGACGTTCTGGAGGTTGTGGACCCTTGCCCCCCGGACGCTGAGCACGGAGGAGGACGGCGAAGAGGTAGGCACCGAACAAGTGTACGAGTCGCCACCGACATCGATGCCCGCGCTCGCCCTCGGCGGAACGCTCTTGCGCTGGCGTCCAGGATGCCGGTCGAGTCGGTTCAGGACAGGAGGCGCAGCCCCGTCGCCCGCTCGGATGCGCGCCAGAGCGCGTCGGCGACCTGCCGGTCACGGGCGTGGGGCTCCACTGCCGTGCGCGCCGGACCGCCCTTCAGCTGGAACCATCCGCTCGGGCCCCAGTACCCGCCGCCACCCGCATCCGGCGCCGTCAGGGCATGCACGAGCGGCTCGGCGCCGGCGTCCTTGCCCTGGCTGATCACGGCCGCGGCGCGTCGGGCCGCACCGCCGAGCGGTCGGGACCAACCGGGGTCGTCCGCGTCGAGCTCGTCCCAGGAGAAGCCGGGATGCGCGACGACGCTCGACGCCGGCGAGCCCGCTTCGCGGAGCCGCAGCTCGAGCTCGAAGCCGAAGAGCATGACCGCGAGCTTGGAGCGCGCGTAGGCCGAGGCGCCGTCGTAGCGCCGTTCGGACTGCAGGTCGTCGAGGCGCAGTCGGAACCAGCGGTGGCTGATGCTGCCGAGGTGCACGATGCGTGCGGAACCCGCCTCGAGCCACGGCAGCAGGTGCGCGATCAGCGCGAAGTGGCCGAGGTGGTTGGTGCCGAACTGGAGCTCGAAGCCGTCGGCGGTGGCACGGCGCGTGCGCGCCCCGACGACGCCCGCGTTCGCGAGCAACCCGTCGACCGGCTGACCCGCGACGAGGCGCTCGGCCGCCGCGCCGATGGAGCGCAGATCGGCCAGGTCGAGCTGCTGGAAGGCGACCTCGGCGTCGGGCCGGTCCTCGCGGAGCCGTTGAAGCACCGCATGCGCCTTCTCGGGGTTGCGAGCCGCCAGCACCACGCCGGCACCGCGCCGCAGCAGTTGGCGGCAGGCCTGCAGACCGAGCCCGGCCGTTGCGCCGGTCACCAGGTACCGGCGACCGGCCAGGTCGCGGTGCTCCGCGAGTCCCTCGCGCACGCCGGTCACAGGTGCCCGGCCGCGGCCATCGCCCGCAGCTCCTTCTTGAGGTCGGAGACCTCGTCGCGCAGCCGGGCGGCCAGCTCGAATTTGAGCTCGCCGGCGGCGATGAGCATCTGGGCGTTGAGGTCCTCGATGATCGCCTCCAGCTCGGCACCGCCCGAGGCGCCCTTCGCGCCGGAGCCCAGCGACGGCGTCGGAGCACGGCCCTTGCGCTCCTTCTTGGCGAGCAGCTCGGCGGTGTCGGCGCCCTCGCGCAGCAGCGACTCGGTGATGTCTGCGATGCGCTTGCGCAGCGGCTGCGGATCGATGCCGTTGGCCGCGTTGTAGGCCACCTGCTTCTCGCGGCGGCGGTTGGTCTCGTCGATCGCCAGCTGCATCGAGTCGGTGATCGTGTCGCCGTACATGTGCACCTGACCGGCGACGTTGCGCGCCGCGCGGCCGATGGTCTGGATGAGCGAGGTCGAGGAGCGCAGGAACCCCTCCTTGTCGGCGTCGAGGATGGCCACGAGCGACACCTCGGGCAGGTCGAGGCCCTCGCGCAGCAGGTTGATGCCGATGAGCACGTCGTAGACGCCCTGGCGCAGCTCGGTGAGCAGCTCGACCCGGCGCAGCGTGTCGACGTCCGAGTGCAGGTAGCGCACCCGCACCCCGGCCTCGCCGAGGAAGGCGGTGAGCTCCTCCGCCATCTTCTTCGTGAGCGTCGTGACGAGCACCCGCTCGTCGCGCTCGACGCGCACCCGGATCTCCTCGAGCAGGTCGTCGATCTGCCCCTTGCTCGGCTTGAGCACGATCTCGGGATCGACGAGGCCGGTCGGACGGATGATCTGCTCCACGACGCTGTCGGCCACACCCAGCTCGTACTTGCCGGGCGTCGCGGAGAGGTACACCTTCTGGCCCACCCGGTTCAGGAACTCGGGCCAGCGCAGCGGGCGGTTGTCCATCGCGCTCGGCAACCGGAAGCCGTGCTCGACGAGCGTGCGCTTGCGGGAGGCGTCGCCCTCGTACATGGCGCCGATCTGCGGCACGGTGACGTGCGACTCGTCGATCACGACCAGGAAGTCCTCGGCGAAGTAGTCGAGCAGCGTGCTCGGCGGCTGGCCCGGTCCGCGGCCGTCCATGTGCCGCGAGTAGTTCTCGATGCCCGAGCAGAAGCCGATCTGCTCCATCATCTCGAGGTCGAAGGTCGTGCGCATGCGCAGGCGCTGCGCCTCCAGCAGCTTGCCCTGCCGCTCCATCTCCTCGAGCGTGACGGCCAGCTCCTCCTTGATCGTGCCGATCGCGCGGTGCATCGTCTGCGGGCTCGCCGCGTAGTGCGTCGCGGGGAACACGCTCGTCGCATCGACCTTCTCGATGACGTCGCCGGTCAGCGGATGCAGCATGTACAGCGCCTCGATCTCGTCGCCGAACATCTCGATGCGCAGCGCGTGCTCCTCGTAGACGGGGATGATCTCGATCGTGTCGCCGCGCACCCGGAACTTGCCGCGCGAGAAGTCGACGTCGTTGCGGTCGTACTGCATGTTGACGAAGCGGCGGATGAGCTGCTCGCGGGAGATGCGGTCGCCGACCTGGAGCGCGACCATCGCCTCGAGGTACTCCTCGGCCGCGCCGAGACCGTAGATGCAGGAGACGGTGGACACCACGACGACGTCGCGACGGCTGAGCAGGGAGTTGGTGGTGGAGTGCCGCAGCCGCTCGACCTCGGCGTTCACCGAGCTGTCCTTCTCGATGAAGGTGTCCGTCTGCGGCACGTAGGCCTCGGGCTGGTAGTAGTCGTAGTACGAGACGAAGTACTCGACGGCGTTGTTCGGCAGGAGCTCGCGGAACTCGTTCGCCAACTGCGCCGCCAGCGTCTTGTTGTGCGCCAGGACGAGCGTGGGACGCTGCACCTGCTCGACCAGCCAGGCGGTCGTGGCGGACTTACCGGTACCGGTGGCACCGAGGAGCACGACATCGGTCTCACCGGCGTTGATACGCGCGGCGAGGTCCGCGATCGCCTGCGGCTGGTCGCCGGAGGGGCTGTACTCGCTGATGACCTCGAAGGGACGAACGGATCGCGTGGCCTGCATGATTCCAGCGTAGGCGGGGGGTCCGACATCGGGGTCGGGTTGCGTTCGCCCAGCACGAACGCCGAGGGTCAGCCGGCGGGCGCGAGCCGCTCCCACAGGTCGTCGACCTGGCGTCGGGTGTCCTCCAACGGCGCCGCCGTGTCGATCACCACATCGGCCAGGGCGAGTCGTTCCTCGTCCGATGCCTGCGACCCGATCCGCGCGCGCGCATCGCTCTCGTTCATTCCCCGCCTCTCGACGAGGCGCTGCACCCGCAGCTCCGCCGGCGCATGCGCGACCACGACGAGATCCCACGAGTCTGCCCCGCGCGCTTCGGCGAGCAGAGGCACGTCGTAGACGACGACCGCGTCCGGGTCCGCCGTGAGAGCGGCGCGGAACCGCCGCTCGGATTCCTCGCGCACGGCGGGATGAACGAGCGCATTCAGTGCGGCGAGACGCGCAGGATGACCGAACACCCGCGCGCCGAGAGCGGGCCGATCCAGCTTCCCGTCGGGGCCGATCACGTCCGCGCCGAACTCCTGCGCGATCGCGTCGAGCACCGGCGATCCCGGGGCCTGCACCTCACGGACGATCGCGTCGGCGTCGACGACGACGGCACCGCGGTCGCGGAGCATCGACGCCACGGTGGACTTTCCCGACGCGATGCCGCCGGTGAGAGCGAGAAGGGGCACCTCACGAGGATGCCACACGCCCTCCGCGCGCGACCGGTGGTTTAGCATTCAAGGAAGCCACGCTCCGGCTTTCTCGAACGCCCCGCGGAAGTCTGATCATGTCCCACCCGAATGTCGCCGTCATCATCGAAGACGACGCCGACATCCGGTCTCTGGTGATCGCCGTCCTCGAACAGTCCGGGTACGTGGTGCATGCGGCATCCGGAGGGCTCGAAGGCATCGACCTCGTCGCCCGCTACGAGCCGGTGGTCACGACGCTCGACGTGAGCATGCCCGGCATCGACGGGTTCGAGACGGCCCGCCGCATCCGTGCGTTCAGCGACACGCGCATCCTCATGGTCAGCGCCCGCGCGGACGACACCGAGGAGCGCGCCGGACGCGACGCCGGGGCCGATGACTACCTCACCAAGCCGTTCCGGCCGCGCGAGCTCCGCGAACGGGTCCGGCTGCTCGTCGAAGGCGAGTGATCGTCAGGCGATCCCGAAGGGGAGCTCGCCCGTGAGCACCGCTTCCGCCGCCGCCGCGTCAGCGGTGCCGATGAGCCGCTCCGCATCGAATCCCACCTGACTGGCCAGGGCCACGCCGGCACCCACCACCGGGGTCACCGACGTCCCCAGGGCCGAGACGTCGGCGACGACCCGATCGCGGAGAGACCGCGTCACGCGGCGGACGTCCGTCACGCTCGTCGTGATGAACGCCACGGTGACACCGGTGGTGTCGGTCTCGCCGACGAGGGCCATCGTCGGGGCATGGCGTCTCGCCGCCTCGCGGAAGGTCCGGAGGATGGCATCCGCTTCCTCGGCGCCGAACGCCATCGACACTCGTCGGAGATCATCGATGCGCAGGCAGATCACGCACGGGTCCTCCCCCGCCGCCCGCGCGCGCGGCAACAGGATGCTCAGCGCGCCGCGGAACGAATGGCGGAAGAGGATGCCGTCGCCGTCCACGGTCAGATTCTTCGCGGCGGCGTGCCCGCGAGAGGCCGTGTCGCCGGACCGGAGCGTCGACGTCACGATCACCGCCGCCACCACGAGGACGAGGGTGAGCATCGACGCGATACGTGTGTCGAAGACGGCGAGGAAGAGTTCGCTCTCGGACCCGAGGGTCACGAAGACGACGGCGCGCGCGAGGAACCACACCGACTCGATCGCCAGGATCACGGTGAGCCCCGCCGCGCTCCATCGTCCGCGCACGACTCCGCGCCGGGTCTCGATCGCCCCGAGTGTGCCGAACAGGGCGTTGCCGAGGAAGAACGGCACCGCACCGGCCCAGGGGCCACCGTCCGGTCCCTCCGCGAGGGCGGCGACGATGACCGCCAGCACGGCCGCGCTCCACACGGCCAGAGGAACCCGCATCGCACGACGGTTGAAGGCCGCGCCGCCGAGCCAGATGAAGCCGGTCGTACCGACGAAGAAGCCGTTGCCGATCGACAGGGCCACGAAGCCGTCGGGAAGGACCAGGGCGATGAGATAGCACAGCGACGACAGGCAACCGCTGAGGAACGCCCCCGACCAGTACCGCCCCGCCACCCCGTCTTTGAGCATCAGCGTGTCGAGGAGGTACATCGTCGTCGACACCAGGATGACGAGGAAGGCGGCGACCTGGAGGCTCACCGGATCGAGCGTCACGGCGTGCTCTCCTGGTTCCGCGGCAGACGGACGATGAACGTCGCCCCCGTGCCGAGAGCCGAGCTGACGGTGATCTCTCCCCCGTGCGCGCGGACGATGTCCCGGCTGATCGCCAGCCCCAGGCCGCTGCCGTGCGTCGACGAGTTTCGCACCGCGTCTCCGCGGAAGAACCGGTCGAAGACCCGGCTCTGCTCGGTCCGCGAGATCCCCGGTCCGTCGTCGGCGACGGCGATCTGCACCGCGCTCTCGCTGACGTCCACGGCCACGGCCACGGTGCCGCCGCGGACGTTGTACTTGATGGCGTTCGAGATGAGGTTGTCGATCACCTGACGCAGACGCCGCGGGTCGACGCGGGCGGAGCCGGGGCGCAGGCCCGAGGAATCGATGCGGATGCCGTGATCGACCGCCCGTGGTTGCTGAGACTCGATCGATGCCCGGACGACCGCGGCGATGTCCGTGTCGACGGGAACGAGGTCGAACTCCGCCCCGTGTCGCGAGGCGGCCGACATCGCGAGGATGTCGGCCACCAGCTCTCGCAGGCGGGTCGCGTTGCGTTCGGCGACCTCAAGACGCTCCCGGGTCTCTTCCATGATGGCGGGGTCGTCGAGGGCGAGTTCGAGATAGCCGATGATCGAGGTCAGCGGCGTCCGCAGCTCGTGCGAAACGCTCGCGACGAGGTCGTCGCGCGCGCGGAGCGCCTGCTCCTCCGCCGTCACGTCCCGCGAGACGACGATCGTGCCGGGGTCCGAGTCGGTCCCCGACGGAAGCCGACGGGCCGTGACGCTGAGCGCACGACGGTCCTCTCCCGGTGCACCGAACCAGACCAGCTCGCCCTCGAACAGCTCCCCGGCGCGGGCCCGGGCCAGCGGGGTGGCTTCGGCCGGAACCGGGGTGACGCCGTCCGCGGCGTAGGCCGCGATGGGCGCTCCGAGCACGTCGACCGTGGCCTGGAGTCGTGCGTGCGCTTCGTTCGTGACGGCAAGATCTCCCGAGGGGGTGACGCGGATGACGCCGAAGTCGACGGCATCCAGCACCTCGGTCACGAGGTCCTCCTGCCGTCGGGCACGCTCCGCCGAGCGGCGCAGCTCCGCGGACTGCTTCTCCAGCAGAGCGCGCTGGGCACGGGCGCGACGAGCTGTCGTGTGCGCGAGGGCCGACAGCGCCAGGACGGTGAAGGGCAGCACGAACGTCGACGACGTGAGCCGCTGTTCGACGTCGTTGACGAGTTGGACGGCGACGATCGCCGACACCCCGAGCAGCACCGCGACCACGCCGCCGACACCGAAGGTCGAGCCGATCCAGATCGCCGGGAACGCCCAGAGCAGCCCGACACCGGCGAGAGGGGCGCTTTCGCGGAGTACGGCGATCGCGAACATGTCGATGATCGGGACGAGCCCCAAGGCCCAGGCGGGCAGCACCCGCCAGGGTGCGACGACCGCGAAGATCGCTGCGCCGAAGATGACCGCGACACTGACGGTGAACAGCGAGGGGCTGCGCACCTGGCCGAGCAATGACGCCGAGACCACCAGCAGCAGGGTCGCCGCAAGCAGCAGCGCCTGATTCGACAGGATGCTGCGATGGATCCCGAGTCGCTCGGTGAGTGACAAGCCCGCCATGGCCCTGAACATAGCGTGAGCATAGGCCGAGCGCGCCCTGTTTCGGCGCGGCGTTTCACAAGGAGCGTCTCAGGCGCCTCGGCGTGCGATCGCCTCGCTCGTCCAGCGGGCGAACTGCTGCCAGGGATCCTCGATCCCGGCACGGAGCGCGTCGATGTGCGTCGCCAGCGCGTCGCTCAGCTGGAACCACTCCGTCCGCGCGAATCGCTCCGCGGCGAATTGGTCGTGTCGCCGGCGCTCCACGAGACGATCCCCGCGTTCGAACGCGAGCAGTCGGTCGTGCCAGAGGACCCGCAGGCGCCGGCGCGGCTGCGCCGTCGTCCCGATCTTGACCCGGTTTTCGTACCCCAGGTAGTAGACGACATCGATCCGCGGCGGGGGGAGTTCTCCGTCGACCACATCGCCGACGCGCCACTCGCAGACCGCGCAGGCCCACCCGCTCGGCCAACGGACGCCCAGTCGCGAGCCGCACAGCACGCACGGCGACGGCAGCAGGTCGGTGACACCGTCCTGCGCGTCGGCCCAGTCGGCCGCGACGGAGAAGTGCCAGTCGCACAGCTCGAGGGGTGCATCGGCGCCCACCGCTGACGCGCATCCGGGGGCGACGCAGACGGTGGATGCCATGACCACACCGTAGACGCCGCCCCCGACATCGCGACTCACTCCGGGACGGCGTCTTCCATCACCAGGAAGAGACCGGCGTAGGGGCCGAGCTCGAGGGCGAAGCTCTGCAACTCGTCCACTCGCCCGACCACGTCTCCGGTGGCCGCGTCGACCGCGGTGCTCTGCGGCGCCAACCACTCCGATCGCACGGTCCCCTCGATCGTCTCGCTCGAGAAGTTGAGGACGGTGAGCTGCAGGGGGGCGTCCTCGCGGCGGCGGTCTCCCCCATCGAGACGGTGCACCATCACGAGCATGCTCGGGTGCCCGACCTGAGGGATGTCGACCTGGGATGCCACGGCGATGGCGTTGTCCGTCCGGATCCGCAGCACATCGCGGAGGCCGGAGAGGAACGACGACGGGTCGTTCTGCTGCGCCGTCAACGAGCCGTACAAGGACCGGGCCCGGGGCATGCCGGAGGCGGAGCCGCCGGCATCCGGAGCCACGTCGAGAAGATCGTGGGCCCCTCGCTCGATCCAGCGGGTGTCACCGGAGGCGATCAGGTGACGCACGTCGTCGACGGGGAGGGTCAGCGACCCCGTCAGATCCCAGCCCGACAGTGCGAAGACCCCCGGCTGCCACGAGTTGTACTTCGCCAGGAGCAGATGGGCGTCGCGGATCGCGGGGGCGTCCGCGTCGGTGATCTCCCCCAGGGACGCCCGTCCCTGCGTCGCGGCGATGAGCGAGGCCGTCGTGCAGGCGATGCCGTTCTGCGTGAAGACGAGGTTGTAGTCCGCGTCGACGGTGAGCTTCTGGGTGAGTTCCGCGCGAACGGTCTCGGCGATCTCCGCGCCGGTGGCCTCCCCGTGGCGGAAGGGGTACACCGTGTCGTGGTGCGTGGTCGCCCAGTGCACCAGCTCGTAGGTGAGCTCGTCGTGGTTCTGCATCCCGTGCACCAGCTGCGCGGGTTCCACGCCGATCTCGAGCGAGGTCGTGAGCGCGAGCCGGAGGAACTCGGTGTTGGCCGTCGCGAGGGCGTGGTGGTACCCCGGACGCGTGACGAAGTCGTAGGACAGGTCGGCTCCGACGGCCGCCGTGTCGCGGATGTCCTCGATCGTGAGGTTGAGCTCCTGGAACGTGAAGCCTCCGACCTTGCGCACCATGCCCGCGATGATGTGGTTGGCCGCGTGAGACAGCGGGTGCCCCTCCGACCACGCCGGGAGCCCCTCCGCGCTCTTCTCCACCCCGAGGAACCCGTTGGCATCGAGGCGCAGGGCGCTCGTTCCCAGATCGCCGAGCGAGTGCAACGCGTCCCCGATGACGAGACGCATTCCGGCGAAGGTCGGATCGAGCCAGTTGATGGAGGGCTGCCCCTCCTTGAAATAGTGCAGGTAGACCCAGCGCCGCTCCAGGCCGTCGGTCCCCACGACCGGTGCCGTCGCGCTCCAGTTCGTCTCCTTCACTCCCGGCGTGTAGAAGATCACCCGCTGAAGCTCACCGATGATGTATCCCCGGGCACTGAGTTCGCGTTCCGTCTCGGCGTCCAGGTTCACCGAGTCTCGCCCCGCGGGCACCTCGGGCAGCAGGCCCCAGTCCTCGCGCGGGATCTCGACCATGTGGTAGATCCCGGGATAGTCCTTGTACGCCATCTCGGCGAGCCGGAAGTCCGCGCCCTTACCCGTATGGCCGGGGACGATGTCGTCGATGACGCTGCCGCCGTGCGCGTCCGCGACGTCGGCCACGCGACGGAAGGCGTTCTCGTCGCCGAAGTCCGGGTCGATCTGCGTGCTGATGCGGTCGAAGTGACCGTCGACACTCGGCGTCTCCTGCCAGCCGGTGATCCCCCCGGCGCGTTTGACGGGGCCCGTGTGGATGCCGTTGATCCCGACCCACTCGAACGCCTCCCACAGCGCCTCGTCGCCGAGAGCGTCCAAGAACGACTCGCCGGGGCGCGTGATCAGGGAGATCGGGTACGCGGTGAACCACACATCCGTCGACTCGATGGCGCGCCGCGCATCGGGACGCGCGTACGGATTGCGCCACATCGACGGTTGGCCCGACAACTGGCGGCTCAGCACGTCGGCATCCTTGAGCATCGACTGACGGACGAGCCACTCCACGTACGACGGGTTTCCGCCGTTCGCGTTGCGGGGGTCTGTCAAGAAGCGACGAAGAGTGCCGCCTCGGAATTGGTCGCGCGGCCGCAGGCGACGCGGTCTCGCGGGATACCGTTGCTCGTCGTAACTGATCTCGGCAGCGCTCTCGACCGTCTCGTCGGTCTCCGCGCGCTCCGCAGCGATCGTCTCGTCATCCATCACGGTGCGCTCGTCGGCATCGTCCACTCGCGACCTCCCTCACGTCATCATCGACGCTAGTCGGTCCGACCGACATCGGACGGAGGCATTGACCTCGACGGTCCGCGGCCCCCTCTGTCGAACGCCGTCACCGACCGGCAGCCGACGGAGACCGCAATATCGAGATCGCGACGGTCAGCGCCAGAGCGCACATCACGAGCACTGTCGCGACGAACGTCCCCCAGCCTGCGCGGACGAACACCACGCCCAGCAACCAGCCGAACACGCTCGATCCCGCGTAGTAGCCGAGGTAGTACAGAGACGAGGCCTGAGCCCGCGCGTCGGGAGCCGCCGCCACCGGGGTCCACCCGGATGCCACCGCGTGCGCGCCGAAGAACCCCGCCGTGAAGGCGAGGAGACCGACGATCACGACGGGCAGAATCGGCACGAACATCAGCGCCGCCCCGCCGGCCATCACACCGATACTCGCGCCGAGGACGGGCAGCCGGCCGTGGCGCACCGCGAGAGCTCCCGCGCGGGGAGAGGACGCGGTCCCCGCGAGGTACGCCAGGAACAGCAACGTCACGACGGCGGGTGTCAGGAAGAACGGCGCCCCCGCCAGGTGGAATCCGAGGTAGTTGTACACCGCTACGAACGCCCCCATGAGGAGGAACCCCTGGGCGTACAACGCGAGCTGCACCGGCGAACGGAGGTTCGCCATGATCCTCCCCCGCACCGACGGTCCGCGCTCGCTCCGCGCGCGCCCCGGCACGAAACCGCGGGCCGCGGGCACGAGGGCGACGAACAGTGAGGCGGCGACAACGCACAGCAGGACGACGGATGCCACCCCCCAGCGCCATCCCGCGATCTCGCCGATCCACCCGGCGACGATCCTCCCCGTGAGTCCGCCGACGGTGGTGCCTGCGATGTACGAGCCCGCCGCAGCCGCCACATGACGCGGTGCGATCTCTTCGCTGAGATACGCGAGCGCGACTGCGGGAACGGCACCGAGCGCCGCGCCCTCGAGAAGTCGCAGCCCCAGCAGCACCACGATGTCGTGCGCCAAGGGCGTGCACGCCCCGAGGAGGGTCGCCGCGATCAGTCCCATCGCCATGACGGGGACCCGACCGATCCGGTCCGCCAGGAGCGACCACGGGATCACCGCCGTCGCCAGTCCGAGCGTCGACGCCGACACCGTCAAGGCGGCGTTCGCCGGTCCCGAACCCAGGTCATCGGCCACGGCCGGCAAGACGGCCTGTGTCGCGTAGAGCTGCGCGAAGGTCGCCACCCCGCCGAAGAACAGCCCGACGAGAAGCCGCCGATACTCGCGACTACCGGGCACATGGCCGGAGAAGTCACTCACATCTTCGACTCTAGCTTCGTGTGACCACGACGAAGCGCCGGTGCGCTCTCCGTTTCCAGAGAGCGCACCGGCGCTTCGGTCAGATCTACCCGTAAATGCGAAATGGCCACCCAGCTTTGGGTGGCCATTTCGTTAGAAGAAGTCCGGCGGTGTCCTACTCTCCCACAGGGTCCCCCCTGCAGTACCATCGGCGCTGAGAGGC
>JAAIGF010298738.1_pt1 | contig 12678 bp, 9 predicted proteins | sample 6487441 | NCBI WGS metagenome assembly JAAIGF01 (sample SAMN13974129, study PRJNA590717) | phyllosphere metagenome | biome: pepper field; feature: multiple bacterial spot infested pepper fields; material: pepper leaves; isolation source: leaves from pepper fields | host: Capsicum annuum ...
AGCACACAGTTAGCAAAAAGAAAATTTGGGCATCTAAAGATAGATGCCCAAATACAAAATAAAAAACTGTATATCGGTTATCCTAAAAATGGATAGCGATAATCGGTATCCGGATTAAACGTTTCTTTGATGGTACGTGGAGATACCCAACGTAGCAAGTTGATCATCGATCCGGCTTTATCATTCGTACCAGAACCTCTGGCACCGCCGAATGGCTGTTGACCTACCACAGCTCCCGTACACTTATCGTTAATGTAGAAGTTACCCGCAGCATTCCGAAGGGCTTGTGTTGCTTCTTCGATAGCATATCTGTCTTGCGCAATTACGGCACCGGTCAAAGCATAGATCGATGTACGGTCAACAAGTTTCAACGTCTCAGCCCAATCTGCATCTTCGTATACATAGATGGTCAAAACTGGACCAAAAAGCTCTTCGGATAAGGTTTCGTAATCTGGCGTTTTAGCCAAGATAACGGTTGGGTGGATAAAGTATCCTTTTGACTTATCGTAGTCCCCACCAATAATCACCTCGGCATCGTCGCTATTTTGAGCACGATCAATATAGGAAGTAATTTTATCAAATGCTTTCTCATCAATCACGGCATTGATGAAGTTACTGAAATCTTCTGTTCCGCCAATTTTAAACGATTCCAAATCTTGCTCCATGCGGGCCTTCAGGTCAGCCCATAAAGATGCAGGGATGTAGGCGCGTGATGCTGCTGAACATTTCTGTCCCTGGTATTCGAAAGCACCGCGTACCAAAGCTGTATTCAAAACTGCCAAATCAGCGGAAGGGTGCGCTACAATAAAATCTTTCCCACCCGTTTCGCCTACGATACGTGGGTAAGTTTTATATTGATGGATATTTTCACCAATTGTTTTCCAAATATTTTGGAAAACACCTGTAGATCCTGTGAAATGTATACCTGCAAAGTCAGGGTGTTTGAAAATAACGTCACCAGCATCAGGACCAGAGACATAAACCAAGTTGATGACGCCATCAGGCAATCCAGCTTCCTTAAACACCTGCATCAAGACATTCGCCGAATAAATCTGCGTATTGGAAGGTTTCCAAACCACGACATTACCCATCATCGCCACACAAGCAGGCAAGTTACCTGCAATAGCTGTGAAATTAAATGGCGTTAAGGCAAATACAAATCCCTCGAGTGGACGTTGCTCTACCCTATTCCAGATGCCTTTACTGTTTGCAGGAGGCTGTTGACTGTATATCTCGCTCATATAGGCGACGTTGAAACGAAGGAAGTCGGTAAACTCACATGCAGCATCAATCTCTGCTTGATACGCATTTTTCGACTGACCTAACATAGTAGCCGCATTCAATTTATAACGGTATTTTGTAGACGCAAGTTCAGCTGCTTTTAAAAATATAGCAGCGCGTTGCTCCCATTGAAGGTTTTCCCAATTAGCCTTTGCAGCCAAAGCAGCATCAATTGCCTCCGTAACGTGTTCCTTGCCTCCTTCAGAATAGTAGCCAAGAACATGTTGATGATCGTGCGGAGGGCTTAACTTAGCCTTCTTTGCTGTACGTACCTCTTTACTACCTATATACATTGGAATATCCGCTTCCATAGCTCTCGCTTCCTGAATAGCGGCTTCCAATAATGCTCTTTCCTTTGTACCTGGCGCATACGAGTTTACAGGTTCGTTTATCGGCGCAGGAACATTAAAAAATCCTTTTAACATAACTTTCCTTTTTAAATGATAGGATAAAGTTAGCTATTCTCTACCAAAAGCTATTAACGGATTGTAGTAAACCATGAACTTATTTTGCCACAACAAACCTAAACATAAGTTCCCACGGCAAAAATATGTTATTTATAAACCTTTCAAGTCGCACTTCTAGCCATTGCTGCGTTCGATCAAGACCATCAGCATCAAGCTAAGCAAAAGACGTTCTTCATCAGGTATTTCTTGGGCGAGTTTATGCACAGAAAATTTTCTTCCAAAGAAAGAGGGCTCCTTTCGAATTTCGAACAACTCTTCGCCTGTTTCACTGCGCAACACATAAGCAGGATTAAGGATATAACCAGAAAGAACACCTATAATAGGGATTTCTCCAAAGAGACCATCCCACATTTTGGTCCAAGGATTTTTCTCAGTAATGCTATAATCGTGCACATCATTATCGTCCATCAGGTAAAAAGTGGATCTCCACAGCGATCGCAGTGATTTTCGGCGCACTTTTCCGACTACGCGCCCCGTCGCATCACTTAGTGTGAAGGTTTGTTGAAAATCAATGAGTTTATTGGAAACCAGCTGGTAAAGTAATGCTGATTTTGAGGAGTCACGGTATACCTTTATCGTATCGCGCCATGTAAACATTTTTTCACGCACATAGAATAATTGCCGCCCCAACGCATCGCTTGCTATGAAATCGTTGGATATGGTACCTATTTGAAATTTGAAGGCAAGCGGATATTGTGCTGAGATGAAGTTGTTGTTCTCCATGATGATCGTTATTGACGTATTACCTAATCAAACGTACGCAAAAACAACTAATATTTGAGCTTAAGCAATAAAAATACCTTCGACCACAACCAAATGGGGCCTAAAGTCAACAAACGCCAAAACGATTGCATGGACAATGTCGGATGATCTTTACGTGCGAGCAGATAAGAACCAACCGCACCTAGCAATACAAAGATTAAAGAAACCGCCCAGACGGCTGGACCGCCCGCACGTTCTACGTACTCCAACTGCACAATGAAAAAACTAAGTATACCTATGGTGAAAAGCATCGCATAGGATAAAGTAGGCGCTAGACGCAGATACAGATAGATCAAAATGGCAATATAGAAGGATCCCCAGTTTAAAAACGTTTGCATATTATGTTTCTGCAAAAATTCGAACTGCGGAAAAGGAATCATCCAGACCAAGCCCATGACTCCGAAAAAGAACAAGCCGATCGATAGCATGTAGGTCAGCTTGTTGCCCTGTCCAAACTGCTGATCCAACGTGTAGAAATGTTGATCTACCGGCCTTTCGAATACCGGTGTGCGGCTCTTTCCTTTGTCTTTTTTCTTCATGCCACAAAGGTAATTATTATTCGCTGTAATTATTTGCCTGCCAACCCCTCTTTTCTATTCATCCAATAAAACACCACCGGAATTACGGTAAAGCTCAACACCAAACAAATAAGTAGTCCACCGACAATCATAATGGCCAAAGGCTTTTGTATTTCAGATCCCATACCTGTCGACAATGCAGCAGGCAACAGCCCCATGGAGCCCATCAGGGCGATCATCACTACAGGACGAATACGGCTTCGTACGCCAGTCTTGATCGCATCTAGCAGGGGCATCTTATGCCTGATGTTATCACGGATCACACCGATCAGTACAATTCCATCAATGGTCGCCACACCAAATAGGATGATGAATCCTATACCTGCGGATATACCAAAGATTGTGCCCGTCATCCAAAGCGAAATAAAGCCACCAATAAATGCGAACGCCAGCGTTAAAGATGAAATAAGCGTATCCTTAACGTTACCAAAATTGACGTAGAGCAGCAGCAGGATCAATATTAAAGAGATGGGTACCACCAAGGCCAACTGTTTAGCGGCGCGCTCTTTACTTTCAAACTCACCGGCCCACAGCATATGGTTTTCTTTCGGCAAAGAAACGGTTTTGCTGACCACCTTCTTGGCCTCTTCTATGGTGCTTCCCAGATCACGACCTTCGATACTGAAGCCTACGCCTATATAGCGGCTATTACCCTCACGATAGATAAATGCTGGTCCGGTTTGGTAAGCAACAGTTGCGATCTCCTGCAAGGGGATATTCTGCCCGTTGCTTGTCGGAATCAATATGTTCTTGATCTTCTCCGGCGTGTCGCGGTAGGCTTCGTTAAAACGTAGCACCACATCAAACTGCCGGTCGCCTTCATAGAATCTTGTTGCGGCCTGTCCACCGATGGTCATAGCAATAACAGCCTGTACATCGGACGTGAAGACACCGTACTTTGCCATCTTGGAATCATGTAGCTGTATCCGCAACTCGGGCAAACCAATATTTTTATACACATTGACATCGGTAACACCCTGAACGGTTCCAATAGCACCTGCAACTTGATTGGCATAACGCTCTAAATCATACAGGTCATCGCCGAATATCTTGATCACCAACGCGCTCTTTACACCCGCGACATACTCCTCAACATTGTCCTGAATGGGCTGACTAAAGCCGAAATTGATACCCGGATAATGCTGTAGCTGCTCGCGTAATTCTTGAATAATGTCGTTTTTGCTCAGCTTTCTTTTCCAATCGGCCTCCTCTTTGAGCTGTACATTAAATTCTATATTAAAAAAGCCTGTAGGGTCTGTTCCATCATTTGGTCGTCCCGTCTGGGTCAGGATAAATTCGATCTCCTCACAACTATCGACCATGATTTTCTTCATTTCTTTTGTCAATCGTGTGGATTCCGTTAGGTTTACACTGTTGGGCAAGGTAGCGCGGATATAAATGGCTCCCTCGTTGAGCTTCGGGAGAAACTCGGATCCATAATGTAGAAACTTAAACAAACAGACAACAAGAATACCGACAAAAATAACGACCGTTGTCTTCTTGTAATGGAAAGCCTTGCTAAACATGCCATAGATCGTACGTTGAAAAAAACGGGTAACCCAATTTTCCTTCTCTTCCATACCCTTCGTGAACAGCAACTTACACATCGCGGGGACATAAGTTAAACTTAAGATCAGGGATCCCAGCAGTGCATAGCCCAAAGTAAATGCCAAGGGCGTGAACATCTTGCCTTCCACTTTTTGAAAGGAGAAAATCGGGAGCAGAGCCACGATGAGGATCAACAGCGCAAAAAAGATATAGGAGGCCACGCTTCCCGCACTTTTTTTGATAACTCCCAATTTACTCATCTTAGCAAACCTTGCCGGCCCCACGCGGTGAGAGAGCCCCGCTAATGCGACAAAGACGGTCTCTACAATCACCAATGTTCCTTCCAGCAGCAGACCAAAATCTAAGGAACCCATGGAAATAAGATTTGCCGGTAGGCCCTGAATGCGTAGCATAATGATAGCGAATAGGAAGGAAAGCGGGATAACGGAAGCGACAATTAACGTAGACTTCCAGTTATACAGAAAAACAAAAACAATAAGCGACACCAGTAAGATACCCTCGATAAGATTTTTCGACACAGTATGTACAGTGTTATCGACCAATTTTGTACGATCTACTACAGTCTCTATCTTCACGCCTTTCGGTAAAGTACGTGTATTCAATTCCTCAATCTTAGCTTTCAGATCCTCAATCACTGCCGATGGATTTTCGCCACGCAGCATGATCACGATTCCTTCCACCAGATCACTGTCTGTATTAAAACCTACTTGCCCCAGTCGTGGCTTGCCTGAAATTACTACATCAGCAACATTCTTTATCAAAACAGGTGTTGATCCATTCAGCTTGATCGTGATATTTCCAATATCATCCAACTTATCCAGTAGACCGACGCCACGTACTACATAAGCTTGGTCGCCTTGTTGGATAACATCACCACCGACGTTTACATTTGATTTGGACACCGCCTCGTAGATGTCTAATGGCGATAGGTCATAGTTTTTGAGTTCGGTAGGGTTGATCTTAATCTCGTAGATCTTCTCTTCGCCACCGAAGCTGACCACATCGGCAACACCCGGAACGCCCAATAATTCACGCTCCACCACCCAGTCTTGAATGGCCGTTATTTCTTTAATCGGCAAATCACTTTTGATGACATAACGAAAGATTTCACCGGTCGCGCCCGACGGAGGCTCGATGGATGATTCAGCATCTTCAGGCAGATCGACTCCACCCAATTTATTGGACACATATTGCTGCGCATAAAAATCATCTACGCCATCTTCAAACTGCACGGTCACGACTGACAGCCCAAAAAGGGAAATCGAGCGTACATTGGATTTTCTTGGAATGCTATTTACTTCTTTGGAGATAGGCAGGGTCACTAATTTCTCCATTTCCTCGGCACTTCTACCCGGCCATTGTGTGATAATGCGTGCTCGTGTATTTGTGACATCCGGAAATGCTTCAATAGCGGTATGTCGGAGCGCGTAAATACCACTAAACAGCAGGGCAAAAACAGCAAATAAGATAAATGTTGTATTACGCAGTGAAAAGGTAACTACGTTTTGTACTAATTTCTTCATATCTGTTCTCCCTCTACTTATGGATTTAACTGCTCAAAAAGCAGCAACGCGTTCGTCGAGATAATCTTATCCCCCTCCTGCAGCTCTTCTTTAACAAAAGTGTATTCTTCATTCTCGGCCACAGCGCGTATGCGGCGCACCTCCATATGACAATCATCTTTATACAGCACGATGTATTCTTTGTTGTTGCTGAAAATCTTGGCTCGATTCGGTATAGCAAAAGCTTGCCCCGAACTATTTTTAGTATTGATGATAATATCCGCACTTAATCCTGGCATCAGATTTAAATTTTGATTTTCTAGCACGACGCGCGCTTTGAGCACATGCTCGTTATCATCAAATACATTATAGATTTTATCGATCTTTCCCGTGTAAAATTTATCAGGATAGGCGATCGTTCTCACCTTGACTTCATCGCCTTCGTTAACGTAGCGCAAATTGTTCGCGTAAATATTAACCATTACCCACACCTGCTTTAAATTGGATATGGAAAAGATAGGATCGCTCTCTGCCGTAATACTTTGGCCTGAGCTAACAGACTTCTGGATAATATATCCGTTTTTAGGGGCTAAAATTTGAAAACTACCGCTGCCTGCAGCACGATACAGCTGCAAGCTTTGCTGTATACGATCCAGTTCGATTTGCGCACCTTCCAACTCTTGTTCTGCACTTCGCACCTCGGGCATACTAAGCAGTCCATCCGCTGCGAGCTCTCTTTTCGTGCGTATTTGCTTCTCCAATAACGCAATCTGACTTTGTTGGCTTCGCTGTTGCTGATAGAGATCCTGTATCTGTGTGGACTTGATGGTTGCCAACACCTGCCCTTTCTGCACATAATCCCCCAATTCAAACTTTACATTTTCCACCACACCATCCAATAAGCTACGAAAGGCAACCATGTCGTTCTCATTATATTCAATCTTGCCCGACAAACTGAGCTGCTCGTTGATGGGCTGCTCACTAACGGTCATGATCTCCGTCGATTGCTTCAATTGTTCATTCAGACAAAATGAGCTTTTCGTTAGCGAGTCGGCGCTGTTATTTGCCTGTTCAGCTGTCGGTTCGGTACAACCGATAGCAACAACGATAAGTCCCGCTAGGGACAACAAGTGGCTACTGTCTCTCATTTGTTTATTAAAAATCTTTCCCCACCAAGTATTGTAACTCTTCATACGTAATCTTATAATTTTCCCAGGTATCTAAATAGGCTTTATGTGCATCTCTGGATGCTTGTGTAAAATCGATAAACTCGATTAAGGTAACTTGTCCGGACTGCATGTGCTTCTTGTAGCGGTTTAGGATATCTTCCTGTTCCTGAACTGCCGCTATAGGCCATTCCAAAAGTGCTTGTTGGTATCGCTGCAGTTGGCCTTGTAATCGTACGACAGCGTTTTCTAGCGCCCACTTTAAGGCTTGTTGATTAGCTTCTTCTTTTTCGAGCTGAAATTTTGCAGCTTTAATATTTCCACTATTTCTGTTAAAAACTGGCAAATCGAGACTTACGCCAAGCCCTATGAAATCTTGCATGATATTTCCTCCGCGATCGTAGCCTAGTTGTAAGGTCAGGTCTGGCTTACGCTGCGATTTTTCCAATTGCCATTGTTTACCTGCTTGCTCCACCTGCAAATTTTGTCGCTTTAAGCCAATATTTTGATCCAAGGCCATGGCTAACAGATCTGCCGGAACGGCTTTTAGTGTATTATTATCATCCGACAATAACGCCAGTTGGGTAAGCGAAATATCATCGATTTTGGTCAGCACGCGCAAAGTTTCTAGATACGCCGCAACATCATCGTCCAGATTTGCCAACTCTTTGCGCAGTGTAATCAACTCAGACTGTACGCGGTAATAATCTGCTTTAGAAACATTTTGTAAGGCTGCTTGTCGGCCATACTGCTCGCTCAATTGCGTAAAAAGATCAATAATGGCTGCCAATTGTTTTCGCTCTTGGAATAAGCTGGAAAGCTGGTAATACGTTTGTCGAAGTTCTTTTTTCAGTTCACGCACCAACTCTTCGAAGGCATAAACTGAACTGCGGTGTTCTATCTGTTTTATCGCAACGCGTTTGCTTCTTTTTCCTGCCGTTTCAATGAGTTGCTCGAGTTCAACCGATAGCTGCTGTCCACGTCCATAGCTCCCGAAAAGTCGAGGTAACGTTTCTGCCGTACCATTAGCCCACAGGTTCACTTCGCTAATTGCTAGCGTTGGGTTTGGCCATAACTTCTCTTGAACAATTTCTGCTTCGGCACGTCCGATCTCAAATTTTTGCGCCAGCAATGCGTAGTTGTTTTGCAAAAAGCTGGCTTCCAATTGCTGCAGACCATATGTTTGCGACTGGCAAACCACAAACGTGCAGAACGTCATCACTATCGTATAAATATATCTCACCTCTTAAACGTTTCCTGCAAAACTACTGCAAACGCATTAAGAGGATTTTTAAGGTAGATTAGAATTTGATTAAAAAAGGAGAGAAATCCGAGTGCCTGACGCACTGGATGTTATCTGCATATCTATTTTGTGCAGCGTAAATATAATACTGGCAATAGATAATCCCACGCCCTTGCCCTGATACTTTTGGGTATTGTTTCCTCGAAAGAAATTCTGACGGATGTGCTGTAAGTCCGCTTCTGGAATACCTATGCCTTGATCGCTGATGCAGAGCTGAAGACGATCATGCTGTGTCGTGAACAGAATTTTGACCACATTGTTATCGGAATATTTGATTGCATTTTCCAAGAGATTACCTATGGCCAGTTCCAGTAATTTATCGTTGGCATCCACGGTAAGAAGCGCAGGTTGGTCAACCTGCAAGTCGACATCGATGTGCGCTTGATGATACAACACCATATTTTCCACCAAATGCCAAATCACCTCATCAACACGCACCGGTTGAAATTCAAAGCTAGTCTTTGCACCAGATAGCAACATCATCTGATCCAAGGTTTCTTGTAGATCATTCGTGTATTGGCGCAATTCGGTGATGACATTTTCATATTCAGCCACGCTTCGCTGTTTGGTGTTCGTTACTTCCAAGGTACCTAGCAGCGCAGTGATGGGGGTGCGCAGCTCATGGGATACATAATCGATGAAATTTTTTTGTACATTAAATGTTTCCGCAATACGCGAGACAAAATGATTATAGGTTTCTACAAGATCCTCGACCTCAGCGTAGGTTTCTTGAAGTTGAAGCGGTTCATTGAAATTTTTGCTATCCTTTTCCTTCAGTTGATCGATGATGCGGATGATGGGCTGATAGGCGATGTAGCTTAGGTATTGCGAAAAGAGAAAAATAAAAACAACACCCAACAGAAACACAAGAAGCATGATATGAAATAGCGAGCGCATCTGCCCATTAAAATCGTCTTTTGACTCGCGCGTTACTACCACAAAATCACCTTCATTGTCGTGATAAAAAATACCGTTGTAGAAAAAAGAGTCTGTATGAAAAAAGCCTACTCTTTGCTTTCTCACCTGTGCTAAAAAATCTATGGATATATCCGCAATGGAAAGCATATCGCCATTCTTACGACGGTCTAAACTATCAAACACAACAATATTGGTTCGTGATATCGTTTTCTGCAGCTGGCTTTTAACGTTGGCGTGTTCGCGCAAGGAAAGTTCGTCCTGCTCAAGATAGAATATCGCTGCCAAAAGAGACTTGCTTTCCAGCGATTGATATTCCTTATCTCTCATCTGCGCATAGTACGCAAAGTAGATTAACACGGCAAATATCAGCATAACGATGCTAAATATAGCGACAGCATACAGGGACAAACGATGCTTTAACTTCATCTACTGGGCTTTAAACATATATCCAACACCTTTAACCGTATAGATGTACTTATGTCCATCTTTCTCGATTTTATTCCGAAGATAAGAGATGTACACATCCACCACATTGGTATGGTTGTCAAACGTTATTCCCCATACGGCATTCAATATCTGTATCCGTCCAACGGTTTTATCGATATTTTCTACGAGGTAAATAAGAAGCTTATATTCGCGAGGAGACAATTCGATAACATGATCTCCTAGTGTAACTTTGTACTGTTCAAGATTAATATGCAGGGCACCAAAGTCGAGTTCAGCTTTCGGACTTTCCTGTTGTTGGTAATGCTGCCGACGCGTCAATGCCTTAATACGCGAAAGAAGCTCATCAAAATGAAAAGGCTTCGTGAGATAGTCATCCGCTCCGTAGTCCAAGGCTGCGACCTTATCCTGCACGCTATTTAGCGCACTAAGCATTAAAATTGGTGTATAGACCTTCTTGTATCGCAAAGTTTGCAACAACTGGATCCCATCGACACCTTCCAGCATGACATCCAATATGATTAGGTCCCAGTCCACGTGCAAGTAGTTGGAAAGGACATCTTCTGCATTTTTGCATAAAGTAACCAAGTAACCAAACTCCTCCAATCCTTTGATCAGGAAATTGCTGATTCGGTTATCATCTTCTACAACTAAAATTTGCATAGCATTCAATTTACACAAAAGTAGGGATTTCTGCCGAGCTCTATATACGGGCTTAAGCTTTCTAATGTAGCTCTAATTTGGGCAACATGGGTGATCAGCTCTAGCAGCTGAAACTTAGATTTCGATTTGAGAAGCCAATTAAAACGAGCTGTATCGCTTTAAACGACAAAATGCCCGCGGTGCGGGCATTTCGTTATAATTTCTGTGCTTTTATCCTACTTGGCATAAGAAACCGATCTAGTTTCACGAATGACCGTTACCTTAATCTGTCCGGGATAGGTCATTTCTGTCTGAATGCGGTTAGAAATGTCAGCTGCTAATATTTCCGCTTGCGCGTCCGAAACTTTCTCTGATTCGACTACCACACGAAGCTCGCGTCCTGCTTGAATAGCGAAGGTTTTATCCACACCTGGATAAGAAAGTGCTAGTTCTTCCAACTCCTTCAATCGCTTGATGTAACTTTCAACAACCTCGCGGCGAGCACCCGGTCGAGCGCCAGAGATGGCATCACAGGCTTGCACAATAGGTGAGATCAATGAAGTCATTTCAATTTCATCGTGATGGGCACCAATGGCATTACATACATCTGGATGCTCCTTATATTTCTCTGCCAGTTGCATACCTAAAATGGCGTGTGGCAATTCAGGATTATCGTCTGGCACTTTACCAATATCATGTAACAAGCCGGCACGTTTCGCATGTTTTACGTTCAAGCCTAACTCGGATGCCATTGTCGCTGCAAAATTTGCTACCTCGCGCGAGTGTTGCAACAAGTTTTGTCCGTAAGACGAACGGTAACGCATACGACCGACCATACGAATAAGCTCTGGATGCAGACCGTGGATGCCTAAATCGATTGCTGTACGCTCACCAATCTCCACAATTTCATCTTCAATCTGGTTACGTGTCTTAGCAACCACCTCCTCGATACGAGCGGGGTGAATACGTCCGTCAGTAACCAAACGATGCAAAGAAAGACGGGCTATTTCTCGACGAACAGGATCAAATCCAGAAAGAATAATAGCTTCCGGGGTGTCATCAACGATGATCTCTACGCCGGTAGCTGCTTCCAAAGCACGAATATTACGCCCTTCGCGACCAATGATCCGACCTTTAATTTCATCATTTTCAATATTGAAAATAGACACCGTATTTTCGATAGCAGATTCCGTGGCGGTGCGTTGTATCGTTTGTATAACCACTTTCTTAGCTTCTTTGGATGCCGTTAGCTTTGCTTCATCAACGATATCCTTGATCTGTATCATCGCCTGTGAGCGAGCCTCTTCGCGTAACGAACTCACCAATTGCTCCTTCGCTTCTTCTGCAGATAGACCAGCGATAGTTTCCAACTGCTTGATGTGCTGATTCTTCAATTGATCGACCTCTTCCTTCTTCTTCTCATTAAGCTCTATCAGTTGATCCAACTTTTTGTTTTTATTATCGAGGTCTTGTTTCTCGCGATTGATGCTTTCCAATTTTTGGTTCAACGAGGTTTCCTTTTGACGCAAGGTGTTCTCTTTTTGCGCCATGCTGTTATTACGCTGGTTGACTTCTTTCTCGTGTTCGGCCTTCAACTGCAAAAATTTCTCCTTTGCTTCTAGCCCCCGCTGCTTTTTATGGTGCTCGGCTTGCTGTTCAGCTTCCTTAACGATCCGTTCGGCCTTTTCCTGCGCTGACTGCTCCTGCTTTTTGAATACTAATTGTAACAAAAAACGACCGATAACGACACCTATGATAAGCGAAATTATAATCGAAATTGTTGTAGATAACTCCATTTGTGTATATGTATATTATATATTAATTGTTTTTTTGGTTTAAAAAAAAACCGCAATTAAATGTACAGGTCCCATGTATTATTAAACTTCGATTACACATGATTTGAGCAATTGATCATGACCTAGATGGCTTACGCAAAATGGCCTACATCTTGTTTTCGCTCGTGATATTGAAGCGTTAAGTTTAAAATAGTGACAACCCGAATTTAATTGCGGCAAATTCGTCGTTATAAAGCTCTAAATAAAGAAC
>JAAIGF010375199.1_pt1 | contig 12677 bp, 11 predicted proteins | sample 6487441 | NCBI WGS metagenome assembly JAAIGF01 (sample SAMN13974129, study PRJNA590717) | phyllosphere metagenome | biome: pepper field; feature: multiple bacterial spot infested pepper fields; material: pepper leaves; isolation source: leaves from pepper fields | host: Capsicum annuum ...
GTCGGGATCATTTTCTCCACTTCATCCAGTCCTTTTCCTCCTAAAATAAGCTGTGAGAGTTCTTTTCCGTTTTTATCTAATCTTACAATTAGAATATCTTTTGAACCGTAGCCTTTCTCTGCATTCTGAACATTACCAGCAATGTAAAATCCGAAGTCCGTGGTCTGAATCACCACTCTGGCTTCTTCATCTGAAGCCCCGCCGATGGTTTTCTGCCACAGTTCATCACCAAACTCGTTGATTCTGATGAGCCAAAAATCGCTGCCTCCTTTGGATTCTTCCTTTTTGTCCAGGCCTTTTCCGCTGTACGAAGTTCCGGCCAGCAAAAATCCGCCTTCCTGCGTATTGACCGTTGCCGACAAAAAATCATGGTTTTTCCCGGAGAAGTATTTTTCCCAGATTTCCTCACCTTGTTGGTTCAGTTTTACAAGGTGAAAATCGTAACCCGCATTTTGTTTTGGGCTGTCTGCTGAAGATGCGCCGGCCCCTGAGGTTCTCGAAGGGGTCGAAGGAGTGGTCCCTGAGGCTCCCGAAGGAGTGGTCCCTGAGGCTCCCGAAGGGATACTTCCCGCTTCCATCATCCCGCTTCCGGCTCTTATGGAACTGCCGGTAATCAAGTATTGCTGATCAATAGTTGGGGTTACTTGCGAAAGGAAATTCTGCGTGGAGGATCTTACGTTCTTCTGCCAAAGTACCTTTTGGCCGGATAGCCCCAGAGATATGCACAGAAACAGCGCACTCATGTAGAGTTTTTTCATGTTCTTAGTGTTTATATTTATTAATTTTTAATTTCATGCAAAAGTATATTTTTTACTTCACAATCAAAAGATTTATGACGTAAATTTAATATCAAGGTGATCATTATTCTGCAAAGCTATATCAGCCAAGCGACAAAACGTGACGTATTATCTACAAATATTAAAAACAGGGTAATTCTTATTATTGCCGGTTAAGAATGCCTTCATATTCAATGATCAATCACCCGTATTCTTTGAAAATAGATGCCCCATTTTTATAGCTCCGGTTGACCGTTCTGGCATAATTTTAGTCAGTAAGTTTCTCAAAATAAATCAGTATGAAAAAATTATTATTGAAATCATTCTTCGTTCTCAGCGTGTTGGGAACCTTATTATTTACCATGACCAGCTGCGACGGGGATGAAGGAATTCCGGTTCCGTTTGATATTCCGATGACGGTGGAGCAGACGTTACCTTTTGCTACGGTGAATACCACATCCTACCTCCGGTACCCGGAAATTACACTGAATCTCGATGCCGATGCGGCCATCAAGGAAAAATATTCCAAACTGTCCATCAATAATCTGAAAAGCGCAAAACTCACCGGTTTCTCAATCGATTATCTGAGTTCCAAAATGGGGAATAAGCTCAACATCATCAGTGGAGCTAAAGTGTACCTGAAAGCGCCCAATCTTCCGGAAGTATTGATCGGTACGGTGGAAAACAATACCAACCCCACTACCATTACCCTCAATACGGTGGATGCGGAGCTGATCGATTATCTGAAGTCCAAACAGAATTCCCTTATTTTGGAAATCAAAGGCGCACAAACCAGCCTGGATGAATTAAAGGTAAACCTTAAACCGGTTTTCAAAATAAGTGTCGGACTGTAATTAATTCCGCTGACCAATCTGATGAAAGAGACATAAATGAGCCTAAGCACCTTCCAGGCTCATTTTTATTTCAAGGCATTTATCGGTTTTAATTACAGTGAGACAAAGTTCCATTCCCATCAGCTGTAACTAAAGGAACAGATGATAACATAATCTCATCTATAACAAACCAGACTACAAAAAGCAATTATTCAACTGCTTTAATTAATTCGTTATTCTTCAAATTTTTACGACTTATTCAATTGAGTGGGTTGAGATTGAGTATCGCCCTTGATGTAAATTCCAGCAGTCCCATTATTCATCACCATATATGATTTTTTCTATTAGAATTAAATGATGACTCGATCTCGGTTTATCTATCGGAATTAAACCGTTTCAAAACCCGTAATCCATATTTTCGCTGAAACTAACTTTTAAATAATAACTATTAAAACCAGGCTTTTATGATCAATCCAAAACACCCTCTGAAATACTATAACACCCAGCAGGAATTTTTTCTTAAACATCTTGATGATAAAAATAAAGAATACCATATGCTGCATATTTCTTACAGCAACGCGGTGTATTTATATTACGATCTCCAGCTGAATGTTTCGGAAGTCCATTATGAAGAATGGCTGAAGGAAATAGAGGAGGAGGAAGTAAGAAATACCATGCAGTCGGCAGGTTTTAAAAAATGCCGGAAAAACCCTTCCTTTATCCGGTTTATCCAGGAGAAAAGAAAGGTTACCGAGAATGATTATATCATGGCCAAAATGGGAACTGAAGAATATACCCGGTATAGAATGCTCTGTCAAAACAATCAGGACCTTTCAAAAGTATGATGTGTAAAACGTACAGGCTTGCTGATTCCCAAGATTAAAATCATTCCGGCTGGGAAGCTGGAAATATGCTGATCGCGGAAAATAGTTGACTCCCAAATCTGATTTGATTCAGCCTGAAGATTTCCGAAACCAACTAGAAGGTAATCTGTGCCTATATGAATCCTGTCAAAATTAGAATTCGTAAATTTGTGATACAGATTATATACTATGGATCACAACGACACCCGAAAACCTATCGATAAAATTGTACAGCCTGTTCAGCGGTTTATTCAGCAGGAGAAATCAGGCGGGCTGCTGTTGGGAATCAGTGTTATTGTTGCCCTGCTGCTGGCCAATACGCCGCTGTCCCATTCTTATCACGAAACTCTTGAGCAGACCTTCGGCTTTCAGTGGAATGGTAAAACCTATTTTGAGTACAACCTCCACCATTGGATTAACGATGGGCTGATGTCGATCTTTTTCTTCGTGGTCGGGCTTGAGCTCAAGCGGGAGATCATCGGCGGCGAACTGTCCAATCCTAAAAAGGCGCTGCTTCCCATTATTGCAGCGGTGGGAGGGATGCTGATGCCGGCCCTCATTTACCTTCTGTTCAATCCTTCCGGTGAACCGCATAAAGGCTGGGGAATTCCGATGGCAACCGATATTGCTTTTGCGCTCGGCGTTTTGTATCTGTTGGGAAACCGGATTCCGCTGGCGCTGAAAGTATTTCTTACCGCCCTGGCCATTGTTGATGATCTGGGAGCCGTATTGGTGATCGCCTTTTTCTATACTTCCGACATCGATATGATCTATCTGATGGTTGGACTCGTCATTCTGGCGGTGATGTACCTGGGCAACAGGTTAGGGGTACGGTCCATCCTGTTTTATGCGTTGCTTGGAATCTGCGGCGTATGGACGGCTTTCCTGCTTTCAGGGGTTCATGCCACTATTGCGGCGGTGTTGGCTGCCTTTACCATTCCTGCCGATGTGAAAATCCCGGAAAATGTATTTATTTCCAGGATACAGCTATACCTTGAACGCTTCAAGAATATCGACCCTACTGAAAATACACCGACTTTAACCAACGAACAGCTTCATGTCCTAGAGCAGATGAATGAGGCAACGCTTGCCGCAACGCCTCCTTTACAAAGACTGGAACATGCCATGCACCCGGCAGTATCGTTCCTCATCATTCCTGTTTTTGCTATTGCCAACGCAGGCATATCGCTGGACATCGATTTTGAAAGTTTATTCAACAATAATATTGCGTTGGGGACCGCACTTGGGCTTATCGGCGGCAAAGTGCTGGGCGTCGTAGGCTTCAGCTATGTTTTTATCAGGCTGAAGATCGCCGATGCCCCGGAAGGAATGAACTTCAGAAACCTGCTCGGATTGGGATTCCTGGCCTCCATCGGTTTTACAATGTCGCTTTTTATTACCTCCCTTGCCTTTTCGCATGAAGAATACCGTACCCAGGCCAAGATCGGGATCTTTGCCGCCTCGCTGATCGGCGGGATCATCGGCTATGGTATTCTCATAAAAACTCCCGGCAGGCCGGCGAATGATAGATCATATTTTAATACTAAATAACGTGAACTCGAAGTAAAAATAGGGGTTAAAAGGCTGGAAGAAGGGAAGGTGGATGCTGGAAGTTTCTTCTGTCAACCTATCTATAACAGTCTCAAATATCAAATGATTTCGTTTATACTTTGAAGGAAAAGCTTGATATAGAATTCCTGATTATTTCTATTTTAAATTACTGGAAATAAATTAAATATCATCGAACTCGCGTTAAATACAAGCAGGGTACTCTCCGGCAGTTGTCTTCAACTTTTCGGCCCTTTACGGACTCTTCAAGAGCTTAAGAGTTCGGAAAGGACCGAAAGAACAACCTCATAAAATTAACGTGCCATGCTGTTCATGGCAAAGATTCCGCTGTCGGCAGAGGTTGTATTCCGTGGGCGATAGGTTCAGTGGCCGGTCGTTCTGCGTCACGGTGTGAAGGTCTTTGTTGAGGGTGATGTTCCGGCAGTGCAGCAGCTCCGGGCTTTTCTGATAGGACAGCCGGTTGCGGCGGGTCAGCGCATTGATCCGCGAAAGCAGCTCATCAAAATGGAAAGGTTTCGTCAGGTAATCATCGGAGCCCGGGTCCAGCATTTTCACTTTGTCGTCGAGGCTGTTCAGCGCGCTCAGCACCAGGATCGGGATATGGATTTCCTTAAACCGGATCAGCTGCGTCAGCTGCATCCCGTTCAGGCCGGGAAGCATAATATCCATTAGGATTACATCAAAATCATAGGTTACTATCATCTCTCTTGCTGCTTCACCAGAAACCGGCTGATTCTTTCGTCATCTTCTACCAGGAGAATATTCATGTTGAAAATTAAGCCGTAAGATAGATAGGGAATTCTGGGTCAATGGATTTATTTGAGGTTGAGAAGGTCGATAATATAAGAGATAAAAATTCAGTATAAATACGGATTGCCGTAAACTTGCATAATTTCTTATTATTACATTTGGAAATTATGCTATAACTGGAACTAGCTTGAATAGAAATTAATTGACATTCATATTATAAATAGAAGTAGCAGATAGAGTTAATAAATATCTCGTCATTTGCTATCTTTATAATGATGTCTATAGACACATATTTGGTTGTATATGCGAACAATTAGCATATATAAATAAGTTAGCAAAAAATGAAAAAAACATATAAAATGAATATGGTAATTGATACAAGCATATTACAAAGAGATAGAGGATTTCTTCAATCTGATATTCTTCTGCTTAAGAAACTTGCCAAATTGGACTTGATTAAAATACATATTCCTTGGATTGTCTATAAAGAATCAACTTCACAAAATATTAAAGAATCGGAATCTGTTTTAATTAAATCAATTAGAGAAATCTCATCACTAAATAAAAAAGGTATTTCAAAAGAAGATTATCTTGAGTTAGAAAAAGTTATTTATCAACTCAATTTTTTAAAAGACTCATTAGATAAGTCAATTGACAAACATTGGACTGATTTCATAACTGATGCAAAAGCGACACTACATGAAATAAATGATGGGCATGGAAAACTCGTAATGACATCATATTTTACTGGAGAAAAACCTTTTCCAGAGCCCAAAAGTAGAAAAGATATCCCTGATGCTTTTATTTACGAAGCGATTAAGTCTATTCGGGAAAAAGTCGGAGAAATTCATTTTATATGTGCAGACAATAATCTAAGGAATTCAATAGATGGATTAGATTATTGTACAGGTTTTAGTTCATATTCTGATTTTTACAAATCACCTAAATATGTTGAAGTTGAAAATGAATATAAAAAAATAGAGCATTATTCTGATGAATTGATTTTGTTAAGAGAAAATGTAGATAAAATATCCAAATTTGCGAAAAATGAGATATACGGTGATGTATTTGCAGGGAACGATCAGGTAATTACCAATGAATCTATTTTATCTGACGATTGTGAAGGAGCTATACAACATATGGAGGATGTAACAATTGATACAGTACATCTTGATAGCATACAGTTTGTTGATGGCATCTTCTACATCTCGATAGATATTTCTGGAAAATTTGGAATTGAATATTTTATGTATAAGTCAGATTATTACATGGAGGCAGAAGATAGGAATATTTCAATTATTGATGATGATTGGAACAAACACTATTTTCTTGTTTATGAAATTTTTGATGTTAGATTATCATATCAATGTTCAGTAGAACAAGATAGTGTAAAGCATAAAGAGTTCGAGTTTGAAACTGAACAAGTAATAATTGAAGAACTAAATATTATTAACAAATAACTTGTTGCTAAGAACAATAACAACCGACCTAAAAAAGGCAGTTCAGTAGTTAAGCCAAGATTTATGCTTATATGAAAGTTTGTGCTTAAGTGTATGTAAAGTACTTAGAAATTACCACCTTCAAGTTTGCTGCAAAAAAGTTGCAAATGTAAGTAATCTTAAGAAAACAATAATAAACATGAAAATTCTTGATTTCTTTTCAAAAGATGAAGTTAAAACAATTACAGATAACTTCACGCTAATAATTGCCATTCCTTATATTATTGGTGGATTATCGCAGTTTATGCAATTAACTGATATATCCATGGATTTGATAAAGTTTTTTTCTTTAACACAATTACTTATAGATGGGTTGCTTATATTGGCTAAATGTACAGCATTATATTTCATTACTTACTTTATAAGTGTTTATATTAGTTCTATTAAGAATAGCAGTGAAAAAAACTATGTAATTTTTGGCATTTCTATCTTGGCATTATGCTTCGCCAGCGGATGTATAATGGCATATAATATATTTATTCATGGTGATTTTATTATCATTAAGTGGAGTATGAGATTATTTTTATTGTTTTTCATACTATTGTTCAGTTTTGTAATTAGCAATAAATTTTCAGTGATAGGTAAAATTATATTTATTCTGATTACAACTTCTTTGCTTACAGAGGTTTTTAAAGGTGATAATAAAATACAAAATATAAGTATTTTAACTAAAAACTTAAAAAAAACTTACCCAGAAGTAGAACTTTCTTATTACAACGATCAATTTTTATTCTATGAGACAAGTAGAGATAAAGAAAATAACAGAATAATCATAAAAAAAATAGATGAACTTTTTGAAGTTTCAAATTAATATAAAACTTTGTTTTATTGTTCATCAGTATATTTGTAGATATTAAGAAAAGCTCAAAATGATAAAGAAATATGGAAGTAAATCAAATTGAAACCACAATCTTAAATTACGGAATACTTTCATCTATTTCTTGGAATAGCAATGGTTGGGCAGGTTATCCTTCTGAAGAAGATTTAAAAACATCAAAATATGATTATGTAAAAGACCATGGTCATATGCATGAAAGTCTGAATTTCGGTCATGATAAATTTCCGGTAGAAAATGATGGGTATTACATCGGTTATACTCCAATGTTCAATAGACCACCTGATATAAATAATTCAAAGAATGTTCAAATTGTTTTTTTTACGAGTAGTGATTATAAAAATGCTAATCGTAAAACAATAATTGGTTTTTATGGTTTTCCTATTTTTGGTGAATGGTTTACTCGCAATTCAAAACACGAACTTTATAATAAATATGACAGTGGAAATATAAAGGCGTTTCCTGAAGATATTATTTATTTTCAAAATCCATTAGTTATTAGCAATGATATTGTCCAGATCCATAATCTATTACCAGAAGGAAAAAAAATTTCACAACAAGGATTTAATTATTTAAACTCTGATAATGTTTTTAATATTATAAAACTCGCATTGTCATTGAACCAAAGTAATACCAAGTTGAGATATTTTGTTGATAAATTCCCACTGCTGGAAATGCTAACAAAAGAAGAATTTGACTTACAGGATTTTATTAGCATTATAGCTAATACAACTGCGGACACAATAAAAGATATAGAAAAACTTGAAAAGAAAATGAAAGGACAACAGCCTGAAATAAAGCAACGTATTTCAAATTTTATTGAACGTGGAGCGATTTCAAAAAAAATAAAAAAATTAAATAATTACAGATGTTCCGTATGCGAAGCATTAGGAACTTTGACGAACTCATTCATTAAACAAAATGATGAGATCTACATTGAAACGCATCACGTTGAACCTATTTCGAAAGTAAAAATGGGAGTTTTAAGCATGACAAACCTAATGACAGTTTGTGCAAATCACCACAGACAATTACACTATGGAAAAGTAGAATTAATAGAAAATTCTGAAAAACACTTCGTATTCATAATTGACGAAAAAAAAATAATCATTGATAAATTATGTATTACGTAATATTGGTTTAAATAAAATTGCTAACCAGAATAGGAAATCTTACGAAACGATGAAGAAAAGGGATTTTTATATTATCATAGTTTCAACAATAATGATCTTACTTTTCTTTGTAAAGCATGAAAAAGGAGTAGATGTAGAAACCTGGTATATGGGGGAGTATAATGGGAAATGAAACCTTAGTTTTTAATAAAAAGTATAGCCTCAAAAATGATCAATGAAAAATAACAACTTATGGATCTGGGTATTTGCAATTTTGAGTTCATTATTTATTTTTAGTGTTCTTTTTCTTACGCTTATATTTGGTTTATCTGCCGATGAAACATTTAGAGGTACTTTTGGTGATATGTTTGGTGCGGCAAACGCGTTATTTACTGGACTTTCTTTTGTAGGTTTAATAATCACAATAATGCTACAAAGAAAAGATCTAAATATTCAAAGAAATGAACTTCAAAAACAAACACTATCAATTCATATTCAGAATTTTGAAAATACTTTTTTTCAGATGCTAAGCATATTTCATGGAATTGTTGAATCTTTAGAAATAAACAATAGTAGTGAGATAGTAAAGGGAAGAAGAGTTTTTTCTTTATTAAATGATAAAATTAATGCATTGCTTTTTGAATTAACTTTAACTGATGAGTATCAAAATAGATATGCTTACATTATAGAAGACCCAATTAGATATGTATTTATTACAAAAGAGGATGCTATAAATGTTTATGATAAATTATACGAAGATTATAGTGATATTTTAGGACATTATTTTAGAGCATTGTATCACATTGTAAAGTTTACTGATAATTATCCTGATATTAATAAGCAAAAATATATTTCTATAGCAAGATCACATCTTTCAAATTCTGAACAAGTTTTACTATATTATAATTGTCTTCATACAAATGGAATATTGAAATTTAAACCTCTTGTCGAAAGATATGCATTATTGAATAATATTGATTGGTCATATTTTCCCGAAGAAATATTTAGTATGTTTTATAATACTGATGCATATGTAAATAAAAACGCAGTATGAAAATCCTATGAAGAGAACAACTTTAACAAAGCACATTGATGCTTTTAGAACTGAAGCAATGATGCTTCTAAGATTTCAATTAGCGTTTAACAGAATTTCAAAATTTGATGACATTCAAAATATTTCAAGATCTGACTTTGTTGATAGATTGATTTCATTAAAAACAATTGAGAACGATTTGGTAATTCGTGTATGCAAATTTGTTGATGATACAAGAGGCGTTCATTCATTTACAAAAGCCGTTTTGGAAATAACAGCAGTTAATCCAAACAAAACAGAAATTGAAAAAAAAATAAATCAATTTAAACTGCTTATTGACAAAATACAAAAAGAACGAAGACATACTCACTTAGCACATTTAAAAATTGATAAAGAAGACGATGAATACGAGGTTCGCTACAATCTTACACCAGCTATAAAATCAATTGTTGATATTATGGACTTAATGAACAATGCCAAAGTCAATTATAGTTGGAGTGATGGACGATATGAAAAATTTGACTTGCGAAAAGAAGTTTTGGGTGAGAAGACAGAATAAAGTAGAAAGACGTTTTATTAAAATTTTTTCAAACGTGATGAGCAAGATTAGATTGTATTTGCATTAAATCCTAATCTTATATGTAATGTCCAAAACTTTAATGCATTATTAACTAGTCTTAAAAAAAATAGAAATTTTATAATTGAAATAATAAGCTCAATATTTTACATTAAAGACCCGTTATTACTCTTGATGCGTCAGGATTTTTTCACTCAACCCCCTCAATCCCCACCACCTCACTCTCCATCACCTTCGTTCCGCTTTCATTATAAACCTGCTTCACAGTCACTTTGATACGGTCATGTTCCGGAGTAGGGAAGTCCATCAGTTCGGAAATGTTTTTGAAGCCGAAGGCCTTAGCCAGCAACGAAATGTGGCGGGTGGAGTATTTGTGGTTTTCTTTTATATTTTCAACATTACCGACAAAACTTCTCGCCAAACCCATTTTCAGGCTTAATTTTTCCTGAGATAATCCTTTTTCCAATCTTAATTTTTTGATATGATTGATGAGATCATAATCAAACTGAGTTGTTTCAAAAACGAAAGTTTTGGTCATATTTTCAAAAAAATATCACACCTATATATTGGTGTATTAAAAATTATTCTTATATTTGTATCAGCGAATCAACAACAGCCTCTGAAGACCTGTTAAAAAGACGCATTTTGAGCCGGCCCAACGATTTCCATCGGGAAACCCCGTGAAATAGTTGTAGAAAAGTGCATCACTTTTCCGCCGGCAAAAGGGTGGTTCCGGCGCAGGTTTCAGGGGAAGGCTGTCTTAAAACCCAAATGATGAAAAAGAACATTTCCACCCTGCTGCTGACGGGCCCGCCGGCCTGACCGGAGCCCTTCAGCATCAACGATCACCGCGCTGTACCGAAACTGCCTGCAAGGGCAGGAAGGCGGGGTACCGCCGCACCCGAAAACCGCCGCCTCCGAAATTCCTTTACCCCAAAGGAAAGCCGAAGCACGTTGTAAACCCAACCCTTAAAAGTACTGGCTTTCTTTCAATTTTCCAAATTATTTTCGTCACGGAAGGAATTTATAAAAAACAAAACCGTTTGCCTGCCGCAGCGCAGAGGTATTGCTTTGCGTCCGGCCAGGGTCTGTTATCATAACAGTCCGACCCTGGTATGCCCAGCCCGTGATGACCTGAAAAGACAGATGCTGTTACCATTTCATCTACCCGGGAAACGGCATTGTAACGATTGATCAATATTTGAAATATTTGAATACCCTATTTTTAATTTTAAAACTCAGATTTTAAGCCAAGAGCCAGAAGCCAACTGCTATCAGCTATTAACCTAAAAAACAGAAAATGAAAAAGAAAAAACAAGACTTTGAGGCCGGTTTCTGGTCCGGCACCCGGAACCATTCGGCGGTGGGCCTTTTGGAAACCTTTTTCCAGTTCAACGACCTGGCCGAAGTGAAGCAAAACCTCAGCACCATGGTGCAGTGCTCGGTCCGGCAGAAAGCCCGGATCTGTAAAGATCCTGCCGAAATCTTCCACCTGCATCAGTCGCTCCGTTCGCTGGTCCGTGCCGCCCGCCTGATCGGGAAAAAAGCAAAGAAAAAAGACTTCCGGGTTGCTCCAAAAACCCATCTTCCCATACCGCTGATCTCCCTTTCAGCAGAAGAGTACCGCAACCCGGCGAAGGTCTTCCGGCACGCTTTCAAAACCTGCACCCTGCAGGAATACGATGATTTTCTTTCGGCACTAGTCTATTTCTCGCTGGGCAATGCAAGGTGCGAAGAGGAGGGGAAGATGGTCATTCCCTCTATCCAACTGATGAAAATCCTGGATGCGGCGTGGCTGATTGTAGAAAGAGCTGCAACCGGAAGGTGAGTGGTGGATTTTACCGCAAAAGTCGCAAAAGACATTCCCGCTGTATCAAGAAGTTGAATGCTTCACGCAAAAAAGCACGCAAAAGTTTTTAAAAATCAAAGATTTTTATAGTCCCCCTGATTGTAAGGAGTGGCTATCCGGTGGCTGAGGCCCTCGAAGCCACTGCCATGAGCCGCTGATCCTTAACCGCAAAAGTTGCAAAAGACATTCATACCGTATAGGGAAGTTGAATGCTTCACGCAAAAAAAAGCGCACAAAAGTTTTTAAAAATCTTTGATTTTTCTCTGATGTGTTCTAAAATATTTTCACCCTATCAAAAAGCTCTTCTGTGACTGATGTGTTAAATGAACCCGATCATCCGTGAAAATCCGTGTGATCCGTGGGAAATTTTTCAATCCAAAAACGCATCCGGTGGCTGAGGCCCTCGAAGCCACTGCCATGAGCCGCTAATCCTTAACCGCAAAAGTCGCAAAAGATCTTTAACCTGCATAAAGGAGTTGAATGCTTCACGCAAAAAAAGCACACAAAAGTTTTAAAAAAAATCTTTGATTTTTCTCTGATGTGTTCTAAAATATTTTCGGCCTATCAAAAAACTCTTCTGTGACTCATGTGTTAAATAAACCCGATCATCCGTGAAAATCGGTGTGATCCGTGGGAAATTTTCAATGCAAAAACGCATCCGGTGGATGAGCTGAGCCGAAGCCATGCTTTTTTAACCACAAAAGTCACAAAAGACATTCCTGCTGTATCAAGAAGTTGAATGCTTCATGCTAAAAAGCGCACAAAAGTTTTTAAAAATCAAAGATTTTTATAGTCCCCCTGATTGTAAGGAATGGCTATCCGGTGGCTGAGGCCCTCGAAGCCACTGCCATGAGCCGCTGATCCTTAACCACAAAAGTCACAAAAGACATTCCTGCTGTATCAAGAAGTTGAATGCTTCATGCTAAAAAGCGCACAAAAGTTTTTAAAAATCAAAGATTTTTATAGTCTCCCTGATTGTAA